>Ga0070673_100001449_pt1 | contig 13888 bp, 13 predicted proteins | sample KBSM23metaG_FD_65342 | JGI IMG/M metagenome (GOLD analysis project Ga0070673, IMG submission 65342) | Miscanthus rhizosphere microbial communities from Kellogg Biological Station, Michigan, USA - KBS M2-3 metaG | ecosystem: Host-associated > Plants > Roots > Rhizosphere > Soil ... | reverse complement strand
TTGCTGCGAAGAAACCGGGAAATAAACCGACGATGATAGGACCAGGCGCGAGCAGGAGGTACGCGCCCCAGCGTGGAATTCCGCCGTAGCGGATCATTGAATAGGTTAACCAATAACAGGTCGCGTAAAAGAATGCCGCACCCGCCAGCCAGCCAACCAGGAATGCGCGTTTCGTCGCAGGCCGACGAGCAATCGCGAAGAGTCCAGGAACGAAGGCGACCCACGCGAGGATTGAGAAATCAAAATTTGGAAACGCGAGGACGAGCATCACGACTGATGCCAGGATCAGTCCCCAAACTTTTAATTTCGCCCGCTCACTGGTTGCCCCCACAGCGAAAGTCTATCAAAGCAGCGGCGATGAAACATGTAGCGAGGTCACGAGAGGATGTTCGCGGAGGAGTTCTGGGCCACTACGAAAAAATATTTTTCACGGCAGGTCACTTAGCCGTCATCCTGACGTAAAACGGTCAAGCACTTCGGTCGAAACGACAGAAAACGTCACCGTCAAGTGACAAATTTCGTCGTGCTTACGCATCATGTCATCGGCACCGACTTAAAGCGATGAACAGATATTTCCAGTTTTAAAGTTTCCACAAAAAATTAGATAGCCTAAAAGTGGGAGAACCCAGCCATTTCTGACTGGGTTCCTATTCGGAAAGATAAACTGTAGGGTCGCTCGGCGGGCGGCTGGCGCAGCGGCAGGCGGCGCTCAGATGAAAGAAGGCGGCGGGGGCACTTTCAACTTTTTCAGTATTCGGTGCGTGCCGGCTTTACCTTCAGCACGTGCTGTGCCATTGGATCCATTCCTGGAATTCAAAAGCCATTAGTAATAAAGAGCCCGAAACTTTTAGGAAACTGAACAGTGATGGGACCCAGATGGCCCAGCATTTTTGTGAGAACGATCTCTGTTATTCGCAAGCTGCACGTTCCGGCGCGTCCATAGACCAAAAGCGGGAGAACCCAGCCATTGCTGACTGGGTTCGCATTTCGGGGGGAGCACTGAAGGGTTGCTCGGTAGGCAGATGGCGCAGCGGCAGGCGGCGCTCTTAGGGGTGATGGCGGCGGGGGCACAGTCGATCCGTTTGATGTTCCGTGCGTGCCGGCTTTACCTTCAGCACATCGCATGCCATGAAAAACTTTTTTCTGGAAAGGTTGCTCGATTAAGTGTGTAAGGACCCGAGATTCGATCCATTAATTCAGGCAGCTTCAACAAGCAGTAAAAGTCCGTCGATGCCAAGTACGCGTATCGACTTTCCGGCGCCGATGCTTCCGTGACTTACGCGCGCACGCCAAAGGTCGCCGTTAACAACTACCGCGCCTTCAGGATTGAGAGTGGCATGAACGACGCCCGTTGCTCCGACGAGTTCCAGAGTTCCAGTAGCGGATTTTTTGTGACGAGATAAGAAGACGAGATAAAGAACGAACAGCAGTCCGACGACCACCAGCCCAACCAGCATAAACATTAAGAGCATGGCGTGAGAACATGGGCCGCTGTTAGCGGCCCATCATTACCTGACGTTGCAGCGCAATTGCTTCCTGATTGTTTGGATCGATATTCATCGCGCTCGTAGCGTACTTCGTCGCCTCAGTACGATCGCCGCGTTCGAGGAATATCTTGCCCAACAGAATGTGAGCATCAATCAACTTCGGATCCCAGAAGATCGCTGTCTTCAACGCAGCAATAGCGGCTTCCTGATCGCCTCGCCGGAGATTAATCCTTCCGCTCATCAGGTAAGCTTCAGCATTCGTTGGCTCGATCATCACGACCCGATGAAGTTCAGGAAGCGCTTCGTCATCACGGCCTGCTTGATAAAGCTCACGCGCCTTTACTAACAAGTCCTGGGTTGTGGTTGACGAATCATTCGCGGCCCCGTTCTGTCGCGCGATATTTGTTACGTCGTCGAGATTCAGCACGTCGCGCAGACGGACGGTCAGCTTCGAAGTGGATTGATTCTTCTGCCAATCCTCCTGCCATTTAGCATACGTCGGCAGGTAACGGCGAGCCTGGTTATCCGCAGCCTCAGCGCTTTCAGACTTGCCAATCTTTTCGAGTGATTTTGCGAAAATAAAGTAAGCCTGACCATCACGAGGATCCGAAGTAATAACTGGTCGAAGTTGATCTGCTGCTTCTGTATATTTGCCGGCAAGGAATAGCGCATACGCATAGTTGAAGCGAACCATCGAATCATCAGGCGATGATTCAGCAGCGCGTTGCAGGAACGAAAGGCCCTGCGTTAACAATCGCTGACGTTCTTCTTCTTTTTCCTTTTTCTGTTCGCGCGCCGCCTGTACCGCAACTGCGCCAGCGTTGTTGTAAACGCCAATCAACGGCATGTCCGTAGCGAGTGGAACCAGCGCCGCGAGTGCTCGACCCCAATCACCCAACTTGGCATAACCGAGTCCGGCATAGAACGCCGCTTCTGTGTAGTGCGGCTCTTTCTTTTGCAGCTTGATGAAGTAGTCAGTTGCGTCTTTCCACTTGCCGTCGAGCATGTAGAAGCGGCCGAGCTCAAATGCGGCCTGCGTGTAAACACCACCGCCATTTGCATCGGCATAAAGACGCAACGCGTTCTTCAGATAGTTAACGCGTTTCTCATCACGCTCATCGATCTGAACAGCCTTGACATAAGCTTCGAATGCTTGAGGTGGAATCTTGGTCGCTTCCTGGACCAACTGGTTTTGCGAATAGGGAAGCGCGCGGTCGCGCTGATACAGAACCTGATAAGCCAGTCGTCCTTGAATGTTTTGCAGCGTAGTCAAAGCGCCGCCGAAATCGAATTGACGCGTGGCCCAATTGCCGTCGAGAACTTCGCCGAGCGTGCGGCCTTCGTTGACTTTGATTACGCGTGCGGTGACTTGCACGTAAGCTTCGGTGGACGATTTATCTTTATCACCCGGTTTCGTTTTCGCTTTTGGATCGCGTTCCACCGGAGGAGTGACGGTATAAGTGCCAAGCACAATCATCGAGGCTTTGGCTTCGCGCGCGAGTTTGATCGAGGTAGCGCGCGACGGAATCATCGTTTCCGGCAAACCCACTCGCTGGTAAGCAAGCGAACGCTCGTCTCCGGAAACCGACATCAAACCGGGCTTGTTCAGCAACTCCGTTAAGGAATCAGCAAAACTCTCGCCGACCCAGTTGTACTCCGGTCTGTTCGACGTGTTTTCAAAGGGCAGCACCATCACAACATCGCCAGCGGGAGACTGGGCTTCTGCGGTTTGCGTCGGAGATATTTGGACGCTCAGAATCGTGGTCAAGGCTAAAAGGGTGCTCAATAAATAACGTCGCATCTTGCTACTTTCCTCAATAAATCAATTACTCGACCCGTTTTCGATGCCGCGAGTAGAACCGCAGTTGGTTGCTATCGCATGCGGCACGCGAACACGAGCCCTAAAATGAACGAATTACCTTAGCAGAATTGGCTGCAGGGGCACAGTGGCGAGGAGAGGGGAGTGCGTATCTTGGAGTGCGGTGGCAAGCGTAGCGCGACACCGCTTTGAATCAACGAAGGCTGAACGAAACCCAACAGAATCAAAAGCGCCGTCGCCGCTGCGCTCTGCCGGCGCACTCCAAATAACCTATCCGCGCCGATGCCGGCGGTGACGCTTGCGCAGCTTGTAGGTGTACAATGCGCCGGCGCCCGCACCCGCTCCCGCGCCAATCAGCGCACCTTTCCTGCCGCCAGCCAAACCACCTACAGCGGCGCCGCCGACGGCTGAACCGGCCGTCGTTATTTTGTCGCGATGCTTCTGCCAAAAACTTCTACGGTGACGACGTCGGTGTTGTGCCGAAGCCATTGGACCGCACAACACTAGCATCACCACAATCAAGAAAACGACAGTGATCTTCTTCATTCGTCTCCTCCAGGAACTGCGACCAACGTTGGACTGCTTAAAGGGCGGAAGGATGAAGGATAAAGGCGAAAGTATGAAGGCGCAAGACGAAAGGATGAAGGCGAAAGGATGAAGGATGAAGGCGCCAGTGAAGAAATCCACTTTTCATGGCTAACTGCTTGTTCAGCGCGATGGACCACCGAATCACGCGGCTCTTCGCTCACACACCTTCATCCTTCATCCTTTCGCCTTCATCCTTCCGTCTGGTCTTCTCTTGTTCTTGTAAATAGCTTTAACGACGGAGATCACCTTTGAGGGTCTTTCAGGCGGTGGGTCACCTAACTTTCGCGCGTCGTCAACTAACATCTTGCACGCTGCTCGTAAATACGAAGCAACATGCGGATTCGCGAGATCTGTTTCGTCGCGAATTGTTATGTGACGAATCTGCTTGCCGGAACCTTCCAGCATTCCGTGAGGGTCAGGTAACGCAGCTCCGAAGTTGAACCCAAGATTTACATGTCCGCTGTAAACGGCGATGTGGCAGACTCCGTCGCTCAACCTGCTACTAAATCCATAGCCGATGGCGACTGCGCTGTAGGCGTCGTAAATGTTTTCATAACAGGGCGCCATCTCATCCAGCACCAGACGGCGCAGTTTGAGCGCGAGATCTCGCACAGCAGGATCGTAGGGTTTGAGGAACTTGGTTAGTTCGCGTGGCGTCGTAATCCGCATCGTCCTAACTTGAATGCTCGAATGAGGCTATTGTTTTTTAGGCGTAGCAGGTTGCCTTTCGCCTTCATCCTTTTATAACCTCGTCAACAATCTTCACCAGCTCCTCGGGGCGAGCTAATCCGTAGGCCTTCTTCCACAAGCCCGTGCGTTCGTTGCCGATGATGACAATGTTCGAATGGTTCTCGCGCACTTCAACGTATTGGCCCAACTTCTTTTGAGCGAAGTCCACAGTTTCCTTGTCACCGGTTAGGAAGTGCCAGCCTGGCTTCGCCTTGAGCTGGGTCGCATAGGCTTTCAAACGCGCTGGCGTGTCCATGGTCGGATCGACAGTGATCGAGATCATAACTACGTCTTTTCCTACTCGATCGCCAAGCGCTTCCTGAACTTTTGCGAGGGTGCGATTCATTGGCAAACACGACCCAGTACAAGTCGCAAAGAAGGGATTGATTATCACAACCTTGCCCTTCAAGAGATCACTGTACAAACGCAGCTTGGTCCCGTCCTGGTCCGTCAACAACACGTCCGTGAAGTATTTTTGCGCAGCGGACTGCCCATCGGTGTTGGCAGGCGTTGCGGGCTTTTGTTGCCCATTCATATTCGCAAGCAGAAGGAAAACAGCGGCGCTAAGCAGCGACACGCGGATGAGAAAAGATCTGTTCAAGGTGGCCCTCCTTTTGTGTGGCGCATAATACTCAACCGGTTCCGCAAAGGGAACGATAAGAAATGTATTTATTGACTTCACCATGTGGTCACCATAAGCTACGCGCCGTCGCTAACGAATCCTCAGACCACCTCAAAAACTTTTCGAGGAAAGCTCATGTCAACACCAGAACTCAATTCGAAGCTCGAAGAAAATCTACATCCGGTTGGTCTGATTGAATCGGATGGTCCATTGTCAGCGCCAAGACCAGGAATGGCCCTGTGCCTTTCGGGCGGTGGCTATCGTGCGATGGTGTTTCATCTCGGAGCCTTGTGGCGTTTGAATGAGCTCGGCTTGCTTAGAGGACTGAAAAAAATCTCGAGCGTCTCTGGTGGTTCAATTACAGCCGGCGTTCTCGGATTAAAGTGGAAGCAGTTGACATTCGACAGCTCGAATGTCGCCACGAACTTTGAACAAGTTGTTGTTGCTCCAATTCGAGCGGTGGCCCAGGTAACGATCGACACCGGATCGATAATCAAGGGCATCTTACTCCCACGTTACACAGTGGCGGATAAAGTCGCCGATGCTTACCGCCAACATCTCTTCGGAGATGCAACACTTCAGGATCTGCCTTCTGATGTTGATGGTCCTCGCTTCGTTATCAACGCAACGAATGTGCAGACGCGAGTTCTCTGGCGCTTTAGCAAACCATTTATGGGCGACTATCGAGTGGGTCTCGTGCGCAATCCCACGACCGAACTGGCGTTGGCAGTCACCGCGTCCTCCGGCTTTCCTCCGGTGCTTTCTCCAGTTACTTTGAAATTGAATCCTGCAGACTTCGATCCAACGACGAAGGGTGATTTACAAATCGAACCATACACCTCAAACGTCGTGCTCACAGACGGTGGTGTTTACGACAACCTCGGTTTAGAAACTGCATGGAAGAGTTACGAAACGATTTTGGTTAGCGACGGCGGCGGTGGCGGCAGTGATGAACCAAAGCCCAAGCGCGACTGGCTCAGGCACGTTTATCGAGTACTGAGTCTGATTGATAACCAGGTGAGGAGTCTCCGCAAGCGACAGGTGGTTGCTTCATATCAGATGAAACTGCGAAAGGGCGCGTACTGGGGCATTCGCAGCAACATTCTCGATTATCAGTTGCCAGACGCGATGAATTGTCCGTTTGCGCAAACGCTCGTGCTCGCGAATACGGCGACTCGTCTCAAGAAGATGAATGACACGTTGCAGGAGCGGCTCATCAATTGGGGCTACGCAGTTTCCGATGCTGGACTGAGAAGGCATTTATATCCGCTGGATGTGCCCCCGCTCGGCGGTCAGCCTCTACCACCTGCACCCCCGCCACCGAAGGGATTTCCATATCCCGATGTGGGTATTGGGTGAGTGCACGAGGTATCAGCAGATTACGCCGTGCAAGATAGACGTGCGTCACTCTTCCTCGCCGACCTCGGCGAGAAGATTGCGACGGACTTCTTCTTTCACATAAAAACCGGTTCTTCGGAGTTTGTCGTAGTACGGCCTCACGGCGGCGATTGCACCCGCGGTTTTAAGCTGGTTTAGTACGTTCAGAGTTCTACAAACCGTCAACTGCATCGACTGAGCACGCTTGAAACCTTTGCTTTCATCCAACAATAACACCGCTTGCTTATAATCAGCTTGTGCAATGGCCGCTGCTTCACCATCGTCGAGATCGGCTCGCAGGAAGGCCTTCGTAAATTGATCCGCCTCATAGCAATCAACAAAAAAGCCGGCGCTTTCATTAACTAGATTCCGAAGGCGTCGCTTTCCTGGGGCTTTATAGGCCTCCCGTTTGACCTCGGGTGGGATCAAGATGAGCTTGAACACAAGCGGTAAGAATTGTGCGACGTCAAGTTCAACGAGACGCGACAGAAGTGTCGTATCAATGACGGCGACTTGAAGGCCACGTGCCTTCGAATGTTGAGGCATTTACTTCTTGTCGCTGACCAAGGTACCAAGCGCGATCAATCCCAGAGCGATGCCTGCAAGCCAGCCAAGGGCATTCAAATTCTGAGTAGACCTTTGCTGGCGAATATGCGAGAGAGCATCCATTAGGTTGGTTTCGTGAGCGGTGGGATTAGCACGATCGAAATACACTAGTTGGGTGTCCGGCGTAGAAACAAACGGGACACCCCCGAGTTCAACTAAGCCAATGATTGGCTTGCGAGCTAGTGATGCGGCTTCTAATTCAATATTGACCAGATGTATGGCTTCATCAGTGGCGGTGTTTGTGACTAGTGCGATAACGGCATCACTCTGTCGAATCTTTTCCTGCGTATCGGCCGCAAGACCATTATTAGTAAACTGCGTTCGGTCAGGAAGCAGAATGGCGATCTCATAAGCTGCCGCCACCGCACGCAACCGCGCAGCGATTGGTGTATCCCATGGCCCGACTGCATAACTTAGGAATACGTTCATATGCGGAGTTTATTCGGTGGTGAGTTTAAAGGGAAGTATTCAGATCGCGCCGACTTTAATGTGAGCTATCGTGATCAGGGTTCAACCTGAAGCTGAAATTGGGCTTAACTTTGCACCGCAATATAGTGAACAACAACTTCATTAACGAACCATGAAACTCTTAATACTGGGCGGCACAAAGTTTCTCGGGCGCCATCTGGTTGAAGCTGCACGTGCACGCCATCACGAAGTCACTCTGTTCAATCGTGGGCAAAGCAATCCGAACGTATTTCCTGATGTCGAAAAACTAATCGGCGACAGAGATGGAAATCTTGAGGCGCTTAAAGGGCGGCGCTGGGATGCAGTGATCGACACCTCGGGGCGGCTGCCTCGGTTGGTCAAGGATTCAATAGCGGTCCTCGCCAACGCAGTGGACCATTACACGTTTTTCTCCACCATCTCGGCCTATGATGATCGCAGCGTTCTTGGAATCGACGAGAGCGCTGCGCTCGCGCAACTGTCCGACGAAAAGTCTGAAGACGTTGTTGCTGATTATCGACCACTCAAGGCCCGTTGCGAGCGAGAACTCAACGAGAGAATGCCAGGACGAGCACTCATCGTTCGAGCCGGACTGATCGTTGGTCCTTATGATGACACTGGACGATTTGCTTATTGGCCTCGCCGAATATTGCGAGGTGGGGAAGTGCTCGCGCCCGGTGAACCTGACCGGCCGGTCCAGTTCATTCATGGCCGCGACCTGGCTGACTGGACCATTAAGATGATTGAGAACAAAGGCGTGGGGACTTACAACGTGACGGGACCCGAAGGAAGCCTGACCATGGGCCAATTCCTTGAAATCTGTCGTCATGTCACTGGCAGTAATGCCCGCTTTACTTGGGTAGCGGAGTCTTTCCTGCTCGAACATGAAGTGATCGCGTTTTCGGAATTACCTCTGTGGTTGAGAAAGGTCAGCGAAGGAATGCTCGCAGTGAGTATTCAGAAAGCTTTAGCTTCAGGTCTCATCCTTCGTTCGTTGGAATCGATAATCGAAGAGACAATCGCCTGGGATCGAAGTCGATTGCAGGAGGATGATGAGTACTCGCGACGACTCTACGACGTCGAACACAAGGCTGGCATGGCACCGGAGCGCGAAAAGAAGCTATTAGCAGAATGGCATGCTCGGGTTGATCGTGCCGCTTAAGATTTTCACTTAGGTTTGAGGTGCTCGCCCAGCCAACGAAATATCTGGTCCCACTGATCCCGAATGTTTGCCGGCGAATCGATGTTGTGGCCCTCGCCCCAATATCGCACGAAGCGCGCGGGCTTCCCTTGCCTGTAAAGCGCCATGAAGAATTCTTCGCCTTGTCCGATTGAGACATAGTCGATGTCGCCCTGGATGATCATCACCGGTGTTTGGACTTTGTCTGCAGCGAAAATAGGACTGTTCTGAATGTAACGACTTGGTTCGGACCACGGCGGTGCTTTCATCTGCACTTGTCCGATTTCGATTTCGTAGAAGTAGCTCAAGTCCTCGTGCGCAAACGTTGAGTAACGGTAGAACATTGCGAAACTTCCGTAGAGGCTGGTCCAATCAGAGCCGGGAGCCAACGCGATTGCTGCTTTGAAACGATTCGTCTGAGTAATCAAACTCAACGTTGCATAACCACCATAGCTTCCGCCCATGACCGCCAGGCGGTCGGGATCGGCAACTCCCATCTCGACTACTTGGTCGATGGCCGGCATCACACCATTCAACATTCCATTCATTGGCGCGCTCGGATTATCGCCCGGGTATAACGGCATACTCGGGACGAGCACAGCGTAGCCTCGACTAATGAGCGGATATAGTTCTCGACTCCAAAGTGGGAAATCTTCCTCCATGCCCGGGTAAACCAGGACGACGAGAGGATACTGTTGGCCCTCCTTATAACCATGCGGGTAGACCAGCAATCCCTTCAACTGTTCATCTTTGAGACTACGGTAGCTGAACGTCTGTCGCTTCTGTTCGGCAATCTCTTCTAAAAATGCATTCAGCCTCGTCACTTGGTGGTAATTTGCGCTGTCGGATGTCCATAGGTATGTGCCGTTACGCGTCTCGCCGGTGAAAGCTGCGATGGAACTTTTATTCGACCAGTCGGCAAGAACGGCATTTTCCGATGGTTTAGAAATTGGTTGTAACGCTGCACCGTTCCGCAACGAAAGAAGATAAAAGTGTTCTTGGGCTCCCACGATGATCTGTTCATTCGTTTGGGCGCGCTGTGGATTGTCCCGTGCAGGCCAAGCGATCCACTGTATCTTCTGGTCCACGGTTGCAGTCAGATTTTTTGGTCGCTCACCGTCTGTTGAAAGCTGCCAGAGATCGCCATCGGCCACGCCAATAAAATGGTTTGCGTCTGGACCAGTTACCAGTCCGCTGGGAACTCGTTTTAGATCGCTGGTGATGTTTCGTGGGCTAACAGCGCCATCTAACAGCCACCAATCCCGGCGTGTCTTGCGACGTTCCGCTTTGTCGTTTCCAGGTTGGGCCAGCATGAGCATCTTTCCGGACTGGTCCACTACGACCTCTTGCGGGAGAAAACGATTCTGCGAGAGACTCCGCGTTTCTCCGGGTGCCGTAGAGAGAAGAAAAAGTTCATCCTCAGGTTCGACGTCGGCGGGTTGATAACCTTTCTTGGCTATCGCCAAGAGCGCGTGACCGTCTGGTCTCCAGCGTAAATATTGTCCACGGATATCATCGAACCGGCCGAGCACGTTCACGGTCGGATGAGCTTCTAAAGTAACGATGGCGATCTCGGATCGAATGCGCAGCGCAAGCGCACCCGCATATGTGACGGGCCAACGTCCGAGCGAACGAGCCACGGCGACTTTGCTCGCATCCGGCGACAGGCGCATGTACTGCACTGGACCATCAGCTAGTTTCTGCACCCATCCATCCTTCGTGCTAACCCGCAAGAGATAGCCCTTGGGCTGCCACGGTTCGCGTCCGCTTTCGAGCACACTGGCTGTCGAATGCTTGCCCTTCACAGCTTCGGGCCATTGACGTGCTGCAACTTCCTGCGCTTGTGTCAGGAGCGAAAGGTATCTGGGTTTCTCACCCTCAGCCAATGCAGCACACAGCAGTTGATCATTGGAGACCCAAAGCATCGGTGGATCCGCCAGCACATCTACCGCGAGGTCGGTTAGTTTTTGAAGACGGCTGGTGGCCACATCAAGTAGCCAAAGCCGAACGTTGCCGCCGCGATTCGACAGCAGCGCGAGTCGTTTGCTATCGGGCGACCACACTGGCTGCCAGAAACCGCTGCCATCTGAAATGCCTTGAGTGAGATTGCGCGGCGACCCTCCCTCAGTTGCCACCAACCAGATGTCTCCACGGTCTTTACCGAAGAGAAATGGTTTCTGGTACGTTTCCGCGGCTGACTTTGATCGAATCTGAACGTAGGCCAACCAACGACCATCAGGAGAAATCTTCACCTGCCCGATTGATTCCTGGCGCAGCAAGTCATCAACCGTGAAAGCACGCTGGGCCATCAACCGTTCAGCAGGCGCCAGCAGAACCAGGATAAAGCATGTCAGCTTAACCATTTGATACAAGACGCTCTTCTCCTTTTGAAGCCTTGGCTGGTTGGAACTTGCTACGAACTAATGCGCGATGAAGTAGATCGGATAATCTATACAAGAAGATTCGGACTGTGAAGATTTATCTGTAAAGGCAGATTAATGCCAAACCGCCCAACCGTTCCGTTAAGAATTTGGAGCGCTAGCTAATCCAGAGTCGTTGAGATATTTTGGGAATCTGAATGGATTCAACTCGTGATGCAACTCACTCGGATAAAGCGATGAAGAAAGCAATAGCGGTGATCTTACGGCCGGGTGCGCAGTGGGATTCGAGCAAAGGTGTGCGCGAGCAAGCGTACTGGGATGAGCATGCACGCTTCGTCGACGATCTGTTTGCGCGTGGTGTAGTAATGTTAGCAGGACCATTCGCACCGGAAGGAAGCGGTGCGTTAGTGATCCTGAATGTCGAAACACCCGACGAAGCTCGAGCGATCTACGCTAACGATCCCTGGGAGCATCACGACATTTTGCATGTCGCCGATGCGAAGGAATGGATCATCTTCCTCGATGCGCGTGAGTAAATCGTCCTCTTACCGGAAGTAGCATAAGGCCGGTTATTCTCAGTGCAGCCACTCAGTCGGAACCATCCTCACCCCGCAGGGGTGACATGTTTATAGAATCAAACACCCTCCGCTTGGAGTCTCCGTTCGGAGGCGCGAACTCAATAGATATTTACTACTCGATCCTGTTCCGCGCCTCCGAACGGAGAAAGATCATATTGATGATGCGAAGCTATATACATCTCACCCCTACGGGGTGAAGACTCGCCAAGGGTCCAAACAATTTTTAAGGACCGCCGCTCCTCAGTCTATTTCTTCTCTTTTGAGGCCGCGGCATTTTTTCGACCATCACTGTAGACGTACTTATCGCGCGCCCGCACCACAACGTCGTTGCGGTTCACGCGCACCTTGATCTGCCGCGCTTCTCGTGTTTGTCCGATTCGTTTTGGGTAATAACCAATGCTGTACTGCCGTCCCAGTTCATCAGCGATGTGAGTGAACGCGTCGCGCAAATAGCTTAAGTCACGACTTGCTTCGTAGACTCGCCCGCCCGTCAACTCTGCCAGTTCGTGTAAATAGCGCTCTCCGCGATCATAATCCGCCCGACTCGATCCAGCGCCGCCACCACCACCGCTGCTGCCAATCGACGGTATCGGCAAAGGCAGAGGCAGCTTTGAAAGAATAGAGATCACACGGGAATTTGATTGTGGCGTAGTTGGACCACCCGTATCAATCGACGGATCATAAGTGTCGTAAAGGATTGGATAGATCAGCGCATCGAGTTCCGCGGCCATATTCAGCGTGCCTTTGTACGTTGAATGGTTGCTGGTCGCATCAACGCCATCGGTAAACAGGACCAGCGCTTTGCGTCCCTGGATCCGGCTCAGATGTTTTTTCATGACGTTGTCGATCGCGTCGTAAAGGTGAGTGCTGAGACCCTTGCCTGTCCCTTCGATTGCCTTACGGATTTTCTGGCGGTCAATCGTCGGCTTACATTGAACCTTAACGCCCATCCCGAACGATATGACCATCACCTGATCGTCGGGCCGTAACTGCAAGACAAAAGTTTTCGCTGCGTCTTTTATTTCTCCTAGCTTGGACCAGGTGGAAGCGCTGGTGTCCAACATCAGAACAACAGTGAAAGGTTTTTCAATCGTGTCAAAGTACGCAAGCTGTTGCTCGATGCCATCTTCAAAAATATGAAAGTCTGCCTGCTGCAAATCAGAAATGGAGTGACCATAGCGATCGACTACGCTGACCGGTATGGTCACCAGATTTGTTTCGACGCGCACAACATCGCCCTCCTGTTGGCTTTCAATGTTGGTAGGACTCGATGTTGTCTCACCAGTGCGGCGCGCACGTGTTTGCGGTAATGCTGCTGGCGCTGCGATCGTCAACAGCAACAAGAGAACTAGGAGCTTTGATCTGTTCATGGCAGTCACCCTTAATTTAACAAACCTGCTTCGCTCACAAGTACTTCTGCTCGCGGTCCGCGAAGCGGACTGAATGAGACTAGCCCGGCGCTTCAGCGCTGGGTTGCGTCGAATCCGAGTGAGAAGTCCGTGAAGCGGACGGCTGAAGAACGAAGGGCCCCCAGGCTTTAACTCAGCCGTCCGCTCAGCGGACTTACTTTGAAACTTCATTTCCGACCCCCACCGATTAATCGGTGGGCTATTGTCATACGTAGGCTTCGCCGACTTGAAACAAAGCGCTCGTGGACTATCAATGTTTGAAGACGACGCCGACTGAGATTCGGAAATTGTTTTGTCTTCCAGATCCGAAAAACGTGGGCGTGTAATCAGCCTGGATCAATCTCAAGTCAACTCTGCTACTGAGACGCAAGTCGAGGCCACCGCCCAATGCCATGGCAAACGAACTCGCGTCATCGAAGGTAAACACATTTCCCGAAGTACGCCTGTCAGCTGTGAACCCGTGAAAAAGAGAAACTCCAAACAGAGCATGAGCGAAAGGCCGCAAGCTACGTTCGTTGCCGGCCTGGAATCGCGGACCACCAAGAACAAAGTATTGATCCCTCTGGCTGCTGAAGGTGCTTACGCTGGTACTACGCGTATTCCGGTGAAAGTGAGCTGAGGCATCCGCAACTAACCCGACGTGCGGGGTAATGTTTCTCGTGTAC
>Ga0070673_100001448_pt1 | contig 13892 bp, 16 predicted proteins | sample KBSM23metaG_FD_65342 | JGI IMG/M metagenome (GOLD analysis project Ga0070673, IMG submission 65342) | Miscanthus rhizosphere microbial communities from Kellogg Biological Station, Michigan, USA - KBS M2-3 metaG | ecosystem: Host-associated > Plants > Roots > Rhizosphere > Soil ... | reverse complement strand
CGCTGCGAAATTCCACGGCCGAGTTCTCGTCACGCGAGGATCGATGAGTCCGCAGTCCCCACCGAGCGGCAAGAGGGTCAAGGCGTTCCTCTTGGCCGACCGCATCGACACCTCGAACCTCGAACAAAAGGGCGTGGTTTCCACAGCGCCGTTAACCTACCGGTTTGGCAGCGACGGCTTTGTCACGTTGTTTCGCTATGGCGTCGCGGTCACGCTCTGCCTCTCGCCGTCGGAGGAGGACGAGGTTCTGCGCTCGCTGCGGTCGCGCCTGATCCGCCCGCTCGGCACGCCGGAAACAGAAACACTGCTGCTCGAAATCGTCCCCGACAAGGACGATCAAATCCTCCCGGGCGGCCCGATGATCCTGAAGACTTTGACGCCCGAGCAGTTGATCGTCATCGCCGACGCGCTGTCGAAGAGCGTCGTGCTCGCGCGCGACGAACGCGAGGTGGCGGCAGTCTTCGACCTTGTGGAGCCTTTCGCCCGGCAGCTTGCCGAAAAAGGCCGCGCCATGGCCGGCCGGCGCGCGATCCTCAAGCACATCGGCAATGCCCTGCTCGTACAGCACCGCGTCTCCGGCCGTGTCGCGGTGGCGGAAAAGCCGGACGTCGTGTGGGATCGGCAGGATCTGGATCGACTCTACGCCCGGCTGGAGGACGAATACGAGCTGAAGGAGCGCGCCGAGGCGTTGTCGCGCAAGCTTGCGGTGATCGCCGAGACGGCCGAGGTGCTCACCGACATCATCGACACCAAGCGTTCGTTGCGGCTCGAAATCGCCATCGTCGTTCTGATCGCTGTCGAACTGGTGATCGCGGCCTATCAGGCACTGCACTGAGCGGGTGCGGGCTCGCGCGCCGGGTTCCGTGGTTTGATAAAACTTATTCCTCTCGACGGTGCGCACTGCCCCCGCGCGGTTTGAGACCTTCGCGATTTCATAACTATCTTGGTGAGCCGCCGGTGGCGTTTGCGATCCGCCCCCGCATTCAGGATATAGTGACCCTTGGCTCCATCGTTGTCTCCATCCGACCGGAATGTCGTCATGCGGCGCCGCGATTTTCTTGCTGCCTTGCCGCTTTTCGCGGCCGGTCTGACAAGCCCGAGCGTTGCCAGAACCGCGCCGGTTTTGCGGGTGGGAGCGGCGCTGCCCGACCCGCCTTTCGAGTTCGATCACAAGGATGGCCCGGGCGGCTTCGACGTTGCGTTGATGCAGCGCATTGCCGGGATGGTGGGTCGCGAATGGCGGCTGGTGCCTTACAAGGGCGACGACTTCAACGCCATCTTCGCCGGACTCGACGACGGCAGCTATGACTGCATCGCCTCCGGCACCACCATCACGCCCGGACGCAGCAAGATCGCCGATTTCTGTCCACCCTATGTGGTCTCGGGCCAGTCGCTTGTTGTCGACATCGGCCGTCATCCGAACGTGCATGGCGTCGGCGACCTCAAGGGCCTGGTGATCGGCGTTCAGCAAGGCAACACCAGCCAGCCGGTCGCCGACAAACTGGTCGCCGAGCATCGCGCCGCCCGCGTGCGCGTCTATGCGTATGACCAGATCGAGCAGGCGCTCGACGATCTGTCGAGCGGCGGCTGCGATGCGTTCATGAAACTCGCGCCGGTCACGGCATGGTACGTGCGCGATCGGCCGAAGCTCAAAGTCGTCGAGACCGGCATCACCGTGGAGCACCTCGGCATCTGCGTGCGCAAAGGCAACGTGGCGCTGCGAGATGAAATCACCAAAGCACAGGCCGCGCTAAAGGCCGACGGCACGCTCGCGGCGCTGATCAAACAATGGCTCGGGGTAGGGGCGACGCTCCCGGCGTGAGAGCCACACATCCGATTTCAAGCATCAGTACCCGTAGACTGTAACGCTGGTTGGTACACTGACCTCCGCGGCATTGATTTGCCCTCAGCCTCGCGGAACGACACCATACGGTTCTGCTCCTCGTCCCACAGGGCGAGGCGCACACACCGGAAGCTTTCACGCAAGGTCAACCGGCCGAGGTCCCGCAATTCGGGGTGGTCGTGGAGCACGACCGGCAGCCGGTAATAAGGAATGCGGCTGCACAGGTGATGCACGTGATGTACGCCGATATTGGCGGTGAACCAGCGCAGCACCGCCGGCAGGTCATAATGCGAACTGCCGTGCAAGGCGGCCTCATGCAGGTTCCAGGCACCATTGCGCTGCCAGGCGGTATGCTCGAATTGGTGCTGAACGTAGAACAGCCATACGCCCGCGGCGGCCGCGAGCAAGGTGATGGGCAGGTGCACGAGCAGGAATGCCTTGACGCCGATGAGCCAGACCATTCCCGCGACGATTAGCGCGATCGCCAGATTGGTCGCCATGGTACTGGCCCAGGGTTGCCAGCCATAGCGCATCAGTCCCATTGGCAGGCGGTGTCGCAGCAGGAAGAGATAGGCCGGTCCGATGCCGAACATCACCAGCGGGTGTCGGTAGAGGCGGTATTTGAGCTGGCCCGACCGCGACAGTGCGCCATATTCCCGCACGGTCAGCGTATCGACGTCGCCGATGCCGCGATTGTCGAGATTGCCGGCGCTGGCGTGGTGAATTGCATGCGTGTGGCGCCAGAAATCGTAGGGGGTCAAGGTGAGTACGCCGATGACGCGGCCGACCCAATCATTGGCCAAGCGACGAGAAAAGAACGTGCCGTGACCGCAGTCGTGCTGGATCATGAACAGGCGTAAGAGGAAGCCGGCGGCCGGAATGGCAATGAAGGGCGTCACCCAGGCGTAGCCCAGCCAGAAGGTCAACCAGGCCACCGCCCACAACGCCACCAGCGGCACTGCCGTGATCGTCAGCTCGGCAACGCTGCGCGCGTGGCTCGGCGTACGATAAACGGCGAGCTTTAGTGGCAAACGGCGCGCGTCCAGTGACGCGCGCCCCGCGTTATGTCCAATGTTCAAGTGCCGCGCGCCCGGTTTCCGTTGCAGCTTTTTTCCTCTTAGCCGATCGTGGCGCCGCCGCTTTCGATTCAGCGCGTTCGTTCTCCAAACGCAAAGCCCGCAGCCGCGCCATATTGGCTAGATGAGCGCATTGCTCGTTTTCGTAATCCCGCATCGCCTGCGCTATGTCCCGATCGCGTTCAGCTTTCAAGGCGGCTGCCGTCGAACTCTGTTGGACAGGTTTCAATACCATCAACGGCCTTTCGTAGTGTGGGCCAACAAGAGCCCGCGAACCGAGTTTTTCGGCCGCGGACTCCCGAACGACCGCTCTGCCAGTACATCCGTGGTCGGAGCGGCGTGGCCTCTTTACGCGACCGACTAGGCGGCGCGCAGATTCTCAGCTGCCGACTTGCCGCTGCGGCGGTCGGCGACGACGTCGAAAGACACTTTTTGCCCCTCGTTGAGGGTGCTCATGCCAGCGCGTTCGACCGCGCTGATATGAACAAAAACATCATTCCCGCCGCTTTCCGGCTGAATGAAGCCGAAGCCTTTTTGGTTGTTAAACCACTTCACAATGCCCGTGTTCATCGAGATATTCCTTTCTCTGCAGATGTGCACGTGGAACGTGGCGCGCGCGTTTCGCGGCCAGGTTCCGGTTCGTCGATTTTGGAGAAATGTCTGAAGCGTGCGCACCCGCCAGGGCGGAAGGCGAAACGGCCCAGTTGTTCGGCCAAAACATCGATACGGTGCATTTAGGAGTGGAGCGACCGAATTTCAAGGCAAATCGGCTGATCGGCGGAGTTGGCTCTGCTCCGCTGTGCGCTCGAAAGTCTCCGCCGCGCTCTTAATGCGGTAGGAAATCCTGTCATCCCGTTCGACGGGTAGGTGCTTCGTGATTTTGTAGACGCCGCGCGAAGCATCACTGAGGAATCCACTGTCGTAATAGACGGCGGTTCCGATCGCAAATTTATGTAGCATCGGCCTCCCCGTTGCATACGTCGTCGACAAAAGAAACGTCCGGCTTGATGGTCTGGCCGGCGCGCTAATTTCAATGAGCGGGCGTGCTCAGGCGTTCTGCAGATTGCCGGCTGCCTGCTTGCCGCGCTCGGTAATCACGTCATAGGAGACGCGCTGGCCTTCATTGAGCGTGCTCATGCCGGCGCGCTCGACGGCGCTGATGTGCACGAACACATCGCGTGAGCCGTCGGACGGGGCGATGAAGCCGAAGCCCTTTTGCGTGTTGAAGAACTTCACAGTACCTGTCGCCATCCGCGTTCCTCACGAGTCATGTAGACAACATTGTCCGCGCCAAGGTCCCTCCTCGACGGTCGAAACACTTTGATTTGTCAGGTATGGCTTGCAGGACCCGCTTACGGGTGGCGGCAAGACAAAGCTAAAAATCTTGTTTCAACGATACCTTCATACGCGCCTAAGCGGTTGGGGTCAATGCACGTCATTTTTACCCCTTGCCATGGCAATCGATAGTCAGCGCGATCAACGGGTTCCATTATGGCCCTGTCGCCGTCTCACAAATGGATGCCCGTTTCGCCCTTGCCGTTTGGCAAGCCGTAAGTGTCAACGCGCGCTCTGCGTCAAAGCCGCTTATGCACCGCAGCAAGCGAATGGTGGCGTCGTTGATTGGGAAAAATGCGGTCCCGGAGGCAATGTGTTTACACGTGCCGCGACAGTCGAGTGAAATCATCAAGCACGGCCTGGATCAATATTTTCCGCCGCGGATCTTGTCCGATGGGCGTGGCCGCAAGCAGGGACAGCAGATAGCGCACCTTGTCCGCGGCCTCTTCCCAGTTCGATGCCGGAGCGGCGATCAACTGCGCTTCCAGGGCGTCCTGCGTCGCGCGCAACGCCTGTTCGTTGGCGGCGACCTCTGCCAGGAGGCGACGAAGGTCAGTGGCCTTCTGCGCGGCCATTCCACGATGCTCGTCGAGTTCGATCGGCTTGTCTGTCACGGAGTTGGTCTCGATCCAGAGCGGCTTGAGGGTCTAGGGATCAACGGCCACCGTTCCAATCGACGATGTCACTTGTGTCCCTGCTAACAGCAAGATCGTGGTCGCAATACGTCGATAACCGGAAAGAATTTCCTTGATCAACTCTTCGCCTGTCATGCTCCGATAGGGGAGCACTTTTTTTTGTGAAGTCTCTATAGGGCTTGCTGAGCGTACTGGTGTCATCGAGCCGCAAAGACTACACGCGGTAGTGAGGAAAGAAGCTCTATCGCTCTATGCCGGAGATCAATCTCCGCATGCCTCCGCGAACTCCCTCGACAGGGCTAAGATCTGGTTCTGAGCTGCTTGCTCTCTGTCCTTGAGAGACCGCCGGTCTGGCGGCCCTTCGATTCCAACTGTCACGCGGCCCGAAAGCTCTCCGCGCGACGACGCGAACGTGAATCTGTACGAGCCTGGCCCGTCTTCGGTGAGGGCGATCTGGGCCGCCATTGCTGAGTGCCTTCCTACGCTTGGCAAGTTCACGGCCAGCGGTGAGAAGCGAGAACCCCGCCAAACTGGCGGGGTTCTCATCGAAATCAGCTCTTCTGGCCGGGCTTTTCGCTGGGCTGCTGTGTCTGCTGCCCGGGATTCTGGCCGGGTTGCTGGCCCTGCTGGCCCGGTTTGCCGCTCTGGTCGCCCTGCTGCGGCTGTTCCTTGTTGTCCTGGTTCATGTCGATCTCCTAATTTTCAAACTATAATTTGAATGCTCATCACTCAAACTACCGCATTTACCTATGTTGAGGCTTGGATGAAAAACAGTGCTGGGACCGAATATATTTCTGCCTGACCATTTTCATATTGCTCAGCGCGGCTTAGCGTCGCTACATGAGGCATCTGTGGTGTGCGCTTGCTCGTACTAACTGGAGCGAAGCCTTTGTCATCGGAAGGCGAGGGCCAATCTCGATCAGATTGAGCCCGCCGACGTTCGGATCATCATCTTGCGGGCGAGGTGAGCAAAATCCGGTACTTGTCCCAATTCCGACCTTCTTGCCCTGGTGAGGTTGCGCTATCCTAATTCGAGATAACCTCGCAAGTACTTCCCTGACGCCTCAAATATTGGGTGGTTCGATGACAAGACTTAATGCAAAGCGGAAGAAGGTATCGAAAGAGAGTGATCCAGAGCAGTTCGAGCGATTCATTGAAGCCGCGCGAAAGCGCGACATGAACGAGAGTCTAGAGGATTTTGCAGCTAGGTTCGGCAAGGGTCCACCGCCAAAGCCAAAGCCAAAGTTGCATTGAAGACACAAAGGCTGCCTTAGTTGGCGGCCTCCTATGCCCCGCCGGGCATGTGGCAGGACGAAAGGACCGTAGGGAAGACATCGAGAGCTTTGCTTGCGGCAAATTGTGGAGTGAGATCAACGTGCGGACAAACTGCCGTCGCGCTTGAAGTCCGGTTCAATTCTGCTGGCAGATCGCGGCTGTGATGCCGACTGGATCAGAGCAGCGAGCCGATCTGCTTTAGCTCATATCTGTGTCGAGCCCGCAAGTTGGTCGAACGGTTCTTCAACAAAATCAGCACTGTCGCCGGATCGCAACGCGCTACGACAAGCTGGTGGCCAACTATCTCGCCTTCGTTCAGGTGGCGCCGATCAGGCTATGGCTGCGCGTTAATGAGTCCGCGCCCTAATCGCCGCCACCGGCGCGTCGCGACCACCACAGCGCGACCGGGCCGAGGGCGATCGACCCCGCCAGCAAACAGAAGACGGCAAGCCAACCCGATCTGGAATCAGGTCCTCCGGCGATATCGAGTACGATGCCGGCGCCCCATGAGCCGAGCGCCGACAAGCCGAAGCCGACGGTCGTGTGCATGGCCATCGTCGCCCCCATGAGCGCGGGCGCGGCGCTCATCGCCATCCCGGACGTCAGCGCGCCGGAGTCGGATGGCACCGTCAGGGCGTAGAGAAAGAGCAGACCCAGCAGCAGCACCGGCGAAGCTTGAACGGAAAGACCGATCGCGACGGCGACTGCGGCGGAGGCAATCATCAGGACCGTCAGCGCGCGGTGCCGGCCGAAGCGCAGCGCCGCCTCGTTGCCGAGGATGCTCGCCGGCATGGACAGGAGCGAAAACACCACGCTCACCACGATTGGGCCGAATACCGCTGCGCCGCCCTGACGCGCGGCAACAAAGCTCCAGAACGCAACAAGCCAAGTGCGGATGCCGTAGAGTTCGAAGCAATGGGCGCCGTAGCCAAGCACGTAGCCCATGGCCGTGCGATTGCGGATGACCGGCCGGAAATCCAGCAACTGCCGCTTGACCGGCTCCGGCGACGCCGGTCCCATGGCGAGACAGACGGCGATCATCAGCAACGGTCCGAGCCCGCTGGCGAGGAAGGCCCATCGCCAGCCGAACCGGTCGGCCACAAGCTGGCAAACGAGATACGACAGTCCGACGCCGACCGAGAAGCTCGCGGTGTAAAGGGTGATGTTGCGGGAAGCGTCGCCTCGAGGCAGCCGATCGGTCAGCGCCTTCAGGCCCGGCATGTAGGCACCGGCGAAACCGGCGCCCGCCAGGGCCCAGATCAGGGTCGCCGTCCACAAGCCGTCTGCCAGCAGACCGAACGCCAGCGTGGCCAGCGACAGAGCAAGCGAGCCGACGAGCAGAATATTGCGTGCATCGATGCGGTCGGTGAGCGCGGTCAATACCGGAACGGCAAGCATGTAGCCGAACGAGAAGGCGCTCGCCATCAATCCGGCCTCCGCGGCGCTCAGCGCCCACGGCGACATCAGATGCTGCGGCATCACGGCAGGAACGGCGACGTGCGGCAGCAGGTTGCCCAATTGGCCGATGCACATCGCGGCAACGAGAGAGCGGCCGGTGAGACGCATCGCGATCAGAAGGCGCCGGGCTTGACGGGGCGATAGAGCAGGCCGGCGCAGTGAAGCCCCAAGAGCGCACCGAGGATCTGCGCGGCGATAAACGGGAGAACTCCGGCAGGCGCGATACCGGCAAACGTGTCGCTCAAGGATCGCGCAATGGTGACGGCCGGGTTTGCGAATGATGTCGAAGCCGTGAACCAATAGGCCGAGGTGATGTAGAGGCCGACCGCGTAAGGTATCGCTTCGCGTGCCGAGCGCAGACAACAGAAGATCGTGAACACCAGGCCGAAGGTTGCGACGAATTCCGCAAACCATTGGCCGGGTCCGGTGCGGACGGTCTGCGAGACCTGCCAGAACGGCAGGTCGAACATCGCGTGTGCCGCCAGCACGCCGGCGATGCCGCCGAGCAGCTGGCTCGCCACGTAGAGAGACGCGGCGCCCCAGGTCAGATCGCCACGAACCAGAAAGGCGAGGGTAACGGCGGGGTTGAAATGCGCTCCCGAGACCGGACCGAGCGCCAGGATCAAAACGGTGAGTATCGCGCCGGTGGGGAGCGTGTTGCAGAGAAGCGCGAGGGCACTGTTTCCGCCGGCAAGCTTGGCGGCCATGATCCCGGAGCCGACCACGCCGGCGAGCAGGAACGCCGTTCCCAGGAATTCGGCGGCACCGCGTTGGACGAGCGATGACGTCACGTCGGCTCGACCGCCCGGCCGACACGCCCGATTTCCCGGACCCTGCTTTGCAGCGTCAGCGTGTCGAGGGAGCGCAGCGGCAGGGAGGTGAAAATCCCGATGCGCTGGTTGAGCATGCGATAGGCGTCCTTGAAGGCAAGCGCGATTTCGGCCGAGCTGCCTTTTGCCGCGGCCGGATCGGGGACGCCCCAATGCGCCGTCATCGGCTGCCCCGGCCACAGCGGACAAGTCTCGCCGGCGGCGGTGTCGCAGACGGTGAACACGAAATCGAGCAACGGCGCGTCCAGTTTAGCGAACTCGCCCCATGACTTCGAGCGAAAGCGCGACGCGTCGTAGCCGAGGCCATGCAGGAGCCGCAGGGTCTCGGGGTGGACTTGGCCTTTGGGCTGGCTGCCGGCGCTAAAGGCGCAAAATTTCCCCGCGCCCAGCTTGCTGAGTATCGCCTCCGCCATGATGGAGCGCGCCGAATTGCCGGTGCACAGAAACAGGACGTTGTACGTTTCCGACATGGCGCTTCACCCCGTGGGACGGCCACACGCTGCGGCGGGTTCCGCCACCTCAGGTGCGGGCGCGCAGCACGATTTCTCGCGCGCGACGCGCGCGACGCGCTCGCCGGAGCCGTCGCCGTAGTCGATGCTCTCGCCGGTGGTGTGGAATGTCTCCCACGAAATTCCGGCGGGATCGTCGATCCAAGACTTCTCCGACTTGGCATAGCAGCACGCGGTCTGGCCCTGCTCGACGATGTTGCCACCGGCCTCGTGCAGCCGCGCGTAGATCTCTTTCAACTCGTCGCCGCTCTCGGCCTGGATGCCGAGATGGTCGAGGCCCGGCTCGCGGCCGCGCGTCGAAATGGCAAAATTGACCCGAGGGTCGTCCAGCATCCACTTGGCGTAGTCGGGTTTGACGACATTCGGCTGCGCGGCAAACAGTGCCGAGTAGAAGCCGATCGACCGCTTGAGGTCATCGACGGCGACGTGAACGTGAAACCGCTTCATGGGAGTGCTCCTCTTAAGCCGAGACCTTGGCGCGCTTGCTGGCGCGCGCAGGTTTGCAGGCTGCCGCCGGCGCGCAGGCTTCCGCCGCGCCTCGACAACAATTTTCAGTGAGATAGCTCAACAGCGCGTTCATCGTGTCGAATTGCGCCGCGTAGATCATGGAGCGACCTTCCCGTCGCACGCTGACCAGTCCGGCGTCGCGAAGCCGGTCGAAATGGAAGGTCAAAGTATTCGGCGCCAACCCGAGCGCGCTGGCGACGCTGCCGGCGGGCATGCCGTCCGGGCCCGCTTCGACCAGAAGGCGGAATACGTCAAGGCGATTGTCCTGGGCGAGGGCGGCCAAAGCCGCGAGGGCATCGTGCTTCTTCATATTTCAGTATCTACTGAAGTATCATCCCAGTGTCAAGATACATTTCGATATCGACTGAAATAAATTTGGCGCGTCGCGGCCAATGCGAGGTGCCGCGCAAGAGGTCGGATTCGGGGATGGAGACACGGCCTCAATGACGCTGCGGACCTTCCACCTCTGGGCGAATCACAGCAACCGGGTAATGCCGAATTTACTCCAAGGTCCGGCGCTGCGTTGTGGAAATTGGGCCAGCTATGCTCTACTGACCTTTTAGGTCGGGCCGCTCGGAACTTTCGCTCATGCAAGCCTCTTTGACGCGCCAGCCCCGCGACTCGCGCCTTTTCGCAGCCGTCGTCGTCGGCCTTGGTTTCCTTTTATCGGCCGTCATCGCCTCGATTGTCGCTTCTGTTGCCAGCTCCGAGGCCGACCGCTGGGCCGCGCACTCCCTCACGGTGAGGGAGGCGTCGGGGCATTTGTTCAGCTTGATTCAGGACGCCGAAACCGGCCAGCGCGGCTTCCTGTTGACCGGCAAGGATAGCTATCTGCAGCCGTTCTACACGGCGCAAAAGGAAATCCCTGCCGCCGAAGATGCGCTTCGCGGCCTGACGTCCGACAATCCGCTTCAACAATCCCGCCTGGCCAGGCTCTATCCGATTGTCGAGCGCAAGCTCGGCGAATTGTCGCGCACGATCGCGCTGGCAAAGGCAGGAAATATCGAAGAGGCAAACGGGGTCGTCAAATCGAATGAAGGCAGCGATTTGATGCGCGACATCCGCGCAGCCTTGAACGAATTCGATGTCGATGAAGCCAATATCGAGAGCGCGCGGAATGCCAAGGCGGCGCAATTGCGCACGGTTCTACTACTGGTCACCATTGTGGCCGGCGTTTTGGCGGCGCTGGTGGCGATCCTAGTCGGCTTCACGCTGTGGCGGCAAGTTGGCGAATTGCGGCTGTTGACGGCGTCTCTGAAAACCGAAATGTCCGAGCGCGAACGCGCCGAGACTGCCCTTCGCCAAGCCCAGAAGATGGAAGCGCTCGGTCAACTGACCGGCGGGGTCGCCCACGACTTCAACAATATGCTGGCGATCGTCGTCGGCAATCTCGACCTCGGCTTGAGGCGCCTCTCCGGCGAGGACCCGCGCGCGCGACTTTACGTGGAAAACGCGCTGGGCGGCGCCCGTCGCGCGGCGGAGCTGACCAAGAGACTTCTGGCGTTCTCCCGATTGCAGCCGCTGAAACCCCTGCCGGCGGATGCAAACAAATGCGTAGCAGACATGTCGGAGCTCCTGCGGCGAACGCTCGGCGAGGGCATCGCCTTGGAGACGGTCTTGGGCGGCGGCCTGTGGCGCGCGATCGTCGATGTGCATCAGCTCGAGAGCGCCATTCTCAACCTGGTCATCAATGCGCGCGACGCGATGAATGGCGCCGGCCGCTTGACCATTGAAACCGCGAATGCGGAACTCGATCGCGCCTACGCGGACGTGCATGTGGAAGTCACGCCGGGACAATATGTCATGATTGCCGTTACCGACACGGGGCGCGGCATGTCGGAAGCGATTGTTGCAAAGGCCTTTCGATCCGTTTTTTACCACCAAGGCGCCCGGCGCCGGCACCGGTCTGGGGCTGAGCCAGGTCCATGGTTTCATCAAACAATCGAAGGGGCAAGTGAAGATTTACAGCGAGGAGGGCAAGGGAACGACCGTCAAGATCTATCTGCCTCGCGATATGTCCAAAGTGCTGCCCGAAGAAATGCGGCGCGCTGCGCCGCGCGCAATCGAAGTTCCTCCACAAGAACACGTCGTGCTGGTTGTCGAGGATGATCCCGGCGTGAGGACCTTCACGGTCAACGCCCTGCGCGAGCTTGGCTACGAGGCGATCGATGCCGATGCCGCTGAGGCGGCGCAGCAGAAGCTTTTGCAGGAGCCCCGCGTTACAATTCTCCTCACGGACGTGGTCTTGCCGACGGGTAACGGCCGCGAACTGGCCGATGAGCTTCTCAAAGCACGGCCGGACCTGGCTGTTCTGTACATGACCGGCTACACGCGCAATGCCATTGTGCACAATGGGACGCTCGATCCGGGGGTACGACTGCTCAACAAGCCGTTTACAATCGAAGAACTGAGCAGGGAGCTTCGCGCCATCCTGGAAGACCAGCGCGCTTCAAGGCCGGCAGGTTGAGCTTGGTGCCTTTGATCGACGAGTGGAGAGGGAGGGTTGAGTGGCGGAGCAAATGGCAAAAAAACGAAAATCTCACGCACCGCGGGAAATCGTGCTGCGCAACGCCAAGGAAGCCGCGGCAGTCGAGCAGTATTGGCAGACAGGGGAATTTTCCAATCTGGGCAAGCCGCCGAAGAACTACAACTACATCGATGAGCTCGCGCGTCTGCAGTTTGAGCTCATCAAACTGCAGGAATGGGTCCGGCTATACGGCCTGAAGGTTGTCGTCATTTTCGAGGGGCGCGACGCTGCCGGCAAGGGCGGCGTGATCAAGCGCATCGCCGAAAGTCTGAACCCGCGCATCTGCCGCGTTGTGGCCCTCGGCACTCCCACAGAGCGCCAGCGCAGCCAATGGTATTTCCAGCGCTACGTCGCCGAGCTGCCGGCAAAGGGCGAAATCGTTCTCTTCGACCGCAGCTGGTACAACCGCGCCGGCGTCGAGCACGTGATGGGATACTGCAGCGATGACGAATACCAGGAATTCCTGCGTTCCTGTCCGCAGTTTGAGGAGATGCTCGTTTGCTCAGGCATCTATCTCATCAAATATTGGTTCTCGGTCAGCGACGAGGAACAGGAGCGCCGGTTCCAAGAGCGCATACGAAATCCGATCAAACGCTGGAAACTCAGCCCGATGGACGTCGAGTCGCGCAAGCGTTGGGTCGAGTATTCCAAGGCCAAGGACGTGATGTTCGAACATACCGACCGCAAGAAGACCCCCTGGTACGTGGTTGACGCCGACAACAAGAAACGAGCGAGGCTCAATTGCATCCGGCATCTGTTGAAGCAGATTCCCTATCGCGACATGCGGCCGGTTGAAATCGATCTTCCGCCGCGCCAACCCGATACCGGGTATCGCCGACCGAAGAAGTCAGAACAACGGTTCGTTGCAAAAGTCTATTGAGCGCAAAGGTCAGCGCTCAAGGCCGCGGCGGACGCGATACGAGGTATCGAGTCATTTCAGCCGCTTGGCCGCTTCCTCGACCATGCTCAGATCGGCGTGGCTCTGCACATCGAGCTTCGCATGCACGAGGTCGAGCTGGTGCGTCAGATCGACGTTCCGTTGCAGCGCGTCGAGGTTCGGCAGCAATTGCGGATTGCGGTAGTAGTCGCTCCTGGTGAACGCCCAGCCGAACTGGCTTGCCGGCTGCTTGGTCACGCGCGCGGCGATCTGCGCGACGGCGTCGTGGTTCTGCGGGTCGAGATACCAGTGAATGATGCGCAATGAGTCCTCGAGCAGATCGACGAGGATCGCGCGATGGGCGTCGATAAAGGGCTTACGCGCCGCCCACATCACGAACTGCGAAAGACCGAGCGCGTCCTTGCTGGTGAATAAGGGCCGCGCGATCTTTTTCAGCTCCGGATCGAGCGAGAACGGCAGCACCGCCGGGATCAAGTCGGCCTTCTTCTCCGCCAGCATGGCGCGCATGGCGGGGAACGGCGCTTCGATGATGGTGTAGTCGCGGTTCGCTTCCAGGCCGTTCTGGTGCAGCATGGCGCGCATGGCGACGTCGACCGCGCTGCCGGCAGCATTGGTGGCGACCACCTTGCCCTTGAGGTCTTCGACCTTGTGAATCGGGCCATCGGCGAGCACCTCGAATTCGTTGGAGTAGTAACCGTCGTAACCGTCCTGGAAGTTGTCGGAGATGACGCGCATGTCGTCCATGCCGGCGTTCTCCACCGCGATCGACAAGGTCGAATAGGCGAGCGAGGCGATCTCCAGTTCATTGTTGGCGAGCGCCGTGATCATTGGCGGCGTGCCGCGATAGCGCACCGCGTCGAACACGTAGGTCTTGCCGTAATTGGCGGCGAGATCCTTCTTCTCCAGCCAGATCGAGGCCCAGTCGGACACCGGAGCGGTCCAGGACACGCGCACGCGCAGCGGCTCGGCCGCGGCTACGCCGCCGAGCGCGAGGAGCGC
>Ga0070673_100001447_pt1 | contig 13894 bp, 12 predicted proteins | sample KBSM23metaG_FD_65342 | JGI IMG/M metagenome (GOLD analysis project Ga0070673, IMG submission 65342) | Miscanthus rhizosphere microbial communities from Kellogg Biological Station, Michigan, USA - KBS M2-3 metaG | ecosystem: Host-associated > Plants > Roots > Rhizosphere > Soil ... | reverse complement strand
CGTTTGAACCACAGTCCTAAAATATGAATCGTCGTTCAGAAGGTGAACCAGAACGACAAACGCTGCGCGATCGCATCCGCGAGACCACGGTGCAGGCGATCCTCGCCGCGGCCGAGGAGGTGTTCGCCGACGCTGGCTTTCACGCCGCGAAGATGGGCGCCATCGCGGCCAAGGCTGGGGTGTCGGTCGGGACGCTCTACAACCACTTCGAGGACCGGGAGGCGCTGCTCGGCGGCCTGCTGGCGGCCAAGCGGGCCGAGCTGATCGAACGCCTCGACGGTGCGATCGAGGCGGGCGCGAACCGCCCGCTGCGGGAGCGGCTGCGCGGGATCCTCGGCGCCTTCCTGGCCCACTGCGAGGAGCACCGGAAGTTCGTCCACCTCGCGCTCCAGCGCGAGCTCGGCCGCTTCCAGCAGACCTACCCGCAGGCGTGGGCGAAGAAGACCGACACGATGCAGGCGATCTACGAGCGCCTCGACGGCGAGATGAGACGCGGCGTGAAGGAGCGCGCGCTGCGACCGGAGATGGCCGACATCGCCGCGACGTTCTTCATCGGCATGATGCGGGCGCTCATCATGCGGGACGTGGTGCTCGGCAAGGGGCGGGGCATGGCCGCCGAGCTCGACAGCCTGCTCGACATGTTCTTCCACGGCGCGGGCACCGGACGGAACGCCTCGTGAGCACGGCCGCGGCAGCTTTCGCGGCGCCGGCGGCGCGCGCGCCCGTCAACAAATGGCTGGTCACGCTGTCGGTCACGTTCGGGACGTTGATGGGCGCGATCGACACCTCGATCGTCGCGGTCGCGACGCCTCACCTGACGGGCTCGCTCGGCGCCACCGTCGAGGAGATGACCTGGGTGACGACCGGGTTCGTGATCGCGACGGTCGTGGTGATGCCCCTGACCGCGTTTCTGGGGCGGTTCTTCGGGCAGAAGCGCGTCTATCTGTTCTCGCTGGGGTTGTTCGTGCTCGGGTCCGCGCTGTGCGGGCTGGCGCGATCGCTGCCCGCGATGGTGGCGTGCCGCGCGCTGCAGGGGCTGGGCGCCGGCGCGCTGCAGCCGACCGAGCAGGCGATCTTGCGGCAGACCTTCCCGCCCGAGGAGCAGGGGATGGCGATGGCGCTGTTCGGCCTCGCGGTGGTCGTCGGACCGGCGGCGGGCCCGGCGCTGGGCGGCTACCTGCTCGACAATTACGCCTGGCCCTGGATCTTCTACATCAACCTTCCCATCGGCCTGCTCGGCATCTTCATGGTGTCGCGCTTCGTGCACGAGCCGGAGGACATCCGCCGCGAGAACCACGCGCGCGCCGAGGCGCAGCGCAAGCATCTGGACTGGCAGGGGATCGTGCTGATGACGATCGGTCTGGCGTCGCTGCAGTACGTGCTGGAGGAGGGGAGCCGCAACGACTGGCTCGCCTCGCCCGTGATCGCGGTGGCGTCGTTCGTGGCCGTGTTCGTCCTTGCCGCGTTCGTGATTCGCGAGCTGACCGCGCCCGTGCCGGCGGTCGATCTGTCGCTGTTCAAGGATCGGACATTCCTGTCGGGCACCCTGATCGGCGCGGTGATGTTCGCGATCCTGATGTCGATCACCTTCCTGTTGCCGCTGTTCATGCAGCAGCTGCTGGGCTTCCCGGCGCTGGACGCCGGCGAGGCGCTGATGCCGCGCGCGCTGGCGATGATGATCGGGATTCCGCTGGTGGGGCGCATCTACAACCGCGTTCAGCCGCGCGTCTTGATCATCATCGGCGTGCTGCTGGTCGCGTTCAGCGCCTACCTGATGTCGCACTACACGCTGGCGACCAGCGCCCGCTCGGTGGTGGCGGCGATCATGATCCAGGGCTTCGGCTTCGCGGCGATCTTCGTGCCGCTGACGACGGTCGCGCTGGCGCACATACCGCGTTACCGGCTCACCGACGCGACCGGGCTCAATTCGCTGCTCCGCCAGATCGGCGGGTCGCTCGGCCTGGCGGCGTTCGCGACGTTGCTGCCGCACTTCATGGCCACGGCCCGCACCGGGCTCGCCGCGCACGCTTATCCGGGGCGGCCCGAGATGATCGGCCGGCTCGCGGCGCTGCAGGCCGGGCTGGTCGCGCGCGGCGTGGATCCGGCGGCGGCGCGCGCGGGCGCGGCCCGCATCGTCGACGGCACGCTGGCGCAGCAAGCATCTGTGCTCGCGTTCGAACGCATGTTCCTGGTCGCGGGCATCGCCTTCCTGTTCGTGATTCCGCTGGCGCTCTTCCTGCGTAAGCCGCAGGCCGCGCGCCAGGCCAAGATGGAGGACCTTCACTGATGACACTCCCGAAAGACAACGCCGCGGAAGCGGCCCGTGCGCTGCCCGCCGCGGTGCCGAGCAACGACGTCGCCGACGGCAAGCCGGGAGAGCCCGCCGTCTCCAAGCCGCGGCGACGCGCGCGGCGTCCATTTGTGATCCTCGGCGTCGTCGCCGCGCTGGTCCTCGGGGTGTTCGGCGGCTACACGCTGCTGACCGCGGGGCGCGAGAACACCGACGACGCGCAGGTGGCGGCCGACGTGGTGCCGGTATCGGCGCGCGTCTCCGGCCTGGTCGCGCGCGTCGCCATCCACGACAACCAGGCGGTCAAGCGCGGCGACCTGCTGGTGGAGCTCGATCCGGCCGACGCGCGCGCGCGCGTCGCGCAAGCGGAGGCCGAACTGGCGACCGCGCAAGCGCAGGCGGCGGCGGCCGAGGCGCAGGTGAAGATCGTCGACGCGACGTCGCGCGGCGGGCTCGCGAGCGCGCGCGCGGTGTTGACCGGGTCGACGGCGGGCGTGGGCAGCGCCGCGGCGCAGATCGCCGCCGCGCGCGCCGCCGAGGCGCGGGCGGCCGCCGACGTCCGCAAGGCGGAGCTGGAGCTCGGTCGCGCGCAGATGCTGCGCAAGGCGGAGGCCCTTTCGCAAGAGCGGCTGGACAGCGCCCAGCTCGCCCTCGAGACCGCGAAGGCGGCGAAGGCGGAAGCGGACGCGCAGGTCGCGCTCGCCGAGGACGCCCGCCGCGGCGCCCAGAGCCGCGTGTCCGAGGCGCGCGGGCGCCTGAGCCAGAGCGCGCCTGTCGCGCCGCAGATCGAGGCCGCGCGTGCCGGCGCCGCGCTTGCCACCGCGCGCGTCCGCAGCGCCGAGGCCGCGCTCACGCTCGCCCGGCTGCAGCTCGACTACACGCGCGTCGTCGCGCCGGCGGACGGTTTTGCGTCGAAGCTCGCCGTGCACGAAGGCCAGCTGATCGCCGTCAGTCAACCGATCGTCGAGCTGGTGCCGTCGACCGCCTACCTCGTTGCGAACTTCAAGGAGACGCAGATCGGCAAGATGAAGCCCGGACAGCCGGCGACGATCGACGTCGACGCGCTCCCGGGGCGGGAGCTGCACGGGCGCGTCGACAGCCTCGCCGCCGGCACGGGCGCAACCTTCTCGCTGCTACCGCCCGACAACGCCACCGGGAATTTCGTCAAGGTCGTCCAGCGCGTCCCGGTCCGGATCATGCTCGTCGATCCACCTCAAGGCCTCGCGCTGCGCCCCGGTCTTTCGGCCAGCGTGACGGTCGACGTCCGCAAGACGCCCTGATCTAGTCGCTCCGCGCCGCAGGCGCGGTGTGCGACTACTGTTTTTTCTGGTCGCTCCGCGGAAGCGACTCGGGCGGGAGGACGGCCGCGACGCGGCGGGCGCCTCCCCAGCGCGTCGGCTGATAGGCGAGCCTCACCGGCTGGTGGTCGGCGTTGAAGCCGGGCGGCAGATCGAACACGACGGCGCCGTCGGCGGACTTTCCGGCGCGTAGCGACTTCGGCGTCAACAGCGCGCCGCACGCGGCGGGCGCCTTCTGCACGATGGCGCTGTCCAGGATCACGCCGCCGGCGTCCAGCTTGAAGTCGCGCGGCGCCACGAGCAGCTCGTCGATCTTGGAGTCGACCCGCACGACCGCCGCGACCCGCGCGCCACCCGACAGCGTCGACGGGCACGGCCGGATCTGCTCGACGCGGAATCGGTAGATGTTGCCGTCCAGCCAGGCGCCGGCGGCGGGAGCGGGATCGGCCGCGACCACCTCGGTCTGAGCGGGCGCGGGCGGCATGACAGCGACAGTCGGAGCAACCGCCGCCACCGTCGGGCCCTGATGCGGGACTTGCTCGCGCCGGCATTGCCCGCAGAGCAGCAAGACCAGCGCGGCCGCGACCGCCGGAAGCGCGCGGTTTCTCATTGGGCCGCGACCCGCTGGCTGTCCTGCAGCGCCCGCTTGTATTCCCGATTGACCTCCAGCTCGTCGTCGGACGCCATCCCCTTCCCCTGCATCAGGTCCGCGACGTCGTTGCCGGCGATCTTGCGCGCCGCCGTTTCCACCTCGCGTCGTTGCAGCGCGGGCAGACGATTGTGTAGATCGATGAAGGCCTCGGTCAGGCGCTGCTGCTGCGGCGGCGTCAGCTCGCTGGTACGTTCCAGCGCCAGCTTCGCGAACGACGACACGACCGCGTCGCGCGCCCGGGGCCGGGACTCCGTGAACATCAGATCGATGCCTGAACTGATCGCATCGCCCTGCCAGATCGCCGACAACCCGCCAACCATTTCACCCCACAGCGGATCCTTGTCCGGTTCGGTCGGATCGGACGCAGCCGCCTCCAGCAGCAGGGTCAGTTTCGTCGGCGCGTGGCCCTGCGACAGCAGGTCGTTCATCGCGCCCCGCCGGTCGCTCCCTCCCAGATCGGCGTGGGCCTGCGACAGCACCTCGATCGCCCGCCGCAGCCGCGACAGATCGGCCTGGGCGGTCGGCCCGCCCGGCCGCGCCACCGCGGCTGCCTCGGTTTCGGTGTCAGGGTCGCCCGTCGGATGCCTGGTCATCGAGACGAGCGCCCAGACGGCGGCGCTCACCCCGATGACCGCAACAAGCGCCACCCAGGCGGGGACCCTCGATCTCGACCTGGATGGCGCTTTCACGTTCGTTACTCCAGGTCAGCCGGGTTGTTGAACAGCGGCGTCAGCGCGATCGCGCCGTGGCCCGCCTGCGGGAAGTTGGCCGCACCCGGGTTGATGTTGCTGGTGCTGGACGCCGTGTCGTCCGGCGGAAACAGCACCAGACTGGTCAGGAACGCCAGCACCAGGTTCTTGTTGGCGCGCGACTGACCGTTGAAGCTGTCGCGCGCGGCCTGCGCTTCGCCGCCGTGACGCAGGATCACCTCCTCCAGCGTCTGACTGCGGCCGTCGTGCCCGTACGGCGCGGTGGTCGCGACGCCCCACAGCGGTTCGGTCATGAACAACCGCTGCAACGTGCCGTCGAAGTTCCGCTCCGCGAAGTTGTTGCCCAGATCGTGGCGCTTCAGGTCCGCGAAGAAGTTGTTCACGACAAACGACCCGCGGGCCGGCAGCTTGAGGACCGGGAACGTTCCTGGATCGTCGATGGTGACGATCTTGGGCGTCGCGGTCGCAAACAGGCGGTTCAGCGGGTTGCCGCTGGTCGTCGGGCTGGCCGGGTTGAAGTCGGAGAACACCGTGTCGACGTCCGCGACCCGGCGATCGACGTTGATCGTCAGGGACGCGATGTGGCAGCTCGCGCAGCCCGCGTTGGTGAAGATCGTGCGGCCGGCGTTCACGTCGGCGGCACGATCCGGCGAGACGCTGACCGCCGGCTTGAAGTAGTTCAGCAGGTAGAACTCCTCGTGGTCCACCAGGGAGATCGGCAGCTCGTTGGCGATGCCGTCGCCGTCGGGATCCACGCCGTTGTTGCCGGTGACCGGCGGCGCCTCGATGGCGTCCAGGGCCCCGTCCAGGATCATGCCCGAGGGCGTGGTGATCCGCTGGCGGTTGATGGCCGCGTTGCGCAGGTCGGCGTCATCGGACTGAATCCCCATCTCGGCGTTGAACGCGCCGACCAGGAACTCGCGGATCGAGATCGTTCCGCCCTGGGCGAAGAAGGGTCGCACGCGCAGATCGGTGTTCACGCCGACGACGCCCGTGGTCACGAACGTGCCGTTCGGGTTGGCCGTGATCGAGCCGTAGTTGACCCCCTTCGAGGTCAACGTCCGCGTCTGCGGCGTCCCGGTTGACTGCGCCGCGGCCAGTGCCTGCGCACGGATCGCCCGCAAATCGGCGGTCATCTCGTCGCCCAGCATCTCCTGCAGGCCGAGGCCGAACAGGTGGGGTGCGTCGCGGCTGTCCGGACGCGTGAACACGTCGCCGCCGTGCCCGGCCGAGCCGCGCGGACGGCCGTGGCAGCCCGCGCACGAATCGACGACACCGGCGCCGATCGACGCGTCGACCGCGATGTTGCCGCTGCGGTCACGCCCGCTGAAGCCCTGCGTTGGCAGGAACTTCCTCTGGAAGAGCTGCCGGCCGCGCCGCACCGACCGGAACGGATCGCGTTGAATGATGAAGATAGATGAATCGGGCGTATTCACGCTGCCGCGCCCGGTCCCTATCTGACCTCCGATATTCTTCTGAATGCCGTCACCGACGGCGATTCCGGATATTTTTTCCAGCCTGTCGCGCATTTGCGCGCGGGCCGTACCCGCCGATGCGACCGTCACCACACCCAAGGCGACCGCAATTCCGTACACCCGTAGCTTCATGGGGCAACCTCCTGTTGTCTTCCGCGAACATGAAAAGTCGTTCAGCGTGGAAGCGGCAGGCGCACTTCGATCAAAAAAGTTCTATGCGTTATTTGAACGCCCAGTCACTTTTTTCGTTACGAAATCGATTGCAACGAAGCGTAACGAGATTGCCAATCAATAAACGACACGACTTTCAAATTGCGACGGACTGAACGCACCCACCTCAGCCATCGCTCACGCGCCCCGGCCTGGGCTTTTGCCGCGCCGCCCCCGGATCGAGTAGCATTCTGCGCGTGACACTCCACGGGTTCGTGAACGGATGCGCGTCGCGCTGACGCTGGGAGGCATCGTCGTCGTGCTGGCGGCGGCCGCCTACCTGATGTTCGGTCGCGGCCGCGAGATCCAGGGCGGCGACGCGCGCAAGCTGGTGGCCGCCGGCGCGCGGCTCGTCGACGTGCGCTCGCCGGAGGAGTACGCGCGCGGCCACCTGCCCGGCGCGGTCAACATCCCCGTCCAGGACCTGGATCGCCGGCTGGCCGACGTCGGCCCGGTGGACCACGAGCTGATCGTCTATTGCCGCAGCGGCCACCGCAGCTCGCGCGCCGCGCAGCTCCTGCGCGAGCACGGCTTCACGAAGGTCCACAACCTGGGACCGATGACGGCATGGTAGCGGGGCGGTCGCGCGCGCCGACATTGCCCGGAATCCTTGCGTCCGCCGCCGTGCTGGTGGCCGCCGCGTGCGGCGGGGGCGCGGGCCTCGGCGAGCGGTGCGGCGAATGGGGCCACGGCACGCTCGCCTGCGCGGACGGCTTTTACTGCTCGCTGGCGCCCGACGAGAGCCGCGGTACCTGCAAGCGCGCCGGCCGCGAGAACGAGCCGTGCCCCGAGGTGATGCTGGCGTCGTGCGCGGGCGATCTCACCTGCAACCGCGCCTTCAATCCGCCGCTGTGCACGGCGGCGATCACGCGGGGCCTCGACTGCACCAGCGCCGCCTGTGTCGAAGGGCTGATCTGCCTGATGAAGCCGGTGGGCGTGCCGACCTGCGAGGCCCCACGGCTGGACGGCGAAGCCTGCCTGAACGCCCAGGGCCAGTGCGCCGGCGCTCTGGTGTGTTTGCCTTACGCGGGCGTGCCGGAAGGGGGCGTTTGCGGCGCGCGCGTTTCCGCCGGCAACGTGTGCGACGACGCCGCCGACTGCCAGGCCGGGCTGACATGCAACGCAGGGTTCCCGCCGGCACGCTGCGAACCGCCCAGCGAGATCGGCCAGCCGTGTGGAAGCGCGCCGGATTGCAAGTCGCTCAACTGCGATCTGGTCGCGCTCAGCTGCGTGGCCAGCGCCGCCGCCGCGGCCGGCTGGTAACGCGCGACGCGCCGCGCGTTTATTTCTTCTCGAACGCGTCGAGGATCCCCGCCACCATCGGCTTCGCCTCCAGGTTGGCGTTGAACGCCAGCGGATAATGGGGACCGCGCCCGCGCAGGTGACTCCACTCCGCGGTGCTCAGCCAGGAGTCGCGGTCGCTCACGCCCCACAAGGTGACGCCCGTGCAGCGGTCGACCCCGACGCAGGCAGCGACGATGTCGTGGGTGATCTCGCGCTGGCGCTGGAGCTTCTGGTTGATGTCGCCGGGCAGCGCGCCCACCGCGACGTCCATCTCCGTGAACTCGACGTCCAGCCCCAGCGCCGCGTAGCGCTCGATGTTCTGGCGGATCGAATCGGCGGACGGCCACTGGCGCGGGTCGACGTGCATCTGGAACCCGACCCCGTGAATCGGCACGCCCGATTCCTTCAGCCGCTTGCACAGCGCGTAGGCCGCCTCCGACTTCGCCGGCCCCACGCCCTCGATCTCGTAGTCGTTATAGAAGAGCAGCGCCTGGGGATCGGCGGCGTGCGCCAGCCGGAAGGCCTCGTCGATGAAGGTCGGCCCCAGCGCGGTGAACGGGGAATCGTCGCGCAGCTGACCGCTGTCACCGTTGGCCAGCGCTTCGTTCACCACGTCCCACTGCGCGAGCTTGCCCTTCCAGTGGCCGGCGACGTTCTGGATGTGCCGGGCCATCGCGGCGCGCAGCGCATCGGGCTTGAGGCCCTTGACCCAGAACGCCAGCTGCTGGTGCCAGACCAGCGTGTGACCGCGCATGCGCATGCCGTTCGCGGCGGCGAACTCGACCAGCCGATCGCCGGCGGCGAACTCGAAGGCACCGGGGCGCGGTTCAACCGTCGCCCACTTCATCTCGTTCTCCGGCGACAGCGAATCGAACTCGCGCGCCACCAGCGTCCGGAACGCGCCGTCCGCGATGTGGGTGCTCATCACCGCTGTCCCGATCCGCTTGTGCGCGGCGGCGCTCGCCTGCCGCATCGGCTTCAGGCTGGACGGCGGGACCAGGTTGCCGCCGACGGCGCCGCCGGCCGCGGCGCCGGGATCATGAATGATGCAGCCCGCGGCGGCGATCGCGGCGAGCGCGGCGAGCGCGCGTCGGGGCTCGATAGGCTTGGCGTGCATCGCGCTAACCTCGCACAGATCAACCCGGTCGTCAGCGTGGCCGCGCGGTCATCCAGATGCCGGGCTTCGGGCGCAGCGTGACCAGAGGATCGATCGCCACCGGGCGCCCGGGCTCGAGATCCAGGCGCAGGCGGCGCCCGACCGTGGCGAGCACGATCGTCGCTTCCATGATCGCGAAGCCGGCGCCGATGCACAGGTGCGGGCCGCCGCCGAACGGGAAGTAGGCGTAGCGCGGGCGGCCCTCCTGCGCCTCGGGCGCGAAGCGTTCGGGATCGAAGCCTTCGGGATCGTCCCACAACGCCGGGTCGTGATGCGTGACGTAGGGGCTGACCAGCACCCGCGATCCGGCCGGGATCGCGAACCCGCCGATCTCGTCGTCTGCGTCGGCGCTGCGCGTGACCACCCAGGCGGGCGGGAACAGCCGCAGCGCCTCGTCCAGCACCATGCGCGTGTAGCGGAGGCGATGCAGATCCTCGGCGGCCGCGCCGTTGCCGCCCGCGGGGGCGGCGTCCAGCTCCTTCTCCAGCGCGCGTCGCGCGCCGGGATGGAGCGACAGCAGGTAGAACGTCCACGACAGCCCCATCGCGGTGGTCTCGTGGCCCGCCAGCAGCAGCGTCATCACCTCGTCGCGCAGCTGCTGATCGGTGAGGCCCTCGCCGGTGTCCTCGTCGCGCGCCGCCAGCAACATCGACAGCAGGTCGCCGCGATCGGCGCCGTCGCGGCGACGCTCGGCGATCAGCGACAGCACCACGCGATCCAGGGCGCGCAACGCCGCCCGGAACCGCAGGTTCTTCGGGGTGGGCACCGCGCCCGGCAGCGGGAACAGCGCGGCCAGCTTCTCGATGGTGTGGTGCAGGACGACCTGGAGCGCGCCGCCCACCGCGTCGGCCTGGTCGGTCAGGTCGCGCTCGAACAGGCAGCGCCCCAGGATGCGCAGCGTGAGGCGCGACAGCTCGGGCACGACGTCGAAGGACGCGTGGGTGAGGCCGGGCTTCGCCTGGCCGAACCCGTCGCGGGAGGGTTGGAACCCTTTGAGGGTTCCAGGTTCGATCGTCCCATCGGCACCGGCGCTCGCCAGCCGATCGACGAAGTCGCGCGACGCGTCCGTCATGATGGCGGCGAAGCTGGCCAGACGCTGCTTGTGAAAACTGGGCTGCGCCAGCCGCCGGTTCCGCCACCAGGACGGGCCGGTCGTCGTCAGCAGCCCGTTTCCCAGCGTTTCCTTCAGCGCGTCCACGCTGCGCGTCTTCCGGCCGTAGTTGTCAGCGTTGTCCTGGAGCACGCGCTTGATGCCGGCGGGATCGCTCACCAGGAACACCGACCGATTGCGAATCACGAAGCGCGCGACGCTGCCGTACGTGCGCGCCGTGCGCACCAGAAAGCTCAGCCGGTCGCCGCGGAAGTCGGGCAGCATTCCGAACAGCGGGTGTCCCTTCGGCCCGGGAGCGACGCGAAGGCCGGCGGGCACGGACGGGGCGGCCTTGTTCACGGCGCCAGTATGACCGCGTGGCCGCCGGTGATCGAATGGCGCGCGAACCGCACGAACAGCGCCACGCCTGCACAACATGAGCGGGTCAACATGCGCGAGCGATCCGGGGACGCCGCGCGGGTCAGGCAGTTTGCGGTGGCATGCGTGATGCAAATTGCCTTTCGCGGCCCGAAAGGAGCTCCCATGAACCGGCCCGCGCCATCTCGTCCACCCTCGACCGCGGTCGGAGTGGCTCTCGGCCGCGTGCCACGCGCGCCGATGCGGATTCTGCTGGCCAATGGCGACGCGGAGCTGCGCCGCCTGATGGGCATGGTCCTCCGCGGCGACGGGCACGAGATCATCGAGGCGGCCGACGGCAGCGAGATGCTGGAGGCGATTGCGGATCTGGTCATCGACGGCGACCGGCCGTTCGACCTGATCATCTCGGCGCAGGCGATGGCGGGCCTCCCGGGCGTGTCGGTGCTGGCGGGGCTGCGCTCGCGCGGCCGCCGGACGCCCTTTGTCCTGCTGACCGGACATCCGGTGGTGCAAGCGCAGGCGCGGCGGCTGGGCGCGGTCGTGCTCGATCGGCCGTTCGACGCCGCGACCATCCGGCGCGCGCTGGTGCAGGCCGAAGAGCTGGTCGCGAACCGCGGCTGACGGGCGCGCCGCGCGGGATCGGCGCCCGTTCAGGGAACCCGGTGATAAAGCGGCGTGAAGTCCGGCGCTGGATACAGTGCGAACCACGAGGCCGCCCCGAAGTCCTCGCTGGTGATCACGGTCGCCGGCGTGACCTCGCCCGTCATCATCAACTGCGCGGCATCGAACCGCGCGAACTTGTTCACCGCGTGCGCGACCCAGAGGCTGCCCGACTGATCGAACGCGATGCCCACCGGCAGCGTCGCCACGTCGGTGATGATCTGAATCGCTGGCGTGAACGTCTTCGTGCCCGTCCCCGCCTGTTCCACGAAGGGAAGGCTGGCGATCGTGCCGTCGTAGTTCACCCACAGGTTTCCCGCCACGTCGAACGCCAGGCTGATCGGCGGCGGCAGCGTACCGACGACGGGCGGGGGCGACTGCGCCGTGATCGCCAGGTCGAATCCGGTGCCGGACGCGGCGAGGTGGCCCGCGTCGATGCGCACGACCGCGTCGTCGTCGTGCGCGGCGACCCACAGGTTGCCGTTGGCGTCGAACGCCAGGCCCTGCGGGCTCTTGATGCCGGTCCGCTCGACCGTCGCGATCGGGCTCCCGCCGGCGCGCGTCTGGGCGGCCGAGAACATCACGACCTTGTCCTCCGCCACGACCGAGACCCACAGGTTTCCCGCCGCATCGAAGGCCAGCACCTTCGGCCCGGGAATGCCGTCGCCGAACGACGGGCTGTCGATGATGACGTCCGGCACCTTGTCGCCGCCGCTCGCGAACACCGACGCCGGGTAGCGCGCGACCGGCGGGTCGGCGGTCGTGCCGCCCAGCACCCACATGTTGCCGTCGCGATCGAACGTGAACCCATCCGAGCCGCCCGTGTTCGTCGCGACGTCCGCGGTCGTCGTTCCCGTGGCCGCGACCGCCTCGGGTCCGAACCCCAGCATGGTGGAGTCGTCGGGCGTGTTGCTGACGCCCACCCACAGCATGCCGCTGGTCGGCACCAGCGCGTACGTCACGTTCACGACCGTCGTCGCGCCCATCTGCACGCACGCGGTCGGATGATCGACGGTGGCGGCGAACACCTGGCTGGTGATGCCGGCCTGGGGTGACGTCACGGGCGCGGCCGTGATCGCGTGCGGCCCGGCGGCGACGGTGAGCATTCCGCTGCTGGTCTGCACGCCCGTCACGCCTGCGATCGAAACGGCGGCGGGATCGTGCCCCGTCACGACCAGCATCAATGTGCCGTCGCCGGCGGCGGGCGCGCACGTCTCGTCGCCCGCGCCGCCGCAACCGGCGACGGCCGCCGTCCCCAGCAGGGCCGCCACGCGCGCGACCCGCGCACCGCGCGCGAGCTCCATGCTCGAATCAAATCAGGATCGCCCCGGCCGGTCACGTTTTTCCGCGCGCACGAGCTGACGACGCGCGGCGCCCAAGACCGCCCGCGCGAGCGCACGACACTTCGTTAAGCATGTATACTAACGCCACTGTTCGCGATTTTTCGCGACGCCCGCGGCTCGAATCATCGCGTGAAGGGCGGCGACGGCTGCGGACACTGACGATGTGATGCGTTCCTCCTCCTTCTGTCTGCGAACGGCGATGGGGCTGGCCCTGGTGGGAACCCTCGCCTGCGTTGGCGGCGGCGACACGACCGGTGGGGGCGGCGCCGGCGGGCAGGCCGGGACCAGCGCCGCCGGCGGAGACGGCGGCAGCGCACCGGGTGGAACCAGCGGCGCCGCGGGCGACGCCGGGTCCGGCGACGCCGGGACGATCGGCACCGGCGGCAGCGCCGGCAACGCCGGATCGTCGGCGACCGGAACGGCCGGAGGCGGCGGTGGCGCCGCGGGTAGCGCGGGAACGTCGGGCACGGCCGGCGCCGCGGGAACCGGAACGGCGGGCGCGGGCGGCGGCGCGACCGGCACGGCCGGCGCGCGTGGCGGCACGACGGGCGCCGGCGGACGCGGCGGCACGACCGGGACCGCGGGCGCGGGCGGGCGCGGCGGCACGACCGGCGCGGCGGGCAGCGGACCGGGCGGACAGCCCGCCTGTCCCGGCACGACCGGAACCACGCCGATGGCGCCGCTGGCCCTCACCGGCAGCCTGGGCGCGCACGATCCGGCGGCGCTGGTCGTGAACAACAACATTTACTTGTTCGCGACCGGCCTCACCGCGAAGACGTCGACCAACCTCACCAGCTGGACGGGCGGATCGAATCCGCTGAACCCGCGCCCGGCCTGGGTGGCGCAGAACGTTCCCGGCGCGACCAACCTTTGGGCGCCGGACATCACTTACTTCGGTGGGATGTACCACCTCTACTTCGCGGCCTCGACGTTCGGCAGCAACAAGTCGTGCATCGGCCACGCGACGAAGACGGACATCGCCAGCGGCAGCTGGGCCGATCAGGGCACGGTGATCTGCTCGAACATGGGCAGCAGCGACAACTGGAACGCCATCGATCCCAACGTCGTGATCGACGACGCGGGCATCCCGTGGATGGACTTCGGCAGCTTCTGGGGCGGCATCAAGATGATCAAGCTCGACCCCACCACGGGCGGACGGGCGACCGACGACATGATGGTCTATTCGATCGCGGACCGGCCGGGCGGGCGCGGCGGGCCCGAGGGTCCCTGGATCATCAAGCGCTGCGGCTACTACTACCTGTTCGAGTCGTGGGGCGCGTGCTGCGACGGCGCGTACGACTACAACATGCGCGTGGGCCGCTCGACGTCCGTCAACAAGGACTACGTC
>Ga0070673_100001443_pt1 | contig 13901 bp, 15 predicted proteins | sample KBSM23metaG_FD_65342 | JGI IMG/M metagenome (GOLD analysis project Ga0070673, IMG submission 65342) | Miscanthus rhizosphere microbial communities from Kellogg Biological Station, Michigan, USA - KBS M2-3 metaG | ecosystem: Host-associated > Plants > Roots > Rhizosphere > Soil ... | reverse complement strand
CAGATTCGGGCCGCCGCGCGGCGTGCGCGACCCCTGGGCGAACTCCTGCGCGGGCGGGGTCGCGGCATTTTCGCCCGTGCGCGTGCGGGCACGCGGGGCGCCGTTGCCGGCGTTCGCCGGCGCGTTCAGCACCGCGCGCGCCCGCGCCAGCAGCTCGTCCGGCGAGACGGGCCGGATGAAAAAACCGTCGGCGAGCCCGGACATGCGCGGCTCATCCGCGCCGTCACCGACGAGGAAGATGGGCACCCGGCCGCGCGGCACGGAACGAACCTTGGCGAGCGCCTGCGCCGGATCGGCGTGAACCATCTGCGGCGCCATCACGATCAGCGTGGGCCGGCTGGCGGTGATCCAGCCCGACAGGCTCTCGCCCGGCTCGACCGCGACCGCCTCGAAGCCCGCCGACACCGCGGCCTTGCGGAGCCTGTCCGCCTCGTACGGGCCCGAGATGATCAGCAACTTCATCTAGATAGCGTCAATCTACCAGACGTCCGCGGCGAGATGCATCCTGGCTGCCTCGATCAATTGCTGTAGTAGACGCCGACATTGAAGCCGATGCTGCTGGCGTCAACCGAATCCCCCGCGAGCCCGAGCTTCTCGTGCGTGTAACGGGCAAGAAACAGGACGCCGACATGCGATGAGGCGGACGCCCGATAGGCGCCCAGGTCGGCGAAGCCGCCCAGTTTGCTGTCGAATTTCACATCAGGGATGAACGCTACGCCGCTGCCAGACAGAGTGGCGCCCCCGTCCTCGGTCAGGCCGCCGCGAAGTAACAGGAACCACAGCCCGTCGATGCTCGGAAGGATCTGAACGAACGCTGACAGCGGGAGGCGCGACAGCGAGGCGCTCCCGTTGGAAGCGCTCACGTCGGCGTACTTCCACGCGACGCTGGCGCCCAGTCCGAAGCCGACTGCGTCGCCGATCCAGAACGGCGTGAAGTCCCCGACCACCGCGACCAGCACGCCGTCGCCCGCGTGCAGCGTTTGAGTCTCGCCGTTGCTGAGCTCGGCTCGCACCAGTTCGTCACCGCCGAACGCCAAACCGAGCTCGAACCCGATCCCGGTCCCCGGGTGCTGGGGCGGCGGTCGTGGCGGCGCCGCCCCGGCGTAAAGCGAGCGCTTCGGGTAAGCGCGGGGGACCTCGGTATCGCGCGCCGGACGGACCGGCGGGGCGGCCGGCGCGCTGGCAACCGTCCCCACATCCGCGCCCGCGATGTCCGGGCCCGCCCCCCCATCGGGTGCCGAACCTGGCACAACCTGGTCGCGCGCCGCGACCGGCGTCGGGCTCGGCGGGGCAGGCGGCGGCTCCGGCGAGCAATCCGGACTGACCGCCGACGTCGATTTCGTCGCGATTACCCCGGTGACGTTTTCGTCGACGACTTCGACCCGCCAAACGGCCCCGGCGTACAGCGGCCGCAGCAGGTAGACGTGTTTGCCGCGCGCGAGGAAGCAGACCGCGAGAGCGGCGTCGGAGACACGGTGGCCCCCGGCCGCCGAACCCGCGAACACGGGATGGTTGTCGTTGAGCCGGACAGAAACAGCGTGCATGCCCGCCAGAATCTCGTAACGGGATGGCCCGAGCCCTGGCTGGGCGACCTGCTCGTCGACCGCGACGATGGTCATCCCGTCGGTCTCTATCGTGGCCACTTCGACGTCCGGACGCGTGGGGCCGGGATAGAGCCTGGCCGTGCATGCCGCGGTCCCGATCACCAAGAGAATCCCAACCCGCCGCGCATTCATCGGCGCCGATTCTACAGCGTGCTGTGCGGGTCGACGTCGATGGCGAAGCGGAGGTCGCCGGTGGCGTTGACCGCGGCCGAAGCGGCGCGCGCGGCGGCGGCGAGGGCGGCGCGATCGCGCGACGCCAGCCAGACCTGCCAGCGCACGCGCCCGCGCAGCATCGCCAGGGGCGCCTCGGCCGGGCCGCGCACGGTGACGGCGGCGCCCGCCCGCTTCGCCGCGTCCGCGGCCGTGGTCGCGGCGGCGCGGGCGCGCGCCCCGTCGCGCGCATCGATGCGCAGCGCGGCCATGCGCGTGAACGGCGGGTACCCGGTCTCCTCGCGCGCCGCCAGCTCGATGTGCGCGAAGCCTTCGTAGTCGTGCGCCGCGGCGGCGACGATGGACGGGTGATCGGGCGCGTAGGTCTGGATGATCACGCGCCCCGGACGATCGCCGCGGCCCGCACGACCCGCCACTTGCTCGATCAGCTGGAAGGTCCGCTCCGCGGCGCGGAAATCCGGCAGGTTCATGGTCTGGTCGGGCTTGAGGACGCCCACCAGCGTCACGCCCGGGAAGTCGTGGCCCTTCGTGACCATCTGCGTCCCGACCAGGACGTCGATCTCGCCCGCGTGCATGCGCGCCAGGATCGCGTCCAGGCCGCTGCCCGGAGCCGCCCGCTCGCCGGCGGTGTCGCGATCCAGGCGCGCCACGCGCGCGTCGGGGAAGCGGTCGCGCACGATCGATTCCACGTGCTCGGTGCCGATGCCCATGCGTTCCAGCCGCGTCGACGCGCACGAGGGACAGCGTTCCGGCACGTGCTGCAGGCGTCCGCAGTAATGACAGACCAGGCGTGCCCGACCGCGGTGGTAGGTCATCGACACCGCGCAGTTGGGGCAGCGCACGACGTGGCCGCACGCGTGGCACAGCAGCAGCGTGGAGAAGCCGCGCCTGTTCAAGAACAGGATGCTCTGCTCGCCCGCGGCGAGCGCCGCGCCCAGCGCATCGGCCAGCGGCGCCGACAGCAGGCCGTCCGGACCGGGCGGATGGCGGCGCAGATCGACGACCGTCACCTCGGGCAGCGGCCGCGGCGTCGCCCGTTCGGGCAGCACCAGCCGCGTGAACCGGCCCCGCATCACGTTGAACGCGCTCTCCAGCGACGGCGTGGCCGACCCGAGGATCGCGATCGCCCCGGTACGCTGCGCGCGCACGACCGCCAGATCGCGCCCGTGGTAGCGGACACCCTCCTCCTGCTTGAACGACGGGTCGTGCTCCTCGTCGACGACCACGACGCCCAGCGCGCGCACCGGCGCGAACACCGCGGAGCGCGCGCCCAGCGCGATGCCCACCTCGCCGGCGCGCAGCCGGCGCCACGCCGCCAGCCGCTCGCGCGGCGGCAGCGCGCTGTGCAACACGGCGACGTCCTCGCCGAAGCGGGCGCGAAAGCGCGCGGCGAGCTGAGGCGTGAGGGCGATCTCCGGAACCAGAACCAGAGCACCTCGGCCCGCGGCGCGGGCCGAGGCGATGACGCGCAGGTAGACCTCCGTCTTGCCCGAGCCGGTGACGCCCTGGAGCAGGAAGCTGGCGAAGCCACCCGCCAGCGCCGTCGTCAGCGTCTCCACGGCGTGGGTCTGCGCCGCGTTCAACGTGATCCCGGCGGGCGCCGCGCCGGCGCGCACGTCCGGCGGCGGCCGCACCACCTCGCGGTGCTCGACGCGCGCCACGCCGGCCGCGACCAGCGCGCGTAATGTCGTGCGCTCGGAAGCCGACAGCGACGACACGATCACGCCTTCGGCGGCACCCGCGAGCCTGGTCGCGAGCGTCCGCTTGGCGCCGGCGCGCTTGGGCAGCGTGTCGACGGAGAGGCCGGTCGCGCGCGCGTACGCGACGGTCGGCACCGGCCGCCGGGCGTGGACCTCGTCGCCCGCCTCGACCAGCCCCGCGTCGATGAGCCGGGGCAGCCGCCGCCCGGCGCCCGCCACCGCCCGCTCCAGCCGGCGCAACGTCAGCTCGCCGCCCACTGCCGCCGCCAGCGCGGCCAGGACAGGATCCGCGGGGGCCGCGCCCGGCAACAACGCCGGCTGGCGCTCCAGGGCGCGCCGGCCCGCGTCCGTCAGGCGCACCGCGCGCGTCGCGCTCGCCTGCTCGCCCTGCGGCAGCGCGGCGCGCAGCACCTCGCCGAGCGGCGCCTGGTAGTAGTCCGCCACCCAGCGGCCGAAACCGATCATCTGCTCGTCGAACGCCGGCTCGCCGGCCACGATCTCTTCGATGTCCTTCGTCTCCGTGCCGCCGCCCGGCGCCGCCGTCGCGCGCGCGACGACGAAGCCGGTCACCGTGCGCGTGCCGAACGGGACCACCACCTGCGCGCCGATCGGCGCCTCGACGCCCGGCCGCGGATCGCGGTACGTGAACGTGCCCTGGACGGGCAGCGCGACCGCGACCTCGAGGAAGTTGCCGCCCGCTTCCTCCAACGTCAGATCACTTCTTCGCCGGGGTCTCCGCCAGCAAGCGCGCCACGCCCGCGCGCACGTCGTCGGCGATGTCAGCGCGCTTGAGCGCGTAATGCACCATCGCGACCACGTAGCCGGCGCGATCGCCGACGTCGTCCCGCCGGCCTTCGACTTCCAGGCCCGCCAGGCCGTGCCGGTCGCAAAGCGTCGCCAGACCGTCGGTCAGCTGGATCTCGCCACCCTTGCCCGGCTTGGTGTCGGCGAGGATGGGAAAGATCTCCGCCGGCAGCACGTAGCGCCCGATGATCGCCATCCGCGACGGCGCGGTTCCGGGCGCGGGCTTTTCGATCAGCTTGCGGATCGCGTACTGGCGCGGCCCCGCCGGCTCGCCGTCGACGATGCCGTACATGTGCTCCTGCCCGGCGGGAACCTCCTTCAGCGCGATCACGCCGGTCCCGGTCTTTTCGTAGACGTCGATCAGCTGGCGCACGCCGGGGACCTTGGCGTCCAGCAGGTCGTCGCCCAGCACGACGGCGAACGGCTCGTCGCCGACCGCGTCGCGCGCGCACAGCACGGCGTGCCCCAGGCCGCGCGCTTCCGCCTGCCGGACCGAGACGTACCGGGCCATCTCCATCGGCCGGCGCACGCGCGCGAGGTCGTCGGTCTTGCCGCGCTTCTCGAGCAGCGCTTCCAGCTCGCCCGCGCGATCGAAGTGATCCTCGATGGACGACTTGCCGCGCGCGGTGACGAAGATGATCTCCTCGATGCCGGAGCCGACGCATTCCTCGACGATCAGCTGGATGCTGGGCGTATCGACGAGCGGCAGCATCTCTTTCGGCACCGCCTTCGTCGCCGGCAAGAACCGCGTCCCCAGCCCTGCAACAGGCAACACCGCCTTGCGCACTCTCTTCGTCATCGAGGTAGGCATTCTATGCTCGCCGCCATCCGGCGCCAGGCCCACGTGACGTCGTCGCTGACGCTGGCGTGGAGGGAGGCAGCGACGTCGCCGCGTTGTTCATCGCGTACACGGTCCTCAAGATCTCCGCCACCGCCTCATAAAGCGCCGCCGGGATCTCCGCCCCCTCCGCCAGCTCGCGCAGCGATCGGGCCAGCGTCACATCGCGGAAGATCGGCACCCCCGCCTCGCGCGCCGCCTGCTTGATCCGTTCGGCCAGCAGCCGCTCGCCCCGCGCCACCACGATGGGCGCGGCTTCGCCGTCGCGATCGTAGCGGAGGGCGACGGCGATGTGATCGGGATTGACCACGACGAAGTCTGCTTTTCGGACCTCGGCGATCATTCGTTGCTCCAGCAGCTCACGGTGCAGCCGCTGGCGCTCGGCGCGGTGGCTCGGATCCCCCTCCGACTCCTTGTACTCGCGCTTGACCTCCTCGCGCGTCATGCGCAGGCGTCCCCGATGCCGGCGCCGCACCAGCAGGTAGTCGGCGGCGCCCAGCGCCAGCGCGACCAGGGCGACCCGCTCCGCGAGCCGCGCCGAAACGACGCCCATCGCGCCCGCCAGCCGCTCGATCGGCGCCCCCGCCAGGGCCGCCACGCCGGCCAGCAACGGCCGCACGGTCAGCCACGCCAGCACCGCCACCAGGGTCGCCTTCAGCAGACCCTTGCCCACCTGCAGCGCCGCCTGCCCGCCGAACGCCCGCGCCAGCCCCGCGGCCGGCGACAACCGCGCCAGGTTCGGGCGCAAGGCGCCCAGAGCCAGCAGACCGCGCGTCTGTAGCAGGCCGGCGCCCAGCGCCACCAGCGCCGCCGCCGCGAGCGGCACCGCCAGCGCGCGCGCCATGACGCCCAGGCCCGCGGCCAGCGCGACCGACGCGCTTCCGCCCGCCGCCGCCGTCGCGAACGCCCCCTTCCAGTACACCAGCAGGCGCGCCGTCAGCGCCGGCCCTTGCAACACCAGGACGGCGATGGCGGCCGTCACCGCCGCCGCGGACATGGCGTCGCGGCTGACCGCGACCTCGCCCCGGCGGCGCGACTCCTCGAGCCGCTTCGGCGTCGGCTCCTCGGTGCGCTCGGAAGCCATGCGGCGTCCCGCGCTGCGCTACTTCTTCGGCGCTGGCGCTGGCGGCGGTGGTGCCGCTGCCGGAGGTGGCGCGGCCGGCTTCGCGCCCGGCTTCGCGCCCCCGCCCGGAGGCCCCCCGGCGGCGCCCAGCATCTGCTGCATCAGCGCCGCCTGGTCGAACGGCTTGGCCGGCTTCGTGATCACCTGCTTCGCGTCCTTGCCCAGCCCCGTCAGCTCCAGCTTCATCTTGCCCTGGATCTGCGGGTTGTTCTTCTGGTCGACCTCCAGCTTCACCAGACCGAAGGGCGGCACCGTGTCGCTGACCCAGTAGTCGACCTTGTCCCCTTGCGGCGTCTTGTCGCGATAGTGCTTGGTCTTGTACGAGCCGCCCGGGACCTTGACGGTCTCGGATCCGACCAGCCCCTTGGGGTTGGGCTTGGTGAACGGTTTGCCGGCCGAAAGCTCCGACGGCATCTCCATCGGATCTGTTGCGCCGAGCTGCATCACCACCTTCTTCACCGTCCCCTCGACCCCCGGTCCCACCGTCATCTGCACGACCATCTTGCCGGCCGCGGCCATCATCCCGCCCTCCAGCGTCGTCTCGGTGATGTTCGCCTCGGGCGTCTTGTTGACCAGCGCGATGCGCATCTTCATGGGCGTCAGCTGGCCCATCGCCATCGTGTATTCGGCCCAGCTCCCGGCGGGGACCTTCGCGAGGTCCATCGCCATCGGCATGGGCGGCCCCTGGCCCGGCTGCTGCGCGAACGCGACGGCCGAACTGCCGACGGACAGGATCAAACCAAACGCGACACCGAAACGCACCATGGACGCTCCCTTCGAGGTGCGCGCAGTGTACCAGAGCCGGGCGGCGGCTAGTCCCGGGGCGCGTGCGGCCGGAGTCCGCGCGCGAACACACCGACGCCGGCCACGATCAGCCCGAACATCACGATCGTCCCCCACAGCGTGGTGGGACGGAAATAGACGTCCAGGTTCATCAGCACGCCCACCAGGATCAGAGCTATCCCCGAGACGGTGAGAAGCCAGCCCAGCACCGAGCGCCCGTTGAAGAACAGCACGCCGATCCCGCCCAGCAGCGGCAGCAGCGTCAGCCCGAAGCTGGTCCCCGGCGTGCCGAAGAAGCGCCAGAACGAGGTGTGGACCGTGACGTGATCGAACACGATGTACACGCCGATCGCCATCATGAGCAGGCCGACCAGGACTTCCACCAGGCCGCCCGGCGTGCCCCCGGGGCCTTCGAACTTCTTGCGACCCGAGAAGCTGGCTCCGGTCTCCGTCATCGTGTCGCCCTCCAGGCACGCAATCTTACTTGCACAGCACCGCCACCGCGAGGCGCACCTAGATGCCGATGCCGAGCTTGAACGACCAGGTGTCGACGTACACGCTGGTGAACTGCTGGCGCTTCGCGAAACCGTTGATGGGCCGCAGGTAGCCGAGCGCGAGGCTGAGATAGCCGACGCGCGCGACGTAGATCTCCATGCCGGCGTCGATGCCGAACTGCCAGAACGCCGTCGGGATGGTGCGCTCGAACTGCACGCGCCGCATGTAACCGACGCCCCCGAACCCTTCGATGAACGGCACGATGCGGCCCAGGTCGCGGTACTGCAAACCCAGCGACACCGTCTGCGTCGCGAAGTAGTCGCCGTCCGAAAGCCAGGTGCCTGACTGCCAGCCGAACGCCGACGTCAGCCCGATGCGGACCAGTCTCGACACCGGGTAGACGTCGACCGAGAAGGTGTTGAACGACTCCGGGGCGGCGAGGCCGGTGGGTGTGTTCGAGGCGCCCAGCTGGACGAACTCGAACCGCCGCAGGCCGAACTTCAGCCGCGGCAGCGTCGGCTCGAACGTCGTCTCGGCGGGCGGCGTGTAGGGACGCTCGATCGCCGGGATGTCACCCGCTTCGACGGGCGCCGGCGCCGGCGCGGCAGCGGACGCACGGGCGGGTGGCGGCGTGGGCGCGGGCGACGGTGAAGGCGCCGGCGGTACGGCGAGCGCCGGCCTGGATACCGGGGCCGGCTGCGGGGACGCGACCGGCGCGCTCGGCCGGGGCGGCGGCGGAACGCTGATGCGCGTCCCCAGACGCCGCGAGACCTTGGGATCGTCGATCGCCTCGTCCGCGTCCGCCCGCGAGACCTTGGGATCGTCGATCGCCGCCTCGTCCGCGGCGGCCGGCTGAGACCGTCGCGACGACGCAGGCGGCGGCGCCGGTGCCGGCGGCGCCGCACGCGGCGGCTGGGCGGCGGGTGGCGGCTGCCGCGACGCGGGCGCCCCTTGCGCGGGCGCCCCTTGCGCGGGCGCCCCTTGCGCGGGCGCCCCTTGCGCGGGCGCATCGAAGGGCGGCGGTTGAAGCTGCGCGCGCGCGACCGGAACGGCGACGACCGTCGCGATGACGAAGCCCAGCGCCGTTGCCTTCGATGCCGCCGTCATTTGGCCCTGAAGCTGCTGATCATCTGACCGATCATCGGGTCGTCGGTGATGTCCTTCTGGGCCGTGAAGTGCAGCCGGAACGTCGGCGTTCCGGTTCCGGCCAGGAAGGCGTCGCGGTGGAAGACCTCGCCCTCCTCCTCCCACGCCATCTGGACGCCGCTGGAACCCGACGTGTTGCTGATGGGCGCGGACGGCTCGATGCTGGCCCCCCCGGGCAGCGACCCCTTCACCTCGGCGATCGCCGCCGCCGGATCGCCGCCCACCTTCGAAAACTGCAGGCTGAAGAGCGCCTGGCCCAGGATGATGTCCAGGTTGGTGGTGACGGTGGCGTCGGGCGGCGGCACCACCGAGAACGTGAGCCGCAGGTCCTCGAACTTGTAGAGGAACGGGGGAAGCCAGGGCGGCTGCAGCAGCCGGAACTCGAACCCGCCGTCCGGATCCTGGTAAAGGATGGTCCCCGGATACTCCGCCGTGCCGGCATCGATGTCGCCGCACCCCGCGGCCGGACCGACCGCTAGCGCGCACACAAACAGCGCCTTCACAGCACGCATGAACAGGTGATCCTATCGTCAACTACGCAAGGCGGCTACAGCTTGCGCGACGAGCCTAAACCAGCTCAAAAATCCGCCGGCCAGGGCGTTTTGTAACAGTCCCAGCCCCAGCAGGACCACGCCGATGGCCAGCAACCCCTTGAGCGGTAACCCCAGGAAATACACGGGTACAGATGGCGCGGCCCGGGCGATGAGGCCCAGGGCCAGGTCGGTCAGCCAGAGGGCCACCACCACCGGCGCCGCCAGGGCGACGCCGGACGCGATCAGCTTCGCCGACGCCGCCACGACCACCAGCGCGGCGTGACGGGCGGCCGGCTCACCCAGCCCGCCCCCGATCGGCAGGGTCCGGTAGCTGGAAAGCAGGGCGTCGACCAGGCGCGGGACGCCGCCGATCTGGAAGAAAACGATGGTCGCCAGCAGCAGGTACAGCACGCCCAGGGGGCTGGCGCGCTCTTCGGCGGTGGGGACCAGGATCTCGGCGACGTTCGCGCCGCGCAACGAATCGCCCAGCCGACCGGCGACCTCCGCGGCCCGAAAGGCGGCCGACGCGACCAGGCCCAGACAGAGGCCCACGACAATCTCGCGCGCCAGCAGCAGCGCGAAGCGCGGCGCCGATACGTCGGCGAGCGCCGCGGCACCGGCCGCCGCGACCAGCGCGGGCGACGCGACCAGCGCCAGCAACAGGGCGAAGCCGACGCGCACGGTGGCGGGCAGACGCGGCCCGCCCAGCGGCGCGACCAGCCACAGCACGGGAAGGATGCGCGCGGCGCCGAGCGCGGTGGCCACGACGAGACCCAGCAGGCCGGACGGCGGCATCGCCCTCAGCGCATCGACGGGATCGCCAGCAGCATCGCCTGCGTGAAGCGAACCAGCGACGAACCGAGCACCGGCCCCATCGCCACCAGCACGATCAGCACGACGACCAGCTTGGGAACGAACGCCAGCGTCTGGTCCTGGATCTGCGTGGCGGCCTGGAACAGCCCGACCAGGAAGCCGGTCACCATGCTGGCGATCAGCGGCGGCGCCGAGAGGAGCAGCACCAGCACGAGACCCTCGCGGATCGCGTTCAGCACCAGCGTCGTCGAGGAGCCGGTCACGTGTAGCTCTGGAGGAGGCCGCGGATCACCAGCGTCCAGCCGTCGGCGATCACGAACAGCAGCAGCTTGAACGGCAACGACACGGTGGTGGGCGACAGCATGTGCATGCCCAGCGCCAGCAGCAGGTTCGCGATCACCATGTCGACCACCAGGAACGGAATGAACAGCAGGAAGCCGATCTGGAAGGCGCGCCGCAGCTCGGACGTCACGAACGCGGGGACGATGACGCCGAAGTCCTGATCGGTGACCGTCGGATGTTGTTCGGGCGCACGCATCTTCTGCGTCACGGCCAGGAACGAGGCGCGGTCGCGCGGATCGGTGTGCTTGAGGAGGAACGCGCGCAGCGGCTCCTTGCCGCGGTCGGCCGCCGTGCCCAGCGCGGCCAGCGTCTCGCCGCTGGCGAGGTCGGCCCCGGCGGCCATGCCCAGCGCCGGCGTCATCGCCTCGTACATGCGCTGGCCGGTGGGCGCCATCACCGCGATGGTCAGCACCAGCGCCAGGCCCGTGAGCACCTGCGTGGGCGGGACGGACGGCGTGCCGATCGCGCTGCGCAGGATCGACAGCACGACCGAGATGCGCACGAACGACGTCACCATCAGCAGCGCGAACGGGATCAGCGACAGCGCCGCCATCGCCAGGATCAGGACCAGCGGGCGGGACGTCAGGCCCGCGTCTTGCGCGCGATGGGCGGCCGCCGCGGCCATCGCCGCCCCGGGCGCCACCACCAAAGCGCCAGCCACCACACCGAGCAGGCGCTTCATATTGAAATGGGAACCCTCACAGGGTTCCCATCCCCTCCCGCGATGATGCGCGGCCAGCAGAGCTCGCCGGCTCCTCACGCGAAATCGGCTTCACAGGCGCGTCGGCCGGTGGGCTCTTGGCGGCGACGCCGCCCCGGCCCAGCACGCGCGCCAGCACGTCGCCGAAGCGCAGCGCGGCGGACTCCGGCGCCCTGGGCAGCTTGTCGGCGTCCAGCTCGGCGAGCAGCGCCATCGGCCCGTCGCCGACGCCGACCAGGAAACAGCGGCCGGCCGTCTCGATGACGAACACGGAACGGCGCGGCTCCAGCGGACAGCGCGCGACGACGCGGATCGCGCCCGACGCCTTGCCGATGCCGCGCCCGGCGAGCAGCCGCAGCGTCCCCCACGCCACCAGGCAGACCACGCCCAGCGACGCGAGCGACAGCGTCAGCGATTCCCACCCGATCCCCGGAATCTGCGCCGCCGAATCGCCCATCGGCGGCGTTATACGCCCCGCCCCGCGCCCCCTGTCAACAGGCCTGAATGCGGGTGGGCCTTTGCTTCAGAGGACTACTCTTCGTCGTCGTAGAACAGCGACTCGCGGCTCTCGACGAAGGCGTCGATCGCGGCCTTCGCCTCTGCGGACAGATTGATGAAGCGGACGCCCATGCCGGTGCCGCCCTCGGCGCGCATGAGCGCCGAGTTCTCGCGGATCCAGCGGACCTCCGTCTCGACTTCGACCACCTTGGCCGCCCCGGGAAGCGTGAACTTCAGCGTGATGCGATCGCCGATGCGACGCAGGTGGTGCGTCGCGATGAACACGCCGCCCGAGCTGATGTTCTGGGTGAGACCGGTGTAGAAGTTGTGGTCGCTCTCGAGGTCGACTTTCACCTCGAGATCGAAGCGCTCCGAGGCACGAACGTTCTGAATGTTCTCGGCCACTTTGGCCCCCGGGGTTTTCATGGAAGACATGCTCCTGTTTATCCGCGTTGGCAGGCGTCGAGGCGCCTGCAACCCAGACCGTTCGACAGGAAGGGGGCGAAACTGTAGGGCGCCCGCCCTGCCCTTTCCCCGTCCGGGCCGCGGCCCCGCCGGCTATGCGGCGAGGGGCGCCAGAGCGGCCCGCAGGTAGTCGATGGCCGGGCGCTCCCGAATCAGCTCGAAGCCGCGCTGGGCGATGCGCTGGCGCAGCGCGCCGTCGGCCACGAGCTCCTGCGCGCGTGCGACGAGGTCATCGTACGCTGCGAAGGCCACGCCCGCGCCCAACGCGCGGTCTTCCTCGCGATCCGCGCTCACCTCCGACAGGACGCAACAGCGGTTCGCCAGGAGGTAAGAAACCCGTACCATCTCGAGCACCCTGGCCTCGTAGAAGTGCACGTTGAGGACGACCTTGGCGCGCGCGATCAAGTCGTCCCGCTCGTTGCCATACGCTCCAAACGCGGCTCCGACACACAGGCCCGCAGCGCGCAGGCGATCAATGACGGCGATGCGGCGGGCGTTCGCCGAACCGTAGAAGAGGACGTCGAGATCGGGGGCGCTGGTGTGCTCGATGCGCGTCAGCTCCGGGACGTACCCGATGGGGACAAGGCGCGCGACGTCGATGCCGAGGGCGGCAAGCGCGTCGATGTTGCGCCGGCTGTAGTCCCAGACAGTGTAGCGGCGAAAGAGCTCGAGCAGCTCGGGGCGAAACCACCCCGCGCCCGGCTGCACTTGCTCGAGGTTGTAGAGGATGGCACCCGGCGCGAGCGACAGCGGGTACATTGGTAGGAGGTTGGTGCCCAGCACGATGTGCTGACGGCCGGGGAGGTCGCCCTCGGTCGTGAGCAACGAATCGTGCCCAAGCGCGGTGAGAGCCGCGTGCATCGTCTCGGCGACCTCGACGAACGCCGCCGAATGCGGATAGCCCGGCGGCGCTACCACCGTCACCGCGAACTTCATGACTGCTTGGAGGCCTGGGACGGCCTCCCCGCATCGAACGTTCGCGGCGTGCGTCGCCCGAAGGCGGCTTGCCCTCACCCCGACCCTCTCCCGCAAGCGGGAGAGGGAGAAAACCTACTTCTTGGCGGCCTTCTTGGCGGGCTTCTCGGCGGCCTTGGCTTCGGCCTTGCCGCCGCCCTTGGCCTTCTCGGCGCCCTTGGCGGCGGCTTTTTCGCCGCCCTTGCCGCCCTTGTCGTCCTTGCCGGCCGGCTTGGGCGCGGCGCCCTCGTCCTCGGGCAGGAGCTCCAGCATCGCCATCGGCGCCGCGTCCCCGGGCCGCTGCGGCAGCTTGATGATGCGCGTGTAGCCGCCCTGGCGATCCAGGTACCGGGGCGCCAGCTCGTCGAACAGCTTCAGCACGGCGCCGCGATCGCGCACCACACGGCGCGCCATCCGGACCGCGTGGACGTAACGGGCTGACTCGTCGAGCGACCGGCGATCCGGCTTCTTGCCAAGCACGTCGCCTAGCCGCCGCGCCCAGGTGATGGTGCGTTCGGCCAGCCGCCGCGTCTCCTTCGCCTTCGCGTCGGTCGTGCGAATGCGCTCGTTGTAGAACAGCGCCGCGATCAGGTTCGAGAACAGCGCTTTACGATGCGCGGACGTGCGCGAAAGGCGAACTCCAGCAAGACGGTGTCGCATGACTCAGGCTCGTTTCGTAGGGTGCGGTGGCGGGCTTGGTTTCGTGTACCGTTCGACTAGGCCGACTTCTAAGCCGACCTCTAGCCTTCTTCTAAGCTTTCTTCGGCGGACCGTCGCCCGGCCAGCCTTCCAGCTTCATGCCCAGCGACAGGCCCATCTCGGCCAGGATCTCTTTGATCTCCTTCAGCGACTTGCGGCCGAAGTTCTTGGTCTTCAGCATCTCCGACTCGGTCCGCTGAACCAGCTCGCCGATGTAGCGGATGTTCGCGTTC
>Ga0070673_100001440_pt1 | contig 13916 bp, 12 predicted proteins | sample KBSM23metaG_FD_65342 | JGI IMG/M metagenome (GOLD analysis project Ga0070673, IMG submission 65342) | Miscanthus rhizosphere microbial communities from Kellogg Biological Station, Michigan, USA - KBS M2-3 metaG | ecosystem: Host-associated > Plants > Roots > Rhizosphere > Soil ... | reverse complement strand
CCGTAATCCCAGTCGCCGTACTCGTTGATGATGATCGGGCGCGCGTCGCTGGTGTTGCGGACGTCGTGCTGCGACGCCTCGATGAAGATGTCCGAGCGCGTGAACTGGAACTGCCCCGAGAACGCCTGATCGCCCGGATATTCGGCGTGGACGATGCTGTGGGCCATCTGCGCCCACGCGTCGGTGTACTGCGATTCGTTCAGGTTCGCTTCCCACACGACGATGCTCGGGTGGTTGCGGTCGCGGCGGATCATGTCGCGCAGGTCCTGGTAGCTGGCGTTGACGAACGCCGTCGACGAGCTGAAGTACTGCCAGCCGGTCTGCGCGTCCATGACGAGAACGCCCAGCGCGTCGCAGGCGTCGTAGAACGCGGGCGCATGCGGGTAGTGCGCGCCGCGGATGAAGGTCAGCCCGGCGTCGCGGATGCGCTTGACGTCGTAATAGATCGACTGGTCGGAGACCGCGTTGCCGAGACCGTACGTCTCCTCCAGCATGTTCACGCCCAGCGCCTTCCAGCGCGCGCCGTTGATGGTCAGCCCACCCGAGTGCGACCAGCCGATGCGGCGGATGCCGATGCGCGTGGTCAGGTTGTCGACGGCGGTGCTGCCGTCCTGCACTTCGGTCGCCAGCGTGTAGAGGTTCGGCGTGTTCGGGTGCCACAGCTTCGGGTTCGAGACCGTGATGGTCTGCGAGACGTCGCTGTTCGCGCCGGCGGCGACCGTCGCGGTCGACATCGCCATTCCCACCATCGTGCCGCCGCTGTCCATCAGGCGCGACACGACGGTCGCGCTCTTGCTGGCCGTCGATTCGTTGATGACGTTGGTCTTGATGGCGACCATCGCCGAGCTTGTGCTGGCGGCCGGGTAGGTCACGAACACGCCGCCGCCCGCGACCTTGTTGGCGTAGACCGCGTCGGTGACGTGCAGCGGCTGGAGGACGTGCAGCGTGACGTGGCGGTAGAGGCCGCCGTGGTACTGGAAGTCGACGCCGGAGCGACCGGGCGGGAAGTTCGCGTTGAAGTTGCTGTTTAACCGGACAGCGATGACGTTGTCGGCGCCGCCGTACGAGACGTCGCCGCTGATGTCGATGGTGAACGGCGCGTAGCCGCCCTGGTGCGACGTCTTCATCGTGCCGTTCACCCACACGTCCGCGAGCTGCATCGCCGCGCCGAACTCGACGAACAGCTTGCGCCCCTGGTAACCCGCCGGCACCGTGAAGTGCTTCCGGTACCACATGAGGCCGGCGTACGCGACGGTGTCTTCGGGCGTGACGAACTTGGGCGTGTGGGGCAGATCGACGTAGCTCCACGACGTGTCAGCGAAGGCCTTCGCATCGGCGCCCGAGACGTCGCCGCGGTTGAACCGCCAGTCGACGTCGAAGTTGACGTTGATGCGCGTGCCGCTGATGGGGGCCGTCCCTCCGGTGCCGGTCGTGCCGGCCATGCCGCCCGCGCCCGTGGTGCCGCCGCGCCCAGCCATGCCGCCCGCGCCCGTCGTGCCCGCCATGCCGCCCGCGCCCGTCGTCCCTCCACGCCCGCCCGCGCCGCCCGTCATGCCGCCCGCGCCCGTCGTGCCGCCGGCGCTGGCCCCGCCCGTACCCGCCACGCCGCTGCCGGTGCCGGCCATGCCGCCCGCGCCGCCGGCGCACGTGCCGCTCATGCAGGTCTGGCCGGTCGCGCATGCGTGGCCGCAGCTGCCGCAGTTCGCGATGCTGGTGGTCGTGTCGACGCAGCCCGCTCCGCCGCACAGCATCTGGCCGGCGCCCGAGCAGCCGCATGCGCCCGCGTTGCATGTCGCGCCCGACGGACAGGCCGTCCCGCAACCGCCGCAGTTGAGCGGATCGCTGCCCATGACGTTCACGCACGATCCGGCGCCGCACATCGTCGTGCCCGGCATGCACATCGTGCCGCACACGCCGGCGTTGCAGACCTCGCCCGCCTGGCAGGGCATGTTGCAGCCGGCGCAGTTCTGCGCGTCGGGCGTGATGCAGCCGGTGCCGCAGCTGAGCGACCCCGCCTGGCACTGACACGAACCCGCCTGGCAGGTCTGGCCGGCCCCGCACGCCTTGCCACAGCCGCCGCAGTTCTGGGGATCCGAGGCCGTGTTCACGCACGCCGACCCGCACGTCGTCTGCTGGCAGGTCGGCGGGGTCACCCCACCCGAACCAGAATTCGTGCAGGCTGCAACAAGAAATATGCAACCGATAACGGCACTTAGCGCAACTTCGTTAACTTTGTTCATGGTCCTGGTTCGTAAGTGTCGGCAGCACGAAAACCAATCACCAAAAAGCGCCCAGCGGGTGCCGCCGCGGCACGGCTGGCCCTGGCTTTGTCGCTTGTCACCATCTGAATAGATGTTACAGAGATGGTAACAAGATGGTACAGAGATGGTAGATGGCAGCCGAGCTTGAGAAAACCGAGAAGATCACGCTCAACCTCGGAGTGGTCGACCTCGGTGAGATCGACCTGCTCGTCCGCGAGGGTTTCTACGCGAATCGCACCGACTTCATCCGCATTGCCATCCGGGCCCAGCTGGCGACGCGTGCGACGGCCGTCGAGCAGACCGTCGCGCGCAAGACTCTTGTCCTCGGTGCCCGGAGCTACAGTCGCCGCGACCTCGAAGCGATCCACGCGGCCGGGCACACGATCGACATTCGGGTGCTGGGACTGGTCTCGATCGCCGACGACGTCTCAGCAGAGCTCGCACGGGCGACGATCGCCTCGGTCGAGGTGCTGGGTGCCTTCCGCGCCAGCGCGAAGGTGAAAGCAGCCCTCGCGGATCGAATTGTCTGACGAGAGGAAAGGAAGACCGATGGACCGACGGCGTTTCGCGACGATGACGGAGGCGACGCGCCTCGTTCGGGACGGCAGGCTCGCCCAGGCGGCCTCCCTGCTTCATCGCGGAGAGCAGATCGACCTTGGTGGATCCACCACGCTAGCGGATTTGCTGTCGCGCCTGCCATCGAACGGCCGACTGATCCCCGATTGGTACAAGCCAACGGCACCGGGCCCGCGACTACCTGGCCGCTGGCTCGACCGGTCGTACGCCAACGGCGCCGGCCACCGTGCGTACCGCCTTTACGTCCCCAGCTGCTACACGGGACAGCGCTTGCCGATGATCGTCATGCTTCACGGCGGCACGCAGAGCGCTGACGACTTTGCCGCTGGGACTCGCATGAACGAGCTCGCCGAGCGCCAGCAGTTCCTCGTCGTCTACCCCGAGCAATCGGCCACCGCGAATCCGAGACGATACTGGAACTGGTTTCAACCGACAGATCAGCGACGAGGCAAGGGAGAGCCTTCCCTGATCGCAGGTCTCACGAAACAGATCGTCGGCGAATACGCAGTCGAAACTGGACGCGTCTACGTGGCCGGCTTCTCCGCCGGCGCAGCCATGGCCGCCGTGATGGCCGCCTGTTACCCGGAGGTGTACGCCGCGGTTGGAGTGCACTCCGGCCTGCCGTACGGCGCAGCACACGACGTCGCGTCAGCGTTCAGGGTCATGAAGCAGGGCACGCCAGCGGGCACGTTGCCCGACGCCGGGCGCGTCCCGCTGATCGTGTTCCACGGCGAGGATGACCCGATCGTCGACCACACGAATGCGCAGTGCCTGGTCGAAGCGAGGCTCCACGCCGCCGGCCAGCAGCGGGCGCGATATCGAAGGTCGACGACCACCGAGCAAGTGCCTGGCGGCCGGCGCTACACCCGCACCATTTTCGCCGACGCGGAACGAATCCCGTACGTCGAGCTATGGACCATTCACGGCGGCGGACATACGTGGTCCGGAGGCAGCCCGCGCGGCTCTTACACCGATCCCCTCGGACCCGACGCCTCGGCCGAGCTGGTGCGATTCTTCAAGCATCACGCGACTGCCTCTTCCGGCAGCGGACGCCAGGCCGCGTAGACCCTCACCCCAACCCTCTCCCGCGCGCACGTCGCCCGCAAGCGGCTTGCCCTCACCCCGACCCTCTCCCGCAAGCGGGAGAGGGAGGTGACTAGGCCGACATGCCGGCGGCCTGGGTCACTTCCGTGAGGGTCGGGATGCCGCCGGTGCCGCCCAGGTGGCGGCAGTTCAGCGCGGCGGCGGCGTTGGCGAACGGGAGGCAGCGGTCCAGCGGCCAGCCCTGTAGCTGGCCGTAGAGGAACGCGCCCCGGAACACCTCGCTGGCGCCGTTGGTGTCGTAGACCTCGATCGGCAGCGCCGGCTGACGCACCAGCGTCTCGCCTTCCAGCCCGATGACGCCCTCCTCGCCCAGCGTGATGACCGCGATGCGCGGCCCCATCTGCGTCAGCTCGACCAGGCTGCGCTTCATGTCCGACGAATGCGAGAACTCGGCGGCGAAGCGTTCGTTGCCGATCACGATGTCCGACAGATCGATCAGCTCGCCCATGCCGCCGCCCAGGCGACGCGCGTCGAGCACGACGGCCACGCCCTGGGCGCGGGCGCGCTCGGCCGCCGCGATGTGCAGCGCCGGGTTGCGCCCGTCGACCAGCAGCATGCGCGCGCCGTCCAGCAGCTTGCGCGGCAGCTCGCCCGGATCGATCGGCGTCGTGCTGCCGCGCGTGTAGCGCACCAGCCGGCGCCCGGTGCGTTCGTCGACCAGCACGAACGACGTGGGCGAGATCTTGCCCGGCTCGATCAGCACATGGGTCATGTCGACGCCGAACGCCTTCAGGCCGCGGACAACGATCGATCCGAACTCGTCGTCGGACAGACGGCCAAAGTAGCTGGCCTGCCCGCCCAGCGCGCAGACCGTGGCCAGCGTGGTCCCCACCGCGCCGCCCGCCTGCACGCTGAACGTCTCCAGCTCGACCACCGTCTCGGACGAGCGCGGTCCAACGCCGATTTGCTCGACGGTGGCTTGGCCCAGCCCGACGACGCGGTCGGCCGAGGTGGTCATCACCTCGAAAGTATCACATGCGGCCGGGAAGGACGTCCCTGCCCAGCACGGTCTGCGATCGGACGTAGCGCTCCAGCGTGTCGACCGCCTTGGTGAACTGCGACGCGGCGTAGTACGAGCGGCCCAGGTAGTACAGCAATTCGGGCCGGCGCGCGACGTAAGTGGAATCGTCGGCCAGCGCCTTCAGCTCGTCGATCGCGTCGGCGTAGATCTCGGCCTTGTAGTCGAGAAACCCCGTCAGCAGCGAGAAGTCCTTGCCCAGGCCGGCCCACAGATCCTCGGGCCACGCCTCCAGCACCTTGTAGCCGGTGACGTAGCGCCGGGCGCGGTAGTGGGCGAGCACCTCCGGATATTCTTCCTTCACCTTCGCCACCAGGTCGGGGTGCTTGTCGGCGAGGTAGCCGGGGACGGTCGGCGGTTCCAGATCCTCGCCCGGCGCCAGCGGGATCTCCGGATCGCGATCCAGCCGCGTCGACACCAGGTTCAGGAGCAGGCGCGCGTGCCGGGCCTCGGGCGAATCGCCGGCGGCCTCCGCGCGCCGTGTCCACAGCTCCGCCTCGCGGGCCTTGCCGTGCGCCAGCAGGCTGCGCGCCAGGCCGCCGCAGCGGCTGCTCTTGTGCGGGCCGTCGCCGTAGCCGCGCACCAGCTCGCTGAGGCGCCCGTACGGCCACATCGGGCCGTAGACGTTGGCGCGATACGGTTCGAACTTGGCGTAGCCGAGCAGATCGCGCGGCGCCGCGAACTCGATGCGCGCGTTGTCGTCGGTGTTGTCGGGCGCGCCGGCGGTGAACGCCTCCAGCTCGTCGGGGCCCAGCAGCACGTACGCGAACACGTCGTGCGGCGACTGGAAGCCGCCGCGGCGGGCCTCGGCGCGCGTCACCGGATCGCGGAACGCGCGCTCGACCACGTCGTAGTCGAGCGGCAACGGATCCATGCTGCCGATCAGGATCGTGTCCGACGACCAGTCCTCGGCGGCGAACACGTAGACGTAGGGGAATTCGCGGCCCACCGTGCCCAGGATGGTCTTGATGTTCCAGGGCGCCATCTCGTACAGCTGCGCCCACTGGCAGAAGATGCCGTGCTCGGCCAGGCGGGTCTTCACCAGCTTGAAGTACTCGCGCGTGAACAGGTTCGACACGCCGGTCAGCCACGGGTTCGACGGCTCGCTGACGATGACGTCGAACTTGTCGCGCCGCTGGGTCAGGAAGTTGCGGCCGTCGCCGACGCGCGCGGTGACCTTCGGGTTCTGCAGCGGGCGGTGGTTGTCGTTCTCGAAGAAGTGCGAGCCGCGGTAGACGGCCTCCTCCAGCTCGACGACCTCCAGCGACGCGATCGGGTACTGCGTGATCGCGCCGGCGGTGACGCCCGAGCCGTAGCCGACCAGCGCCACCTTGGGGGGGTGCGGCTGGCTGTAAAAGAGAAACGGCAGCAGGCCGACGATGATCTGCGTGGGCATGTCGGCGTCGTTGGAGGCGTCGACCTTGCCGTTGTTCTTCAGCGAATAGATCTTGTCCCAGCGATCGACGCTGACGGTGGTGGCCATGCCGTCCTCGTAGAAGACCAGCTCGGGCGTCTTCCAGTCGCGCTTGTGGATCTTGCGGTAGACGTACTCGCGCGCGATCGACACGCGGAACATGCCGGACGAGAAGCTGCCCAGATCCCAGCGCGGGATCACCAGGCCCAGCAGCGCCAGCCCGACGGCGGCGGCGACGCCTGCCTGGCGGCGGCGGCGCGACAGCCCGGGCACCACGACGAACAGCATCGCCGCCAGCGCCAGATCGAACAGCACGGCGGCGTAGATGCCCTTCTCGAGGCCGAGGCGCGGCAGCACGATGAAGCCCGAAAGGAACGAGCCGACGATCGCGCCCAGCGTGTTCAGCGCGTAGGCGTTGCCGACGTCCTGCCCGACGGAATCAAGGCCGCCCGTCACCACCCGCACCGTCAGCGGAAACACGCCACCCATCAGCAGCGTCGCCGGCAGCACGGTGATGCAGGCGAGCACGAACTGACAGAACAGGATCGCGTCGACGCCGAAGCTGGACGACTGCAGCAGCCAGGTGAAGATGTACGGGACCTTGTCCGTGAACAGGTAGGTCACGCCGACAGCGACCGCGGTCGCGGCGTGCAGCACCGCCAGCCACAGCACCGGGTGCGGCGTGCGCTGGCTGATCCGCGCGAAGACAGCCGCGCCGGCGCCCAGGCCGATCAGGAACGCCAGCAGGATCAGCGTGAACGAGAACACCGACGAGCCCAGCAGGACCGCCAGCGAGCGCGTCCACAGCACCTGCAAGCACATCGCCGTTGCGCCCGAGATCGCGAACGCGCCCATCACGGCGCGACGCGCGCGGGCCGTGACCTCGGGCGGGGGCGGCAGCGCCGTCGTCTCCAGGTGGGCCGCGACGGCGGCCTCGTCCAGCCGCTCCTCTGCGGTGGCGGTGTCCACGTCGGCTTCGGGCAGGTGGCGCCGCGCGAACACGATGGCGGTCGCCAGCGTCAGGTTGAACGTCGCCGCGGTGATGTTGGTCCAGGTGACGCCGATGAGCGGCAGGAACACGAAGCCGGCGAAGAACGCGCCCGCGACCGCGCCGAACAGGTTGACCGCGTAGAGCGTGCCGATGCGCAGGCCGGAGCGGCGCAGCTCCCACGGCCGCATCACGAAGTGGCGCGACAGCAGCGGCAGCGTGGCGCCCATCAGCGTGGTCGGGATCAGGAGGAGGCCCGCCGATCCGGCGAACCGCACCATCGACAGCAGCAGCCAGCGATCGCCGAACACGCGGTACATCCAGCCGTTGAACGACGGGTAGGCCCACAGGATCACCGGGATCAGCAGCGCGTAGAGGCCGATGCCCGCCTCGGCGATCGCGTAGGCGCGCACCGGATTCTTCAGGCGGTCGGCGTAGCGGCCGGCGAGGTACGACCCCAGGCCCAGCCCGCCCATGAACGTCGCCAGCACGGTCGAGATCGCCAGCGTCGTCGAACCGAACACCAGCCCCAGCTTCCGCGTCCACAGCATCTCGAGGATCAGCCCCGAGGACCCGGACAGGAAGAAGCAGGCGAGCAGAACCGCGCGCATGGGGAGCGACGGACTTTATACCGGACAGCGAGGACTATTCAGCCGTCGTCTTCTGAGCACTGTGCCAAACGGCTACGATCCATACGGTCGACCTGTCCACCCGGTAAAAGAATCGATACGGCGAAACGATGACCTCGCGGTGCTCGAGCCTGGGAAATTCCGGGATCTTCCGGCCCGATCGAGGATGAGCCGCCAACCGTCGCAGGTTGGTCTTCACGCGGTCCAGCAGCGCGACCGCGGCCCTCGGGTTCTCCGCTGCGGTGTACTCGAGCTTGGCGAGAAACTGCGCACGCGCCGAGGGCGTGAACCGGACCTTCACCGCGCGAGGATCCGGTCGGCGTCCTTCAAGACGTCCTCGAGCGTATGGCCCTTCCCCGCCATGACCTCCTTGTCGCCCTGCACCAGCAAGCGAAGGAGCTCGCGTTCATGTTCCGACCGTTCGTATTCCTCGATGCTGACCATGACCGCGGCCGCTCTGCCCCGCTGGGTGATCACCACGGGCTCACGACTCTTCCGGACTCGGTCGAGAACGTCCGCGGCGGCGTCGCGCAGATCGCTGACCGGGACGATGGCGGGGACCTTGCTCATGTGTGTACTCCCAAAGGTACGTCCAAGCGTACCATCGGAGGATCCAGCCATTGCCGGAAAAGATGTGTCAGCCAACCCAGCAGCACGCCACCCGAGCCGTCATTTCGCGTCCGCTTGGTCGGGGAGCTCGGGCCAGGTCTGGGGCGCCTCGTCCGGGCGCCGGCAGCGCGCCCGCTTCAGCAGCGCCCGTGAGTCGTCACGGCGGTCGGCGTCGCCGAGCGAGATGAGCAGGAGATGGATGGTGTCGGGACAGGGGCGCACCGTCATCCAGCCGTGCAGCTCTTCGCCGTCGACATCCACCCGGATCGCCCAATCGTCGCCCACGCGCTCGCCGAACTTGAAAGTGGGCGTCGTCGCCTCGACGAACGCACGAATGTCCGCGGGAATGTCCTCGGTGATGCCGCCCGAACTGTACACCCGCGCGAGCAAGCTGAAACGGCGGTTCGTGATACGAACGTCCGCGGCCGAGCTCGCCTGGCGAAACCAGCCGGCGCCCACGTCGAACGCGACCGGGACCTGCCCGGCGGTCCGTTCGCGGGCGGCGTCGGGACGACAATGAAACGAGCCGGCGACGCGCCGGTGCAGTCGCTCCACGTTGTCGCCGCGACCCGCCGTCGTCACCATCACGCGGCGCACGCCACATGCGATCTGCGTCGTCCACAACGCCTGGCCTCCCACACGCGCCGCCCACGAGCGCGTCCGGTTCTTCCCCGGAACCGCAATCTCCGTCGTGATGGGAAGCGGAAGTGCTTCGTTGTGCAACACCAAGGCTAGCGCCTTCCGGGCGAGCGCGACCTCGTCATCGGTGTAAAGGTCGCCCGGCTCCCATCTGACGTACGCGGACGACGTCAAGCCGGCGATGCTGCCGATGTTCGCCCGTCCATTGGCGTAGTTCTTGTCGTCGGCGTCCTTCGGTCCATACGGCAAGTCGACGTCGAACCCGGGAAAGGCGCGCGTCCGTAACGGCGGGAACGTGAAGTGCGTCGCCCGAACGGCCACGACCGTTCCGAGGACGAGCGCGAGGCCCACGAGCCCGATCCACAGCGCCTGCCTGCGCACGCACGGATCTTACTCCTGCGGCGCGATGACTTCGCGCCCGATGATGTCGGCGAATTCCTCCAGGTCGGTCAAGCCACCAGCACCAGGGGTCCTGTCATCGATCACGGTCGCGCGTGGCGCGGCTCGTAAACGCCCAGCTTGCCGCCGCCTGGCAACGTGACCTCGGTGAGGCGTCCCCAGCGGAGATCCTGCACCGGTCCGCACGCGACGCCTTTTGCCTTCATCTCGGCGACGAATGCGGCCACGTCGTCGCACATCAGGTACAGCTCGTGGCCGTCGTTGCCCTCCGCCGGATGCACCGCGAGCTCCGCCGGCGGCAAGCCGAAGATCAACCACCCGCCGCCGACGTCGACGCCCTTGAAACCCAGCACGTCGCGCAGGAAGGCGCGGTCGGCCTCGGCGTCGCTGCTGTAAATGATCGAATGCGCGCCCGTGATCGTCATGGGCGGAATCCTACCCCGGGCCGCCGCTGCGGGCGAAGGCGGGTCGCGCGCGACAGCGTTCCACCCACGCCGCGACGTTCTTGCGCCCCTCGACGCCGCCGCCCAGCTCCAGCGCGAGCAGCAGCGCCGACGCGGCCGGGATGTCCGCCAGCGAGAACGACGCGCCCAGGATGTAGTCGCGGCCGGTGAGCCGCGCCTCCAGCGCGTCGAGCAGGCGCTGGACCTGTCCGTGGTTGTAGTCAGCCGTCGCCTTGCTGCGATCCGCGGGCGCGTACGACACCATCGTGTCGACGCCGTGATACAGCCATTGCATCACGTAAAGGTGCAGCTCTGTCGTGCCCCACACCGTCCAGCACAGCGCCTCGGCGCGCGCCGCGTCCGCCGTCGGCCACAGCCCGCGTTCGCGCCCGTAGGTCTCGCCGAGGTGCAGGAGGATCGCGACTGACTCGAAGTAGGGCTGGCCGCCGTCGACCAGCCCGGGCACCTTGCCGGTCGGATTGATCGCCAGATACGCGGCGGTGCGGTTGTCGCCGTTCTTCTGATCGAGCGTGACGTACTCGTACTTCACGCCCAGCTCCTCCAGCGCCCAGTGCACCCGCGCCGCCGTGCTCTGTGGCCAACCGTAAAGTCGAATGCCCATCGCCACACCCTCATAACGCAAAAAAGGCCGGGACGGCATCCCGTCCCGGCCTGGTCTGCGTCGTCAAGGCGCCTGCTAGCGCTGCGCCGTCGGCGGATTCTTCTTGGCGGCCGCCTTGGCGCCCTTCACCAGCCGATCGATGTCGCGGCGGAACTGCACCTCGTCGACCTGCATCCCGTTCATTACCGTGCTGAGCTCGCGCGTCAGCGACGCCATCCCGATCGCTTCCTTGATCTCGGCGTCGGTGGCGCCGTTCAACTTGGCGAACTCGGTGTGCGCGATGATGCAGAACCGGCACGGGACCTGCGCCGCGACCGCCAGGCCGACCAGCTCCTTCTGCTTGCCGTTCAGCGCCGTCGCCGGCGACAGCTGCACGTCGCGGAACGTGCGCCACGCGCCGGCCCGCGCCTGCTCCGGGAACGTGCGGATGAATTCGGGCGCGTAGCCGCCCAGCATCTGCGTCGCCTCCTTGAGCGCGCTGTTACCGTCCACCACGTTCACGGGCGCGGGGGCGGGCGACTTGGACGCGCTGGCCTTCTTCACGTTGTCGATGATCTTCGCGATCTCGCCGCGGAACTTCGTCTCGTCGGTCTGGATGCCGTTCAGGTACGTGCTCCAGTGCCGCGTGATCGCCGCCATCGCGACCGCCTCGCCGATCTCGGCGTCACTGGCGCCGTTCAGCTTCGCGAACTCGGTGTGGGCGTAGATGCAGTACTTGCACGGAACCTGCGCGGCGACGCCCAGCCCGATCAGCTCCTTGGTCCGGCCGTTCAGCGCCGTGCTCGGGTTCAGCTGCAGCGTCTTCATCTCTTCCCACGCGCCCGGCAGCGCTGCCTCGGGGAAGCGGATGAAGAACTGCGGGACGAACCCGAACGTCTTCTGGATGTCTGCCTTGGCGGCCGCCGCGGCCGGGTTCTCCGCCGCGCGCGCCGTCGACGCGAACGCCAGCCCCGCCACCGCGACCATCAGCACCTTCGTCAACTTCATCGTCTTCATGACCTGTCTCCTTGTTCTCTCGTTCTCTCGTTTTCTCGTTTTCGCTTCCGGCTCCTTGCCGTCTGCTCTCACCCGGGAGGCGTGAACAACGACGGAACGAAACGTTCCGCCGCCTTGCGCCGTGGTTCAGCCCGGCTTGCGCGCCGTCGCGAACACGACCTCGGCGGGGACGTCATAGCGATCGCCGCGGCGGGTGCGCTCCAGCGAGGCCAGGTACTCGGCGCGCACGACCGCCCGCGTCTCGGGCGAGAACCGGCTCCACGCGAGCGCGACCGGTCCGCCCTCCAGCATCGCCCGGCAGGCCTCGTCCGCCGACTCCCACGCCAGCGTCACCCGCACGCCCTCCTCGACCACGTCGGTCAGCCCCGCCCGCTCGAAGTGGGTCGTGAGCGCGCCCGGAGCGCCCAGCGCGAAGAACAGCGGGCAAACCTCGCTCTCGACGTGTGCGTCGACGATCGGGAACACCTCGGCGAAGCCGCACGCGTCGCGCCGTCCCCACACCGCCACCGACACCCGCCCGCCCGGTGCCGTCACGCGCGCGATCTCGGCGAACGCCGCCGCGCGATCGGCGGCAAACATCAGGCCGAAAGCGCAGGTGACCGCGGCGAACGCGCCGCCGGCGGCGCCGGTCGCCTCCATGTCGCGGCGCTGGAACACCACGTTCGTGGCGCGCGCGTTCGCCGCACGCAGGCTCGCCAGCGTCACCATCTTCTCCGACACGTCGATGCCGGTCACCCAGCCGTCGGGGCGCACCGCCCGCGCCGCCGCGAACGCCCCCACCCCGGTGCCCGTCGCGAGATCCAGGACGTTCTCGCCGGGGCGAAGGTCCGCGCGCGCGACGCACGATTCGGTCAGCTGTTCCAGCTGCGGCACCCAGCCGCGTTCGTACGCGTTGGTCGCCGCGTCCCAGCCATAACGTTGCACACGACGGAACACGCGCGGGTCCATGTCAGGCCTCCAGATGAACAACGCGCAGGCGGTGAACGCGCTTGATCGATGACGAAAGGTTGGCGAGCAGCACGCTGAGACGATCGGCCGTCTCGACGACGCGCCGCACGTCCGCTTCCGGCGCGCGGCTGGTGATGCAGACGTCGATGAGCATCCGTTCCCACCCGATCGGCACGTCCGCGATGCCGAGCTGGCCGCGCACGTCCGTCTCGCACTGCACGTCGACCTCGACCTCGTCGATCGCGACGTCCAGCCGCGCGCCCCACTGCCGGTAGCCCATTGCCAGGCACGCCACGATCGCCGCGCGCATCATCTGCGCGGGATGCGGCGCCGTGCCCGTGCCGCCCGCCTCGACCGACTGGTCGATGCGCGTGCGCCAGGCGCCCTCCTCGACGTCGCAGCAGAAGCCGTCACACAGCCGGACGTGCGCCTGCCCGGTCGAGCGCCCGAACGACGGCCGCTTCTGCATCGCGTTCCGCTTGCGCTCGTAGAGGTCCTTGAGGCCCGCGGCGTTCATGACCGGGAGGCGTGACTTCGGGCGGAACGGGGCGTTCCGTCGGGCGTTGGGTGGCCTCGCGGAGGGTCAGGCGTCCGGGCGGTAAACGCAGTAATTACCGGTTCTTACAGTCCGAGACAGAAGCGCCGCCAGCGCCGGGGCGTGGTCGGCGATGCGGTCGATGGCGTTCTTGATGCGGCGCTGGACGGCGCTGCGGGCCCGTTCCGCCGCCCCGCCCGCCCGACGGGCCCGGCCGCCCAGCCCGACCGCGCGGCCCAGCTCGGCGCCCAGCATCTCGATCTCCTCGCGCGCCCGGGCGGCGCGGGCCGCGTCGCCGAACGACTCGGCTTCCGCCACCGTCTCTTCCAGGTCCTCCAGCCGCCGCTGGTAGCTGCGGCGCGCCTCGTCGTCCAGCAGCTCGCCGGCGTCGCCCGTGTCGATCGCCTCGTTGACGCCGCCGCCCGCCGCCCGCTCGCCCACCAGGTCGAGCACGTGGATCTCGCGCCCGGGCGCCTCGAGCAGCCGCACCAGATATTGAATGCCCAGGCTGTCCTTCAACCGGAACGTCTTGCCTTCGTGCGCGACGGCCCAGTACTCGCCCTCGCGCACGAATGAGAACGGCGCGGACGACGACGACGACGACGACGACGACGACGGCGCCGCCGCCGCCGTGCCGAGCTCCGCCAGCCTGGCGTCGGCCAGCCTGACGAGGCCGGTCATTCCCAGCTCGCCGGCCGTCGCGCGCGCCGACGCGATCAGCTCCCGGGCGCGCGT
>Ga0070673_100001438_pt1 | contig 13929 bp, 14 predicted proteins | sample KBSM23metaG_FD_65342 | JGI IMG/M metagenome (GOLD analysis project Ga0070673, IMG submission 65342) | Miscanthus rhizosphere microbial communities from Kellogg Biological Station, Michigan, USA - KBS M2-3 metaG | ecosystem: Host-associated > Plants > Roots > Rhizosphere > Soil ... | reverse complement strand
CAAGACGCTCTACCGCGACAACATCTACTCGATGACGAAGTACCACCAGGAAGAGATGGTGCTGCTCATCGGCAAGACCTACGGCATTCCCGCGGTGGCGCCGCGGTTTTTCAACGTCTACGGCCCGCGACAGAGCCTCAGCAATCCCTACGCGGGGGTCGCCGCCATCTGGTTGAGCCGTCTCCTCAACGGCAAGCAGCCCGTGGTTTTCGAGGACGGCGGCCAGCTGCGCGATTTCGTCTCGGTGCACGACGTCGTGGACTGCCTGCTTCTGATGATCGAGAAGAACGGCGCCGACTACCTGCCGGTGAACGTCGGCTCGGGCGAGACGGTCACCATTCTCGAGATCGCGCGGATGCTGAACCGGATTCTCGGGACGTCGATCGAGCCCGACGTCACGCAGGCGGGCCGCAAGTTCGACATCCGGCACAACACCGCCGACATCACCCGCGCCAGGACGCTGCTCGGCTTCCAGCCGAAGGTGCCGCTCGAGGAGGGCTTCCGCGAGCTGGTCGAGTGGGCGAAGACGACGCCCGACGTCGCCGCCGACTTCTTCGACCAGGCGCTCGACGAGCTGAAGCAGAAGGGGCTGCTGGTCCAGTGACGCAGGCTCAAGGCTCAGGGCTCTGGGCTCACGCCGATGGGCCGCCTGAAGGCGGCCCCTACGACTGCTACTGCGCGCGCGTGATCGGAGGCCCCGACAGAAGCCTCTGGCCAGCCACGGGTTGGAACGCACCGTTGTGCGAGTGGGTGGGATTCAAATGATCCTCACCTTCGACGAGTTGGCGCAGTATCGCCACCGGGTGGCGATGGTGGACGGCGCCTTCGACCCGCTGCACCATGGCCACATCGCCTACTTCAAGGCGGCGCGCGAGCTCGGCGTGCCGGTGCTGTGCAACCTGGCGTCCGATCGCTACGTCCGCACCAAGCACCAGCCGCTCCTGAACGAAACGCAGCGCGCGACGGTCATCGACGCGATCCGCTACATCGACTACGTGCACATCTACCAGATCGATACCGAGACCGTCCTGCGACAGCTGCGGCCCAAGTACTACGTGAAGGGGAGCGACTGGCGCGAACGCGGCCTGCCGGGGGAGCAGCCGGTCATCTGCCGCGAGCACGGCATCGAGATCGTCTACCTCGACACGGTGCTCGACTCGTCGAGCCGCCTTCTTCAACAGTTCGCCGATCGGGACAAGCAAAGGCAGCAGAGCCAACAATGACCATCACCGAATTCGAAGCCGCGGTGTTCACGCAGAAGCCGACCGGGCAGCAGCACTACGACGAGAACTACTGGCTGGGTGAGTGGCGCGCCGGCGACAACAACTACTCGCTCGAGACGCGCCGCCGCATCGAAGCCAAGAACCCCCAGCTGATCAAGGACGTGTTCCAGCCGACGCGCGTCATCGACCTCGGCTGCGGTCCCGGCGCGCTGATGCATCTGCTGCACGAGATCGGCGTCCATGCCGACGGCATCGACTACAACGAGATGAGCCTCAAGCTGGCGACGCCGGAGGTCAAGGACCGCATCGCCATCGGTGATGCGTCCGACACCTCGATCAAACCGGACGGCTCCTACGATCTGGTGATCTGCCGCGAGGTGCTGGAGCACCTGACGGTGCTCGAGGTGAAGAAGGCGGTGGCCAACATGGCGCGCCTGACCTCGAAGTTCATCTACGTCACCACCCGGTTCCATCCCAATCCGCCGACGCTGCTCGACTTCAACACCAGCGACGATCTGGATCCGTCGCACATCACGCTCCTCAACAAGGACATGCTGCGGCTGATGTTCGTGCTCGAGGGCTGCCGGTCGCGGCCGGATCTCGAAGCGCGGATGGACTGGGGGAAAAAGGGGCGGGTTCTGGTGCTCGAAAAGCAGCTGGCCAGGTGATCGAGCTCCGTCCCACGCGCTGGACCTGGCTGGCCTACGGCTACGCCGCGCTGGTGGCGTGCGCGCTCGGCTACGGGCTGCTCGGCATCCCGGTGCAGGTCTCCGACAGCCTCAACAACCTCGTCGAGGCGTCGCAGGGCTCGCTCTACGACCTCGTCTACAACCAGTTCTTCCAGCGCGGCTACCTGCGGCCGTTCCTCTGGGGGCTGATGCGCGCGGTCTTCGATCTGTCGCAGGGGCACTACTTCGAGTGGTTCCGCGGCTGGCACGTGGGTCAGGTCGCCGTACTGTCGGGGCTCTTCGTGGCGCTCCTCAGGGTGCGGCGCGCGGTGGACGCGGCGGTCGTCCCGCTCGGTCTCGCGGCGCTGGTCGGTATTCATACCTTTTCCGGCACCATCCGCGAGGCGTTCCCGATCAACACGTTCATGACCATCCTGCTGTGCTGCTTCGCGGCGGCGTGGCTCGCGCTCGGGACGCCGCGATGGTGGCGCGACGTGGCCGCGGCGCTGCTGCTGGTTTTCGCGGCGCTGACGGTGGAGACCGGCCTCCTGGTCGGCGTGATCTTCGTGGCGGCGTGGCTCGCGGGCGCTCGCGGCCTCTCACGCGCCGGCGTGGCGGCGCAGGTCGCGCTGGTCGTCGGCTACTTCGTCCTGCGTTTCGTGGCCCTCGGCGTTGGCGCGCCGGGGCTCGAAGAGCGCGCCTCGGGGTTTGGCTTCGGCGTCCTCGACCGCGACCAGGTGGCCGCGCGGTTCGGCGGCAACCCGCTGCCGTTCTACGCCTACAACGTGGCCGTCTCGCTGTTGTCGCTCGTGGCGTCGGAGCCGAGCGGCGGCGTCTTCAGCGTCACGCAGCGCGCGCTGGCAGGCGAGGCCACCGCGATCAACGTCGTGAGCGTCGGCTCTTCGCTGCTGGGGACGGCGCTCATCGCGGGGTATCTGTGGGCGCGGCGCCGCGAGTGGCTGGCGCGGCGTTTCACCGCCGACGATCAGCTGGTGGCGATCTTCGTCGCCGTCGCGGCGGCCAACGTCGTCATGTGCTACGCCTACACGAAGGACGTGATCCTGAGCCCGGCCGGCGCCTTCTACGCGCTGGCACTGGCGGTCGCGGCGCGCCACTTCATCGATCGCGCCTCGATGACGCCGGCGCGGACCGCGGCGGCGAGCGTCGTCCTCGTCCTGCTGTCCACCGGGTGGGCCTGGCGCGCCGTGGCCGCGCAGATCGATCTTCGCCACGCCGGCAATGTCGTGCGCGTGGAGTGGGCCTACGTGGATCGCTGGCTCGAGCGGGAGAATCTGACGCCGACAACCGACGAGGCGCGGGCCATCATCACGCACCTGCAGGAAGACGCGATCTGGAATCATCCGGCGCGCCCCACGCTGGCGGGCGACTGGCTGGGCTGGTTCGAGCCATGAGCCAGGCCAGCTCCCGTGTACTCGGCGTGATGGCGGCGGCGCCGGCGGTGCTCGCGACGGTGGCCGTGCTGGCGTTTGCCGCCCGCGAGCTGTCCGGGCGGACGCCGCTTTCGTACGGACGGCCGCTCAACATCGCCGAAGCGGCCGGTGCCGGCGAAGTGTCCGAAGTGCTGCGCTTCCTGCGCGCCGGCTGGGATCCGTCGCAGGTCTGGCCGCTACGCCCCGAAATCATCTCGTCGACGGTTACGCGCGCCACGGCGCTCGAAGCGGCAATCTGGGGCGGGCGCCAGCCGCTCGTCGAGCTGTTGGATCGCCGCGGCTTCATCCGCGACGCCGAGACGCGCCACCACCTCGCCTGCCTGGCGAAGGACATCGGCAGCGACGAGGTCGTGGCGTACCTCTCTCCCGGCGCCGCGTCGTCGTGCGAGCCGGGCGCGGCCTTCGCGGTGCTGAAAGCGCGGTCGAACCCGCAGTGAGCGCGCGCCTGTCATGAGCGGATTCGACGCAGCCTCCAACCTGGCGCTGAAGGCGCTGCGCCGGCTGCAGTCGGCGCACAAGCCGCTCGTACGGCAGATGCGGCGCGGCGAACGCGCCCGTGAGCACGCGGCGTTCCGCCGCGAAGTGGCGGAGGTCGAGCGCGAGATCGCCTCGATGGCGGCCGGTCGAGGACCGATCATCGTCGGCCCCTGGCTTGCCGAAGTCGGCTACGAAGTCCTCTACTGGATTCCGTTCCTGCGCTGGCTCGTCGACGCGCACGGCATCGCGCGTGACCGCGTGATTGCGGTGTCGCGTGGCGGCCTCGAAGCGATGTACGACGAGCTGGCCGGCCGCTACGTGGACATCTTCGATCTGATGTCACCGCACGAGCTCGCGGCGGCCAACGCCCGGCGTCAGGCGCAGTCCGAGGGTGGGGGTCGCAAGCAGACGGGCACGAGCGAGCTCGAAGCCGATCTCGTGGCGCGCGTCAAAGGGCACCTGTCGGTGCCGGACGCGGCCGTGTGCCAGCCGGCGTTTCTGTTCCGGATGTTCCGCAACGTGTGGCACGGCAACCTGCCCGTCGACGTGTTTACCACGCACACGCGCTACGTGACACGCCGGCTGGATGCGGAGCCGATGCCGGGCATTCCGGAGGACTTCATCGCGGTGAAGCTGTACGCGGGGCCGGCGCTCACCACGGCGGAGCCGACGCGCGCCGCGGCGCGCGCGCTGGTGGAGCAGGCCGCGCGTGTGGCGCCGGTCGTGCTGCTCGAAACCGAGCTCGGCATCGACGAACATCGCGACTTCGATCTGCGTGGGCTGGCCAACGTCACGAGCGCCGGCGCGCTGATGCAGCCGCGCACCAACCTGGGCGTGCAGCTGTCGCTGATTGCGCGCTCCCGATTCTTTCTCGGCACCTGCGGCGGGCTCGCGTGGGTGGCGCCGTTTCTTGGTGTGCCGACGGTGGCTGTCTACGATACCGATGCGATGCTGGCGCCGCACCTGCTGCTGGCGCGGCGGGCGGGGCACGACGCCGGCGCCGCGGAATTTGCGCCGTTCGACCTGCGCGCCGCCGATCGGGTGCGCCTGCTGGCCGGCAGGGCGGGGGCGGGAGAGGCCGTCAGATAGAATGATCGGCTGCATGCCCATTGCCGACAGTGTGACCCTCGAAGAGGGGGTCGTCATCTTCCATCGCGACCTGGTGAATCTCTACGGATGCCACGTCGGCGCCGGCACCAAGATCGGTGCCTTCGTCGAAATCCAGAAAGGCGCCAGCATCGGGCGCCGCTGTAAGGTGTCGTCCCATACCTTCGTCTGCGAGGGCGTCACGATCGAGGACGACGTGTTCGTCGGCCACGGAGTGATGTTCATCAACGACCCCTATCCGCGGGCGACCGTGGACGGCAAGCTGCAGACCGAGGCCGATTGGACGGTGGTGCCCACGCGCGTATGCCGCGGCGCGTCGATCGGCAGCGGTGCGGCGATTCTGTGTGGTGTCACCATCGGCGAGCGCGCGCTCGTCGGCGCCGGCGCGGTGGTGACGCGCGACGTGCCCGCGGATACGACCGTGGCAGGGGTGCCGGCGCGCCAGCTGGCCAGGAGCCAGCGCGCCGAAGCAGGCGAAGGACGGTAGAGGCATGATCGGCATCGGCGTCATCGGTTACGGGTACTGGGGTCCCAATCTCGTTCGCAACTTCGCCGAGTGTCAGGGTGCCGCCGTGCGCATGGTGTGCGACCTGCGGCCGGCCCAGCTCGAGAAAGTCCAGCGGCGCTACCCGAGTGTGCGCGTCACGACCAACCCTGCGGACGTCTGGAACGATCCGGAAGTGGACGCGGTGATCGTGGCCACCCCGGTCGACAAGCACTTCGAGCTGGCGATGGCCTCGCTGCGTGCCGGCAAGCACGTGCTGGTCGAGAAGCCCATCACCTCCACGAGCGAGCAGGCCAGCCGCCTGATCGACGAGGCCGCCGCGCGCCGTCTGGTGCTGATGGTGGACCACACCTTCGTGTACACAGGCGCCGTCCGCAAGATGCGCGAGCTGCTCGAAACCGGCGAGCTGGGCGACATCTACTATTACGACTCGACGCGCGTCAACCTCGGGCTGTTCCAGCACGACGTGAACGTGTTGTGGGATCTCGCGGTGCACGACCTGTCGATCATGGACTTCGTGCTGGGGCAGCAGCCGGTGGCGGTGTCGGCCACGGGATTCGCCCACGTGCAGGGGCGGCCCGAGAACATCGCCTACATGACGATGTTCTTCGACGGCAGCCTGATCGCGCACGTGAACGTCAACTGGCTGTCGCCGGTGAAGGTGCGGCGCACGCTGCTCGGCGGCAGCCGCCGGATGGTGGTGTTCGACGATCTCGAGGCGAGCGAGAAGATCAAGGTCTACGACCGCGGCATCTCGCTCAATCCCAGCCCGGAGAACGTCTACCAGATGCTCATCGGCTACCGCGCCGGCGACATGTGGGCGCCGCAGATTGCGGTGAGCGAGGCGCTGACCGTCGAGGCCGCGCACTTCGTCGCGTGCATCCGCGACGGCGCGCAGCCGATCACGGGCGGCGAGGCCGGCCTGCACGTCGTGCGGCTGCTCGAGGCCGCCACCGAGTCGATGGCCAAGCAGGGGCAGCTGGTGACGCTCGGGAGCGCGGCGCATTTATGATTCCGTTCGTCGATCTGCAGGCGCAGTACCGCGCGATCAAGCCGGAGATCGACGCCGCGGTGTTGAAGGTGCTCGATCAGGCGTCCTTCATCCTGGGGCCGGCGGTGGCGGCGTTCGAGAAGGACTTCGCCACCTTCTGCGGCACCAGGGAAGCCGTGGGCGTGAACAGCGGCACGAGCGCCCTGCATCTGGCGCTGCTGGCGGCCGCCGTCGGCCCCGGCGACGAGGTGATCACGGTGCCGTACACCTTCGTGGCCACCGTGGCCGCGATCGAGTACGCGGGCGCCAGGCCGGTGCTGGTGGACGTCGAACCCGACTACTGGACGATGGATCCGGCAAAGCTCGAGGCGGCGATCACCCCGCGCACCAGGGCAATCATGCCGGTGCACCTCTATGGCCAGCCGGCGGACATGGATCCGATTCTCGAGATTGCCCGCCGGCACGGCATCCCCGTCATCGAAGACGCGGCGCAGGCACACGGCTCCGAATACAAGGGCCGGCGCTGCGGCTCGATGGGGCTGCTCGGATGCTTCAGCTTCTATCCGGGCAAGAACCTCGGAGCCTACGGCGAGGGCGGCGCGGTGGTGACCGACGATCCGGCGCTGGCCACACGCATCCGTCTCCTGCGCGCGTGGGGCGAGGAAGTGCGCTACGAGCACAAGTTCAAGGCGTTCAACTACCGGATGGACGGCGTGCAGGGCGCCGTGCTCGGCGTGAAGCTGCGGCACCTCGAGGCGTGGACCGAGGCGCGCCGCGCCAACGCGGCGGAGTACACGCGACAGCTGGCGGGGACGCCGGCCGTGGGGCCGGTCGAACGCCCCGGCTGCCGCCACGTCTATCACCTCTATCCCGTGCGGCTGCCGCAGCGCGACGCCTGGCGGGCCGCGCTCGGCGACGCGGGCGTGCAGACCGGCGTGCACTATCCGATTCCCGTGCACCTGCAGCCGGCCTACAAGGATCTTGGCTACAAGGCCGGCGACTTCCCTGTGTCCGAGCGGGTGGCGGGTGAGGTACTGTCGCTGCCGATGTTCCCGGAGCTCACAGCCGAACAGATCGGTACGGTCGCCGGACTGCTGAAGGCGGGCCTGCCGGCAGGCTCCACCGCCTGAGGATGGTCGAACAGCGCTCGAGTGGTGGTGGCGTTGCGCGCGTGGTGCCGGCCGTGCATGGCCGGCAGGTCACGGTGCCCGATCCTCCCGACGAGCTGGAACTCGCCGATCGCCTGCGCCGGGAGCGCTCGCGCGGCGAACTGCTGGACCTGGCCGCCGCCCACGCGCTGGGAGACAACGAGCAGGACGCCCGCATGCGCCGCGCGGTGTGGCGCGCGCTCGCGAAGCGTTTCGGCCACGGGGTGCGCATCGGCCGCGGCGCGCTGGCCAGGCATCCCGAAACGTTCGAGATTGGCGATGGCGTCGTGATCGGCGAGCAGGCGTTCATCCAGGGGCGTTTCGACGGGCGGTGCGTGATCGGAAACCGCTGCTGGCTGGGGCCGCAGAGCTACTTCGACGCGCGCGATCTGGTGATCGAGGAGGCGGTGGGGTGGGGACCCGGCGCCAAGGTGCTCGGCTCGGAACACACCGGGATGCCGGCCGACGTGCCGATCATCGAAACCGATCTTCGTATCGAGCCGGTGCGGGTAGGGGCCTGGGCCGACGTCGGCGTCAACGCCGTGCTGCTGCCCGGCGTGACGGTGGGCAAGGGCGCCATCGTCGGCGCCGGTGCGGTGGTCACCCGGGACGTGGCCGCCTTTGCCGTCGTGGCCGGCGTGCCAGCCCGCTTCGTCCGCTGGCGGGAAGGACATGAGGGGGAAAGAGATGGGTGAGTCAGGCCGTTCGACGATCGTCGTCACTGGCGGCGCCGGTTTCATCGGTTCGGAGCTGGTGCGTCAGCTCGCCGCTCGTGGCGACCGTGTCGTCGTGGTCGACAACCTTGTGAACGGCACGCGAGAGAACCTGGCCAGCGTGCTGTCCGACCGCGTGATGCTGCTCGAGAAGGACATCCGCGATGTCGGCGCGCTGACGACGCACCTGCGCGAGGCGAAGGTGGTGTACCACCTGGCGTGCCTCGGCGTCCGCCACTCGGTGCACTCGCCGCTCGAAAACCACGACGTCAACGCGACGGCCACCCTGCACCTGCTCGGCGCCAGCCGCGACGCCGGCGTGCCGCGGTTCGTCTACACGTCGAGTTCCGAGGTGTACGGCACGGCGCGCTGGGTGCCGATGACCGAGGAACACCCGGCGTATCCCCACACGGTCTACGGTGGCTCGAAGCTGGCGGGCGAGTGCTACACCCGCGCCTACCACGACACCTATCGCTATCCCACGGTGGTGGTGCGGCCGTTCAATGCCTTCGGGCCGCGCTCGCACCACGAGGGCGACAGCGGCGAAGTGATTCCCAAGTTCCTGCTGCGCTGCCTGGCGGGGCGGCCGATGATCGCCTTCGGCGATGGCACGCAGGCGCGCGACTTCACCTACGTGAGCGACACTGCCGCCGGCATCATCCTCGCCGGAGAGGAACCGAGTGCCATCGGCCAGACGATCAATCTGGGCAGCGGCCGCGAAGTGAGCATCAACGAACTGGCGCGCCAGGTGGCGTCGGTGGTTGGCCGCCCCGACGCGCCGGTGGAGCACGATCGGCCGCGTCCGGGCGACGTGCTGCGGCTGTGCGCCGATATTACGCGGGCGCAGTCGCTGCTCGGCTACTCGGCGCGGACCTCGCTCGAGGACGGCCTGCGCAAGCTCCTGGCCTGGTATCGCGAGCAGCCGTTTACGCCCGAGGAGCTGCTCGAGCAGGAGGTTGTCCACAACTGGGCAGCGTCTCCTTTGCCGCCGGCGGCGCCGGCGGCGGCGCAGAGGCGGTGAACGCCGCGCTGCCCATGATTCCCATCGCGCGTCCCGTGCTCGGTGAGCGCGAGGTGGAGGCCGCGCGCCGCGCCATCCTGTCCGGCTGGGTGACGCAGGGGCCGGAAGTGGCGGCGTTCGAGCGCGAGTTCGCTGCCGCTGTGGGCGCGCCTCACGCCTGTGCCGTGTCGAGCTGCACCACGGCGCTGCATCTGGCGCTGGTCGCCGCCGGCGTCGGCCCCGGCGACGAGGTCGTGACGGTGAGCCACTCGTTCATCGCCACCGCCAACGCCATTCGCTACTGCGGCGCGACGCCGGTGTTCGTGGACGTCGAGATCGACACCTTCAATATCGATCCGGCGCTCGTCGAGAAGGCGATCACGCCGCGCACGAAGGCGATTCTCGCGGTGCACCAGCTCGGCATGCCGTGCGATCTGGCCAGCCTCGTGGCGACGGCGCGCAGACATGGCGTGCCGCTCATCGAAGACGCGGCCTGCGCCATCGGCAGCGAGATCCGGTGGCACGGGGAGTGGCAGCGCATCGGCCGGCCGCACGGCGACATGGCGTGCTTCTCGTTCCACCCCCGGAAGCTGCTGTCCACCGGCGACGGCGGCATGATCGTGACCGCCAGCCGCGAGACCGACGCGAGGCTGCGGCTGCTGCGGCAGCACGGCATGAACGTCCCGGACACGGTGCGGCACGCGTCCGCGCAGGTGGTGTTCGAGGCGTATCCGACCCTGGGCTTCAACTACCGGCTCACGGACATCCAGGCCGCCATCGGACGCGAGCAGCTGGCCCGGCTCGACGGCTTCGTCGCCCGCCGCCGCGAGCTCGCCGCCCGCTACGCAACCGCGCTGGCGGGCGTGCCCGGCGTCGTGGTGCCGCGCGAGCCCGAGTGGGCGCGCACCAACTGGCAGACCTACGCCGTGCGCCTGGCGACCGCCGATCAGAGGCGGGTGATGCAGCGCATGCTCGACGACGGCGTGTCGACGCGCCGCGGCGTGATGAACGCGCACCGTGAGGGCGCCTACCCGGCGGGCACGTGGCGCGCGGCCGGAACGCTGACGCGCGGCGAGTGCGCGCAAGACACCGCCATCGCGCTGCCGCTCTATCACGACATGACGGACGAGGATCAGGCACGCGTCATCGAATCGCTTACGCGTGCCGTCCTTGGCACCTAGTAAGAACCAAGCACCAAGGACCTTGATGCTCTCCATCCTCACGCCGGCGTTCAACGAGGCCACCAACCTCGACGCGCTGTATGCCCGCGTTGCGTCCGCCACGACGCAGCTCGGCGTCGAGTGGGAATGGCTGATCGTGGACGACCATTCGCGCGACGAGACGTTTGCGGCCGTGCAGCGCCTTGCCGCCGCGGACCCGCGGGTGCGCGGCGTGCGGCTGGCCCGCAACTCGGGATCGCACGTGGCGATCACCTGCGGCCTGCACCTGGTGCGCGGCGATGCCGCGGTGATGATGGCCGCCGATCTGCAGGATCCGCCCGAGACGCTCGGCGCGATGCTCGAGCGCTGGAAGGCGGGCGCGCAGGTGGTGTGGGCGGTCCGGCGTCAGCGCCCGGGCGAGACCTCGCACGTGGGCTTTGCCGCCGTTTACTACTGGCTCATGCGGCGCGTCGTCGGGATGACGGAGATGCCCGCCAACGGCGCCGACTTCTTTCTCGTCGATCGCATGGTCATCGAGGCCTTCCGCCGTTTTCCCGAGCGCAGCGTCAGCGTGCTGGCGCTGGTGATGTGGCTCGGCTTCCGGCAGGAGTTCATCGAGTACGACAAGCAGCCGCGCGCCTCGGGAAAATCCGGGTGGACGCTGGCGCGGAAGATCACGCTGGTCGTCGATTCGGTGACCGCGTTCTCGGAAGCGCCGATCCGCGCCTGCACGCTGCTCGGCGTGGCGCTGCTCGCCGTGGCGCTCGTGCTGCTGGTGGCGGGCGGCGTGCGCTGGGCGCAGGCGGGCAGCGGCCACCTCGTCCTGCTGGTGGCGGCCATGGCCGGAGTGGGCGGCCTGCAACTCGTGGCCACCGGGTTGGTGGGCGAATACGTATGGCGAGCGCTCGAGGAATCGCGGCGCCGTCCGCAGTTCGTCATCGAAAGGGCGACGGCAGAGCCTGTAGCCCGGCCGCCGTCAGGAAGCTGAACTCAGCTAGAATCGTTTGTCCTCAATGATCGACTGTATTGCCGGGTACCACCTGAACCCCTGGACCTGTGGCATTGCGAAATTCAATGCCATCCTGGCCAAGCACCTCGACGTGGAGGTGGTGGGCATTCGGGCGGTCGAACTGGGCAGCTTCGAGCGGCCCCTGCTGTCGGTCAAGCTCTCCGAGTTCAGCGAGCGGGACACCGCCGATCTCGACCTGTGGGCCTCGGCGCACAAGGGCGGGTTCGAGCTCTTCCTGCACGCGTTCGACGGCTCCGAGGTGGAGCAGCGGCTGGCCGCGTCGGCGGCGCGGGTCTATGTCGGGAACACCGAGCTCTTCCACGAGCTGCGCGGGCTGCGGCCCGACGTGCAGGAGCTGTTCTGCCCGGGCACCATCCTGAACCCGCAGCGCTTCATGAAGACCGACATCTCGGTCTTCACCTTCGGGATGGCGCACAAGATCCGGGTGCCGCTCTACCGCCGGCTCCAGGAGCTGCTCGAGGCGACCGGACAGACCTACTCGGTCTACGTCTCGACAGCGCTGCACGAGAACACGAGCTTCGACGGCTCGTTCGTGGTGACGTTCGAGGAGCTGCAGGCGATCTTCAACGGCAACGTCTACTTCATGGGCTACCTGTCGGACACGGCGGTGTTCAACCACCTGCTCGACAGCACCTACCTGGCGGCCTTCTTCGAGAAGGGGCTGCGGGCGAACAACACCACGGTCAACGCCGCGATGGAGTGCGGCTGCACCGTCATCACCAACCTCGACGAACACTCGCCGGCCGGCCTGGTCCACATGGGCAACGTGCTCGACATTCACCAGTGCGATCGGCTGCCCGGGCGCGAGGAGAGCCAGCGCATCGGCGTGGCGGCGCGCGACGTCGCCCTCGGGCAGTACGGATGGGAGCAGCTGGTCAAGCAGCTGCGCGCGGTGGCGCCCAGGCAGCCAGTGGCGGGCGCGCGCGCCAAATAGACGCGAAAGAGGGCGGCCTCGACGCCGCCAGGAGACGATAGTGGCAGGGACGATGAAAATCGGCACGCACGAGATTGGCGATTCGACGCAGTGCTACGTGATCGCCGAGATCGGACACAACCATCAGGGCAGCCTGGACCGCGCGCGCGAGCTGTTCAAGGAAGCCAAGCTGGCCGGCGCGCACGCGGTGAAGCTGCAGAAGCGCCACAACCGCGGCCTCTACACGCGCGCCGCCTACAACAAGCCGTACGACAACGAGAACAGCTTCGGCGCCACCTACGGCGAGCACCGCGAGTTCCTGGAATTCGAGCGCGAGGAGTACACGGCTCTGCAGGCCTACGCCAAGGAGCTCGGCGTGGACTTCTTCGCCACCGCGTTCGACATCCACAGCGCCGACTTCCTGGAGTCGCTCGACGTGCCGGCGTACAAGATCGCCTCAGGCGACCTGAAGAGCACGCCGCTGCTCAAGCACGTGGCGCGCATGGGCAAGCCGATGATCGTGTCGACCGGCGGCGCGCAGATCGAAGACGTGCAGCGCGCCTACGACACCATCCTCGCGATCAACCCGCAGCTCTCGATCCTGCAGTGCACCGCCGGCTACCCGGCGGCGACCGAGGAGCTCGACCTGCGCGTCATCGACACCTATCGCGCGAAGTTCCCGGACGCGGTGATCGGGTTCTCGAGCCACGACAACGGCATCGTCATGCCGGTGGCCGCCTACATGCTCGGGGCCCGCATCGTCGAGAAGCACTTCACGCTCAACCGGGCGATGAAAGGCACCGACCACGCGTTCTCGCTCGAGCCGGTGGGGCTGCGCAAGATGGTGCGCGACCTCGACCGCATCTTCAAGGCGATGGGCGACGGCGAGAAGAAAATCTACGAGAGCGAGAAGGCGCCGATCATCAAGATGGGCAAGAGCCTCGTGGTGGCGCGCGACCTGCCGAGCGGGCACGTGCTCACCGCCGCCGACATCGTGATGAAGTCGCCGGGCGGCGGCATTCCGCCCTACGAGCTCGACAGCGTGCTCGGCATGGTCACCACCAAGGCGCTGCACGAAGACGACTTCCTGTCGCACGACGTGCTGGCCAAGAAGAGCCCGCAGCTCGCGCGTTCGTAACGTGAGCGAACGCTTCAGTCTCGACGGCCAGGTTGCCGTCGTCACGGGCAGCTGCGGCAAGCTGGGCCCCATCTGGGTGGAAGCCTTGCTCGAGGCGGGCGCGCGTGTGGCCGCGCTCGACCTGCCGGGGGCGAAGGCGTCGCCGGCGTTCGTGGCCGTCCACGAGCGCTTCACGGACCGGGTGGTCCGCGCCGACATCGACATTACGAGCCGGCAGTCGATCGAGGCCGCGGCGCAGGCCGTGCAGAAGCGGCTCGGCGTGCCGCGCATCCTGGTCAACAACGCGGGCATCGATCAGGCGCCGGACAGCCCCGGCGGGCGCCACCATCTCGACACCCTGCCGATCGACGAGTTCCGGCGCATGGTGGAAGTGAACCTCCTCGGCACCTTCCAGGTGACGCAGGT
>Ga0070673_100001434_pt1 | contig 13939 bp, 12 predicted proteins | sample KBSM23metaG_FD_65342 | JGI IMG/M metagenome (GOLD analysis project Ga0070673, IMG submission 65342) | Miscanthus rhizosphere microbial communities from Kellogg Biological Station, Michigan, USA - KBS M2-3 metaG | ecosystem: Host-associated > Plants > Roots > Rhizosphere > Soil ... | reverse complement strand
AACCGCCCCGCCCGGCCGTGCCGCCGGCGCCCGCCGCGCCACCCGTTCCCGCCGCGCCACCCATACCGGCCGATCCGCCGGCGCCCGTGGTGCCTGCGTCGCCCGTGGTGCCCGCGGCGCCGGTCGTGCCCGAGGTACCCGCCGCGCCGGTGGTACCCGCCGCGCCCGTGGTGCCGGCCGCGCCCGTGGTGCCCGCGCCACCGCTGGTTCCGGACGCACCCGAGGTCCCGGCGCTGCCGCTCGCGCCGCCCTTCGAGCCACCGTCACCGCACGCGGCGATCGACGCCAGCGCCAGCGCCGCGAACGTTCCCCGGATCCGCGATGAAGTGATCATGACCCGACCGATGTATGTCCTCACCCGGCCGAATCTTCAATCAAGTTGAGCGCGCGAGGCGCGTCACTCGAGGCGGAGGTCGTCGATCAGCAGGCCCGTACCCGGATTGGTGCCCGGGAAGCGGCAGACGCTGCCGACGGGCGTTATCGAGACGAGCACGACGTCCGCGCTGTCGGCCGGTAACGCGACCTCGAACGACGCGATCGGGGTGAGGAAGGCCGGGCGACCGCCCACGTCCACCATCTCCGTCGCCCCCGCCGGATCGCCGAGCGCGGCCACGCCCATGCTGGGCACAGATCCACCCTCGGACCCGACCCGCACGGTCCCGTAGAATGGTGTCTGCGCCGCCGTCGCGACCGCCCGGCACGAGAAGCGCAGCTTCGTGTCGCCGGCCTGCCGCGCCAGCCGGACCATCAGCGCGCGCCCGTTCGTCGCGTCGAGGCCGAGCGCCCCCGCGCCGCCGATGTAGAGGCTGGTGCGCCCCGCGATCGCCGGCAGCACGCCGTCGGTCATCACCATCGCGCCCCCGAGCGCGCTGTCCGTCACCGCCTCGAACCCGTCCTCGGCCACCGTCGGCGCCGCCGCAAACGATGCGAAGCGCAGCGGCGGACCGGCCGTGTCGACGAGACCGGCGAAGTCGACCAGCCCGTCCAGCGTCAGCACATACCCCTGGCCGGCGCGGAGGATGACGTTCGGCTTCAGAAAGGCCGCGACCAGCGGAATGTCGCCTTCGCGGATCTGAGGGAGCAGGTCGATCGCCTCGCCGTCGTCCGCGAGCAGGCGCGCCGTGGCGGTGGCCGGAAGCGGCTCGGATACGGCGAGGCCGAACGCGTCGAAGGGCGTCGCCGGTGCGAGCCCCGTCAAGCCCAACGTCGGTGGCGTCTTGTCGGCGGTCCCGGTGAGCGGGGCGGCGAAGGGAACCCCAAAGCTGCAATCGCCACAGGACACATAGGCGACACCCGTCGCCTGACCGGTGAGCGATCCGTCGGCGCCGATCACCACCTCGACGTGCTCGTAATGGACGTCCTCCGGGGCGCCGCATGGGTCCGGCGTGCTGTCGCGGACGATGAATGGCGCGGCCAGCACGAACGTTCGTCCATCCGCGGTCTCGACGGGGACGACCGCGCCCGCGCCATTGCCGCCCGCGATCGCCACCCGCGCGTCGACGTCGAGGACCAGCGTGAACTTGTTGGTGGGCGGCAGGTTGACGGAGCCGTCGGCGTGCAACACCGCGATGACGTCGAACGCATGCCGCCCGGCCGCGAGCGCGTCCGGAAACGTCAGCGAGGTGTCGCCGCCGTCGGGGTTCTTCTGCCGCGACGATCCGCAGGCGGCGGACACGACGAGCAGACCGAGCAGAGCCGTTCGGAACACGACGCGGCGATCGTAGCAAGCGTGATGCCGTTCGGGAACCGACGCCTTTCGTCGCATGGCCGCTGCAGATCGCGACAGTTATGTCGTCCCCTCTCCGAATGTTGAGGTCGGGATATAGTTCTCGCAGTGAGACGCGAGCGGGCAGCGATGCTGGTGGTGGCCGTCATGGCGGTGATGGCGGCGTGTAGCTCCAAGAGCGGCGGCGGCGCGGACGCGGTGGCTGGCGCCAGCGGCAGCGGCGGTGGCGGCACTGGCGGAGGCGGCACCGGCGGCATGGATGCGAGCCCCGCGGCCTGCGATCCCGCCGCGCAGAACTGCACATCGGCCCTGTCGAAATGCGACTTCGTCTGCCAGGGAAACGTGGCCGTTCTCGGCTGCACCGGCAACTTCGACGGCGGCGCGCTCGGCAGCCCGTGCTCGGCAGCGCTGCCGTGCGCGAAGGGCACCGGCTGCCTGTCGGCGGACGCGAGCGTCGCCTGCCGCCGGTACTGCGCCGGCGACGGTGATTGCGCGACGGGCGAGCGCTGCCACAACGTCACCGTCAGCGTCGCGTGTCCCGGCGGCTCGAGTCAGATCGCGCTGCACTACTGCTACTGATGGGCACCCTGAGAGGGTGCCCAAACCCTCCCGCGATGGGCTCCGGCGAGCAAAGCTCGCCTACGCCCTACGCGTTACTGACCCGACCGACATATAGTTGTCGTCAGTGACGCAGCTGGTCCGGCGCTACGACATCGGCGGGCTGATCGCCGAGGGCGGGATGGCCGAGATTGTCGCCGCCAGCGCGGTGACCGAAGCCGGCGTCTCGAAGCGCGTCGCGCTCAAGCGCATTCGCACCGGCCAGAGCAGCGATCCGCAGTTCGTGGCGCGCTTCTTCGACGAGGTTCGCCTGGCGATGCAGCTTTCACACGCCAACGTCGTGCAGGTGTTCGACTTCGGGCGGACGGAGACGAACGAATTCTTCCTGGCGATGGAGTTCGTCGAGGGCGTGGACGTGCAGCGCTTGCGGCGCCTGCCCGATGGCGGGCGGCTGCCGCCCGCCGAGGCGCTGCACATCGTCGAGCAGATGCTGCGCGGGCTCGATTACGCGCACCGGCGCACGGACAGCGACAACCGGCTGCTGGGCATCGTTCACCTGGACGTGAAACCGGCCAACGTGCTGGTGTCGTTCGAGGGCGAGGTGAAGCTGGCGGACTTCGGTGTCGCGCGGTCGCGCGACGCGCACCGCGTGACGGAGGGGATCAGCGGGACCATCCCGTTCATGTCGCCCGAGCAGACACGGGGCGAGCCCGTCGATCTGCGGTCCGACGTGTTCTCGGCGGGCGTGCTGCTCTACACGCTGCTGGCGGGTGAGTGCCCGTTCGGCGAGGACGACACAGGCGAGACGCTGAGCGAGATCCAGCTGTGCCGGTACCGTCCGCCCGCCGCACTTGAGCGCGCCGACGTGTTCGAGCCGCTGCTGCGGCGGGCGCTCGCGGCGCGCCCCGACGATCGGTTTCCCAGCGCGGGCGCGTTCGCCGACGCCATCGCCGAGCTGATGTTCGCGCAGGGCTGGCGCGGCGGCGCGGGCGCGCTGCGCGATCGGCTGAGCGCGGCGTTTCCGCGCGAGCGCGAGCGGCTGAACGCGCTGTTCGAGCCGGGAACGCAGCGAGAGGGGCTGACCGTGACGCGCGCGGCGAGCGGGCGCGAAGGGACGGTGCTGTCGCGCGTGGTCGCGGCGGCGCCGATTCACGAAGCGCCGCCGCGACGGACGGTGGTGGCGGCGGCGCCCGCGGCGCGGCGGAGCGGCGTACCTGTCCTGATGGGTGTGGGCGCTGCGGCGTTGATCGCGGCGGGGGCGATCTTTGCGATGCGCGTGCGGCGGCCTCCGGCCCCCGTGGCCATGCAGGTGACGGCACCGGCACCGATCGAGAAGACGGCCGCGGTGAACACGAGTACGACTACGACTACGAGCACGACCACGAGTACGGGTGCGGCTCCCGTGTCGGCGATCGCGAGCGGGAAGGCGGCGGTTGCGATGGGATCCATTTCTGTGAATGCGAGTCCGTGGGGGACGGTGCATGTGAATGGGAAGCTGGCGGGGACGACGCCCATCCTTCGATTTCCGGTGCGGGCGGGGCGGGCGTCGGTGACGATCGAGAATCCGAAGCTGGGGAGAAAGCAGGTCGAGGTGAAGATCGAACCGAAGAAGGACACGCCGCTGATCGTCGACCTGAGGGGTGAGGTGCGATGAGCGACGGGAAACGTCCGCCCGACGCCGCCACGCGCACGCTCGCCGGCCCGCGCACGCTGGCCCTGCCCAAGGTGCGCCTGAAGGTCCTGAAGGGTCCCGACAAGGGAACCACGGTGACGGTGGAGCAGGACGAGATCCTGATCGGCGGCGCGGACGGCGCGCAGCTTCGCCTCACCGACCAGACCGTGTCGCGCAATCACTGCACGATCCGCCTGACGCCGAAGGGACCGCTGCTGCGTGATCTCGCGTCGACGAACGGCAGCCGCATCGACGGCGTCGAGGTGCGCGAGGCCTTCATCCCGCGCGGCGCGACGCTGGAGCTGGGACACACGCAGGTCCGCTTCGAGGCGCTGGACGAATCCGTCGAGCTGCCGCTGGCGGACTCCGAACGTTTCGGCCGGCTGTGGGGGCGATCGACGGCGATGCGGCGGCTGTTCGCGCTGGCGGGGCGCGTCGCCGCCTCCGACGTCACCGTGCTGATCGAGGGCGAGACCGGCACGGGCAAGGACGCGCTCGCCGAGGCGATTCACCAGGCGAGCACGCGCGCCGCCGGTCCCTTGATCGTCGTCGACTGCGGCGCAGTCCCGCCCAACCTGTTCGAGTCCGAGCTGTTCGGCCACGAGCGCGGCGCGTTCACGGGCGCCGATCGCGCGCGCGCCGGCGCGTTCGAGGAGGCGGAGGGCGGCACCCTGTTCCTCGACGAGATCGGCGAGCTGCCCCTGCCCTTGCAGCCCAAGTTGCTGCGCGTGCTGGAGGCGCGCGAGGTGCGCCGCATCGGCTCGGCGCAGCCGCGCAAGCTCGACGTCCGCGTCGTCGCCGCCACCAACCGCGACCTGCGCGAGGAGGTGAACCGCGGCAGCTTCCGCCAGGATCTCTACTTCCGCCTGGAGGTGATGCGCCTGCGCGTGCCGCCGCTGCGCGAGCGCCCTGACGACATCCCGGTGCTGGTCGAGCACTTCCGCTCGCTGGCCAAGCCGGGCGCCGCCGCGCCGCCGTTCTCGGAGGAGACGCTGCGCAACTTCGTGGCGCACCCGTGGCCGGGCAACGTGCGCGAGCTGCGCAACGCGGTCGAACGCCTGGCGGTGCTCGACGACGTTCCCTTCGCGACGCCGGTCGCGCCGGAAGCGGCCGACGGCGACCCCGTCGACATCCGCGTGCCGTTCAAGGACGCGAAGAACGCGCTGACCGATCGCTTCGAACGCCGCTACCTGACCGCGATGCTGGAGGCGACCGGCGGCAACATCTCCGAGGCCGCGCGCCGCGCCGGCATCGACCGCGTCTACCTCCTCCGCCTGATGGGCCGCTACGGCCTCCGCAAACCCCGCGAGTGATCTGATCCCCTCTCCCGCGCCAGCGGGAGAGGTTAGGGTGAGGGTCCGTCAGGCGCAGGTGCCGTCGGCGTTCACCGCGCCGCACTCGTACTTCGGGCAGCACGTCGCGGGATCGGTGGCGACCTGCTTGGCGCAAGCGCACTTGATCGCCGGACACGCCGTCCCGGTGCCGCCGCTCGTGCCCGTCGCGGGCGCTGAACGGACGCACATCGGGCAGTGGTAGATCGGGCAGCAGCTCATCGGATCGACGCCGTCGCTGATCGGCGTCGCTCCGTCCGGGCAGGCGATCGCCAGCGTCGGGCAGATCGCCGCCTTCGGATCGCAGGTCGGCTTCGACGGTACGCACTGTCCCTCGCACGTCTGACCCCGGCAGTTGCCGAGCGCGTCGCACATGCAGCTCGGGTCGCTCGCCGGGCACGCGCACGTCGACGTCGGCGGAACGCTGGTCCCCGTTCCGGTTCCCATGCCGGTCGAAGGATCGCTGGGCGTCCCCCCCGTCGTCGTGCCGCCCGTGCTGCACCCCCAGCCCGAGCAGACCACGTCGCACTGCTGCCCCGTCGGGCAGTCCGAGTCGGCCCGGCAGCCCTTCTGGATGTTGGGGACGCAGATGCCGAAGCAGGTGTCCGTCGTCGGACAGGCACGGACCTCCCAGCCGCAGCTTCCGTCCGCGTTCAGCAGGCAGCGCCCGGTGTTGCCGCCGACGCTGCCGTCGGCGCACATGAGGGTGGGCAGCCCCAGCCGGGGACCGCACTTGGTCGCGTCGCAGGTGGCCGCGCTCGGGGGCACGGCCGTGGGTGCCAGGCGGCAGCTGGATTTGTCGCAGCGCGCGTCGGACGGGCAATCCGTGTCGGCCGTGCATTCGCCGGTCGCGGGCTGACAGGTGCAGGGCCCGCCGCAGACGTCCTTCTTCTCGCACACGACCTGTTCGCCCATCTTGCAGTTGGGCGTCGTGCAGCCGCAGTTGCGCGCGTCCATCGCGACGCCGGTCGCCGGGTCGGTCACGACGCCGCACGGACATTGGTAAATCGGGCAGCAGTCCGCCGTCTCACCGACGACGATCGGCTGGACGTTCGGCCCGCAATACGGCAGCGCGAGCGTGCACGCGACGTTGGTCGCGTCGCAGCCGCACTTCTCGCCCGTCGCCGGATCGCACGTCGACCCGTCGGGCTCGCAGCGATACGCGGGGCAACAGTCCTCGATCGCCGTTCCGATCCACAGCTTGGTTCGCGGCGGACAGACCGGCGCCGGCGTCATCGGACAGGTCCGCTGCGACGGTGTCTGGCACACCGGCTGGCAGGTGAAATGCGGGCAGCAATCCGCGGCGTAGTCGATCACCGGCTCTTTGCCGTCCGCGCAGCGGGTCACGTTCAACGCCGGGCAGGCCGCGATCTGATCGGCCGTGCACACCCCGGGCGGGTTGTTGCGGAGGCGCGCCTCCACGTTGGGATCGATGTTCGACGTGTCGGTCGAACACGCGCCGAGCGCGACACCGGCGGCGCCGGCGGCGATGAAGAGGACGGTCAGGTAACGAGTTTTCATCTCGGGCTCCTGTCGTGCGTCGTGAAGGAAGGGCAAGCTACGCGGAGTCGCAACAGCAAGGCCCGAGCCAGCCCGAACCGGCGCGACTCAACCATCGATTGCCGCGCCAACCGGGCCTCGACGCGGTCCGCCGCCGCCCCGCCCTATGGACCGGAGTCAATACCATCTTGCCCGCCGTCCATACCGGCGTCGTTCCCGGAGCCGCCCGGCGGCCCCCAGCACAGACACCCGCCCTGGACGTTGTTGCACGCGACCGGCGACAGGCCGCAGATCTGCGCGCAGGTCAGCGCCCCGCCGTCGGGAGCGCCGCCGTCGGGAAGGTAGAAGAACTCCTCGGGCACGCCGCACGGCTGGATCATCTTGACGGGCAGGTCGATGACGCCTCCCTGGTAGTCGCCGACGCGGCCCTCCGCGACGGTGGTGCCCGCGAAGATCCGCCGCGGCGCGCACTCGGCGGTCGAGCTGCATCCGGTCGCGGGAAAGACGCGCAGGCCTTCGATCGTGATCGGCAACTTCGTGTCGGGCGACAGCCGGAACACCTCCTGGCCCTGCGCCACCTTCGCGAGGTCGCAGAGGTCGTTCAGCTCGACCTCGACGCGGTTGCAGTGGCTGCTGGATTCGTCCTTGCCCGCGGTGAACTGCAGGTAATTGACGCAGCGAAGGCTGGTCTGCTGGTGGCAGGTGCCCGCGTCGACGCCGGCGTCGGCGTCGACGGGAAACTGCAAGCGAAGCTGCGCCTGCGGCTGCTTGCAACCACAGGCGAGCGCCAGCAAGGCGGCCGCGGCGAAGCGCTTCATGGCGGCACCAGCCGGACCGAGACGTCGTCGGAGCGGGTCATGAAGTAGACGCCGGTCGCCGCGGCGCCGGCGGCCACGACGGCGAGCGCCGTCCACAGGTACCAGCGCGACGGGCTGGCGGGCGCGGCGACGGCCACCGTGCCCGCGCGCCGGAACCGCAGCGGCGCGCCGGCGTCACCCGCGCGGCACGCCACCGCGCCCGAGCCGTCGCGGCCCTCGACGTAGTACTCGACGTCCCATTCACCTTCGTTCGCGAGCAGCGACGGCAGCGACCCGGAGAAGCGCCCCGCCCCGCGCGCCTCCAGGCCCAGGCGCAGGAAGTCGGCGCTTCCCTTGCGGCGAACGAACGCGACGGCGCTGGCCAGCCCGGGATCCCCGGCGCGCACCTCCAGCGCCGGCAATCCCGTCGGTGTCTCGACGGCCTGCGCCTCGAGCAGTTGCGTGCGCTGGACCAGGCTGCGCACCGCCGCCGACAGCTTGTCCAGCTCCGCGTCCAGCAGGCGCGACGGCTCGACTGGTTTCAGCGCGTGCTCGGCGGCCGAGAACACCAGCGCCTTCAGCGCGCGGCCGCCGCGATCGCGATCGAGCACGACGATCCAGCGCGCGTCCGCCTCGGCGGCGAGCGTGTCCAGCAGCAGCGGCTCGAGGAACCAGGCGGGATCGCCGGCGATGCGATCGCGCAGCTGATCGCGCAGCCCGTCCTTGGCGGCAGGCTCCAGCGTCACCGACGCCGACGTCCGGTCCGTGGGACAGAGCGCAAGGTGCGGCTTGAAGCCGGCGCGCGTGATCGACAGGAAGCAACGGCCCGCCGGCAGCGCCAGCTTGGCCGGCGTCCGTCCCGCGAGCTGGCCGTTCACCTCGACCTCGGCGCCGGCGGGCTCGCTGGCCAGCTCGACGGTGCGGCGCGGGCGCGCGCGCACGGCGGCGCGGGCCGCCTTGTACGCCTTCCGCACGGCGGGCGGGTAATCGGCCTCGTCCAGCTCGACGTCGGCGGCCGCCTCGGCGGCGCGCGCGAACGCGTCCGCGGCGTGTGCGTCGCCGCGCGCCTGCGCGATCCGTCCCTGCAGCAACTGCACGCGCACGTACGCAGCCTCGTGCCGCACCGACGGCGGAAGGCGGTCGATGATCTTCGTCGATTCGTCGAGGCGCGCCGTCGCCGCGTCGAACTTCAACGCGAGGAAGTCAGCCTCGGCGGCGCGCACCAGCTCGTCGAGGCGGCGCTCGTCGGCAGCGACCGCGCGGCTGGCCTCCGACGGCGGAAACCGGCGCGCGACGGTGTCCGGGCTGATCGTCGCCAGCGTCGCCCACGAGAACGCGCGTTCGACCTGCGGCTCCAGCCCCGCGCTGCCCTTCGGCACGCACACGAGCACGCGCGGCGCCGCGGCAGGCGGCGCCACCGCCGGCTCGCCCACCAGCGGAACAACCGCTCCGATCCCCTCTCCCCGCGCAGCTCCGGTCCCCTCGCCCCGCGCCCCTCCGGTCCCCTCGCCCCGCGTAGCGGGGAGAGGGTCAGGGTGAGGGGCCGCCGCCGGCGCGCCCTCGCTCGCAGGCGTCGCCGCCAGCAGGGCCACCGCCAAGGTCACAAAGCCGCTCATCGCGCGCGCCAGCCAGGCAAGACGCGGACCAACTTGGATTCGAATGGCCCTCAAAGTCAAAGATCGCGTCCGACTCCGCGCTGGCGACCTTCGCTCACATGTCCCGTTCGCTGATTGCGACCCTCGCGCTGGCTCTCGGACTCACCGCTTGCGGGTTCTCCGTTGTTTTGTCACCTGGCCGACACCTCATTGTCACGTGGCTGACACCGAACCGGCCAGTTACAGTTGTGCACTTCCGCAGCCGCCGAGCGAGCAGCCTGCGCACCGCACGGGGTTCGAGCGAGTCCGCCGGTTGCTGCAAGCGCGGCGGAGGAATCAAATGCGGCGCGGAATCGCGCCTGCGGGATCCCGACCTGCGCGCCTTGTCCGACCCGCGCTACGTCAAGAGATCCGAGCTGACTGTCTGGAGCCGGCGCTCGGGATTGAACCGAGGACCTACGCTTTACGAAAGCGTCGCTCTACCACTGAGCTATGCCGGCCGAAGGCCATAGCCCTTAACACGGCGGGCGCCTCGGCGCCAAGAGGCACGCCGATGCCCGTGCCCTGTCGAGCTTCGCGAGCGGGCAAAAAAAAGGCCGTCTCCAGCGGTTTGCCGGAGACGGCCGTAAAGCCGAACGGAATCGCGACGACTACTTCTTTTCCTTCTTGTCGCCGGCCGCCTTGTCGTCCGCCTTCGGAGCGGGCGCGGACTTCTCTTCCTTCGCTGCGGGTTTGTCCTTACCAGCCTTCGTGTCCTTCTCGGCCGCCGCACCCGCCATCGCGGCAGTGCCGGACGCCATGAACGCAGTCAGCATCAGGGTCGTGAGGAGCTTCTTCATGGGGACCTCCTTGAGCGCGGCAGAGTACCCTCGGTCTTCCGGATGGGCAAGTAATCGTAAGCCGATGAAATCGTTCGTATCTCTTTCGGCTTCCCCGCTATTTCCGGGCACGACCGCCGGCTGATCCCGTAGCCAGCGACGCGGTGCGGCCGGATCGTTTCCGTTCGCGGGGATAGGGGATCGGACGGAGAGGAAGAAACCGCGCGAGGGGGTGACCGAAACAGGCGCGTGCGCGTGGTCGGATTTCTTGTGCTCGGATGCGTGGCGAACGTAGCGTGGGGACGTGGTGGTGTTGCTCCCGCGCCGATGGGCGCTGTCGCTGCTGGTGGCGGCGGCGCTCGCCTGCGCGACGTCGGCGCGCGCGCCGGCCTCCCCTGCCCCTGCCCCTGCCCCTGCCCCTGCCCCTGCCCCGCTGCGCATCGACTTCGTGGCGGTCGGCCAGGGGGATGCGGCGCTGGTGACGTCGCCGACGGGGCAGACGGTCCTGATCGACGGCGGTCCACGGGAAGCCGGCCCGGCGCTGGCCGCGGCGCTGCGTTCGCGGCACGTCACGGCGATCGATCTGGTGCTGCTCACGCACCGGCACGAAGATCACCTGGGCGGTCTGCTCCCGGTGATTCGCGGCTTCACCGTCCGGATGTTCATGGATGCGCCGTTCCGGCACGACAGCACGGTCTACCAGGAATTGCTCGACGCGCTCGATGCGCGCCACGTCGCGGTTCGCCAGGCCGAACGCAACCGAACGATCGACATCGGCGGCGGCGCGACGATCACGCTGCTGACGCCGCCCGACCCGCCCATCAACCATTCGCGCTCGGATGTGAACGCGAACAGCGTCGTGGTCCGGCTGGACTACGGGCATGCGGGCGTGCTGTTCGCGGCGGACGCCGAGCCTCAGACCGAGCGCTGGCTGCTGGCGTCGGGCGCGCGCCTGCCGGCGCAGGTGTTGAAGGTCGCGCACCACGGCGGCCGCTATTCGTCGACGGCGCGCTTCCTGAACGCGGTGGCGCCGCAGGCGGCGGTGATCTCGGTCGGCGTCGTCAACGAGTACGGCCACCCGACGCCGGAGGCGATTGGGCGCCTGGAACGAGCGCACGCGCAGGTCTACCGGACCGATCGGGACGGGACGGTCACGGTCGAGACCGACGGCACGCGCATCCAGGTGACGACGGCGAACGGCAAGCGCGAGATACTGGGCGGAAGGTGAAAATGACGACCACGACGACCAAGACCAAGACCAGCGCCGTGTTCGTCGATTCAGTCGAGAACGGACGCGCGCGCTTGTTGCTGGGCGACGACGCGTTCACGGTGCCGGCGGCGCTATTGCCCGACGACGCGGGTGAGGGCAACTGGCTGAAGCTGTCGGCGACGGTGACGCCGCCGCAGGCCGATCCGGACGCGCTTCGCCGCAAGCTGGGCCGCGACGATCCCGGCGGCCCGATCAAGCTGTGAGTGCCGTCATTTCGACGACGCGCAGGTCGCGGCTACACTGACGCAGCAATGAACTTCATCTTTCGCCATCGCTTGCTCGCGGCGCTCGCGGCCGCGGTCGTCGGCGTGGCCGCCGGCATGATCACCATCGCGCCCACCGGCTGCGCGAGCGACTGCGGCGCCAACTGTCCGCCCGCGACCGCGATCATCGAGTCGAGGCTGAACGTCGATCCGGGAATTCAGGACCTCGCGTTTTCCGGGCCGGCCTGCCCGAAGCCGGCGCCGGACTGCCGGGGCGACGACCAGACGACCCTGTGCAGCACGATCGGTGTAACGGCCCAGGCCGAAGGCTACTGCGACGTCTTCATCAAGCTCGCCGGGCGCGAGCCGATGGCGATCCACCTCGAGTTCGGACCAGCGGGCCAGCAGGGATGCTGCAAGGGTTACCCGGTCGTGGGCGACTGGCACTTCACGATTCCGATCCCCACGGACGACGGCGGTATCTACGGCGGCGACGGCAACACGGACGCCGTGCGGATCGTGCAAGACGGCGGATCTGACGACGCGACCGACGCCACCGCGACCGACGACGCCGGCGCCGACTGACCGCGCTACTTCTTTCCGATGTTGAACAGCCGCTTGAGCGGGTCGTAGTAGCGATCCACCACCCGCTCCTTCAGCGGGATGATGGCGTTGTCGGTGATCGTGATGTTCTCCGGGCAGACCTTGGTGCAGCACTTGGTGATGTTGCAATAGCCGACGCCATACGCCTTGCGCAGCTCCGGAATGCGGTCCTCGGTGTCCAGCGGGTGCATCTCCAGCGCCGCCGTGTGCACCAGGAAGCGCGGACCGATGAACTCGTCGTGTTTGTGGTGGTCGCGCAGCACGTGACAGACGTCCTGGCACAGGAAGCACTCGATGCACTTGCGGAACTCCTGCACGCGCTCGATGTCTTCCTGCTGCATGCGCCAGGTGCCGTCCGGCGCGTCCGGCTTGCGCGGCTTGAACGGCTTGATCTCCTGCTTCACGCGGAAGTTCCACGACACGTCCGTCACCAGATCGCGGATCGACGGGAACGTGTGCATCGGCTGGACGGTGACGGGCTGATTCAGATCCAGGTCCGACAGCCGCGTCATGCACATCAGCTTGGGCATGCCGTTGACCTCCGCCGAGCACGACCCGCACTTACCCGCCTTGCAGTTCCAGCGCACGGCCAGATCGTTGGCCTGCTCGGCCTGGATCTGGTGGACGACGTCCAGGACGACCATGCCTTCTTCGATCTTCGCGTCGTAGCTCTTGAAGTCGCCCTTCCCTTTCTCGCCGCGCCAGATCCGGAACGTCGCAACGGAAGCCATTACTTGTTCTCCTCGATGACCTGCTTGAGATCGTCGCGCATCGCCGGGATTGGCTCGCGCCGCAGCTCGGGACGCCCGCCCGCCCCCTTGCGCACCACGAAGTTGAACTTCTCGAAGGCGGGGTCCTTTCCCTGGTGGTCCTCGCGGAAGTGTCCGCCGCGGCTCTCCTTGCGCTCGATGGCGCACATCGTGATCACCTCGGAGCAGGTGAGCATGCTCGCGAGGTCCAGCGCCGTGTGCCAGCCGGGGTTGTACTCGCGGTTGCCGCCGACCGCGACCTTGACGGCGCGCGCCTTCAGACCCTGGATCGCCTCCAGCGCCTTCCGCATGTCGCCGTCGTTGCGCACGATGCCGACGTTGTCTTGCATGACGTCCTGCAGCTCGTACTGGATCTTGTACGGCCCTTCGGCGTCGGAGGCCGTGCCGCGCTCGAACGGCGCCAGCGCCGCGCGCGACGCCGCCGCGATCTGCGACTCGTCGATCGCCACCGCGCCGCGCTCCTTGGCGAACTTGGCGGCGTGCTCCCCCGCCCGCTTGCCGAACACCAGCAGGTCCGACAGCGAGTTGCCGCCCAGCCGGTTCGCGCCGTGCAGCCCCGCCGCGCACTCGCCGGCCGCGAACAGGCCCGGCACCGTCGACATCTGCGAGTCGCCGTCGACGCGGATGCCACCCATGATGTAGTGGGTCGTCGGCCCGACCTCCATCGGCACCGCGGTGATGTCGATGTCGGCCAGCTGCTTGAACTGGTGGTACATGCTGGGCAGCTTCTTCTTGATGTGCTCGGCGCCGCCCGGCACGCGCGACTTGATCCACGCGATGTCCAGGAACACGCCGCCGTGCGGGCTGCCCCGGCCCTCGCGCACTTCCGTCATGATCTTGCGCGCGACGTGGTCGCGGGTCAGCAGCTCGGGCGGCCGGCGCGAGTTCTTGTCGCCCTGCGTGTACTTCCAGCCCTCTTCCTCGCTGTCGGCGGTCTGCGCTTTGTAGTTGTCCGGGATGTCGTCGAACATGAAGCGCTTCCCGTCCTTGTTGCGCAGGACGCCGCCTTCGCCGCGCACGCCCTCCGTCACCAGGATGCCCTTCACCGACGGCGGCCAGACCATGCCGGTCGGGTGGAACTGCACGAACTCCATGT
>Ga0070673_100001432_pt1 | contig 13947 bp, 10 predicted proteins | sample KBSM23metaG_FD_65342 | JGI IMG/M metagenome (GOLD analysis project Ga0070673, IMG submission 65342) | Miscanthus rhizosphere microbial communities from Kellogg Biological Station, Michigan, USA - KBS M2-3 metaG | ecosystem: Host-associated > Plants > Roots > Rhizosphere > Soil ... | reverse complement strand
GCCGTTGGCATCGCCGTCGCGCATGTCGATCTTGTGCGCGAACTCGTGGATGACGAGGTTCATGCCGGCGGCCTCGAAGTCGGCCGACGCGAGGACGTCGGGCCACGACAGGAGCACCGGCCCGCCCGCCATCGCCTCGCCGGCGAGCGGATCGTGCGGATGGACGACGCCCGCCTCGTCCATCCAGTCGCGGCCGGGAACGAACTCGCCGGGAAACACCATCACGTTCTCGAAATCGTCGTACAGCGCGAGGTCGAGGTTCAGCACCAGCACGCACGCCTGCACGCCGATGATGGTCCGCTGCAGCGGCGTCACCTCGTGACCGTGCGCGCCGACGATGCTCTTCGCGGACAGGAACAGCACGACGAGATCCCGCAGCCGCGACAGCTCCTGCGGGTTGTATGCGGCGAGGAACGGCAACGCGGCGGTCGCCTCGCGCCACAGGGCGTCGGGCAGCGCGGCGGTGCGCAGCACGCGCTCCGTGCGCCACCGGCGGATCGCGCCGAACACGCCGCGCTACTTCTCGGCCGGCGCGTCGTCGCCGGCGAACGCGCCGTCGGTGCCGAGGAGCTCGCGCGCCACGGGCTCGGGCAGCGCGTCGACGCTGCGGAGCTGCCGCTCGAGCGCGCGCCGGCGCACGCCGGCCCGCTCCAGCTCCTCGCTCGCCTTGTCGAGGCGGTCCTTCGTGCGCGTCAGCACGTCGCCGAACTTCTGGAACTCGGTCTTCACCGCGCCGAGCACGCGCCACACCTCGCTCGAGCGCTGCTCGATCGCGAGCGTGCGAAAGCCCATCTGCAGGCTGTTCAGGAGCGCCCACAGGCTGGTGGGACCCGCGAGCATCACGCGGTGCTCGCGCTGCAGCATATCGGCGAGGCCCGGCCGCGCGAGCATCTCGGCATAGAGGCCCTCGGTGGGCAGGAACAGGATCGCGAAGTCCGTCGTCTGCGGCGGCTCGACGTATTTGTCGCGGATCATGCGCGCCTGCGAGCGCAGGAAATCGCCGAGCGCGCGGCGCGCAGCCTCGGCTGCGACGGCGTCGGCGCGCTCCAGCGCCTCCTGCAGCCGCTGCCAGTCGTCGAGCGGGAACTTGGCGTCGATCGGCAGCCAGCAGGGCCGGCCCTCGTCGTCGCGCCCGGGCAGCCGGATCGCGAACTCCACGCGCTCGCCGGATCCGCGGCGCGTCTCCACGTTGGCGTCGTATTGCTGCGGCGTGAGCGCGTCGGCGAGCAGCGCCGACAGCTGGACCTCGCCCCAGCCGCCGCGGGTCTTCACGTTGCCGAGCACGCGCTTCAGGTCGCCGACGCCCACGGCGAGCGTCTGCATTTCGCCGAGACCGCGGTGCACCTGCTCCAGCCGGTCGGACACCTGCTTGAACGATTCGCCGAGACGCGCCTCGAGCGTGGTCTGGAGCTTCTCGTCGACGGTGGCGCGCATCTCGTCGAGCTTTTTCGCGTTCTCGTTGCGCAAGCCGTCGAGCTTCTGCTCGACCGTCTGCGTGAGCTCCCCCAGCCGGTTGCCGAAATCGTGGAGCTGCTCGCGCTGCGCCGTGTTGGCGTCCGAGAGGAGCTGCTGCGTTCCGCCCTGGAACTGCGCGAGCCGCGCGCCGACTTCGTTGCGCAACGCGGCGGCGGCCTCGCCCTGCTCGCGCCGCGCGATCGCCAGGTCGGCGCGCATGTCGCGCTCGTGCTCCGCGCCCGCCTGGGCGAGCGCCTCGAGCCGCGCGCGGAGGTCGGCGGCTTCACGCGCGCCGCCGACACGGTCGCGCGCGATGGCCGCCAGGCGGAACAGCGCGACGACGAGCAGCACGACGATCGCCGCGAGCGCGATGACGGCGACGACTTCCCACGTGTCCTTCATGATCGCCGCAGTTTAGCAGCCGGGTGCGCGCTATCCGGTCAGCGCCAGCACCGCGAACGTCGCGAGCCAGTGCGAGCCTGCGTAGTCGCCGCTCGCGAGGCCGTCGAAGCCCGCGGCGAGGTGGAGTCCGGCGGCGGCGAGCGCGACCGCCGCGCGCGGATCCGTGTCGTCGAGCGCGGCCGCGATGCCGCGGAAGCACCACGCGCGCGAGAGGTTGAGGCCGTCGAGATGCACGATCTGGCCGTCGCTGCGGTCGCTGACCGCGACCGGCGCGAACAGCGTCGCGGGCTCGCCGGCGGCGAATCCCGGCAGCCAGCCGGACAGCCAGTCGACGAACGCCGCCGGCGCGAGGACCCGGCGCATCAGCTCAGCCTCCATCAGCGACGGCGACAGGAAATCCGCGCCGGAGGGCTCCCACGCCGCCGGCGCGTCGCGGTCGGCGCCGAACCACGCGCCCGCCTTCGCGAGACACGACGCCTCGAGCCGCTCCGCGCCGCAGGTCCGGGCAAAGTCGAGGGCGAGCGCCAGGCCGAACGCGCTGTTCGCGTGCATGCCGTAGCGCCACGGATAGTGCGCGCGCGGGAGGTAGCCGACGAAGCGCGCGGCGAACGCGGATGCGAGCGGCGCGAGCGCGTCCTGCCAGCGCCGCGCGCCGTCGCCGCTTCGCGCCAGCTCGGCGGCCACCAGCAGCAGCCACGCCCAGCCGTAGGTGCGCTCGAACGTCGCGGCCTCCGGGCGCGCGAGGTACGCCAGCTCGCCTGCGATCGGCGCCGCGGCGAAGTGCCGGTCGAAGAGCGCGTCGATGGCGGCACGCTCCGGCAACGCCGGATGCAGGCGGCGCACGCGCGCGAGCAGCCAGTGCATGTGCACGCACGAATGCCAGTCGAAGCTGCCGTGGAACGCGGGATGCAGCGCCCGCGACGGCAGCACGTCGGCGTCGCTCGCGATCACGTGGTCCTGCTTGCCCGGATACTCGAGCGCGATGTTCGCGAGCGCCACGCGGGCGAAGCGCGACGCGAGGGCGGCGTCCAGCGTGAGCGAAGGCGTCATGGCGGAGAGGGTGGGACGGTATGCTACTGCGGTTCCTCCGATGACGCGCCAGCCATGGAAATCTTCGCCACCGGCGGCACCGGCTACATGGGGCGGGCGCTCGTGCGGGCGCTCGTGCCGCGCGGCCATCGCGTGACGGTGCTCGCGCGCCGGACGTCGCTCGACCGCGTGCCGGCGGGCGCCACGCCCTGCATCGGCGACGCCCTCGACGCCGAGAGCTTCGTCCGCGCGATCCCGCGCGGCGCCACGCTCGTGCATCTCGTGGGGACGCCGCATCCGAATCCGTCGAAGGCGGCCGAGTTCGAGCGGATCGATCTCGCGTCGCTGCGACAAAGCGTGGCGGCGGCGCTGCGCGCGGAGGCCGGGCACGTGGTGTACGTGAGCGTCGCCCAGCCGGCGCCCGCGATGCAAGCGTACGTCTCCGCCCGCGCGGCGGGCGAAGCGGCGCTCGAGCGCGCGGGCCTCACGGCGACCGCGCTCCGCCCGTGGTATGTGCTGGGGCCCGGCCACTGGTGGCCGCTCGTGCTGGCGCCGCTCTACGGGCTCGCCGAATGGCTGCCGGCGACGCGCGCCACCGCGAGGCGGCTCGGCCTCGTGACGCTGCCGCAGATGGTGAGCGCGCTGGTGGCGGCGATCGAGCACCCGCCGGCCGCCGGGACGATGCGCATCGTGGACGTGCCGGCGATCCGCGCCGCGGCGCGTGCAGGCTAGGCCTGGTCGGCCACCGCTTCGGTCCCCGCCTTTTCGCGGGCCGCCCGCTTGCGCTCGTGCTCCTTCAGGTGGCGCTTGCGGATGCGGATGGTCTTGGGCGTGACCTCGGCGAGCTCGTCGTCGGCGATGAACTCCACCGCGTATTCGAGCGTCAGCGCGATCGGCGGCGTGAGCGCGATTGCCTCGTCCTTGCCGGACGCGCGCACGTTCGTGAGCTGCTTGCCCTTGATCGGATTGACGACGAGGTCGTTGTCGCGGCTGTGGATGCCGATGACCATGCCCTCGTACAGCTTGTCGCCGGGCGAAACGAACATCCGGCCGCGCTCCTGCAGCTTCCACAGCGCGTACGCGACGGCGTCGCCGTCCTCCTGCGAAATCAGCACGCCGTTGCGCCGCTCGGGGATCTCGCCCTTCACCGGCGCATAGCCGTCGAACACGTGGCTCATGAGGCCGGTGCCGCGCGTAAGGTTCATGAACTCGCCCTGGAAGCCGATGAGCCCGCGCGCCGGAATGCGGTAGTCGAGGCGCGCGCGTCCCTGGCTGTCGGACGCCATGTTGGTGAGATCGCCGCGGCGCGTGCCGAGCGCTTCCATCACCGCGCCCTGGTGCTGCTCCTCGACGTCGACCGACAGCGCCTCGTAGGGCTCGCAGGTCTCGCCGTCGATCTCGCGCATCACGACGCGCGGCCGCGACACGGCGAGCTCGTAGCCTTCGCGGCGCATGTTCTCGATCAGGATCGTGAGGTGGAGCTCGCCGCGTCCGGACACGAGGAAGATGTCGGTGTCCTCCGTCTCCTCGACGCGCAGCGCCATGTTGGTGAGGAGCTCCTTCATCAGCCGGTCGCGGAGGTTGCGCGACGTGACGTACTTGCCTTCGCGGCCCGCGAGCGGCGATGTGTTGACCTGGAAGTACATGGCGAGCGTCGGCTCGTCGACCATGATCGGCGGCAGCGCATCCGGCTGCTCCAGCGACGCCAGCGTGGTGCCGATGGAAAGGTCCTCGACCCCCGTGACGAGCACGATGTCGCCCGCCGCGGCCGCGTCGACCGCGGTGCGCTCGAGGCCGGTGAACTGGAAGATCTGGCCGATCTTCGCGCGCGCCGGAATCGCGCCGGGCGCGAGCGGACCGCGCAGCACGGCGACTTCCTGGCCGGTGGCGATGCGCCCGCGCCGGATGCGGCCGATGCCGAGACGGCCGACGTAACTCGAGTAGTCGAGCGCGCTCACCTGGAACTGGAGCCCGCCGTCGGGATCGCCGACCGGCACGGGCACGTGCGCCAGGATCGTCTCGAAGAGGGGCTTCATGTCGAGCCCGGCGGGCGCGGTGCCGACCGGCAGCTTTTCCCCCGCGGGCGCGCCGGCGGCGCGCGGCGCATCGGCGGCGGCTGCCTTGGCGATGGCGATGTCGAGCGTGGCCCAGCCGTTCAGCGCCGACGCGTAGACGACCGGGAAGTCCAGCTGGTCGTCGGTGGCGCCGAGCCGGTCGAAGAGCTCGAACGTCTCGTTCACCACCCATTCGGCGCGCGCGCCGGGGCGGTCGACCTTGTTGACGACGACGATGGGCTTCAGCCCCTGCCGCAGCGCCTTCAGCGTCACGAAGCGCGTCTGCGGCATCGGCCCCTCGACGGCGTCGACCAGCAGCAGGACGCCATCGACCATGCCGAGCACGCGCTCGACCTCGCCGCCGAAGTCGGCGTGGCCCGGGGTGTCGACGATGTTGATCTTGACGTGCTGGTCGCCGCGGCCGTACTCGATCGAGCAGTTCTTGGCGAGGATGGTGATCCCGCGCTCGCGCTCGATGTCGTTGCTGTCCATCATGCGCTCGCTGATCTGCGTCTGCCGCGTGAACGTGCCGGCCTGGACGAGCAGCTTGTCGACGAGCGTGGTCTTGCCGTGGTCGACGTGCGCGATGATGGCGATGTTGCGCAGGTCTCGGCGGGGAGTGGCCATGGTGTGGGGTGTGGCGGCGACGTTGCGACGCAGCAAAATAGAGGATTATAGCGTCCCGAAGGTTCTTCGCGCCACGAATATTTTGAATAATCCGCGACTTAGGGTATAATGCTGGTTGTCGGGCGGCCGTTCCGGTCACCGCCCATGAACCGCGCGTTTGCGAGTCCGCCTTCCTGGCGCCTCGCCGCAGCGTTCCCCAACCGAATTGTCCGCTGCCTGGACCGGAAATCGCGCACTTTTGCGCGGTAGGCCGCGCCAGGAGTGTCCGTTTGACTGCCCATAACGCAACGAGCTTCGAAGAGCTCGGACTGCGGCCCGAATTGCTGCGGGCCGTGGCCGAGTCCGGCTACACCATCCCCACCCCCATCCAGCAGCAGGCCATCCCCGTGGTCCTCGCCGGCCATGACGTGATGGGCGGCGCCCAGACCGGCACCGGCAAGACCGCCGGCTTCGGCCTGCCGATCCTGCACAAGCTGTCGCAGTACTCGAACACCAGCCCGTCGCCGGCGCGCCATCCCGTGCGCGCGCTGATCCTCGCCCCCACCCGCGAGCTCGCGATCCAGGTCGAGGAAGCGATCAAGGAGTACGGCAAGTACACGGGTCTCCGCTCCACCTGCGTGTTCGGCGGCGTCGACATCAAGGCGCAGCTTGCCATCGTCCGCGCCGGCGTCGAGATCCTGGTGGCCACGCCGGGGCGCCTGCTCGACCACATCGAGCAGAAGAGCGTCAACCTGGGCCAGGTCGAGGTCTTTGTGCTCGACGAAGCCGATCGCATGCTCGACATGGGCTTCATCCCGGACATCAAGCGGATCATGTCGCTGCTGCCCCCGCGGGCGAAGCGCCAGAACCTGCTGTTCTCCGCCACGTTCAGCAACGAGATCAAGAAGCTCGCCGACGAGCTCTTGAACCAGCCGCAGCTGATCGAGGTCGCGCGCCGCAACACCGCCGCGGAAACGGTCACGCAGACCGCGTACAAGGTGCCCACCGACGCGAAGCGCGCGCTGCTCGCGCACATCGTCCGCTCGCGCAACGTGTGGCAGGTGCTGTGCTTCGTGCGCACCAAGCACGGCGCGTCGCGGCTCGCGCGCCAGCTCGAGAAGGATGGCCTCGCCACCTCCGCGATTCACGGCGACAAGACGCAGATCGCCCGCATGGAGGCGCTGACCGCCTTCAAGGAAGGCAAGCTGCAGGTGCTGGTCGCCACCGACGTCGCCGCGCGCGGCCTCGACATCGACGACCTTCCGCTCGTCGTCAACTACGAGTTGCCGCACGTGCCCGAGGACTACATCCACCGCATCGGCCGCACGGGCCGGGCGGGCGCGACCGGCGAGGCGATGTCCTTCGTCGGCCCGGAAGAGGAGAAGTACCTCGCCGAGATCGAGAAGCTGCTGAAGAAGAAGGTGCCGATCGTCTCGGCGGAAGGCTTCGACCCGAGCACGGTGAAGGTCGAGCGGCCGCCGCGTCCCGCGCCGGGCGCGCGTCCGTCCCGCGCGCCGCGCGAAGCGCACGAAGCCCGCGAGACGCGTGCGGCACGCCCGCCGCGTGCCGTGGAGGCGCCGCTGGAGCGCCGCGTCACCGGCGACGAGCGTCGCGCCGAGCGCGAGGCGGCGTACGCCCGCAATCCCGATCAGGCGCCGGTGTCGCGTCCGCGCGACACGTCGTCGATCGCGGCGCCGCCGCCGCCCGCCACGGGCTACGGCAGCCGCAACCGCGGGCCGGTGCCCGTGCTCTTGATGAAGCGCCGCACCCCGGAGCCGGAAAAGGTCTGACCGCCCGGCGGCGCGCCGCTGGCACGCCGCCGCGTCGAACAGGCGGGGCTTTGCCCCGCTTTTGCGCGATTTGCCATTGCCCCGCGCGCGCTACGCTCGCGGGGCAATGGAACACGTCGAAGCCAACCTCCGCGACAACGACGCCGCCGCCGTCACGCTCGAGCAGCGGACGCTGCGCGCGCTCAAGGACGCCGACCGGACCGCGCGCCTGCTCAAGCACCTGTTCGAGCGGGACGGCGCCGTCGACATCGTCGCGGCGTTCTCCAAGGGCCTCATCAGGCCCGACGCGTACCTCGTCGTCGGCATCTGCGACGCCGGCGGCCACGTCATCCTCAGCAGCGAGGCGCGAGCGGTCGGCCGACACGCGGCTCCGGGCGACGTGGGCGCGCAGCGCCACCGTCGCGGGCATCGCGCACGTGCTCGCGCGCCACTGCACGCGGCTGAAGCCGGACGAGGCGACGCTCGCGGGCATCGTTCACAAGATCGGCGTGCTGCCCATCCTCACGTACGCGGAGAACGCGCCGCACCTGCTGCAGAACGTCGCGGCGCTCCGCCCGCGCAGCGGGCGCGGGACGTGCAGCCGGGACCGAACGGACGACGGTTGCTGCACGGGAGGTCGTCGCTGATAATGCACTCCCGCCTGCCGCCCGTCCCTCCCGCGCCGTGCCCGCTGCCGATCCCGCGCTGCCCATCCTCGACGTCGACCGGCTGACCGTCGAATTCGCGACGAGCGATCGCGTGGTCACCGCGGTGAAGGCGCTGTCGTTCCAGGTCGGCCGCGGCGAGACGGTCGCGGTCGTCGGCGAATCCGGCTCCGGCAAATCGGTGTCGGCGCTGTCCATCATGCGCCTGGTCGAGCACGGCGGCGGCCGCATCGTCGGCGGCCGGATCGGCTTCGCGCGTCCGCGCGGCGCCACCCTCGATCTCGCGACGGCCGACGGGCCGACGCTCCGCGGCATCCGCGGCGCCGAGATCGCGATGATCTTTCAGGAGCCGATGACGTCGCTGAACCCCGTGTTCACCGTCGGCGACCAGATCTCCGAATCGATCCGGCTCCACCAGGGCAAGTCGCGGGCGGCGGCCACGGCGGAAGCGCTCGCGATGCTCGAGCAGGTGCGCATTCCCGAGGCGCGCCGGATGCTCGACCGCTTTCCGCACCAGCTCTCCGGCGGGATGCGGCAGCGGGTGATGATCGCGATGGCGCTGTCGTGCAAGCCCGCGCTGCTGATCGCCGACGAGCCCACCACCGCGCTCGACGTGACGATCCAGGCGCAGATCCTGGCGCTGATCCGCATCCTCCAGGACGAGATGCACATGGGCGTGATGTTCATCACGCACGACATGGGGGTGGTCGCGGAGGTCGCGGACCGCGTCGTCGTCATGTATCGCGGCGAGAAAGTCGAGGAAGGCCCGGTCGGGCAGATCTTCACCGCGCCGGTGGCGCGCTACACGCGCGCGTTGCTGTCCGCGGTGCCGAAGCTGGGATCGATGCAGGGCGAGGACGCGCCGCGCAAGTTCCCGCTCGTGGTGATGGAAGGAAGCGCGCCCGCCGCCGCCGCGCCGGGCGACGCCGGCCGGCAATCTCCCGCAGGCAGGGCATCAGGCTTGCCGGAGGCCGGCCGCGACGCGCCGCTGCTTCGCGTGCGCAACCTCAAGACCCGCTTCGATCTTCGCAGCGGCTTCTTCGGCCGGGTCGAGCGCCGCGTGCACGCGGTCGAGAACGTGAGCTTCGACCTCGCCGCCGGCGAGACGCTGGCGCTGGTCGGCGAATCCGGCTGCGGCAAGTCGACGACCGGACGCTCGCTGCTGCGGCTCGTCGCCATCGACGGCGGCAGCATGGAGTTCGAAGGCCGCGACATCGCTGCGCTGCCCGCGGGCGCGCTGCGCTCGGTGCGCCGCGACATCCAGATGATCTTCCAGGATCCGTTCGCGTCGCTCGATCCGCGCCTCACCGTGGGCTTCTCGATCGCGGAGCCGCTGTACGTCCACGGCGTCGCGCGGGGGCGCGAGGCCGAGAAGCGCGTCGCGTGGCTCCTCGACCACGTGGGGCTCGCGCCCGACCATGCGCAGCGCTATCCGCACGAGTTCTCCGGCGGCCAGCGGCAGCGGATCGCGATCGCGCGCGCCCTGGCGCTCAATCCGCGGATCATCGTCGCCGACGAGGCGGTGTCCGCGCTCGACGTGTCGATCCAGGCGCAGATCGTGAACCTCATGATCGACCTGCAGACCGAATTCGGGCTGTCGTACCTCTTCATCTCGCACGACATGGCGGTGGTCGAGCGCATCAGCCACCGCGTCGCGGTGATGTATCTCGGCCAGATCGTCGAGATCGGCCCGCGCCGCGCCGTGTTCGGCGATCCGCGCCATCCCTACACGCGCAAGCTCATGAGCGCGGTGCCGGTTGCCGACCCTTCCCGGCGCCACGGCAAAAGGGAGCTATCATCCGAGGAAATCCCGAGTCCCGTGCGCCCGGTGGGCGACGATCCCGTCGTCGCGCCGCTGGTCGAGGTCGGGCCCGGGCATTTCGTCGCCACGCACCGCGTCGGCGGCTTGTACTGAACCGTCGCCCGAATCGACAGCCGTCCCGCAAGGAGTGCTCGCCATGAAAAAACTGTTCCGTCCCGCCGCCGCCGTCGCCGTGGCGCTCGTGCTGGCCGCCACGCCCGCGCTCGCCGCCAAGGACGTCGTGTTCGCCGTCGCGTCGACGTTCACCACCACGGATCCCTACGACGCCAACGACACGCTGTCGCAGGCGATGGCCAAGTCGTTCTACGAAGGCCTCTTCGGCTTCGACAAGGACATGAAGCTGATCCCCGTCCTCGCCGAGAGCTACGACGTCAGCAAGGACGGCCTCGTCTACACGGTCAAGCTGAAGAAGGGCGTCAAATTCCACGACGGCACCGACTTCAAGGCCGACGCCGTCAAGACGAACCTCGACCGCGTCACCAATCCGGACAACAAGCTGAAGCGCTACGGCCTCTACAACAACAACATCGCCAAGGTCGAGGCCGTGGACGACTACACGGCGCGCATCACGCTGAAGACGCCGTTCTCGCCGTTCATCGCGCAGCTCGCGCATCCGAGCACCGTGATGATCAGCCCGGCCGCGCTGAAGCAATGGGGCAACAAGGACATCGCGTTCCACCCGGTGGGCACCGGCCCGTTCAAGTTCGTCGAGTGGAAGGCCACCGACTACCTGAAGGTCGCCAAGTTCGACGGCTACTGGAAGAAGGGCTATCCGAAAGTCGACACGATCACGTGGAAGCCGGTGGTCGACAACAACTCGCGCGCCGCGCTGATGCAGACGGGCGAGGCGCACTTCACGTTCCCGGTGCCCTACGAGCTCACCGACGTCCTGAAGGCCAAGCCGGATCTCGACGTCGTCGCCGCGCCGTCGATCGTGCTGCGCTACCTGTCGATGAACACGCAGCAGAAGCCCTTCGACAACCCGAAGGTGCGCCAGGCCATCGCCTACGCGATCAACAAGGAAGCGCTCGCCAAGGTGGCGTTCAACGGCTATGCCGCGCCCGCCGAGGGCGTCGCGCCGCAGGGCGTCGAGTACGCGTACAAGCAGGGACCGTGGCCCTACGACGTCGCCAAGGCGAAGGCGCTCCTCGCCGAGGCCGGCTATCCGAACGGCTTCGAGACGGAGCTGTGGTCGGCGTACAACCACAGCACGGCGAACAAGGTGACGCAGTTCATCCAGCAGCAGCTGCAGCAGGTCGGCATCAAGACCAAGATCACGCTGCTCGAGGCCGGCCAGCGCGTCGAGAAGGTCGAGAGCTGGCAGGATCCCGCCACCGCGCCGGTGCGCCTCTATTACGTCGGCTGGTCGACGTCCACCGGCGAGGCCGACTGGGCGCTGCGTCCGCTCCTCGACGGCGGGTCGTGGCCGCCGCGGCTCTTCAACACCGCCTACTACAAGAACCCGAAGGTCGACGCGGACATCAAGAATGCGCAGCTCACGACCGATTCGGCGGAGAAGGCGAAGCTCTACAAGGACGCGCAGGAAACGATCTGGAACGACGCGCCGTGGGCGCCCCTCGTGACGGAGCGCCTGCTCTCGGCGAACAACAAGAAGCTCTCGGGCGTCTACGTGATCCCGGACGCGTCGTTCAACTTCACCGAGATCGACCTCAAGTGACCCCAGCCCTCCGCTGACCGGGCGGCGGCGCGCTCGAGCGCGCCGCCCCTCCTCGCGATGGTCCAGTACATCGTCAAACGCCTGCTGGGCCTGCTGCCGACGCTGCTGATCGTCGGCCTCCTCGTCTTCCTGTTCGTCCACCTGCTGCCGGGCGATCCCGCGCGGCTCGCCGCCGGTCCCGACGCCAACCCGGAGACGGTCGAGCTCGTCCGCAAGGATCTCGGCCTCGACCGTCCGCTGCCGGCGCAGTTCGTGCGCTTCGTCAACGGCGTGCTGCACTGGGACTTCGGCAGGTCGCTGCGCACCAAGCGGCCGGTGTCCGAGGAGATCGGCGAGCGCTTCATGCCGACGTTCTGGCTGACCGTGTGGAGCATGGCGTGGTCGGTGGTGTTCGGCATGGTGATCGGCGTGCTGTCGGCGGTGTGGCGCAACCGCTGGCCGGATCGCCTGGGCATGACGCTCGCCGTCTCCGGGATCTCCTTTCCCGCGTTCGCCCTCGGGATGGTGCTGATGCAGGTGTTCTCCGTTCAGCTCGGCTGGCTCCCCACCGTGGGCAACGACACGTGGCGCCACTACCTGCTGCCGTCGCTGACGCTCGGCGCCGCGGTGGCGGCGATCATGGCGCGGTTCACGCGCTCGTCGTTCGTCGACATCCTGGGCGAGGACTACATTCGCACCGCGCGCGCCAAGGGCCTGGACGAGCCGCACGTGGTCGTGAAGCACGGCATGCGCAACGCGCTGATCCCCGTGGTGACGATGATGGGCCTGCAGTTCGGCTTCCTGCTCGGCGGCTCGATCGTCGTCGAGAAGGTGTTCAACTGGCCGGGGCTCGGACGGCTCCTCGTCGACGCCGTCGACATGCGCGACTACCCCGTCATCCAGGCGCTTGTGCTGCTGTTCTCGCTCGAGTTCATCCTGATCAACCTGATCGTCGACGTGCTGTACGGCATCATCAATCCGGTCATCCGCTACCGCTAGGCCATGACCGCCGCCGCCGACACCGCCGCCCTGCCCGCCGTCGACGCCAACGCCGTGCGCACGCCGTGGTCGGAGTTCTGGCGCAAGTTCGCGAAGCAGAAGGTCGCGCTGGCGGCGGGCGTGTTCGTCGTGCTGCTGATCGTCGTGGCGCTGGCGGCGCCGTGGATCGTGCCCTACGACGCCGAGAACTTCTTCGACTACGACAAGCTGAACGCGCCGCCGTCGTGGCAGCACTGGTTCGGCGTCGACGCGCTCGGCCGCGACATCTTCTCGCGCATCCTGATGGGCACCCGCATCTCGCTCGCGGCCGGGTTCGTTTCCGTCGCCGTCGGCGCGCTGGTGGGGACGGTGCTCGGTCTCCTTGCCGGCTACTACGAAGGCTGGTGGGACCGCATCGTGATGCGCATCTGCGATGTGCTGTTCGCGTTCCCCGGCATCCTGCTCGCCATCGGCATCGTCGCGATCCTGGGCGGCGGCATGGCCAACGTCGTCGTCGCCGTCGCCGTGTTCAGCATCCCGACCTTCGCGCGGCTCGTGCGCGGCAACACGCTGGCGCTGAAGCACCTGACGTTCGTCGAGGCGGCGCGCAGCATCGGCGCCTCCGACTGGACGATCATCACGCGGCACATCTTCCCCGGCACGATCTCGGCGGTCGTCGTCTACTTCTCATTGCGGATCGGCACGTCGATCATCACGGCGGCGAGCCTGTCGTTCCTCGGCCTCGGCGCCCAGCCGCCCACGCCCGAGTGGGGCGCGATGCTCGACGCCGCCCGCTCGGACATGATCACGGCGCCGCACGAAGCCATCTTCCCGGCGCTCGCGATCTTCCTGACCGTGCTCGCGTTCAACCTGCTGGGCGACGGGCTGCGCGACGCGCTCGACCCCAAGATCGAGCGGAGATGACCGCCGCCAAGGCACCGATGATCGGCGACCTGCCCGCCGGGCAACGCAACGCCATCAGCGACGTCCAGGGCGTGACGATCGGCCACGCGACGATCGCCGAGGGCGCGGTGCAGACCGGGGTCACCATCGTGATGCCGCACGCCGGAAATCTCTTCCTCGAGAAGCTGCCGGCGGCCGCGTGCGTGCTGAACGGCTTCGGCAAGACGGCCGGCCTGATGCAATTGATCGAGCTCGGCACCATCGAATCGCCGATCGCACTCACCAACACGTTCGCCGTCGGCACCGTGGCCACCGCGCTCGTCCGCCGCGCGCTCGCCGCCACGCCGGAGATCGGCCGCACGATGAGCACCGTCAATCCGGTCGTCGCGGAATGCAACGACGGCTACCTCAACGACCTCTCGGCGTTCGCGGTGGCGGAGATCCACTGCGAGACCGCGTGCGCCACCGCGTCGGCGGAATTCGCCCGCGGCGCGGTGGGCGCGGGCCGCGGCATGTCGTGCTTCGGCGTCAAGGGCGGCATCGGCACGGCGTCGCGCGTCGCCACGCTGGACGGAATGCCCTACACGCTCGGCGCGCTCGTGCTCGC
>Ga0070673_100001431_pt1 | contig 13950 bp, 15 predicted proteins | sample KBSM23metaG_FD_65342 | JGI IMG/M metagenome (GOLD analysis project Ga0070673, IMG submission 65342) | Miscanthus rhizosphere microbial communities from Kellogg Biological Station, Michigan, USA - KBS M2-3 metaG | ecosystem: Host-associated > Plants > Roots > Rhizosphere > Soil ... | reverse complement strand
ACGGGCTCGGTGCTCGATGCGCAGGCGGCTGCTCCACACTCGGCCTGGACGTCCGAGAGACTCACCGAAATGATCCTGAGCTCAGGTCAGCGCGCGGAGCGCGTGCTGATCAGCAACGTCGGCGGCGCCCGCATCGGCGATGTCGCACGCGAAGCACTCGCCACGACGTGGGGAATCCAGCCTGAATTCGTGCAGTCGACTCGAGCGGCAGGCGGCATTCGCAACAGTTATCCAGAGCCTGCGCAACTGGGTGTCGATCGCTGGCTCGCGATGATCGGAGCGCGGAGCCTGGAGCAGGGCGCGATCTGCGTCGTGAGCGTCGGCACGGCGATGACGATCGACGGAGTCGATGCGAGCGGCCGGCATCTGGGCGGCCTCATCGTGCCGGGTCCGGACCTGATGGTGTCGAGCCTGCTGCACAACACGAGTGAAATCGCGCAGCGCGCGCGACAGGGCACGACCAACGAGCGCGTGTTCGCTGACAACACGCTTGGGGCGATCAGTCAGGGCGCTGAGCATGCGCTGGCCGCGCTGATTGTGCGGTCGGTCCAAGCGATGCGCGACGAGCTAGGGGAGGCACCGCAACTGCTGTTGACGGGCGGCGCGTGCGCACGCGTCGAGCGGGCGATCGGCCTCACCTACCGGATCGTACCGGACCTCGTGCTGCGCGGACTCGCTGCACTCGCGAAATAGGCTTCAGTTGCAGCTTGCGAGCGAGTTGATCCAACTGCTGATCAGTGTCACGCCTTCTGCATCGGGCTGCGCACTGCCTATTGGAGGCATTGCCTCGGGAACGCCCCGCCTGTTCATGCGCGTGGGCAGCACGGAGCGCTCGGCTGCACCGGGTGCGATGAGCCGCGCGTTGGCGATGCCGAGGTCGCCGAGCCCAGGTGCAACGTCGCAGGCGTTGGTATTCGCGAGTGCGGTCGAGAAACGCAGATCCATGTTCGAGGTCGTCGGCCCACCAGGGCGATGACACTGCGAGCAGTTGGTGTGCAGGTACGCGCGCGCTCGCTCGCCGAGCGAGCCCGACGTTCCGGCCGGATCGGGATACGGGACCTCGTCTGTCGGATTGGCGATCGGCGGTGACAGGGTGTTGATCGCGTTGAGCGTCACGAGCTGGTGCGCAACGCGACCGGACTGCGGATACCTGATGTTGAATGCCAGTTGTCGCGTCTCCAGGCCGAGCGCGCGGCCCGCCGCTTCCGTGTGGCACTGCATGCACTGAGCCTCGCTCGGATAGATCCAGGTCTGTGCGCCGATCGTCGCGCGCTTGCCGCCGCGGACCAGCGTCGCGTCGGTTTGCTGTGCATTCCATTCGTAGCTGTAGCCGGCCCAGACGCCGTCGGGGTGACGCATGAACAGGCGCGTCTCGATCAGACGATTGTCGAGGCGGAAGTTCTTCATCAGCACCGTGCCATTCGGAAAATCCCAATCGCCGTCGGCGCCGACGGTGATGTTCTGTCCGTTCGGCAATCCGATCCAGCGCTCCTTCAGCGCGCCGTCGGACCAGAATGCCGCGCTCGGCGCGTACGGAATGAGCCCGCTCGCGGGCTGCGTTACATCCGATTGGCTCACGCAACCTGTGGCGGAGAGTTGCGTCGCCACGCCCGCGCCGGCGGCGCCGCCCGAGGCGGTAACGCGGTGCAGGTTGCCGCCTATGTTCACGGCATACAGCTCGCCGTCGTTGCCCTCGCCGAACGAGGAGATATTCATGCCCGATTCGAGCCCATCGGTCATCGTCACGGTAGGTTCGGTGTCATTCGGAATGTCCCAGACGCGGCCGCTGCCGAAGTCGGTGAAGATGTAGCGGCCAACGAGGCCCGGAACCGCAGTGCCACGATAGACATAGCCCCCAGTGATGACTTGCCCGGCAACGCCGTGTTCGTACTGGGCGATCGGGGGCAGCAGCGTGCCTACCGGTTGGCCGCAGTCCAGGCCCGAATCATGCGTACCTTCGAGGCAGCGCCAGCCGTAGTTGCCGCCGCGCACGACGCGATCCACTTCCTCGATCGAGCTCTCACCGACGTCGCCGAGCCACAGCTCGCCGGTCTGGCGATCGAAGCTCCAGCGCCACGGATTGCGGAAGCCCCAGGCGTAGATCTCGGGACAATTCTGCGTGCCCGAGCCGATTTCGCCGCAGAGCTCGGTGCTGGCGGCGAACGGATTGCTGGCGGGAATGCGATAGAGCGCGTTGCCCGTCGTGCCGCGGATGTCGATGCGGAGCATCTTGCCCAGCAGCGTAGTCAGGGTCTGCGCGGCGTTTTTTTTCGCGCCGTTGCCGTCGCCGGTGCCGAAATAGAGAAAGCCATCGGGGCCGAAGGCGATGTGACCGCCATGGTGATGGACCGTCGGCTTCTGGATCGTGAGGATGATGCGCTCGGAAGCGGGATCGAGCGTCAGCCCGCCGTCGGGCGAAGTGAATTCCGACAGATGCGTATCGGGCCCGTTACCCGTGTAGTGCAGGCTGGTGTACGTGATGTACACGCGCGGCGTCGCCGGGAAATCGGGGTGAAACGCCATGCCGAGCAGGCCGCATTCGGCGCAAGTGGCTTCGACGCGCGCTTTGAGGTCGAGGAAAATCGACGAACTCGCCACGCTCTCGTTGTTGTCGAACACGCGCACCAGACCGAATCGCTCCGGCACGAACCAGCGCTTGGAATCGCGCGGCGCCTGCAGCAGCAGGATCGGGTTTTCCGAGAGGTTGGTGACGGGATCGAGGAATCTGAGCTTCGGAAAAACCCGCTCGAGGCCGAGCGTGGCGCTGCCCGTCGCACGCTCGGGCGCGATGCAGGTGGCGTTGTCGGGCCGCGCGTCCAGTCCAACGGTCGGGGCTGGCGGTGGCGGTATTGCCGGCTGTGTCGGCGGCGCAGAAGAGCTCTGCGCTCCGTCGTTGCCGCCACCGCAGCCGGCGATCAGGAAAGTCAGGGACAACAACAGAGTCGTTGCGCGCCTACCGTGAAGCATACAGTCCCCATTTCGGTTCAATCACCGCGCGAGCGCGCCTGGCCAGAAAAAACGAAACGGCGCGAGGCGAGAAAATTCCACGATAGCCCTGCGAGCGCGCCGCACGCGAGCGCGAGGACTGGCGACACCCGCGCAGCGATCAAGAGCGACGAGCAGCCAATGTTGATCAGGCCGCCGCCGGCGTTGGCCGCGAGAAACATCAGCCACTGCCGCAGCAGGCGCATGCCACGATCCTTGAATGTGAGCGTGCGGTTCAACCACCAGGTGAAGGTCGCAGCCGCCAGCCACGAGAGGACGCGAGCGAGATAGATGTTCAGTCCGAGCGCTGCGAGCAGCAGCAACACACTCGCATCGACGACGAATCCGGCCGCACCGACCAGCGTGAACAGCCCGAGTTGCTGAATCATTGCGGACCTGCGGGTCAACCGAGCCGACGCAGGTCCGCGACCCTGGACTCGGCGAGCGGCGGACTACGCCGCAACGGAATCGAGAGATACTGCAGACGCTTGAGCTCGATGCGCCCGCGCGTGACCGTATCGAGGATCAGGCCACACGTCAGCGACAGGAAGGCGAGCAGCATGAGACCGGTGCCGAGGACTGCCGTGGGCAGTCGCGGCACCAGATGGGTCTTCAGATACGTGAGCAGGATCGGCACCTCCAGGATCACCGCGCAGGCTGCCAGCACGACGAAGAAGAAGCCGAAGAACCGCAGCGGCTTCTCCTCTTTGATGAGGCGCACGATCATCATGAGGATGCGCCAGCCATCGCGGTAGGTCCGCAGCTTGCTGGTCGATCCAGCGGGGCGCTCCCGGTAGCGCAACGGCACCTCTGCGATGGGCAGCCGCAACTCGAGGGCGTGAACCGTGAGCTCTGTCTCCACTTCGAAGCCGCCGGACAGCAGCGGAAACGACTTGACGAAGCGGCGCGAAAAAACACGATACCCGGACAGCATGTCGGTCACGCGGTCGCCGAAGACTGACGCCACCACACTCGTGAGCAAGGCATTGCCCCAGCGGTGGCCGAGCCGGTAGGCCGCGTCGCTGCTCGCCATCCGCGATGCATTCACCATGTCCAGACAGCTGGCCAGGAGCCGCTGAATCAACGCCGGCGCCGCCGCCGCGTCATACGTGTCGTCGCCGTCCACGAGCACGAAGACGTCCGCTTCCACGTCGGCGAACATGCGCCGTACGACGTTGCCTTTGCCGGCCTGCCATTCGCCGCGCACGATTGCGCCTGCCCTGCGCGCCTCGGCAGCTGTGTCGTCGCTCGAGTTGTTGTCGTAGACGTAGATCGGAGTGCCCGGTAGCGCGCGCGCAAAGTCGCTCACGACTTTGGCAATCGTCGCCGCTTCATTACGACAAGGGATGAGTACCGCAATGGAGGGTCCGCTCGGGCGAGGCGTTGTATCCACTGCGTCCATATTGGCTTCTCGTCGCACACGCTGTCGTAGGATCAACAATTACTGATTGGAAGCGGATGTTCCGGTCCATGTATCATTGCGCGGCGACGCGACTTTACATGTCAGACGGAGCGCACCTGTGCCGAGGTTATTTCTCGTACTGCTTGTAGTCGTAGCGACCGCGTTGGCGAGCGCCCTGGCGCGGGCAGCCGACATCCAGGCTGGCCGGATTGCGGCAGAGAGTAAATGTGCCGGATGCCACGCGGTGGACGACTGGGAAGGCGAGGACGCGGCCTCGCTGGAAAGCCTGATGCGCGACATCGTCGCAGGCAAGGTCAAACACAAGCGCAAGCTGGAGCTCAGCCCGGCCGAGATGGCGGATATCGCGGCGTACTGGGCGCGCGGCGCCAAATAACAATCACGATCCGGTTGCCATGCGCACGCTTTGCCTGTTGCTGATACTCGCCAACGTCTTCTACTTCACGTGGTCGCAGCTGCTCGACGTCAGCGTCGGCAGTCTCGATCGCAAGGGCGCACCACCCGTCGAGCGGCCGGCTCGCATCGTTCTCGCGCGCGAGGTGGCGGAAGCGAATCCTCCCGAGCCCGGTATCGCGCGCATTCAGGACGTGCAACCGCCCGCGGTGGAGCCGCTCGCGCCCGCAGAATCGGCGCACGCGGGCGGCAGTGCCCCAAATGACTTCCTGTCTTGCACCAGTGTTGGCCCGTTCGCCGATCTGCCGCAGGCCGCGCAGGCACAAGCGTCGCTGCGCGCTGCTGGATTTCAGCCGCGGCAACGCATGGAGCAGGGCGAGATCTGGGCCGGCTACTGGGTCAGCGTGCAGGGGCTTGCAACGCGCGAGGCGGCGGAAGCTGCGCTCAAGACCCTTTCTGCGAATGGCATTGCGGACGTGTACTTGATGCCGGGCTCCGAGCCAGCGAACATGCTCTCGCTCGGAGTGTTCTCGGATTACCAGCGCGCACAACGCAGACTCGATGAAGTGCGTGCTCTCGGGCTCATACCGCGCATCGACGATCGCAAGCGCGCCGGCTCGGTGTACTGGATCGATGTCGACCTGCAGGAGCCCGGACAGGTCATCGACAGCAGCATCTTTCAGACGGATCCTCGCAAGATCACGCGCCTCGAAATGCGCGCGTGCCCGGCGGCCGCGGCGAATTGAAGCGAGATCCCGCTGCGCGGGAACTGTCGAACAAATAGAGCAGTTCTGCAGGTTCGGGACGAACGAGTGCGCAAACTCGCGCGCTGCGTCGTCTCTGTAAAAAATTCACGCACGTCTCGATATGGCGACACCGGCCGACTCGCAAGAAAATGTCTTCCGAGCGTTACACGACGACGAAAGTGCCAGCAGCAGGAGGCGCGGGCTTTGGCTCCTGCTCACTTTCGCCGTCGCGGTAGCTTCCGTCGCGCTGGCAGTTTTCTGGCAAACCCCGGGACACTCCTGGGGAGATGATTTCGCCGCTTACCTGCTGCAGGCAAAAGCTCTGTTGCAGGGAACGGTCGTGGACGAAGTCCAACTCAATGCGCGCCTGATGGCAGCCAGCGATTGGCGCACCGGGCCCGATGCCTATCCATGGGGCTATCCGGCGATTCTGGCGCTAGTCATCGCGGCATTCGGCTCGAGTCTTGCGACCGTAAAGATCGTCTCGATCGCGTCGATGGCCGTGATCACGCTCACCGCGGGTGCGTTGGCGTATGTGAGTCGACTGAGTTTCGCTGCGGCGGTCTGCGTCGCGATCATGGTCGGCATGCAGCCCGACCTGACCAGTCTCGGCGACATGATCGGTTCGGACGTCGTGTTCCTTGCGCTTACCGGTGTCGCGCTTCTGTTCGCGGCTGTGGCATTGCGCACTTGGTCGCCTCGGTCGTCACGTGCAAACGTCTGGGCGACGATCATCGCCGCAGTGTTCGCTGCTAGCAGCTACTTTGTTCGATCGAACGGTGCAGTGACTCTGATCGCCATCGCGGCCAGCCTGGGCGCAGTGCCGATCTTCACTCGACGTGCGAGTGTTCGCACAGTTGCAGTCGGCGTTGCCCCGTTCGCCTTGACCGGCGCCGCGCTGCTGCTCGCTTATTACGCGCTGCTCCCCGATGGAACTCTGGTTCATGTCGGGTACCTGACCGCTGACCCAGCCTCATTGGCGCGCCGGACCGGCGAAACGCTCGCAGCCTTCGGCTGGTTCTATCCGATGGTCGCTCTGCCGCCGACGCTCGAGCGACTTTCAGTGCTGGTGCTTGCTGCTCTCGCTGTTTACGGTGCGTGCCGATTGAGGCAGATAGGGCTCCTTTTGGCGCTGTACGCAGCTGGCCACCTGTTGTTGCTGATTCTGTTTCCTTACAACGGCGGCCAGCGTTACTACTTGCCGGTGCTCTTCGCCGTCGCCGTGCTCGCCGTCGCCGGCGTCGAAGACTTGGTACGCAGGGCAGCCGCGAAATTGCCAGGAGCCCGCGAGCCCGGTCTCGCCAGCGCCTTCGTCATCGCGCTGTTGTTCGCCGGCGCGGTCGCCGCAAATATCTATCGGATGGATCTGAATCGCGACCGAAGCAGCGACGGCCCGTACTCGCGCGCGGCGAGCGAATTGTTCGAATACGTCAGAGCGCAGCCGGCTGGCATCCAGCCGATTGCCTTCTTCAAGCCGAGAGCGATGCGCCTGCTGGGCGGCAAGGAGGCGGTGCTCATCCGCCGGATCGACAGCGCCCGCAACGTCAACTCGATCGCGCTCTTTTCCGGAGAGGCGGGGTCGCAGTGGCAACTGAGCGAGCGCCAGGTCGCAGCACTGCCGGACTTTCGGCCTGTTTTTCGCAACGAGTCCTTCACTCTGTACGTGCGGAAGGACTAGGACCCGGCCCGGCGCCCGATACATATATATGTAATGGCCCTGCGCACCCATGCATAGCACAGTGTCGCGACCGTCAGTCCCGCGATGACGACCGGCGAATAAAGACTCTCGAGCAGCGCCTGCTGCAGATCGGGCAAGAGATTGACGGTCAGCATGAAGAGCAGATACAGGACCGCACCTGTTGCGACGAATTTCAACGCAAAGCGCAGCGTCGCTTTGAAGATCTCAGCCGACCCGCGTCGCATCAAGACCTCCTTGTCATCGTCTGCAAGCTCCGAATACATGAGCACGCGCATGGCTTCCTGAGAGCGAGTGATGATTGCCATCGCATCCCGACCCACCTTCAGCAACGCGAATAGCTCGAAGAAGACTATGCAAAAAGGAAAAAGTACCGCGTAAACCATGCTTGGGAACTCGCGCTGATACCGCAGGCTTTTGCTGATCGGGAGTGCAGGAAATTGACGGTCAGCAGGAGCCTGGTGTTCCGTGGCGATTCAAATCGCATCGACTAGACGGCGGTCGGCAGTCAGCAGCAGGGTGATCGACGATGACCCTGAGATGCGCTCACGGTTGGGCATGCAAAAACTGCTTCCCCTTTGGGTGTTCCTGCTGGTTCTGCTCCTCGGTGCACTTTTTACCGTGATCTTCGCCTGGTGCGTCAAGAGCACGCTCGACGGCAGCACTCGGTTTGGACGGCTGGGCAAGGCCGCGGTCGTCATCGCCTCGTTCCCGGACACCGTGAGAATCTCGCTTCGAGAGCTGCGCCAGGACGCGGACTCGGGCTTGCGCGTGCCGCGGACCGGAGCCGACCTGTCTGAATTCCGTCCCATGAAGCTGAAGCAAGGGATTCACGTCCAGGGACCGGTGGTGCGCGCTGATCGAGCTGCGCTGGCTCGGGCCTCCGGATGGCGCGTGCTCGTCGGCGGATTCGTAGTAGACGGCGAATTCACGCATGCGGCGCTCGCGCTTTCGCCGGAGCTCGAGATCGTGAAGGTCTGGAAACTGACCGAGCAAGACATTCAAGGCGAGGAGCCGCTGCCCTCGTTTCGCAAGTACGTCCACGGGTTTGCCATCCTCAAGGACGGCTCGGTGATCTTTTCGTTCGACGAGGGTGTCTCGCTGCAGCGCTTCGACGCGTGTGGCAGGCGGATCTGGTCCGTTGGCGGCAACTTCAACCACGCGGTAACGCTCGATGAGGACGAGAGCTTCGTCTGGACCTTGCGTCGTGAAGTCGCGGACGGAGAGTTACTGCATGAGACCGTGGTGAAAGTGGCGACGGCGACCGGCAAGATCGTTCGACGCATCACGATGGAGGACATCGTCGCGGCGAATCCCACGCTTCATATCCTGGATATCCGTGAGCGCGATCGCAACTTCGCCAGGGCGAATCCGCGCAACACCTCGGAAGAATGGCTGGACAACCCGTTTCATCTGAACGATGTCGAGCCACTGCCCGCGGCTATCGCGGACCGGTTCGAAGGTTTCGCAGCGGGCGATCTGCTGCTGAGCGCGCGTTCGCTGAACCTGGTCTTTGTCGTGGATCCGGACACTCTGGAAGTGAAGTGGTCGCGAATCGGCGCATGGCGGCGCCAGCATGATCCGGACTGGCAGCCCAACGGTGAAATCACCGTTTACGACAATCGCATGAGTCTCGACTACAGCCGGATCGTGGGCGTCGTGCCGGCTACGCAGAGCACGCGAGTCGTGTTCGATGGGCGTACCGCGGACTTCTACTCGCGCATCAGAGGAAAACACCAGATCACCCAGCCGGGAAATCTGTTGATCACCAGTCCCCAGCAGGGCCGCGTATTCGAAGTCGAGCCGAGCTCGCACATGGTGCTCGAAATCTTCAATCCCAAACCCGGCAGCGACGAATTCAATTACCCGATATCCGAAGCCATCTGGTTCCCTCTCGATGCGTTCAACTTCGCGGAGGACTTCTCATGCGCAAAATAGTCTTTGCTGTCGGCCTGCTGGCGCTGCTGCAACTGCCGCTCGCAGCAAACGCCTATATCGGACCCGGCGCCGGGGCCGGCACGATCGCCGTCGTCCTCGGCATACTCTCCTCGATCTTCCTCGGCTTCGTCGGGATTGTCTGGTACCCGATCAAGCGGATGATCAAGGCATGGAAAGCGTCTCGTGAATCCCGCAGCGGTTGACTCCGACTACAGTTTCCTGGAGCGACTGCTCCATCGGCTGGCGTTGCACTACCGGCCGATCGCCGAGATGAGTGTCGACCTCGACCAGATGACGGTCCGAGCCGACCCAGCGAAAGTCGTCTCGCAAAGACATGTGTTCGTCTCAGGCCTGGCACGTGCCGGCACCACGGTACTGATGCGACGATTTCATGCGACGGGACAGTACCGATCGCTCACCTATCGAGACATGCCTTTCGTCCTGGCGCCGAACCTCTGGCGCCGCCTGTCGCGGATTTCGCGACGCGATATCGAGCGCGCGGAACGCGCGCATGGCGACAACCTGCTCGTCGATGCCGACAGCCCGGAAAGCCTCGATGAGGTCTTCTGGCGGATCTTCGCGGGCGATGAGTATCTCGAGATCGACCGATTGAAGCCGCACGAGCCCGGCGCAGAGTTGCTGGAGAAGTACGTCCGCTATGTGAACGCAATCCTGTCGGCGAACGATCCGCGAATAGATCGTTATCTGGCCAAGAACAACAACAACATTCTGCGGCTCGCCGCCATTCACCGTACGTTCCCGAATGCACTGCTGTTGATTCCCTTCCGGGATCCTCTGCAGCACGCTCACTCTCTTCTGCGCCAGCACCTGCGTTTTCTGGAACTACAGGCCCAGCATGAGTTCGTTCTCTCCTATATGACCTGGCTGGGTCACCACGAATTTGGTCGTGACCATCGACCTTTCCAGTTCGAAGGTGCCGTGCCGGCTCCGTACCCGCCCGCTACGCTGGACTATTGGTTGCATCTGTGGTGCGAGACGTATGCATGGCTCGAGCGCTCGAAACCCGAGCCTGCATTGTTCGTTTGCTACGAGGACCTTTGCATGCGTGCGGAAACCTGGAGACGGCTGGCGGAACTGGCAGCCATCTCGGGCCCACATGAAGCTGGCGAGCCATTCCAACTGAGCAACCGGCCCTTGGATGCAAATTTCGATCGGGGGCTGGGTGATCGCGCGGCCGCTATCTATGTCCGCCTGGTCGCGCAGGCGCGCACTCAACTCAACTGAGCGAGTTGCGCCATGTGTCGCAACTGCTAGCATGTGCCCCCGCTAAGCCGGCTTAGCTCAGTTGGTAGAGCACCTGATTTGTAATCAGGGGGTCGTGGGTTCGAGTCCCTCAGCCGGCACCAGACAAGCGAATTTCAGCGGTTCGGGCACGCGAAGAATGCCGACGCTTTGATGCTCCATCAGGTGGTAGGTACGGCGTCCGAACGATTTTCCTGCGGCATTTCGTGTGGCGTGTGGACACTTTTGTGGACACTGCCGTACGCCTCTCGATGATCGGCCTGAGGGCACTGACGCCGAAGCTGAACGCAGTTCGGACGATCACGGTCGTGGCCGCCGTCCATCTTTGCCTTCTCAGTAACGCAAATCGGGGCGATTCGCGTGCAGTTGATCGAGAGAGCACATGCATGCGGCCAGGCTCAGTCTGCCGGTGTACGGCGGCCGCGTTGAAGGCGCGACGGGGGGATTGGCCGTATTGAGCGACTCGGAGATCATCGGACTCGAAAGCCCCGCTGCTGATGACGATGAATTCGTCCTGAGCGTCAACGTCCTGACACTCGGCCGGCAGTTCCTCGATCGTGAATTGAACAGAGATTCGACCACGATCGTTCAATGCGCGCTGCGCTCACGACGCCGGCGTGACTTTGATTTTGTACCGCACGTCTGCATGCGGCACCAGCGACGCAAGCCGTTGCGACTGCGATCGACGTAGACCCACCCGCAATCCTCACCGGCGCAGGTTCGAATCTCCGCAGCCTCGTCGGATACCAGTAGCTCCGCGGCAGACCAGACGATGAGGCGTAGCGGGGACTCGAGCGAATCTTCCAAACCCTGCCAGGACCACTGGAGAAATGCGTGGCCCGCCCGCGTTCGTCTGCCTCGTGCCAGGCGAATCTCTACCCATTGCAGCGCCTCGCGCAATGACCCGTTGTACGCAGCAAGACTCTCAGCCGCAGTCTTGCTGCCAGGCTTGGCACTGAAGAGCTGCCGCAGAACGGCGCGCATCGCGCGGGTTTGCGCCAGTACCGTCCTAGCCTCGTGCACACGTGACTGCGCGATTCTGCGCAAACTCGCGCCGGCCGCACGATCCAGAAGGCCTGCGCCTTCCGTCCAACGCGTCAGGGCTTCATAGCTCGTCAGCCGCTCATGCACGGGGCCGGCTCGCGTCCAGGCAACGGTATTCACCAGGTCCAAACTGGGGTCCCCGCCTATGAACACGAACGGCTGTGTAACCGAATTCGTCGTCATCGCGTCAGAGTAGCACCGGTATCGACCGCTTGACAGGTGCAACGGCGGGGTACTACCGTGCACCACTATTAATCAGAATACTGGTGCATGCCCTGATCGCCGCGAGGAAGCCGGATAGATGTACATAAGCTACGAGACGCCCGAGCAGGTCGATCTTCGATTGCGTAGTGTCGTCGCATTGACGAGCTTCGCTGTGCTGGAAGGCGACTGGTGGTTCGACGAGTTCCCACTCGCTGCACTGGCGCAGCGGACGCGGGCCGATGCAGTCGCGCTCGTGCGCGATCGAGACTGCTGGAGTCAGCTCGTACCCGTACTCGCGCAGGATCAACCGATCGAACGGCTGCGTGTGTGGTGTTGCCATTTCCCGCCCGGCGTTGACAACAGCGGTTTCATCGGCTGGCTGGCCTCGCGAATCAAGCACAAAGTGGGCAGCGGAATCTTCGTCGTGTGTGGACAGAACAGCGAGCGCGGTGGCATTTACGACTACGCCGGTTGTCCACTAGCGGTTGCCGACGCAGTCTTGGCCGAGCTGCGGCTCGTGTTCTCAGGCGGCGTGGATACGCAAGTGGGCACGCGCGGCGAACTGCTCGATGGAGTCAGCATGCGCGTAGCCGCGACTGCGAGCAGCGGCGAGGTCAACAGCGACACGCTATTTGCGTTCACCCAGCACGGGCAAACGGTGTCTGCACGATATTCTGGAGGACCAGTGCGATTGGGGCATCTGGTGGGCACACTGTCTGCAAGACAGCTGACCTTCAGATACGCGCAAGTCAACCTGGGCGGACGTGTCGACGGCGGGGTTTCCTCTTGCGAGGTGCAAACACTTCCAGACGGGCGCATTCAGCTGCATGAGCACTTCCAATGGGAATCTCGGTCCGGATCAGGCCACAACGTGCTGGAGCAGGTCCTCGACTAGGGTGATCGCCGCAACGAGCGCAACCGACTGACCATCCTGATCGATCCGCGCAAGCAGGAGCTGTTCGAGCGGCTGTGTGTGGAAGAGGACGCTACGCCCTCGCAGGTCGTGCGGCGGCTGCTGCGCCGTTACATCGAGGAGCGCACCGGTTTCTCGGCTCGTGACCGCGGTGCAGATACTCGTTGCATGCAGACCGACTAGTTGGTAGGCTAGATCCATGAGCTCCGATACTCGGTCGACTCTGATAGAAATCGCCACTGGTCAGGTGCGCCGGCAGGGCTATGCGGGCTTCTCCTATGCACACCTCGCGTCGCTTGCAGGTATCCGCAAGCCCTCCATCCACCACCATTTCCCGCTCAAGGAAGACCTAGGTGTGGCTATTGTGAAAGCGTACACAGAGCAGTTCTCGGGACGACTGGATGACATCGAAACGCGAAAGCAAACTGCGCTTGACCGGTTACGGGCTTATGGCGCCCTGTATCGTGAAGCGGTAGCTGCGGGTCATGCCTGCTTGTGCGGTGTACTCGCGTCCGAGACAGCGATTCTCCCTGAAAGCTTGCAGGATGCCGTGCGGCAATTCTTCCAGCTGCAGCTGCGCTGGCTCGAGCGATCGTTGAAGGGCGGCGCGTCGGAAGGTTCGCTTCGGTCCGATGTCCAGCCGCGACAGGAGGCTCGGACAATCCTTGCCACATTGCAGGGAGCCATGTTCATCGCGCTATCACTTGAGGAGCCGGCATCTTTCGATCAGGCGCTGGCGGGTCTGCTCAAGGGACTCACGCGTCAACCTCGCTAATTTTTTTCCCTAAATCACCTACCAACTAGTCGGAAGGAGACTCTCATGTTCAACATGTCGGACCTGACCCGGATTCCCGCTATCGGCCAACTTGCACCCGAAGCGTTCGCTGGATTCAAAGCCCTCGACAAAGCGGCTCTGGCCGAGGGCGCGATCCCGAAAAAATACAAGGAGCTGATGGCGATCGCCGTCGCGCTCACGACTCAATGTCCTTACTGCATCCAGGTTCACCGCAAGGCGGCCGTCGCTGCAGGCGCCACCGACAGCGAGCTGGCGGAAACTGTGTTCGTTGCAGGCGCGCTCCGAGCAGGCGCGGCCATAACGCACGGCACGCACGTGTTCGCATAACAGGACTCCCAGTCCTTCACATCCAGGTACTCATCAAATGCTGAGAATTCACGACTACAAGGGATTTCCGAATCCCACGCGTGTCCGGATCGCGGTCGCCGAAAAAGGTCTGCAAGACGAGATCGTTTTCGTGAACGTCAACGTGCCGGCGGCGGAGCACAAGGCACCGGCGTTCCTCGCGAGAAATCCTGCAGGGACTGTTCCGGTGCTCGAGCTCGATGACGG
>Ga0070673_100001428_pt1 | contig 13960 bp, 14 predicted proteins | sample KBSM23metaG_FD_65342 | JGI IMG/M metagenome (GOLD analysis project Ga0070673, IMG submission 65342) | Miscanthus rhizosphere microbial communities from Kellogg Biological Station, Michigan, USA - KBS M2-3 metaG | ecosystem: Host-associated > Plants > Roots > Rhizosphere > Soil ... | reverse complement strand
TCGGTCCCGTTCATGGTGCCGAAGCCGATGTGCTCCAGCTGTCCCTCGGCGGCGTAGCCGGCCTGATAGGCGGCGCGGAAGACAATCTCGAAGTGGTCGGCCTGGCGCTGGTCGACGCAGTAGATGACCAGGTCCGGGCCGAAGCTCTGCTTGCGGTCGAGGATGGTGGCGAGGTCGGTGGTGCCGTACATCGCCGAGCCCTCGGACGAGACCACGAGGAGCGGCGGCAGCTCGCGCTTATCGCCTTGCTGGGTGACGCGGATGATCCGCGCGCCCTGGTCGTCGACCAAGAGGCCCTTGGCGTCGAGCTCGGCGACCATGGGATCGATCAGATCCTCGACATCGCTCTCGCCTTTCCAAAGGTCGAAGTCGACGCCCAGCGCATGGAAGTCGCGCTCCAAGGCGACCTGGGTCACGGTGCGGAAGCGCTGCCAGAGCGCATAGTATCCAGCCTGGCGGTCCTGCAGCCCGGCGGTGATCTTGCGGGCGCGGTCACGGTAGTCGGTGTCGGACTTCCCCTTGGCGGCCGCCTCCGGATAGAGCCGGTCGAGGTCGGCCAAGGTGACGGCGTCGAAGACCGAGAGGTCATCGAAGGGCTTGCCCCAGGCGTTCATCTGCTCGACCAGGTCGCGGACCGGCGGGCTCTCGTCCATGACGGCGCCGATCAGGAGGCCCATCTGGTAGCCCCAGTCGCCGAAGTGGGCGTCGCCCAGCACCTCGTCGCCGCGGAAGCGGTAGATGCGCTTGAGGCTCTCGCCGATGATCGAGGCCCGCAGGTGGCCGACGTGCATCGGCTTGGCGACGTTGGGGCCCCCGTAGTCAACGAGCACCTTACGGCGCGCCGCCACGGTCTCGGCGCCGGCGCGCGGGTCGGCGGCGATCTCGTCGGCGCGGCCGGCCAGGGCAGCGTCGGCGAGCTTGAAATTGATGAAGCCCGGTCCCGCGACCTCGACGGCGGCCAGGCGCGGGTCGCTGGAGAGGCGCTCGGCGACGGCCTGGGCCAACTCGCGCGGGTTCTTGCCCACGCGCTTGGCGGCGGCGAGGGCTCCGTTGGACTGGAAATCGGCGAGGTCGGGGCGGTCCGAGGCGGTCACGCGGCCGAGTTCGGCCGGCAGGCCGCCGGCGGCGAAGGCGGCTTCAACCGCCTCGCTGAGACCCCTCTTGAGGTCGCTCATCGGTGGTTCGAGTTGTCCCCGGCGGCCAGAGCCGCGCCGGCGTTCACCCGGAAACGCTTACCCTCGCGGTTGAAGGCGGCCATCTGCGGGGTGACGTCGAAGCCCACCAGTACCTCGAAGTTTGCGCCCGAGGTGTTCTGCGCGCCGCGCGGGATGGTGATCGTCTGGATCTTGTCAGTGGCGAAGATGCGGTCCTGGCCCGTCTGGAACTTCACCGGCAGGTCGAAGTGCTGCTTGGCAATGACCTCGCGGTTACGGTCGGTGACGGCGATCCAGTAGTGGTAGGTCTTGGCGTTGTCGGTCGCCTGCGGGCCCCTGCCGAGCTCGAACAGGATGTCCATCGTGACCTGGATCGGCTGGTCGTCCTTGTACTGGCAGCCGGAGGAAATCCCCTGGATCTCGCCGGTGAAGCCGACGTTGGACGAGGCCTCGCGGTTGTCCTTGAACTCGACATAGCGGCTGGCGTCATAGAGCGCCTTCACGAACGGGCAGGGGCCGGCGTTGCGCATGGCCGGCAGCGGCGCCTGGCTGTCGCTCCACTCCTCCTTGCTCTTCTTCTTCTTGGCGTCTGCCGCCTGCTGCTTCTGCTCGTCCTCCTGCCCACGGCCCGCGCCGCCCGGATATTGGGCGTTGGCGGCGAAGGGGGTGATCGCGATAGCCGCGGCGATGGTGACGAAAAGCAGGCGGCGCATGGGAGGCGTCCAATAGGGAAAGGCGCGAGGGGGCTCGCGTTTGTCGGGCCCTAGTACAGCCTCGCGAATGCGGCGGCAACGCGGCTGGCGGCAAGGCCCGCGACCCCTTACCTTGCCGCGATGACCTCGTCCGCGTCTCCAAAGCCCCCGATCACCGTGTTGCTGGCCACGCCGCGCGGCTTCTGCGCAGGCGTCGATCGGGCGATCCAGATCGTCGAGCGGGCGATCGAGAAATACGGCGCGCCGATCTATGTGCGCCACGAGATTGTGCACAATCGCCATGTGGTGGAGCGGCTTAAGGCGCTCGGCGCAGTCTTCGTCGAGGAGCTGGAGGAGTGTCCGCCGGACCGTCCGGTGGTGTTCTCGGCGCACGGCGTGCCCAAGGCGGTGCCGGCCGAGGCCAAGGCGCGCAAGATGCTCTATCTCGACGCCACCTGCCCGCTGGTCTCCAAAGTGCATGTAGAGGCGGGGCGTCACCATGACGCGGGCCGCGAGATAGTGCTGATTGGCCACGCCGGCCATCCGGAGGTCGTCGGGACAATGGGCCAGCTGCCGGAGGGGGCGGTGGTGCTGGTCGAGACGGTGGCCGACGCCCTGGCCTATCAGCCGCGCGACCCGGCGAACGTCGCCTTCGTCACCCAGACGACGCTGTCGGTCGACGACACCGCCGAGATCGTCGAGACGCTTCGCCGCCGGTTCCCGGAGATGGCCGCGCCGCACAAGGAAGACATCTGCTACGCCACCACCAACCGCCAGGAGGCGGTGAAGTCGGTGGCTGCGAAGAGCGACGTGCTGCTGGTGCTGGGCAGCGCCAATTCCTCGAACTCGGTGCGGCTGGCCGAGGTGGGGCAACGCTCGGGGGCCGCCTCCTACCTGATCGACGACGCCGACAGCCTCGACCTGGCCTGGCTGGCCGGCGCCTCGGTGGTGGGCGTGACCGCGGGCGCCTCGGCGCCGGAGGTGCTCGTGCAGGGACTGATCGACCGCCTCGCGCAGAGCTTCGAGGTGACGGTGCAGGAGGTCGACGCCGTCCGCGAGACTGTGACGTTCAAGCTGCCGCGGGTGCTGGTCGGCTAGCCGCCGGAAAGTGTGGCCCTAACTCAACTGCTCGAAGGTGCGGCGGTAGCGTTTCAGGAACGCGCGGCCGCGGGCGTGCCCGTCCTCGATCCAGGTCGTCGCTTCCTGCACGGTCACGCGCACGACGCCGCTGGAGGTGGGCTCAAGGTTGAGGATGTCGCCAACGCGGGCGTCGAGGGCGGCCAGGGCTTCGGCGTCCAGGACGAGGGCGACGCGATCACCGATCTGTTCGAGCTTCGCTGAGATCATGGGGCGCTCCCAATGGGATGGGCGACCATAGCATCCTGAGGGGGCAAGGTCATTTGGCGACTCCAATCGTCGCCGGCGGGCCGGGGTTCCCCAGTCTCGCGCGGCAATCGAGAGGCCTTGACCGTCTGGGCGACGTCGCCCATCCCCTGGCCATGGCGGTCTATACGGACATCACCGACGAAGAGCTAACCGGGCTGCTCGCCGACTTCGACCTGGGCGCGCCGCTCAGCCTGAAGGGCGTTGCCGAGGGGGTGGAGAACTCCAACTTCCTGCTGGAGACCGAGGCCGGCCGCTACTTCCTGACCGTCTATGAGAAGCGGGTGCGCGAGGACGACCTGCCGTTCTTCCTGGGCCTGATGCACTGGCTGGCCGAGCACGACTACCCGAGCGCGACGCCGATCCTGGCCCGGGACGGGCAGATGCTGAAGCGCGTGCGCGGCAAGCCGTGCGCGATTGTCACGTTCCTGTCGGGCCTTTCCGTGCGGCGGCCAACCGCGGCGCATTGTCGGGAGGCGGGCGCGGGCCTGGCGGCGTTGCACCTTGCGTCAAAGGATTTCCCCGGCAAGCGGGCCAACGACCTTGGGCAGGCCGCCTGGGCGCCGTATTTCGCCAGCCTCAAGGCGGAGGCCGAGGGTCTGAAGCCCGGGCTTGCCGGGACCATCGACGCGGACCTGGCGGCCATCGCCGCGCGCTGGCCCAAGTCGCTGCCCACCGGCATCGTCCATGCGGACTACTTCCCGGACAATGTGTTCTTCACGAGCGGCAAGTTCTCAGGCGCGATCGACTTCTACTTCGCCTGCGTGGACGCGCTCGCCTACGACATTGCCGTGGCGCTGAACGCTTGGTGCTTCGAGCCCGACGGCAGCTTCAATATCACCTCGGCCCGGCAGCTGGTCGCAGGCTACGAGAGCCTGCGGCCGCTCTCTGACGCCGAGCGGGCCGCCCTGCCGATCCTGGCGCACGGGGCGGCCATGCGGTTCTTCCTGACGCGGCTGCACGACTGGGGGGCGACGCCGGCGGGCGCCCTGGTGCGGCCCAAGGACCCGATGGAATACGAGCGCAAGCTGGCCGTGCACCGCGCCGCGCCCGACCTCGTCCTCTTCGGGGCGCCCGCGTGACGCCGCAGGTCATTATCCACACAGACGGCGCTTGTTCCGGCAATCCGGGGCCGGGCGGCTGGGGCGCGATCCTGCAGTCCGGCGGCAAGACCCGCGAGCTGAAGGGCGGCGAACTCGCTACTACCAACAATCGCATGGAGCTGATGGCCGCGATCCAGGCGCTGGAGGCGCTGACGCGAGATTGCCGCGTCGAGCTGCACACCGACTCCACCTACGTAATGAAGGGGATCTCGGAGTGGATCCACAACTGGAAGCGGCGCGGCTGGATGACCGCCGACAAGAAGCCCGTGAAGAACGACGACCTCTGGAAGCGGCTGGACGCGGCGCGGTTGCGCCATCAGGTCGACTGGCGCTGGGTCAAGGGCCACGCCGGCCATGAGCTGAACGAGCGCGCCGACCAGCTGGCCCGCGAGGGGATGCTCGCGACGCTGGAGGCCGCGCGGGTCCTACGCCCTTAACCCGCCGTAGCCGCCAGGCAAGGGCCGGGCGCGCCGCAGGACGGCGCCGAGTCCGAAGAAGCCCAGGATGAGCATGGCCCAGGTTGAGGGCTCGGGAATGGGTTGCGGCGTCAGCCGCTGCGTAAAGGTCTCGCCGCCTGGGGCGTCGAACGTGGCGTCGGAGTAGCTTACGCCAGAGCAGTTGCAGAGACGGAAGTAGGGGTCGGACAGCGCGGCCGGGCCGGATGGGCCGATGCCAAGGAAGGACGCGAAGTTGTAGCCGGGTCCTGAGATCGTATAGCCGAGCGCGTCCCCGATGCGCTGGATCGAGAAGGCGGTCGCATCCGACAGATCGCGCTGCAGGCCCACGGCCTGCCAGGTCAGGCTCCCGGAAAGAAGCGGCGACGGGCCGTTGCCAGTGGTCCACTGCAGGACCTCGCCACCGCCTGGGACCAGGGTGAGGGCGCCGCGCGAGGTGTCGAAGGTGAAGGTCGCGTTCCAAGGGCTGCCGCCGATCGGGAAGTTCACAAATTCCCGGCCTCCGGACGTTGTCGTGGTCTCACAGAGTGGCCCCATGCAGGGCGGAGCCTGGGGAAAGAAACCGGCGGGCCCGCTGAACGTGAAGAATTCGGCGGTGATGTCGGCCTGCACGATCGTCGCGCCGGCCGGAACAGCAAAAGCCAAGGTCGCGGCCGTGCAGAGCGCCGCCAATAGGTTGGTGGGGTTCATCGCTGCAGCCTCCTGCCCAGGCTTAATTTCCCCGCACCTAGAACGAGCGTCAATGGATTTAGCTCGTTAAGCGAGTGATCATTGTTCACCCGACGCAATAGATGCCTGCGACGCTGGAGGCGGCGAGGATGGCCCGCGGCCGAGGTCGTTGGCGTAACGCGTTATTTCTGCCAGGGTGCGGCATCGCGGATGGCGGAGACCTCGTGATGCGTCGGACGTTCGGACTGATCGCACTGATCGCCGCCCTGGGGACCGCCTCGGCCCCGCTGGCGCAGCAACAGCCGCAACAGGACCAGCGCGACAACTATATTCAGAACGACGGCATCCGCCGCGAGCAGCCTCCGGCGGAGTCCGTTCCGGCGAAAGCCTATGCGAAGGGCGTCGAGGCCCTGAGGGCCAAGCGCTACAAGGAAGCCGTTAAGACGCTCGCACGGGTCACCGACGAGGCGCCGGACAGGCCCGCCGCCTGGCGCTTGCTGGGCGTCGCCTACTCCGGCGAGCAGCGCTGGGCCGCCGCGCGCCGCGCCTACAAGCGCGCGCTCTACCTGGCGCCAGATGACGTGATCAGCCACGCCGGCCTGGGCGCCGCGCTCGTGGCCCTCAACGATCCCAAGGCGCAGGCCCAGGCCGATTGGCTCAGGGCCAAGGCCGAGGCCTGCAGGGACGCGTGCCCGGAGGCGCCCCTCCTGAAGGCGCTGGAGCGAAGCGGGCCTTTCGCGGGGCCGCCCTCGTCCAGCTGACCGGGCCGTAGCGGCCCCTATATTGGGTCCGGATGAGCGCTGACATCGACGTCGTGATCGTTGGGGGTGGTGCGGCCGGGATCGGCGCGGCGCGACGCCTTGCGGCCAGCGCCTTGTCGGTGCTGCTGATCGAGGCGGGCCCTCGCATCGGCGGGCGCGCCTGGACCCACAAGGTTTCTGGACTCCCCCTCGATCTCGGCTGCGGCTGGCTGCATTCCGGCGATCGGAACGCCTGGAGCCGCATCGCCGAAGAGATGGGCTTTGCGATCGATCGGCGGGCTCCGGCGTGGGGTGTGCAGTATCGCGACCTGGGCTTCACGGCGGCGGAGCAGACTGCGGCCTGGCAGGCTTTCGAGACCTGGATCCAGCGCCTTCGGACGCCGCGTGCGAGCGACTGCGCCGCCGACGCCCTGGAGCCGGATGGTCCCTGGAACGCCTACCTGCAGGCGGTCAGCGGGTTCATCAGCGGCGCGAGGCTGGAGCGTCTCTCGGCCGCCGACTACCTGGCCTATGACGCAGCCGCGACGGGCGAGAACTGGCGGGTCCCGGCTGGCTACGGTTCGTTGATCGCAGCCAGTTTGCCGGCCAAAACCGCGCTGCGCCTTGCGACGCCGGCCGAGCAGATCGAGCTGGACCCGAACGGCGTGGCGATCATGACGCCTGGCGGAACGATCCGCGCCCGCGCCGCGATCCTCACCGTCTCGACGGCGGTGCTGGCCGGGGACGCGATCAAGCTGCCGTCCGCGCTCGACCCATGGCGACAGGCGGCGAGCCTGTTGCCGCTCGGCCGTGACGAGAAACTCTTCCTGGAGATTTCCGGCGAAAGCCCGTTCGAGTCTGAGACGCAGGTCCTGGGAGACCCTCGCGACGCCAGAACCGGGGCCTACTACATCCGACCCTTCGGCCGGCAAGTGATCGAGTGCTTTGTCGGCGGCGAGGGTGCGCGGGCGGTGGAGGAGGAGGGGCCCGTCGCCGGCTTCACCTACGCCATCGACCAGATCGCAGGGCTGTTCGGATCGGACGCGCGCCGAAAGCTGCGTCCGCTCGTCGCCTCCAACTGGTGTCGGATGACCCACGTCGGCGGCGCCTACAGTTACGCACTTCCGGGACATGCCGCAGCTCGGGACGTGCTCGCGCGTCCCTTCGAGGAGCGGCTGTTCCTTGCGGGCGAGGCGACGAACCGACGCGATTTCTCGACGGCGCATGGGGCGCACGACAGCGGCATTCGCGCCGCCGACGAAGTCATCGCTGCGCTGGCCTGACGGCGGCCGCTGCGGTCAGCCGCTCGACCCTGTCTCGGCGCTGAGCTCCAGCCAGTCGAGCTCCTCCTCGACGCGCCGGTAGGCGACATCCCCGATGGCGCCGCCGCTGCGCAGATTGGCGATGGCCTCGCGGGAGGCCTGAACGAGCCTTAGGCGCAGGAGATTGTCCGGCGTGTCCCGGGCATTGCCGCCGACGCGCGCCCGATCAAGCGCATCCGCATATTCCTGTCTCAGGCGCTCGGCGGCCGGCGTCCTGTCGTCCGCCAGCTCCGCCATGGCCGCCTTCAGGGCCGCTTTGCGCGCCACCGCGAGTTCCCTCTCGACCACTGTGTCGCTGGGAAGACCCAGGAGACTCAGGACTGGTCGGAGCGTCAGGCCCTGAAGGACCAAGGTGCCGAGCACAACGACAAAGGCCGTCAGCTGGATGAAGTCGTGGTAGGGAAAACCGGCGGGCAGGCCCATTGCCGCCGCCAAGGTCACGATGCCCCGCATCCCGGACCATCCGACCGCAAGCGCGTCCTTGACGGTCGGGCGCGGCGTGGAGCCCTTGGCCGCGCGGGGCGGAGCTAGGCGGTTTGCCAGTGTCACGAGCCCGTGGTGCGCCAGCACCCAACTCACCCGCACGAGGATGACGACAGCCAGGATCACCAGCGCCGCGACAAGGTAGCGAAGCCGCTCAGCCCCACTGAGCGCCTCGAGGATTGGCCGGACCTGCAGGCCAATCAAGGTGAACGCCAGTACATTCAGCAGGAAGGTCACCGTTTCCCAGATCGCAAAGGACGGGACCCGCAGGCGCGCCGACAATGGCGATGCATTGCGTCTGGAGACGCTGAGGCCGAAGACCACGATGGTGACGACGCTCGACAGGCCGAGGCGCTCGGCGCCAATCCAGACTCCGAAGGTCATGACGAACTGGAGAATGACCGAGCTCGGCGCATCGGAAACGCGCTCTATCAGGATGCCGGCCGGCCGCGCCAGCAGCCAGCCCACAATGGCGCTGCCTACGAAGACCAGGGCGAAGGTCGGCGCAGCCCCGGCGACGCTGAAGCCGCCGGTCGCGACCGCGCCCACGGCCAGCCGGTAGATGAGCAGGGCCGAGGCGTCGTTCATGAGGCTCTCGCCCTCAAGAACCACACGCATGCGATGCGGCGGGGCCACCTGGCGCAGCACCGCCAAGGCGGCGACGGCGTCAGGCGGCGCAAGCAGGGCGCCCAGCGCGACGGCCGCCGCCCACGGCATGTCGGGCAAGAGCTTCCGGGCGGTGACGGCCACCGCCACCGTGGTCAAGGCGACAGCGACAAGCACCAGGGACGACAACGCCACCCAGTTCTGCCGAAGGTCGCGGGGAGAGGCGTCATAGGCGGCGTCTAGAAGCACGGGAGCCACAAAGAGCGCGAGGATGAGCTCGGGCGGCAGATCGAGCCGCGGCGCCCCGGGCATGATCGCCACCAGCGCGCCGCCGACGGCGAGCAGCGCGGGGTAAGGGATGCCGAACCGCCGCGCGACCGTCGAGAGCACTGTCGCACCCAGGAGGAGCAGCAGCAGCGTCTCGAACACGTGCATGGCGGCGGATTCCGGTCGGCCGCGAACACTACTCTACGAGTGCGCCAACGGGCAAAGGCCGGGCGGCCCTACCGGCCTAGGGCTGCGCCTGCACGGTCGCCGCGACGTCGATGGAAAACTGGCCGGTCATGCCCTCGATGGCGGTGTTGGTCATGATCACGACGCTGAGCTTGCGCGTCGGGTCGACGAACCAGCTGTGGCCGTAGACGCCGCCCCAGAGCCAGACGCCCGGCGAATGGGGCGAGGCGGCGGCCGCGGGGTCTAGGAGCACGGCGCCGCCGAAGCCGAAGCCCCAGCCGGGGCCGTTGGTGACGATCGCGAGGTCGCCGGTCTGGTTGGTCATCATGGCGCGGGCCATGTCGGAGCTGACGACCCCGCCGCCGCCGGTGCGGATGGCTTCCAGGAAGTTCAGGAATTCGACGGGCGTGCCGACCATGCCGGCGCCGCCCGAGGGGAATGAGCTTTCGTCGAACGCGCGGCGCGGCGAATAGCGGATGCCCGAGAGGTCGAAGAACGGGACCGTCTGCGGGTCGGTCATCTCGGTCGGCGGGAGGCCGTCGACGTAGGGGACCGCGAGCCGGTCGGGATCGGTGACGCTGAAGCCGGTGTCCATCATCCGCAGCGGCTTTCCGACCCGCTCGGCCACCACCTGCGGCAGGCCGTGGCCTGTGGCCCGCTCCATCACCGCGCCCAGCACGTCCATCGACACCGAATAGAGCCAGGCGGCGCCGGGCGGGTAGAACAAGCCCGCCTCGACGACGCGGCGGAACTCCTCGTCGAACGACAGGCCCGGCTGGTCCATGCCGTCGGACACGCCGAGCTTCAGGTAGGGTCCGTCGTCGGGCTGCATGAAGCCATAGGAGAGGCCCGCGGTGTGCGTCAGGAGTTGGCGGATAGTGATCGTCGGCGCCTCGCCGGCGAGCCTGGGCTTGAAGTCCGGCAGCCAGCGGGTGACCGGATCGTCGAGGCCCATTACGCCGTCCTCGATGAGGGCCAGGGCCGCGGCGGTGACGATCGGCTTGGTCAGCGACGACATGCGGATGATCGTATCGGTGGTCATCGCGTGTCCGGCCTGGCGGTCGGCGAGGCCCGCGGCTCGGGCGTAGGCCGGGCGGCCGTCCTCCGACACCAGCACCACGGCGCCGACGAGGCGCTGTTCGGCAAGCGCGCGGTCGATCACCGCGTCGAGCTTCTGTTCGATGTCGGCGGCCAAGGTTTGCGTCATCGTCCGGTTCCTGTCCTAGCCGCGAAGGACATAGTCCCGCGCCGCTAATGTCCAGAGATCGAGCGTTCTCGGAGGTTAGTTCGACTTCGAACTTGACTGTACGATATCGAACTTACTATGCTGTGCGGAATTGAGCGAGAGGAGGGCGTGATGCCGCCCGAGCCGGAAGACCATCCAGACGTCCAGGTCTTCGATGAGATCCGCTACATCGAACATCTGGTGCGCACGGCCATCGCCCGCAAGTTGCCGGTGGGCCTAAATTATCCGCAGTTCGAAGTGCTGAACCTGTTGGCGCGGCGCGGCGACGGGATCGCGCCGGGCGACATCGCGCGCTCGCTGCAGATGACCAAGAGCGGGCTGACCAACACCCTGCAGCGGCTCTGCGCGCGCAAGCTGGCCCATGTCGAGATCTGCGCCAACGACGGGCGGCGCAAGCGTGTCTGGCTGACGCCCGACGGCCGCCAGGCCTACGGCCAGGCCATGGCCGCCATCCGCCCGAAGATGGAACGACTGCGCGACGGTTTCACCTCGAAGGAATTCCGCGAGGCCCTGCCGTTCCTGCGCGCGCTGCGCACCTGGCTGGGCGAGACCGACGAAGCGCCGGCGCGGACTTGACACTGGCGGCCTGGCCGCCGCTACTGAGAGCAGATGAACCCCCCGTCGGCGGCCGCCGGCGGGGGTCTTCTTATCCGGTGATTGGCCGGGAGGGAGCATCGACATGACCAGCATCAACACGAGCGGCCTCGACGAGGGTCTGTTCGTCCGCGTCGGCGGGCTCGACCAGTGGGTGACCATCCGCGGCTCGGACCCCGCCAACCCGGCGATCCTGGTCGTCACCGGTGCGGGGGCGGCCTTCAGTCCGATGGCGCCCCTGTTCGAGCCTTGGCAGGCGGGCTTTACGGTCGTGCAGTGGGACCAGCCCGGCGCCGGCGCGACGGCTGCGAAGGCGGGGCCGCAGCCGCCGCTGACCTACGACCGTCTGGTCGGTGACGGGCTGGCGGTAGTCGAGGCCGTGCTGGCGCGGCTGGGCCAGAGCAGGCTCGCGATCTTCGCTACGTCCGGCGGGACGGTCGTGGGCCTGAAGATGCTACGGGCCCGGCCGGACCTCTTCAGCGCCTATGTCGGCCACGGTCAGATCACCAACTGGGCGCGGCAGGAGGCGCTGAGCTACGGCATGATCCTGGGCCGGGCCAGGGCGGCCGGCGACGCCGCGGCGATCGCCGAGATCGAGGGGATCGGCCCGCCGCCGTGGTCCCACCTGGCCTGCGACGTGATCAAGGGCAAGTACGCCAACGCCATGACGCCCGCCGAGCAGGCGGCGCTCGATCCGGCGACGCTGGCGGCGCTGCGCTCCCCGCCCGCCGACGCGCGGTATGTGGCGCGGGGGCTGCCGGCGTCCGATCCCTATACGGCGAGCCTGGCAGCCTATACCGCGCTCCGTCCGCAGCTCAGCGCGTTCGACGCCGAGGCGCTAGGGCTCGAGTTCGCCGTCCCGATGGTCTTCCTGCAGGGGCCCCAGGACGCTCACACCCCGGCGGCCGAGGTCGAGGCCTATGCGGCGAAGGTCCGCGCGCCGTCGGTGCGGTATGAGCCGATCGCCGAGGGCGGCCACATGTCGGTCTTCCTGGTCGCGCGGATGGCGGCGTTGCTGGAGAGGCACGTTAGGCCGCTGGTCTAGGGGACCAGTGGCGCCGCTCCGCTAAAGTTTTTTCCCCGCCAGAGAGTCGGCCACGACCCAGGCGACGCCGGTGAAGGCCAGGTTCGCAGCGTTCTCGGTCCAGACGCCGATGTTGGCGGGATCGGCCAGCAGCATCGGCAGGTGCACTAGCGGGGTGAAGGACGCGAACATGACGGTCAGCAGGATCGCGGCGAGGCGCGCCTTCACGCCGCTCAGGATCGCAAGGCCCGCCGCGATGTGCGCGACCCCGGTCGCATAGCCCCAGAACTCCTGGCTCGGCGGCAGCCACTTGGGCACCAGCGGGGCGGTGAGGTTCATGTAGAAGAAGTGCGCGCCGCCGAACAGCAGGGCACAGACCCCGAACACCGCCTGGCCCAGGCGGGTGAGGCGAGCTGCCAACACCGCATCAATCCGGGCGCTGGCTGCGAAGACGATCAGGCCGCCCGCCGCGATCGAGAGCTGGCCTGCGGTGTTGCTGTAGGCGATGAACTCCGCGGCGTGGCGCAGCACCGTGCGGCCGTCCATCAGGATGACCACGACGAAGCTGTAGTAGGCGCTGAGCGCGGCGGCGGCCCAGGCCACGGTCCGCCGCCACTCGATGGCGGCGCCGGCGACCAGCATGAAGACGCCGGCGGCATAGGCGAGGAGGGTCCGGGCGGGGAAATCCTTGGGCACAGGCTGGCCGGGATCGAAGTTCCCGACCGCTAGGCTGACCAGGGCCAAGGCGATCACGCCTAGGCCGTAGACGCGCCAGCCAAAGAACCGGTTTGGTCTATCGATCGCCATCCTCGACCCCCGACGCCAGTCCGGGCCCGAATATCACGTTAGCCGGGATTGTTCGCTACGAGGGCGGCAGGCGCCAGGAGTGCGCGGCGTGGCGTGGACGGTCGAGACTAGGACGGCCTGATCTCGATGCGCCGCGCCTTTTCCTTCGCCTTGGGGCTCTTCGGAAGGGTGACGGTGAGGACGCCGTTCTTGAACTTCGCCTCGATGTGGTCGGGGTCCACTTCCTCGCCGAGCGGGAGGACCCGTTCGAAGCGGCCGTAGCTCCGCTCGGTGTAGCTGAGGCCGCCCTTGTCCTGGCTGGTCTCCTGGCGCTTCTCGCCGCTGAGGATCAGGGCGTTGTCACGCAGGTTCAGCTCGACGTCCTTTTGTTCCAGACCGGGAAGCTCCGCGGTCACGGTGTAGGCCTGGTCGGTCTCGGCGACCTCGACGCTCGGGCGGAGCGTCGCGCCGTTGCCGCCGAAGCTCCTCTGTTCCGTGGGGACGAAGAAGTCGTCGAATAGGCGGTCCATTTCGCGCCGGAAGGAGGTGAACGGGTCGCGTCCGAAGGGCGACAGGCCGCGTCCGCCGGTCCAAGGCGTGAGGTCACGATTGGCCATCGGGGAATCTCCTTGCAGGGTGCGCCGCCGGCTTGAGAACGGCGGCGCCCGATCAACCCTGAAGGCGCGGCGGAGGTTTCCGGGAAATCGGTCGACCGTGAGCCGAGAGTCAGGCGCTCACCTGACCAGGGCGTCGTAGATCCATGTGCGGTTCTTGCGTTGGTAATCCATGGCCAGTTCACGGGCCTGCACCATGAAGACCATGAAGACGTCGTTCTTCGGGTCCACCCAGAACTCGGTGCCGGCGATGCCCCACCAGGAGAAGGTCCCATTGCCGGGCCGCTGCAGCTTGTCGTCGTTGACCAGGCTGAAGCCGAGGCCGAAGCCCATGCCGGGGCCGGGGAAAAACAGGCCGGCCTTGCGGATCTCCGGCGTCGTCTCGTCTTGCCGCATCCTCTCGAGCGTCGCGGTCTTCAGGATCCGCACGCCTTTGTACTGTCCGCCGCCCTCGAGCATCAGCACGAAGCGCAGATAGTCCTCGGTGGTCGACGACATGCCGCCGCCCGCCGACAGCATCGGCGTCGGCTTGGCGTAGTCGTAGGCGATCTGCTTGCTGGCCGGGCTGATCGGTTCGGCGAACCGCGCCCGTTTGGCCTCGGGCTGGAAGAAGGCGGTGTCGGTCATGCCCAGCGG
>Ga0070673_100001425_pt1 | contig 13969 bp, 10 predicted proteins | sample KBSM23metaG_FD_65342 | JGI IMG/M metagenome (GOLD analysis project Ga0070673, IMG submission 65342) | Miscanthus rhizosphere microbial communities from Kellogg Biological Station, Michigan, USA - KBS M2-3 metaG | ecosystem: Host-associated > Plants > Roots > Rhizosphere > Soil ... | reverse complement strand
CGACCCCCAGCAGGAAGCGCACGATGTAGAACGTCAGCGCCGAGTTCACGAACACCATCGCGGCTGACAGGATGGCCCACGAGACCATGATGCGCGCGATCCAGCGACCCGCGCCCACCCTGTGCAGCATGACGTTGCTGGGGATCTCGAAGATGAAGTAGCCGAGGAAGAAGATGCCCGCGCCCACGCCGTAGACGGACTCGCTGAGCTGCAGCGCCTGCTGCATCTGCAGCTTGGCGAAGCTGACGTTGACCCGATCGAGATAGGCCGCGATGTAGCACAGGAACAGCAGCGGGATCAGCCGCACGGCCACCTTGCGGTAGACGGCGTCGGCGGCGCTGTCCGGCAGGGCGGGGCGGACCGGCGGTTCGGCGGCGAGCGTGGTCATCCTCGGTCTCCCGTGCTGTCTCTGTGTGGCGCATTCTGCCGTAGGGCGACGGGCCATTCCTTGTCATCCTGCGCGAAGTCGCAGGATCCACCCCCGCCACGACCGCGGCCCTGGTTCGAACGGTGGAGACTTGGCAGGGGTGGATTCTGCGACTGCGCGCAGAATGACATGCGACGAAAAAGGCCCGCTGGCGGCGAGACCGGCGGGCCTTTGCATGGCAAGAAATGGCGATCAGTTCTCTTGCTTGGTGAACGTCACGGGTTCGATCTCCACGCGGCGGTTCGGCTCCAGGCACTTGATCAGCGCGGGCCGCTTCTTCTCGTCCTTGCACTCGACGACCGGATCGGCCTCGCCCTTGCCGACCGCGGTCAGGCGGCTGGCGGCGACGCCCTTGCTCACGAGGTAGGCCTTGACGGAATTGGCGCGCTGTTCCGACAGCTTCTGGTTGTACGGCTTGCTGCCGATGCGGTCGGTGTAGCCGACGATGGTCACGCTGGCGATGTCCGAGTTGGCGTTCATCGTCGAGGCGACCTCGTCGAGCTTGGGCTGGTTCGGGCCCAGCTTGGCGCTGTTGAACGCGAACAGCTCGCTGGCCGACAGCGTGTACTTCTTCATCACCGGGGCCGGCGGCGGCGGCGGGGGCGGCGGCACCACGACCGGCGCGGGGGGCGGCGCCGGAGTCTCGGCGACGGTGGTCTCCGTCGTGGTCGTGCGCGTGGTCACCGGGATCGGCGCGGCCGCCGGCGGCGCGCCGAAGGCCCAGGTCAGGCCCACGTTGGCGTAGGTGCTGCCGCTGTGCCTGAAGTCATAGGGCTCGACCCGCTTGCGATGCAGCGACTCGACCTCGCGGATGTCGGCCTGCATGCCGAAGGTCGGGGTGAACTTGTACTGGAAGCCCACGCCGACGTCCGCGTAGGGCGAGGTGCGGCGTTGCGAGCCGTTGACGGCGTCCCCGAAGCGGTCGCGCGAGGCGCCCACGCCGACCAGCACGAACGGACGGAAGCCCGCGGGCGTGAACAGGTACAGCGCGTCGACGCCACCGAGCGTCTCGTGGAAGTTGGCGCCGTGCTCCTTGGACGTGGCGTAGTTGCCGCCGAACTGCAGGTCCCAGCTCGGATTGAGCGGGACGCCGATCTTGACGCCGCCGCCCCAGCCCGTCTTGTCCTCGGGGAACTTGGAATCCGGCTTCACGGCGCTGCCATTGAGCAGGATGTAGGCGTTCGGGTTGTAGGTGTCGTTGCCCTGCGCCGCGGCGCTGCCGATGCAGGCGAGTGCTGCAGCGGCTGCCAGCACGTTGATCGCGAGCGATTTTTGTCGAGTCATGGAACTCACTCCTGATGAAGTTTTTCGAAGGGGTGTCACGGGAATCCCACGCATTTCCCGTGCGTTGGACGTGCCGGTCGACGTCACGTCCATACGTCGTCCGGTATCGTCGCTGCTGAACCCTGTCTGAACCGCGCACGGGCATGTCTCCCGGCGCGGCCGGGCGCAACGACGCTGGACCGGACATGGTGTGGCTTTTGGCAATCAGCGTTCCCATCGGCTGTCGGCTAGCCGAATCAGCAGTGGCGACACGCCGTCGTCGCAGGGAGCGGGCGGTCCCCGGTGCCCGTGCCGTCACGCGAATGCAACGGTGCGTTGCCCGGCGGTGCGCCGGCCGAACCGGCAATCGCGTCGCCTTCTGTTTCCGCGCGGTAAAGACCGATCCGTCAGGCGGTGCGTTCGAGCGCGCGCGCGGCGCGCCGGCCTGCGGCGTCGCCGCGCGTGAAGGCCTCTTCGAAGACGGAGTAGGCCGACAGGTCGGCGTGCGCGAAGCTCAGGCGCACCGCGCTGTCGGGGACGGCCGCGAGTGCCGCGCTCGAGCGGAGTCCGGGCGTGGGAATGGCCATCGCGTGGCCGTGGCGCACGATGTCGACCTGCAGCAGGCGCTCGGACAGGTCCGGGTGAACCACGCGCAAGTCGTCGAGGATCAGCTGCGTCGCGTCCTGCCACGACATCTGCAGCAGGCGCTTGCGATCGGTATCGGGGAACGACCAGTACGCGGTCAACAGGCGTTCGCCGACGACGCGTGCGAGGCTCTGGTGCTGCGCGTCGACATACCCCAGCGACGGACTGCCGTGGATCACGTTGTCCCACGACAGCGGGGCGCCGACGCGGTCCAGCGGCAGGCCGTCGAGGCGCAGGTTGGCCACCATCCAGGGCGCGCGCCGCTGCTGCCTGGCCGCGGCGGCGAGGGCCGCCGGCGGCGCGCGCATCACGTGCGCGGCGATGAACAGCGGCGTGGCGACGATCACGTGGCGCGCCGTCCAGCGTTCGACCTCGGCGCCAGCGAAGGCCCACGCCGTGACGTCGTGCAGGCCCTCGTCGATGCGGAAGACGGCGCGCCCGGTGAGCACGCGATCCGCGAACGGCCGGCGCAGCGCCTGCACCAGCGGCGCGTTGCCGTCGGGCCAGGTGAGCACCGGGTCGCGATCGTTGCCGTCGTCGCCGGGCGCGGCGAAGCCGTGGCGGCTCGCGAAGTAGTGCACCAGCGCCCAGGCCGAGACCGTGGCCGTGCCGGCGCCATAGTCGTCGCGGCAGCAGTAGTCGAGATAGGCCAGCAGCAGCGGGTCGGCGATGCCCTGGTCGCGCAGCCACTGCGCCGCGGCGACGGCGTCGAGCGCCGCGTGCGCGGGCGTCCACGCGGCGCGCGCGGTGGGCAGTGCAAAGCCGAGCCGGCCGGCTTCCGAGACGGCCCTGGCAAAGCGGCGGTACTGCGCCTGGGTGGCCGAGTCGCGCGGCACGGCGGGCAACAGCCCGTCCTGCCAGCGGCCGTCGAAATAGAGGCGCTCCTGCGGGCTGTGGCACAGCTGGCGCTCGTCCCACGCGAGTCCGCCGGGCGTCTGCCGCGCGAGGCCGATCTCCACGAGCCAAGCCTGGATGTCGGGCGCCGACGGGCCGGGCAGCGGCAGGTAGTGCGCGCCGAGCGGGCAGCGCAGCCCGTGCATCGCGTGGCCGCGGCTGTTGCCGCCGGGCTCGTCCTCGAGTTCGAGCACGGCGAAGTCGGAGAGGCCGGCGCGCTGCAGCGCGCGCGCGGCGGACAGCCCCGCGATGCCGCTGCCCACCACCAGCACGTCGCAGCGCCGCGCGCGTGCGCCGGCGGGCGGGCCGGCGCGCGCGTCGCGCACGCGATGGCCCAGCGTGGCGTTGTCGCCGATCCAGCGGCCGTCGACGCGCGTGCGCCAGCCGTCCGGCCTGGCACAGCCGCCGAGGATCGCCGGGGCCGCGAGCGCGGCGCCGAGGAACTCGCGCCGCGAGGGCTCAATCATGGACCTTGCCCCATTCCTCTTCGAACGTGCGCACGAGCGTCTGGTTCGAGAGGCGATTGGGCTCGGCCGGCACGCGCGACATGTCGGGCGGGAAGTCGAACAGCGCCTGCATGCCGGGCAGCGTGAGGAAGCGCATTCCCGCGGGCAGGGCGCGCGGCAGCACCCACGGCCGATGGCTGGCGATGATGAAGCCCCACTCGCCGAAGCTGGGCACGTGCACGTGGTACGGCACGACATGCAGGCCGACGGTCTCCAGCGTGGTGGCCACCGTCCAGAAGCTGCGGCGCGCGATCAGCGGCGAGGTCGTCTGCACCACGGCGTAGCCGCTCGCGGCCAGGTGCTGGTCGACGAGCTCGTAGAAGCTGGTGGAGTAGAGCTTGCCGAGCGCGTAGTTGCTCGGGTCGGGGAAGTCGACCACGATGACGTCGTACTGGTCGTCGTGCTGCTCCAGCCACGCGAACGCGTCGGCGTTGACGATGCGGACCTTGGGCGACTTCAGCGAACGGCCATTGAGGCCCGCGAGCACCGGGTCGTCGGTGAACAGGCGCGTCATCTCCGGGTCGAGCTCGACCTGCACGACCTGCTCCACCGACGGGTACTTGAGGATCTCGCGGATCGCCAGCCCGTCGCCCCCGCCCAGCACCAGCACGCGCCGCGGCGCGCCGTAGCCCGCCATCGCCGGATGCACGAGGGCCTCGTGATAGCGGTACTCGTCCTTCGAGTTGAACTGCAGGTTGCCGTTGAGGAACAGCCGCAGGGTGCCGCCCTGCGAGGTGACGACGATGCGCTGATAGGGCGTCGACTCGTGCACGACCACGCCGGGGCCGTAGAACCTGTCCTCCGACCACGTGGTGAGCAGGTCGCCCGCGGCCATGGCCGCGACCAGCAGCGCGAAGATCGCGCCGCATTGCGCCGCCAGCCAGCGCCAGCGCGGGATGTCGGCGCGGAACAGCCACAGCGACCAGATCGCGACGAGCGTGTTGAGCAGGCCGAAGAAGAGGCCCGAACGCACGATGCCCAGGTGCGGAACCAGCAGCAGCGGGAAGGCCAGCGAGACCACCAGGGCGCCGAGGTAGTCGAACGTGAGCACCTGCGAGACGAGCGTCGACAGGCTGTCGCGGCCTTTCAGGTGCTTGTCCAGCAGGCGCAGCACGATCGGGATCTCGAGGCCCACGCCGATGCCCACCAGCGTGACGAGGCCGTACAGCAGCACCTTGAAGGAGAGCAGGCTGGCCGCAGGCAGCGTGGCGTGCGCGGCGAACAGCGCGGCCGGCATCAGGCCGCCGACGACGCCGACGATCAGCTCGACGCGCACGAACATCGTCGCCAGCTGCTCGCGCACGTGGCGCGACGCCCAGGAGCCCAGGCCCATCGCGAACAGGTAGGTGCCGATCACGGTGGAGAACTGCAGCACCGAGTCGCCCAGCAGGTAGCTGGCGAGCGCGCCGGCGCACAGCTCGTACACCAGGCCGCAGGCGGCTACCACGAACACCGAGGCGAGCAGCGCGAGCTCGCCGGGGCCGACGCGCGGCGCGAGCGTCGCGCCCGAACGCCGTCCCATCAACCGTGGATCGCGGCGGCGATGATCAGGCCCAGCGCGATGAACATCGAGCCGACCATGATGGCCAGCGCGATGTTCTTCTCCTGGACGATCTGCTCCCACAGCTTGTAGGGCGTGATCCAGTCGATGATGACGAAGGCGAGCCACAGCACGACGACGCCGATCACGGCGTAGAGGACCGTGCCGCCGATCACGTCGGGCCTGAGCCATTCGGGTGTGTTCATCGCTTGCTCCTTGTGTATGTCCGTGCCTGGAAAGCTATTTGTGCCCGCCGCCGCCGGTGGAATATCCGCCCCAGGCGCCGCCGGTGCCGTAATAGGCGCCGATACCGGCCGCCGCGCGCGCCTTGCACTGCTGGTATTCCGCGCTGTACGCGCCGAAGCTGCGGCGCACGTCGCGGCATGGGTCGCGGCTGCACCAGGCCAGCAGCAGCAGGACGACGATCAGCAGCACGATCAGCATGGGCCACGTGATCATGCGCCCCGGTCCGACCAGCGAGCCGAGCGACGGCGGGCCGCTGCTGCGTTCGAGCTGCGCGCCCTCGGCGGGCACAAGGCCGAAGACGCTCGCCACCATCGCGGCCGGGATCGATTCGCCGGCCGACCAGGTGGTCTCGTTGGGCGTGCTTTCCTTGCTCAGGAACGCGCGGTGGCCGCTGGCCGAGCCTTCGTAGTCCTCATGCTGCGTGCGCTGGTGGGCTTCGACCTTCCAGTAGAACTCGCCCAGGACGTAGGTGTTCTCGGACGTGTACGTCCAGCGCCGTTGGTACCGGGTGCCGTACCAGGTCGCCTGGTCGCCGCGCACCTCGGGCACGCCGGTGAGCACGCGCACGACGCTCCAGCCCTCGTTGGTGTCGACGAGGAAGGCGAAGCCTTCGTTGCGGTTGTAGAGCAGGTATTCGCGCCAGGCCTCGGCCTCGTCGGAGCCGGCCGACATCAGCTCCATGCGCTCCATGTAGCCGACCACCTGCCACGGCAGCGCCGCCGCGCCGCTGGGGATCGGCAGCGTGCCGGTGCGCCCGAGCGGAATGCCCGGCTCCATGCGGTTCAGCTGCGCGTAGTGCGCCATGTCCGGGCCGATGCCCTTGGACAGGTCGACCACCGACTTGCAGCTGTCGCACACCACCGACTGCGTGGTGGCCAGCGTGATCTTCAGCGGGGCGCCGCAGTTGGGGCAGGGCGGCGACTGCGCCTTGAGCGTCTTCTCGCCGGCGCCGCCGATCCCCGTCTCGCGCAGCCCCGACATCCTGAGATCGGCCAGGCGCACCGACTTGCCCACCGACCACGCGAGCGACGCCGGGTCGTCGGCCTCCAGCGTGCCGACCTCGTCGGCCGAGTTGCGCAGGTCGGAGATGACGATCGCGCGGTCGGCTGGCGGCGGCTGCACCAGCTCGCCCTGCGCGGCCAGCAGGCGGGCCTGCACGACCGAGGCGACCGACCAGGGCCGGCCGTCGACGGTGACGCGCGCGCCCGCCTGCAGCCGCTCGGGACGCGGCGCGTCCGCGGGCGTGGGCACGCCGAACGCGAAGACATAGCGGCCGTTGTCCTCCGACAGCCAGCCGCTGCGGCCGTTGTCGAACAGCGCGTGCCACTCGTTCCACGGGCCCTCGTCGGTGCCGAACTGCAGCCGGCCCACCAGCATGAAGGCCGTGCCCTGGTAGCTGCCGCTCGCGCCGATGGTGAGCGGCGTGAAGTCGTCGAAGACCTCGGCGCTGGTGCCGATCTTGCGCAGCTCGGCGCCGTCGCGCACCAGCGTGCTGCGGCAGAAGCTGCAGACCGCGCTGGCCGACGCCGCCGAGCGGAATTCGACCGGCGCGCCGCAGTTCGGACACGGCGCGCGCCAGGCGCGCTGCGGCGTGGTGGCCATCAGCTGGCCGCCTCGTCAGACGCGTGGCAGGCGTGCGCGCTCACGCGTGACGCCCGCCAGAAGCGTCAGTGACGGCCTCGGGCGCCATCACAGCTTCTTCAGCAGCTCGGTCTTCTTGGCCTGGAACTCTTCCTCGGTGAGGATGCCCTTGGCCTTGAGGTCGCCCAGCTTCTCGATGAGCGCCATCACGTCCTGCACCGGCGGGTGCTCGCCGCTGGCCTGCGCCGCCGTGGCGATGCCGGTGCCCAGGCCCTGCGCGATGTTGCCCGCGAGCACCTGCCCGAGGGCCACGCCCGCGCCCAGGCCCATCGCGCTGCCGGCGATGCCGCCGCCGCCTTCGCCCGCGCTCTCGGCGAACTTCGGAATGGACTGCGCGGTCTGGTACTGCATGAACTGGCCCATGTTCTGGCCGACCATGCCCATGCCGATCTTCTGGTCGAGGATCTTCTGCAGTTCGTCGGGCAGCGAGACGTTCTGCACCGTGACCATCTCCAGCGCGAGGCCCAGCTCGGCGAACGCGGGGGCGACGGCCGTCTTGATCTGCGTGGCGAACTCCACCTGGTTGGCGGCGAGGTCGAGGAAGGGGATGCCGCTCTGGGCGACGGCGTCCGACAGGTGCTGCAGCATCAGCCCGCGCAGCTGGCCGTCGATCTCTTCGACCGTGTAGGTGCCGCGCGTGCCCGAGACCTGCTGCTGGAACTTCAGCGGATCGGCGACGCGCCACGAATAGTTGCCGAACGCGCGGATGCGGATCGCACCGAAGTCCTTGTCGCGCAGCGTGACGGGCTGCGGCGTGCCCCAGCGCTGGTCGACCTGCAGGCGCGTGCTGAAGAAGTAGACGTCGCTCTTGAACGGGGACGCGAACAGCTTGTCCCAGTTCATCAGGTTGGTCAGCAGCGGCAGCGTGTGCGTGTTGAGCGTGTACAGGCCGGGCCCGAACGCGTCGGCCGCGCGGCCTTCGTTGACGAACAGCGCCGCCTGCGACTCGCGCACCGTCAGCCGCGCGCCGTTCTGGATCTCGTTGTCCTGCATCGGGAAGCGCCACGCCAGGATGCCGTTGCCGGGCTCCTGCCACTCGATGACGTCGATGAACTGCTTCTTGATGAATCCCATCAAAGACATGGCTGCCTCCACTTGGCTGCGAGTTGCATTCAAGGCAGATGATACGGCTTGTCATCCTGCGCGAAGTCGCAGGACCCACCCCTGCCAGGAAAGCCCTGAACCGGAGACCTCGGCGACGGTGGATCCTGCGACTTCGCGCAGGATGACAGTGACATGAAAAAAGGGCCGACCCGCGGCGCGGATCGGCCCCTGCAAACGCGCGCCGCGAACGGCGCGCGCGCTCTCTCGATTCAACGGGCGGGCGTGTCGGCCTGGGCGACGATGCTGATCTCGACGCTCGCGACCCGCGGCCGCGCCGGCACGTAGAGCGTGGTGCCGTCGCCGGTGGCCACGGCCTCCAGCGGGCGCGGGCTCTGGGACAGCGCATACGCGCCCGCAAGCTCGAGGGCGACGACGAGGGCGAGCGCCAGCGTGGTGGCCTGCAGGGCGACGACGGTGGACGGGGCAGCAACGGAAGACCTGGACATGGACAATCCCTCCGAAACAGTGGTGCCGACGGTGCGCCGCGGCGGTCGTTGCGCCTGGCCTCCAACGGAAGCTTTCGTGATCGGCGCGTCTTGATCGTAGGACCGGAGACGGCGCAGCGGATCGCCGGGCCGGCGCTCGCGCTGCCGCCCGGTGATGAATCGATCACGGTTACAAGGTGTTTCGGCGCTTGGTCCGCAGGCGGCGCGGCCGATACGCGTCCCCAGGATGGCTGGGGACGCTCGTTTGCGGATCGGGACCCGACGGATCCGGGTGGCCGCGGGCGTCGAGGAACCCTCGTCAAGCGTCCTTCGCTGCCCTGCGCCTGGCCAGGCCGATGCCAGCCAGTCCGCCAGCGAGCAGCCAGAGGTTCGCCGGCTCGGGCACCGGCGAGCCGATGGCGTCCAGGTCGATGTCGCCTTCCGCGCCGATCGTGGCGCTGACATGGCCGCCCACGTCGATCGTCCCGCTGACCGCGGCAAGGTCACCCGACCAGCCTCCTTCGAGCGCCGCCAGCATGGCCGCCTCGATGTCGCTCTTGGACTGCGAGAACGTGACGGGAAAGCCCGCGGGAGAGCCGGGCTCGAAGTCCACCGCGAAGCCGCCCGGCCCGCTGGACAGGGACAGGGAATAGAGCAGCGCGGGGCCGGCCTTGTAGAACGTATCGACGTCGGAGGTGTCGATGTCCTTGATCCAGGACTTGTAGGTGACGGTCCAGTTGTCCGAGGCATCCCCGGCAGGAAGGCTGTTGCCGGAAGCGGGCAGCGTCAGGGAGAAATCGAGCACCGTGCCGTCCGGGATGGGCGACAGATCCTGCATCTGGAACGGGAACGGATCCCTGGCGGTCGCGAAGAAGCTCGCGCTGGCGCCCTTCTTGGCGGCCGGCCGGACCGTGGCGCCGCCGCCGATCGTCGCGGTGTTGACGCCGATGGCCGTGCGCGCGCCGCTGATCGTGATCTTGCCGCTGGACGTCGACCCCAGGCTCCCGGTGGCTGAGTCGGGCGCGCTGACGGTTCCCGACGTGAATGTGCCGCTCGGCAGGCCCGATGCCGTACCCGCCGAGGTGTACGTGAGCTTGGTCCCGGTGACCGGCGTGCCGAAGGCGGCGCCCGTCACGCCGTCAGCCGTCGCGCCTGCGGTCGCCGTGGCCGACCAGGTCTTGGTGGCTCCGACCGCGGTCGGAAGGGCTCCGCCGGCGGGAAAGACCCAGGAGTCCGCGAATACTCCGTCCTGCTGGATGGAGAACGGTGTCGCGACGGCCTCGTCGGCGAGCAGCAGGCTCAACGAGAGCGCGCACGGCAGGTACACGACACCGATGCGCCGCGAGCGCGGCGCTCGAACCGAATCGTTGGAGGTGCCGCAGCGGGTGGAGGGTGCGAGCGCCGATCGTCCAGGAAATGGCGACGATGCCTGATTGGATGTTCTCATTGAGGCGTCTCCCAGCAGAAAGTTGAAGGATTGCCGCGGGAGGCCGGACGAACGCGTCGACAGCACGACGCGCGCCGGCGTCCCGATCGGAGCTTGGATCCGGCCCCGGCAAGAGCAATCCTGCGATCTAGGGGCGAAGCCACTCGACCATCGGTTAGGCGCCCCGCGCCGCCGGCGATGCCCTCAGGCGTATCGCGCCGCCGTCAGCCCGTCGAAATCGATCTCGGGCTTCCTGCCGGCCAGCAGGTCGGCGATCGCGCGGCCGGTGCCGGTGGCCATCGTCCACCCGAGCGTGCCGTGGCCCGTCGCCAGCGTCAGGTTCTCGAGCTTCGTGCCGCCCATGACCGGCGTGCCGTCGGGCGTCATCGGGCGCAGGCCGGTCCAGAACGTCGTCTTCGAGAGGTCACCGCCGTCGGGGAACAGGTCGGTCAGCACGAACTCGAGCGTCTTGCGGCGCGCGTCGTTCAGCCGCAGGTCGTAGCCCGAGAGCTGCGCCATGCCGCCGACGCGGATGCGGTCGCCCAGGCGCGTGACGGCCACCTTGTGCGTCTCGTCCATGATGGTCGACTCGGGCGCCGCGGCGGCGTTGCTGATCGGCACCGTGATCGAGAAGCCCTTGACCGGATAGACCGGGATGTCGATGCCCAGCGGCTTCAGCCACTTCGGCGAATGGCTTCCGAGCGCCAGCACGACGTGGTCGGCGGTGAGGCGGCCGGCGCTGGTGTCGACGCCGGTCACGCGCTTGCCGTCGCTGGCAATGCCCGTGATCTCGACCCCGAAGCGGAACTTCGCGCCGAGCGCCTCGGCCATCTTCGCCAGGCGCTGCGTGAACAGGAAGCAGTCGCCCGTCTCGTCGCCGGGCAGGCGCAGCGCGCCGACGAACTTGTGCTTGACGGCGGCCAGCGCCGGCTCGTACTGCAGGTAGCCGGCCGTGTCGAGCACCTGGTAGGGCACCCCGTATTGGTCGAGGATCTCGGTGTCCTTGTGCACGCCATCGAGCTGCTTGTGCGTGCGAAACAGCTGCAGCGTGCCCTGCGAGCGTTCGTCGTAGGCGATGCCCGTGTCGGCGCGCAGCTGCTTGAGGCAGTCGCGGCTGTATTCGGCCACGCGCACCATGCGCGCCTTGTTGACCCGGTAGCGCGCCTCGGTGCAGTTGCGCAGCATCGCGAAGCCCCAGCGCCACATCGCCGTCTCCAGCATCGGCTTGATGATCAGCGGGCTGTGGTTCATCAGGAGCCACTTGATCGCCTTGACCGGCACGCCCGGCCCGGCCCAGGGCGACGCGTAGCCCGGCGAGACCTCGCCGGCGTTGGCGAAGCTCGTCTCCAGCGCCGGTGCGCCCTGGCGGTCGACGACGGTGACGTCGTGCCCGTCGCGGGCGAGGTAGTAGGCGATCGTGGTGCCGATGACGCCGCTGCCGAGGACGAGGATGGTCATGGTGTGAAACTCTCGTTCCTGAAGGATCGGCCAACTATCGCATGCGTGGAACCATCCGGCCGGCCCGAAGGTCTGACGCCATTCCGCCGCGAGCCATGCCAAGATGCGCCCCATGAAAAAAATCCACTCCTTCCGCTTGCTGGCGCCCTGCGCCGCCATCGCCGCCGCGGCGGCTGCCGTCGGTGCGCAGGCCGCGGGCCTGCCCGCGCAGGTGCGCGAGGTCGAGGGCGTGCACGAGTACCGGCTGCCCAACGGGCTGCAGGTGCTGCTGATCCCGGACGCGTCCAAGCCGACGGTCACGGTCAACGTCACCTACCGCGTCGGCAGCCGCATGGAGGGCTACGGCGAGACCGGCATGGCCCACCTGCTCGAGCACCTGATGTTCAAGAGCACGAAGAACATCGCGCAGGTCTCGACCGAGCTGTCGCGGCGCGGCATGCAGTTCAACGGCACGACGTCGGAGGACCGCACCAACTACTACGAGACCTTCCCGTCCGACCCGGCGCAGCTCGCCTGGGCGCTGAAGACGGAGGCCGAGCGCATGACGCACGCCAACGTCATCAAGAAGGATCTCGACTCCGAGATGACCGTCGTGCGCAACGAGATGGAGTCGGGCGAGAACAAGCCGTTCCGCATCCTGATCGAGAAGACGAACGCGGCCGCGTTCCAGTGGCACGCCTACGGCAAGGACACCATCGGCGCGCGCTCGGACGTCGAGAACGTCAACATCCCGCACCTGCAGGCGTTCTATCGCAAGTACTACCAGCCGGACAACGCGACGCTGATCGTCGCCGGCAAGTTCGACGCGCCGAAGGTGCTGGCAGAGATCGCGCAGGACTTCTCGGCGATCCCCAAGCCGACGCGCGTGATCGAGCCCACCTACACCGTCGAGCCGGTGCAGGACGGCGAGCGCGAGGTGACGCTGCGCCGCGTCGGCGGCGAAAAGGACCTGTTCGCGACGTACCACATCCCGTCGATGGCCAGCCCCGACACGCCCGCCTTCAGCGTCATCGCGAGCGCGCTCGGCAGCCCGTCCACCGGACGCCTGCACAAGCGGCTGGTCGAAACCGGCAAGGCGACGGAGGCCTTCGCCTGGACCTCGCGCCGCGCCGATCCGGGCCAGTTCAACGTCGGCGCGCAGCTGAAGAAGGACGACGACCTGGACGCCGCGCAGAAGATCTTCCTGGACACGGTCGAAGGCATCAAGGCCGAGCCGATCACGGCCGATGAACTCAAGCGCGCGCAGCTGCAGATCGACAAGGAGTTCGACCAGCTGCTGGCCAGCCCGCAGGACCTGTGCGTGCAGTTGTCCGAGAGCATCGGCGCCGGCGACTGGCGCCTGCTGTTCCTGCAGCGCGACCGCATCGACACGCTCACGCTCGATCGCGTCAACGCCGTCGCCGCGGCCTGGCTGAAGCCGGCCAACCGCACGCTGGGCCGCTTCCTGCCGACCGATGCGCCCGACCGCGCGCCCTTCGCGACGCGCACCGATCCCGAGGCCCAGCTGGCCAGCTTCAAGCCGCGCGCTGCCGTGGCTGCCGGCGAGGCCTTCGACTCCACCCCGGCCGGCCTGGACAAGCGCAGCCAGCTGTTCACGCTGCCCAATGGACTGAAGCTGGCGCTGCTGCCCAAGAAGAGCAAGGGCGAGACGGTGCAGATGCGCTTCGACCTGCACTTCGGCACGCTGGACAACCTGCGCGGCAAGCGTGGTGCCGGCGCGGGCGCGGGCATCATCATCGGCACGGGCACCGAGACGAAGACGCGCGCGCAGCTGGCCGACGCGTTCTCCGCGCTGAAGACCGACTGGGAGCTCAATGGCGGCAGCAGCTGGGGCCACGCGTCGCTGACGACGCGGCGCGACACGCTGGTGCCGGCCCTGGAGCTGCTCGCCGAGGCGATGCGCAAGCCGTCGTTCTCGCCGTCCGAGTACGAGCAGGGCGTGCGCCAGACCGTGCAGGGCATCGAGCAGCAGAGCGACGATCCCGGCGCCGTCGCGAGCCTCGCGTTGACGCGCGCGCAGCAGCACTACGCCGCCGACGACCCGCGCTACGCGCCGACCTTCGCCGAGGCGATCGCCGAGACCCAGGCGACGACGCTGGCGGATTCGACCGCGTTCTACCGCACGTACTGGGGCGCCGACCACGCCGACATGGCCATCGTCGGCGACTTCGACCCCGGGCAGGTCAAGGCCGCAGTCACGCGCCTGTTCGGCGACTGGAAGTCGGGCGTGCCGTACGCGCGCGTCCTCGGCGATGCGCCCGAGGCCGCGGGCCTGCACCTGGTCGAGCCGCTCAAGGAGAAGGCCAACGCGACGCTGGTGGCCGCGCAGTCGCTGAAGCTGCAGGACACCGACGCCGACTACCCGGCGCTGACGCTCGCGGCCCACGTGCTGGG
>Ga0070673_100001411_pt1 | contig 14062 bp, 10 predicted proteins | sample KBSM23metaG_FD_65342 | JGI IMG/M metagenome (GOLD analysis project Ga0070673, IMG submission 65342) | Miscanthus rhizosphere microbial communities from Kellogg Biological Station, Michigan, USA - KBS M2-3 metaG | ecosystem: Host-associated > Plants > Roots > Rhizosphere > Soil ... | reverse complement strand
CGCGAACTGGCGATCGCCGCGTCGATCGGCGTCGGCGTGCTGATCTTCACCAACCTGATCCTGCTGCCGATCCTGCTCAGCTACACCGGCGTCAGCGCCGCGGCTGCGCAGCGCAGCCTGCGCGCCGAAGGTGCGGAGCAGAAGCAGCCGCTGTGGCGCTGGCTCGACCGCTTCACCGAACGCCACTGGGCATGGGGTGCGGTGGCGGTCAGCGTCGTGCTGGCGGCGGGCGGGCTGGTCGTCTCGCGGCACCTGGCCATCGGCGACCTCGACCCCGGTGCGCCCGAGCTGCGCGCAGACAGCCGCTACAACCGCGACGTGGCCTTCGTCAACGCGGCCTACGGTGCTTCGAGCGACGTGCTGGCGGTGATGGTCAAGACCCCCGCCGGCCAGTGCTCGCAGTACACAACGCTGAACAAGATCGACATGCTCGAATGGCAACTGCGGCAGCTCGACGGCGTCGAGACCACCAACTCGCTGGCCCTGCTGAACCGCCGGGTGCTCGCCGGCTTGAACGAAGGCAACCCGAAGTGGTATGAGTTCCTGCCCAACCAGGACATGCTCAACACCGTGACGGCCGGCGCCCCGCGAGGTCTGTACAACGATGCCTGCTCGCTGCTGACGGTCTACGTCTACCTGCGCGACCACAAGGCGCAGACGCTGGCTCGCGTGGTCGACCACGTCGAAGCCTTTGCAAAGGTCAACGACACGCCGGAGACCCGGTTCCTGCTGGCCGCCGGCAGTGCCGGCATCGAATCGGCGACCAACATCGTCGTCAAGGACGCCTGGCGGACCATGTTGCTGCTGGTCTACGGCGCGGTGGTGCTGCTGAGCTTCGTCACATTCCGCTCCTGGCGCGCGGTGCTGGTGGCGGTGCTGCCACTGATGCTGACCTCGGTGCTGGCCGAGGCGCTGATGGTCGCGCTCGGCATGGGCGTCAAGGTGGCGACGCTGCCGGTGATCGCGCTGGGCGTGGGCATCGGCGTGGACTACGCGCTGTACATCCTGTCGATCACGCTGGCGCAGCTGCGCGAAGGCAAGAGCCTGTCCGAGAGCTACTACCGCGCACTGCTGTTCACCGGCAAGGTGGTGCTGCTGACCGGCGTCACGCTGGCCGTCGGCGTGATCACCTGGGTCGCCAGCCCCATCAAGTTCCAGGCCGACATGGGGCTCCTGCTCGCCTTCATGTTCCTGTGGAACATGCTCGGCGCCATGGTGCTCCTGCCGGCGCTGGCACACCTGCTTCTCAAGCGCCAGCGAGTCGCGTCGGCCGAGAGCTCCGCCGCCTTCGTCGGCGCGCTACGCGCGAGGCCCTGATGAAACCTGCGATGAGCTACCCCCGACGCGTGCGCATCGCGCGCAAGACGCTCGAAGCGCCCGACATCTGCAGCTTCGAGTTGGTCGCCGTCGACGGCGGGGCGCTGCCGCCGTTCACGGCCGGCGCGCACATCGACGTGCTGCTCGACGGCGAGGTGGTGCGGCAGTACTCGCTGTGCAACCACCCGCGCGAGACCGATCGCTACCTCATCGCGGTGCTGCGCGAGCCGGCGTCGCGCGGCGGCTCGAGCAGGATGCATGCGCTGCGCGAGGGCGACGAACTGGACATCTCCGAGCCCCGCAACCACTTCGCGCTGGCGCCCGACGCGCGCCGCCACTTGCTGCTGGCCGGAGGCATCGGCATCACGCCGATCCTGTGCATGGCCGAGCAACTCGCGAGCGAGGGCGCCGCGTTCGAGTTGCGCTACTGCACGCGCTCGGCCACGCGCACGGCCTTCCTGCAGCGCATCCGCCAATCCGCCTTCAGCGCCAAGGCCCAGATCCACCATGACGACGGCGCGGCCGCGCAGAAGCTCGATCTTCCGGCCGTCTTCGCTGCGCCGCAGGCGGGCGACCATCTCTACGTCTGCGGACCGGGCGGCTTCATCGAAGCGGTGCTTGCCGCGGCACGTGCCGCCGGTTGGCCGACGGAGGCGCTGCACCGCGAGTACTTCGCCGCCGGCCCCACCAGTATTGCGGACGACGGCGCATTCGATGTGCAGATCGCCTCCTCCGGGGCGCTGATCCGGGTCGCACCGCAGCAGAGCGTCGTCGCGGCGCTCGCCGCCGTCGGCATCGAAGTGCCGGTGTCCTGCGAGCAGGGTGTCTGCGGCACCTGCCTGACTGGCGTGCTCGACGGCACACCCGACCACCGCGACTTGTACCTGACCGACGACGAACGGGCGCGTGGCGACCAGTTCACGCCCTGCTGCTCGCGCGCCAAGTCGCCGCGGCTGGTGCTGGACCTGTAGCAGCAGAGGCGACAAGACGATGCATGACCAGCTCCCTCACCCCGAAGCGAACACCGAGGGCACGGCGGGCCGCCGACTGCTCGATTGGGGCGATCGGCTCTGCTGCGCCGCGCTGCTGGCGGCGGGCTTGGGCGGTGCAGCCTTGCTGGGCTGGTACGTCTGGCAGATGCCGGCCCTGCACTGAATCGAGCCGATCAGCCGCTATGGATCCCGTGTGCCGCGACTTCCCCACTTGCGACTCAGGTGGAGCCGTTGCGCCCGTCCAAAGGGTTTCCGGAGTCGGCATCTCCCCCATAGCGGGCGAGGGCCGGGATCAGCTTGGCGAGAACTTGTGGCCCGATCACTGCGGCCATCTCGCGCTCTGCATCTGCAACCGCACGGCCAAAGGCGTCCAGCCACGCCAGACCTGCTGGCGTGAACCGCACGATGCGGACCCGGCCATCGGCCGGATCGGCAACACGTTCCACCAAACCCCGCGCGCTGCACATATCGATGAGCTCCGTCATGGCCGCGTTGGTCATGGCGGCCCTGCGCGCCAGTTCGGTGATGCGGGTGCCTTCAATGTCCAGATGACGGGTCAGGTGGACGTGCGAGCGCTGTGTTTCGGTGTGTCCGGCCGCGCGCATGAGTTCCAGCACGCGCTCCTCGAAGCGGCGCAGCGCGTTGCTCAGCGCACGGCCCGGATTGCGGCTGCGCCAGGCGTAGGTATGACCGTCGGAGGGTTCTGTCATCGCAAACCCGACTGTTCACGGGCCATTTACTTTGGTAACCTAAGTATATCTGATGCCCAGCCCGAGGTCTATCCATGAACGCTGAAGTCGGCGCGCTGCGCACCCAGCCGAGGTCCATCGAGACCGACGTCCTGATTGCGGGCGGCGGCCCTTGCGGGCTGATGCTCGCCATCGAGTTGGGGCGCCGGAACATCCGCTGCCTGCTGGTCGACGCCAAGCCCGGCACGGCCTTCAATCCGCAGGCCAATGCGACCCAGGCGCGCACGATGGAGCACTTCCGGCGGCTGGGCTTTGCGCAGGAGATCCGCACGCTGGGTCTGCCGCCTGACCATGCGACCGACATTGCGTACTTCACGCGCTATTCGGCCCACGAGCTGGCCCGCATTCGGTTGCCTACGGCCGCCGAGGCCGTGGCCAAGATCAAGGAATTGTCGGGCGCCTGGAGCGCAGCCGAATTGCCGCACCGCGTGTCGCAGAAGTTCGTCGAGCAGGTGCTGCGCCGCCATGCTCAGGCCTGCCCGTCGAACGATGTGCGCTATGGCTGGACGTTGGACGCCTTCAGCGATGACGGCGATTCGGTGAGTGCGGCGGTGCGCCCGACGGAAGGCGGCATCGCCCAGCAGGTGAAGGCCAAATTCCTGGTCGGGGCCGACGGCGCACGCAGCTTGGTCAGACGCGAGCTGGGCATCGAGTGGGGCGGTGTCTCCGGCATCCAGCGGGAATTTATGGGCGGCAAGATGTTCGCCGTCTACCTGCGGTCGCCAGCGTTCCTGTCGGTGCCCAAGCATCCCAAGGCCTGGATGTACGTGGCCGTCAACCACCAGCGTCGCGCGTTCATGGCGTCTGTGGACGGTGTGGCCGAGTACGCGTTCCACGCCGCGCTGCGTCCTGGGGAGGATGCCGATTCTTGGACCGAGGCCGACGCCCGCCGCGTTTTCGCGGAGGCCGTCGGTGCCGAGGTGCCCATTGAGATCCTGTCCATGGGCACCTGGCTCGCAGGGCATGCCCTCGTCGCAAAGCGGCTGCAGCGCGGCCGCGTCTTCATCGCCGGCGACGCTGCCCATCTGTTCACGCCGACCGGGGGGCTGGGCTACAACACGGCAGTCGAGGATGCAGTGAACCTGGGCTGGAAGCTCGCCAGCGTGATCCACGGCCAGGCGCCGCCGGCGCTGCTGGACAGCTACGAGGCCGAACGCAAGCCGCTGGCCGAGCGCAACACGGGCTACGCTCGCCACTTTGCCGACTCGGTCGGGCTGTTCGTCGCGAAGCCTGAACTCGACGAGGCATCGGAGCGCGGCGACGAGGCGCGGCGCATCGCCTCCGAACAGCTCAACCGACATGCCCGCCTGGAGTTCAACATTCCGGGCGTCACGTTCGGCGGCCGCTACGACACATCGCCCGTGATCGTGCGCGACGATGCCGCGCTGCCGCCCGACGAGCCGAACAACTACGTGCCCACCGCAAGCCCTGGCGGGCGCCCGCCGCACGCCTGGCTAGAGGATGGCCGTTCGTTGTTCGACCTCTTTCATACTGAATGGACGCTGCTCAGGCTCGGTTCCGGTGCGCCCTCGGGTGCGGCCTTCGAGGCCGCGGTCCGTGCTGCGGGCATGGACCTGCGCATCGTTCACGTTGCGCAGGCGCCGCTGCGCGAGCTTTACCAAGCGCCGCTCGTCCTTATCCGTCCCGACCAGATCGTGGCGTGGCGCGGCGCCACCGATACGGCCGCTGCCGAGGTGGTGGCACGGGTGATGGGCCGTTGAGGCTCGCGCCGAGTCGTCGTTGAAGCCAGGAGACCGATCTTGCGCAATCTGAACCAGCACACCATCACCGAAGCCGTACTTGCGCGGCATGCGCAAACGGCGGACCCACGGCTCAAGCAGATCATGACCATCCTGGTCAAGCACCTCCACGAGTTCGCGCGCGAGGCGCATCTGACCGAGGAAGAGTGGTTCAAGGGGATCGAGTTCCTGACTCGCTGCGGCCACATCACCGACGACAAACGGCAGGAGTTCATCCTGTTGTCCGACGTGCTGGGCCTGTCGATGCTGACCGTGGCGCAGAACAACGACAAGCCGGCGGGCTGCACCGAGGCCACTGTCTTCGGCCCGTTCCACGTCGAGGGCGCGCCGCACTTCGAACTGGGCGACGACATCGCCAACGGCGCGCACGGGCAGCCTTGCGTGGTGCAGGGCACGATCCGGGGCATTGGCGGCGAGCCGGTTCCCGGTGCGCAACTCGACGTCTGGCAATCCGACGAGCACGGTCTGTACGACGTGCAGCATGCGGGAATCGACCACGCACAGGCGCGCGGCATCCTGAACGCCGACGATGCAGGCCGTTTCGTTTTCCGTTCCATCCTTGCTGTGCCCTACGCGATTCCGCACGACGGCCCGGTCGGAGACCTGCTGAAGGCGACCGGGCGCCACCCTTGGCGGCCGGCTCACTTGCACTTCCTCATCAAGGCACCGGGCTATGAGACGCTCATCACGCACGTGTTCCGCAGCGACGATCCATACCTCGATTCGGATGCCGTGTTCGGTGTGCGCCAGACGCTCATCGCGGAATGGAAACCGCAGCCCGATGGCAGCTACCTCGTCGAATACGACTTCGTTCTGAACCCCTGCAAGTGAGCCAGTGGCTGAAAAGGGAGCATGCAGTGATCCGGCACATCGTGATGTGGAATGTGGGCGGCGCGACGCCCGAAGAGAAGCGACAGAACATCGAGCGCATGCGCCGAAGCTTTCACGGCCTGCGCGGCGCAATACCGGGTCTGATTCACCTGGAGGTCGGCGTGGACGCCAGCACGGTCGACTATGCGTGTGATGTCGTCTTGTACAGCGAGTTCGAGTCTTGGGATGCGCTCAGGGCCTATGCAGTGCACCCCGAGCACCTGCGGGTACGAGACGAACTCGCAGGCGTACGCATCGCGAGACATCAGGTCGACTACGAGGCGACTGCCGATTGAGTGGCGTAGATTGAGTAGTGCCCAACTGGAGTTTCATGGACGAATTCATCTACAACGCACAGGCGTCGCGCGTGGTGTTCGGGCACGGCGCGCTGGCACACCTCGAACGCGAGATCGAGCACCTCGGTTCGCGCCGCGCGCTCGTGCTGTGCACGCCCGAGCAGTGCAGCCAGGCCGAACAGGTGGCGGCGCGCCTTGGCGACCGCGCCGCGGGGGTCTTCGCACGTGCGGTCATGCACGTACCGCTGGAGACGGCGCGCGAGGCCCGCGACGAGGCACAGCGGCTGGGCGCAGACTGCGCGGTGGCCATCGGTGGTGGCTCGACGATTGGGTTGGGCAAGGCCATCGCGCTCGACTCCGGCCTGCCGATCCTGGCGATCCCGACCACCTATGCGGGCAGCGAGATGACGCCGATCTACGGCATCACCGAAGGCGGTCTGAAGAAGACGGGCAGGGACCCTCGCGTATTGCCGCGCACCGTGATCTACGACCCCGAGCTGACGCTGACCCTGCCGGTGGGATTGAGCGTGACCAGCGGCATGAATGCGATCGCCCATGCGGCCGAAGGTCTCTATGCTCGCGACAGCAACCCCGTGATGGCGCTGATGGCCGAGGAGGGCATCCGCGCCCTGGCAGGGGCGCTGCCGGCGATCCGGCTCGCGGCCGACGACGTTGCCGCGCGCTCTGATGCGCTGTACGGCGCCTGGCTGTGCGGCATGGTGCTGGGTAACGTGGGCATGGCGCTGCACCACAAACTGTGCCACACGCTCGGCGGCAGCTTCAATCTCCCGCATGCGGAGGTGCACACGGTCGTGCTGCCGCATGCCATTGCCTTCAATGCCGGGGCGGCGCCCGAAGCCATGCTGCGCATCCGCCGCGCCCTCGGCGTGACCGGCTCGCTCAGCGCCGCGGCAGCGCTGTTCGACCTGGCCCGCGACAACGGCGCGCCCGTGGCACTGAAGGACATCGGCATGCAGGAGGTCGACCTGGAGCGAGCAGCCGGCCTCGTCGTGGCCAACCCGTACTGGAACCCGCGCGAGATCGGTTCTGGGCAACAGGGTGCGATCCTGCGCCTGCTGCGCAATGCGTTCGTCGGCCAGCCGCCGGAGTGAGTCAGACATTGGAGCAACGACATGTGGCCGATCTGGGAGTGGTTCGTCGACGTCGACTCTTATGTTGCTTGGGCCGAATGCTCTAGCGCATCGTCCAGGCCTTTGGTTTCGCTAGGGCTTGTGATATCCGGGATGGATAGCAGCGTCACGCCATGGCGCCGTGCGTGCTTCTTGCTTCCCGATGAAATCGAGAAATCCGCCAGTTCGCGACAACCCAGCTGCACTTAGCCTTGACTCCTGCCTTTTCCAAGCGAACCGAGGTCCAAGTCCAGTGCGTGTGCAAGGTACCAATGCGAACTACGGTGTCGCCGTCGCTTACGCCCCCACACCATCGCGAGAAGCCGACCCAGCACGGTGGCACTGTCGTCGGGCGCGTGGCCGGCCCTGATTGCTGCAACATTGGTCGGCGCTCGGCGGTCCTACCGCGGCCCGGATTGGGCGGACCATCCGCCGCCCAGCACCTTGTACAGCGTGACTCGGTTCGACATCCGCGACAAGCGCATGCCGATCAGGTTCTGTTGCGCGCTGTAGAGCGAGCGCTGCGAGTCCAGCACCGTGAGGTAGCTGTCGACGCCGCGCGAGAAGCGCGCCCGCGACAGCTGATCGCTCTCGGCCATGGCGTTCACGAGCGACTGCTGCGCCTCGAGCTGGTCCCCCACCGTGCTGCGCTGGGCCAGTGCGTCCGACACCTCGCGGAACGCGGTCTGGATCGCCTTCTCGTACTGCGCCACGTTGATGTCGCGGCCGATCTTCGCGATGTCGAGGTTGGCACGGTTCGCGCCGCCTTCGAAGATCGGCAGTGAGATCTGCGGCAGGAAGGTCCAGGTGCCCGAGCCACTCTTGAACAGATCCGAGAGATCGGCGCTCGATGAGCCCGCCGACGCGGTCAGGCTGATGCGCGGGTAGAAGGCCGCGCGCGCCGCACCGATGTTGGCGTTGGCCGCCTTCAGTTGGTGCTCGGCCTGCTGCATGTCGGGCCGGCGCTGCAGCAACGTCGACGGCAGGCCGCTCGGCAGGTCGGGCAGGGCGTTGAGCGAATCGGCAAGGTTGGCGGGCAGCAGCTCGGCCGGCACCGCCGAGCCCACCAGCAGCACCAGCGCGTTGCGGTCCTGCGCCACCTGCGCGGTGTAGCGCGCCACGTCGACGCGCGCGGTGTCGACGCTGGTCTGCGCCTGGCGCAGCGCCAGTGCCGACATGATGCCGACCTCGAAGCTGCGCTGGCTGAGCCGGTATGACTCGCTCTGGCTCGTTAGCGTGCTTTGCGCGAGGGCCAGACGCTCCTGATCCGCGCCCAGCGTCAGGTAGGCATTCGCCACCTCGGCCACGAGGCTGATGTGCGTGCTGCGCCGCGCCTCCTCGGTTGCCAGAAACTGCTCCAGCGCCTGAGCATTCAGGCTGCGCACGCGGCCGAACAGATCGAGCTCGTAGGCGCTGACGCCAATGCTCGCGCTGTACTGGCGGCTGATCTCCGGGTTGCCAGGCACGCGCAGGCCGTCGGCGGTGCGCGTGGCGCTCTGACTGCCGGTGGCGCTGACGCCAGGGTAGAGGTCGGCGTTCTGCACGCGGTACTGCGCACGCGCCTTGTCGATGTTCAGCGCGGCCACGCGCAGGTCGCGGTTGTTGACCAGTGTCAGCGCCACCACCTGGCGCAAGCAGTCGTCGGCGAAGAACTCGCGCCAGCCGATGTCGGCCGCCTCGGGCGCGTCTGCGGCCGGTGCCGACACCGCCTCCGGGTAGGCGGTTGGCACCGGCAACGGGGGGCGCTCGTAGGCGGGCATCAGGCTGCAGCCGCCGAGCGCGACAGCAGTGGCCGCGCAGGCCAGGGTGATCCAGGTCAAGCGAGTCATGTCAGTGGCCTTCCAGCAAAGAGGAGGTGTCGGCGTGCGGCTGCGGCGCCGCTGCGGCCGCCTTGGGCCGCCTGTCGAACAGGCGCCGCACGGTCACGAAGAACAGCGGCACGAAGAAGATCGCCAACAGCGTGCCCGAGACCATGCCGCCGACCACGGCCGTGCCCAGTGCGTTCTGTGCGCCGGCGCCGGCGCCCTTGCCCAGCATCAGCGGCAGCACGCCGAGGATGAAGGCGAGCGAGGTCATCAGGATCGGGCGCAAGCGCATGCGCGCTGCGGTCAGGGCCGCCTCGACCAGGCCCATGCCCTGCGCGACCAGGTCCTTCGCGAACTCGACGATCAGGATGGCGTTCTTCGAAGCCAGGCCGACGGTCGTCAGCAACCCGACCTGGAAGTACACGTCGTTCATCTTCCACGTCAGCAGCGCACCGAGCAGCGTGCCTACCACGCCCAGCGGCACGACGAGGATCACCGAGAACGGGATGGACCAGCTCTCGTACAGTGCCGCCAGGCACAGGAACACGACCAGCAGCGACACCGCGTACAGCAAGGTCGCCTGGCCGCCGGCCTCGCGCTCCTGGCGCGAGATGCCGGTCCATTCAAAGCCGATGCCGGGCGGCAGCTCGGCCGCGTGACGCTCCACCAGGTCGAGCGCCTGTCCGCTGGACATCGCGCCGGGCATGGCCATGCCGAGAATCTCGACCGAGGGCACGCCGTTGTAGCGCTCCAGCCGCGGCGAGCCCGATGTCCATGCGGCCTGCGCGAAGGCGCTGAACGGCACCATCGCGCCGCTGGCGTTGCGCACGAACCAGTTGTCGATGTCGCTCGGCAGCATGCGGAATGGCGCATCGGCCTGCAGGAAGACCTTCTTCACACGCCCCTTGTCGATGAAGTCGTTGACGTAGCTGCTGCCCCAGGCGGCCGAGAAGGTGTTGTTGACGTCGGCCATCGACAGGCCCAGTGCGCCGACCTTGTGTTCGTCAATGTCGAGGCGGAACTCGGGTGTGTCCTCCAAGCCATTGGGCCGCACGGCCATCAGGCCTTTCTCCTTCATCAGCGCACCCAGCAGCTGGTTGCGGGCCTGCATCAGCGCCGTGTGGCCGAGGTTGGCGCGATCTTGCAGCATCAGGTCGAAGCCGCTCGCGTTGCCGAGCTCCGAGACCGCCGGCGGGGCAAAGGCGAACACCGTCGCATCGCGCAGCTGCGCGAAGTAAGCCATGGCCTTGTTGGACACAGCAGCCGCCGCCAGATCGGGCCGCGTGCGTTCGCTCCACGGCTTGAGCTTGACGAAGGCGAAGCCCGCGTTCTGGCCGCTGCCCGCGAAGCTGAAGCCGGCCACCGTGAAGATGGAATCGACCGCGTCCTTCTGATCGACCAGGAAGTGGTGCTCGACCTGCTCGATCACTTTCAGCGTGCGGTCCTGCGTGGCGCCGGGCGGCAGCTGCACCAGCGTGAACAGCGAGCCCTGGTCTTCGTCGGGCAGGAAGCCGGCGGGGATCTTCATGAACACGAAACCGACCGCAAGCACGAGCACCGCGTAGCCGGCCATGTAGCGCCAGCCGCGGCCGAGCATGTGCCGCACCACGCCCTGGTAGCCGCGGTTGCTGCGATCGAACAGGCGGTTGAACGCGCCGAAGAACCCGATGGTGGCCAGTGCGTGGCCTTTCGCCACCGGTTTGAGCAGCGTCGCACACAGCGCCGGCGTGAGAACAAAAGCGACCAGCACTGACAGCGTCATCGCCGAGACGATGGTGACCGTGAACTGGCGGTAGATCACGCCGGTCGAGCCGCCGAAGAAGGCCATCGGCACGAACACGGCCGCCAGCACCAGCGCCACGCCCACCAGCGCACCGGTGATTTGCCCCATCGACTTGCGCGTGGCCTCCAGCGGCGACAGCCCCTCTTCGCTCATCACGCGCTCGACGTTCTCGACCACGACGATGGCGTCATCGACCAGCAGGCCGATCGCGAGCACCATCGCCAGCATCGTCAAGGTATTGATCGAGTAGCCGAATGCCGCGAGCACGCCGAAGGTGCCGAGCAGCACCACTGGCACGGCGATCGTCGGGATCAGCGTGGCGCGGAAGTTCTGCAGGAACAGGTACATCACCGCGAACACCAGCACGATGGCTTCGATCAGCGTCTTCACCACCTCCTCGATCGAGATGCGCACGAAGGGCGTGGTGTCGTAGGGCTTGATCACCTCCACGCCGGGCGGGAAGAACTTGCGCAGTTCGTCGACCTTGGCATCGATGCCTTGCACGGTGGCTAACGCGTTGGCGCCGGTCGCCAGCTTGATCGCCAGGCCGGCGGCCGGCTTGCCGTTGAAGCGGGCGACGGTGGCATAGCTCTCGCTGCCCAGCTCGATGCGGGCTACGTCGCGCAGGCGCACGGCCGAGCCGTCGGGCTGCGTTCGCAACAGGATGGCCTCGAACTCGGCGGCACTCTTCAGCCGTGTCTGCGCGGTGATGGTGGCGTTGAGCTGCTGGCTCTGGACCGACGGCAGGCCGCCGAGCTGGCCCGCCGAGACCTGCGCGTTCTGCGCCTGGACGGCGTTCTTCACGTCGAGCGGGGTCAGCTTGAAGCTGTTGAGCTTGCTCGGGTCGAGCCAGATGCGCATTGCGTACTGCGAACCGAACAATGTCGTGTCGCCCACGCCTTCGACGCGGCTGATCGCCTCCTGGACATTGGCGGCGACGTAGTCCGCGATGTCGGCGGCGCCCAGCTTGCCGTCTTGCGACACGAAGGCCAGCACGTTCAGGAAGTTGCTGGCCGACTTCGTGACCTGCACGCCTTGCTGCTGCACCTCTTGCGGCAGGAGCGGCGTGGCCAGCGCCAGCTTGTTCTGCACCTGCACTTGCGCGGTGTCGGGGTCGGTGCCGTTGTCGAAGGTCAGCGTGATGGTCACGCTGCCTGAGGATTCACTCGTCGAAGCGATGTAGGCCAGCCGGTCCAGGCCTTTCATCTTCTGCTCGATGACCTGGGTCACCGTGTCTTCCAGCGTCTTGGCCGATGCGCCGGGGTAGTTGGCCGAGATCGCGATGGCCGGTGGCGCGATCGTTGGGTATTGCGCGATCGGCAGGGTCTTGACGGCCATCACGCCCGCCAGCATCACGATGATGGCGAGGACCCAGGCGAAGATCGGGCGGTCGATAAAAAAGCGAGCCATGGTGGTGATCTCCTCGATGGGTCAGTTCGCAGCGACGCGCGCGGGGGGCGCGCTTGCTGGCGCCGCCACCGGCACGGCGTTGACGGGTTGGCCGGGGTGCGCCTTCTGCTGCCCCTCGACGACCAGGCGATCGCCGGCCTTCAGGCCCGAGGTCACCAGCCACTGGTCACCGATGGCGCGCTCGGTGGTGAGAGCCCGCGATTCGAGCTTGCCGTCGGCGCCGACCACGAAGGCGATCGGCTTGCCGGCGGCGTCGCGGCTGACCGCCGGCTGCGGCACCAGCAAGGCGTGGTCGCTGACGCCCTCTTCGACCTTGGCGCGCACGTACATGCCGGGCAGCAGGTCGGCGTTCGGGTTGGGGAACACCGCACGCAAGGTGATGGCACCGGTGCTCTGGTCGACCGTCACGTCCGAAAACTCCAGCTTGCCGGCGAGCGGGTAGGTGCTGCCGTCTTCCAGCAGCAGATTGACAACGGCCGCGTTGGCGCCACCGCTCTTCAGATCACCCTGCGCCAGCGCGTGCTTGAGCCGCAGCACCGCGCTGCTCGACTGGGTCACGTCCACATAGATCGGATCGAGCTGCTGCACGGTCGAGAGCAGCGTCGCCTGGTTCGCCGTGACCAGCGCGCCCGGGGTCACCGACGACTTGCCGATGCGCCCCGAGATGGGCGACACGACGCGGGTGTAAGCCAGGTTGATGCGGGCGCTCTCGAGCGCCGCTTTGGCTCCGGCCACGTCGGCTTCACCCTGCTGCAGCGCGGCCGACGCATCGTCCTGATCCTGCTGGCTGACGGCCTTGATCGCCACCAGTTCGCTGTAGCGCTCCGACTTCAGCCGGGTCGACCGCAGATTGGCTTCGCTCTTGGCCAGCGTGGCGCGCGCGCTCTCGAAGCTGGCCTGGTAGCTGGCCGCGTCGATCTGGTACAGCGGCTGGCCGGCCTTCACCAGGCTGCCTTCTTGGAAGCTGCGCGCCTGGATCAAGCCAGTCACCTGCGGCCGCACTTCGGCGATCTGGTAGGGCACGGTGCGGCCCGGCAGTTCGGTGTTGAGCGCCAGGCGCTGCGGCTGCACGACGACCACGCCGACCTGCGGCGGGCCCGAGGCGGCGGGCGGAGGGCCCTGCGGCGGGTCTCCGCACGCCGTGAGCAGGGCCGACACCAGGGCCAGCATCGCGGTGTCACTGGTCAGAGAATGGATCGAAGGCATGGGGAAACTCCTTGAACGGGGCGTGAGGGCCTGCAGCGCGCCGCCCGGCGGCTGCCTGTTAAACATACGTACGAGTACAGTATAAGGGTTTACCAGCAGTGCATGTCAAGCGATAATGAACTCATGAGTTCATAAGATGGGTGTTGACATGAGAGTAAAAACCGAGACAAGACGCGAGGCGATCCTGGAGGTGGCGGCGCAGGTGTTCCAGGAACTGGGCTATGAGCGCACGTCGATGGATGAAATCGCCGCGCGCATGGGCGGGTCGAAGGTGACGCTGTACGGCTACTTCGCGTCGAAGCAGCAGCTTTTCCTCCAAGTCGCCAACCACCTCGGTGCTAAGCAGTTGGGCCCGGCATACGATGAACTGGTGGTCGACAGCGACGACATGTCGCGAGTGCTGCGCCGCTTCGGCGAGAAGTTCCTGTCGTTCATCTGCACACCGCAGGCCGCGGGTACGTATCGCATGGTGATTTCGCAATCCGGCCAGTCCGACATCGGACGTGCGTTTTTTGAACTGGGACCGAAACGCGGCGAAGAAGCGATCGCGATTTTTCTTCAATCACAAATGGATATTGGTCGCCTGAAGAAGACGGACGCGTCGGTTGCGGCCAAGCACCTGCTTGGCCTGCTGTCAGCCGAGACGTTCGATCGCATCCTGCTGGGCGTGATGGCGTCGCCCACGCGTCAGCAGCTAAAGCAGATCGTGGACCGCGCGGTCAAGGTGTTCACGGTCGCTTACGC
>Ga0070673_100001403_pt1 | contig 14098 bp, 9 predicted proteins | sample KBSM23metaG_FD_65342 | JGI IMG/M metagenome (GOLD analysis project Ga0070673, IMG submission 65342) | Miscanthus rhizosphere microbial communities from Kellogg Biological Station, Michigan, USA - KBS M2-3 metaG | ecosystem: Host-associated > Plants > Roots > Rhizosphere > Soil ... | reverse complement strand
CGCGGCGCGGGTTACCGATCGTCGCCGCGGTCGCGCCGGCGGATGATCTCGTCCACGCTCAGGTTCGACAACCCGCGCTGCTGCAGCCGCCGCACGTACGACGGATCCACGCCGTGGTCGCGCAGGCGGATCAGCGAGTCGGCCGGGATCCCGTTGTAGCCGAGTTGCGCCATCGCGCGGACGTACTCGGGATCGACGCCATGATCGCGCATGCGCGTGAACTCGTCGATGGTGAGCTTGTGGCCGAGGCCCTGCATGCCGCGGATGTATTCCGGGTCGACGCCGTGATCGCGCGCGGCGACGAGGGCGTCGAGGCCGAGCCCGCGGAAGCCGAGCGCCGCGAGTCCGGCGACGTAGTTGGGATCGACCCCGTGATCGCGTGCGCGGACGATCTCGTCGGCCGACAGCTTCGCGAGGCCGTGCGACGCCATGCCGCGGACGTATTCCGGATCGACGCCGTGATCGCGAAGGCGGATCAGCGCGTCGACGGTGCCGAGCCGGTAGCCGAGCGCCCCCATGTCCCTGACGTAGGCGGCATCGACGCCGTGCTTCGCCGCGTTGACGAGCGTGGGAAGGTCCGGCATGGCATAGCCGGCGGCGGTCAGCGTGTCGAGGTAGGCGATGCCGATGTCGGCGATGGCGAGATGAAACTGATCCTGCGGCGTCGGCCGGCCGATGCCGCGTTTGGCCAGCTCCGCGCCGAACGTGGCGCTGGGCTCGAAGACATACGTGCCGGCGCAGGCGCTGTTGCGGCACGTGCCGTCGATGGTGAACGTGCCCGCCTCGCGGCGAATCGGAAAGTGCACCGTGGACGCGGCTGCGAGCGTCGTCCCCGCCACCCGCTCGACATCGGCGAGCGCGAGCGTGGTGCCATACATCGCGCGACCGCGGCGGACGTTCAGCTGCACCCGGCCCGACTCCCGCAAGAGATGCACGTCCCAGGTGCCGGTGAACTCCTGCTCCTGCCCGCCTGATCCGGGCAATGGCGCCGGCGACGCGGGATCGATCGGCATGAGCGCCGCGCGCACACCTGCCATCGGCAGGAAGACGGCGATCGCCACCGCGACCAGGAAGCTGCCGCGGACGGGGCCGAGCGCCGTGCGATTGCGCGCCTCGTCGAGGATCGCCAGCAGCCGGCGTTCGAGCTGTCGCGCGCGCGCCATGCCGAGCGCGGTTGCCGGCGCCGGAGCGGCGCGGAACGTGTGGGCGATGTCGAGCAGGTGCCCGGCGTAGTCACGCGCAGCGGCGCCCGAGGCCAGGACGCGATCGTCGCAGGCGAGCTCCCGCTCCGTGCGCAGGCGCCTGGCCGCCCACCACACGCCAGGATGCGGCCAGTAGAACGCGCACGCGAACGCGGCGATCCGCTGGACCAGGCAGTCGCGCCGCGCGACGTGCGCCAGCTCGTGCAGCAGCACCGCCCGGCGGCGGTCGTCGCCCCACTCGTCGGCCGATGCGGGCAGCACGATCGTCGGCGCGGCCGTCCCGAACGTCAGCGGCATCACGTCGCGTTCGCTGCGCAGGAGGCGCACCGTCCGGGACACGTGCAGCTGCGCTGCCGCGGCGTCGCACAGCCGCCGCCAGCCGGCATCGTTCACCTCACGTGACGCGCGCGTCAGCCGCCGGAGAGCGAGCGGTTCGACCGCAAGCCGCATGAGCAGGAGGACGAGGCCGGCGGCGTAGACGAAGTACAGCGCGGTCAGCGCGGCGCGCGGCGTCAGGCGCGGCGGTGCGGACGCGGCCGCCGGCGCCGTATCCGGTTCGCAGCGCCCGCCATCTTCGAGGCAGGGCACCGGGACCGCACGCGCGGACGCGCCCGGCGCGACCACCGCGTTGGAAGGGGCGGTCCCGGTGGAGGCGACGTGCGGCGCCGCCCGCCGCGCGATCGGAATGGGCACGGTCCATTGCGGCAGGACGAACGCCGCCACCGGCAGCGCGAGCAGCGCGCCGATCGCGAGCGTCCACACGAGATGCCGTGTCGCCGCCGAGGCGCGGCGGCGCAGGCCGAGATCGGCAACCGCGGCAACCGCCAGCAGCGCGGACGCGCGAACGATGACGTCGAGGGTGAACGGGCTCATCGCGTGCCTCCCTCGCGGCGGCGCTTCAGCAGGGCGCTCAGCCGCTTGTATTCCTCGTCGGAGATCGGCTCGGCGTCCATGCCGAGCAGCGCCGCGGCCGCGGATCCGGGTGAATTGTCGAAGAACGTGCGCACGAGCTGCTTCAGCGCGGAGCGGCTCGCGTCCTCCGGCGTCGCGGCCGGGAAATAGACGAAGCGCGGCCCGTCGTACTCGCGTGCGAGGAGGCGGCGGTCGATCATGATGTCGAGCAGCTTGCGCACGCTGGACGGGCTCGGCGCGTCGGGCAGCTCGGCGCGGATCTCCTCGACCGTCGCGCGCCGGCGGCGATGGAGGATCTCCATGATCTGCGCCTCGCGGCGCGTCAGGTGGGGCGGAGCAGGTCGCGGCATGACGTCTCGGGTTTAGGGCGAAAAAATTCGCGCACAGCGAATATATTCGCGCAGGCCGCGGCTGTCAAGGCGTTCGCTCCATCTCGCTCGTCATCGACTGATAGAGCGCCTCGAACATGTCCATCCCCGCCTGCAGCAGCGCGTCATCGTGCGCGTGCGCGCGGCGGAGCCCCTCGACCAGCCGTCCCACGGTCGGCGCCTCGGGCTCGCGGCAGGTGGCTTCCTTGAGATCCAGATCGTGGACGATGCGCCCGATATGCTGGACGGCAGCGTCGCGGATGGCGAAACGCTCGCACAGGGTTTCAAACGTGCACTGCGTGCCGTGATGCCCGAACTCGGCCTCGAACATGTCGAAGGGTATGGCCTTCGAGTCGTTCCTGGCATCGCCGAACACGAATTGCGCCTGCGGATCGATGAAGCGTCGAATCAGCCATCCGGATGACATGCGGTCGACGCCGGGCCGCGGTCGTGTCATCCAGGTTCGTCCGTGATACGCGTCGCGATCGAGAGTCGTGGTGGCAGCTGTTGCGGGCATCGGCGGCCTCCGTCCTGAACGTTGATCGAGTTGATCGAGCAGCGCGGCCGCATCGCCACGCTGATCGACGTTGAGGAAGTCGAGACGAACCGCCTCGTCGTAGCGCTCCCGCAGCCGCCGTAGCCGCTGGGTCATGGCGCGACGGGCCGTCCCCTGACGGGGCGGCGGCCGCTTCAGCAGCGCGCGCGCCGCGGCGATGATGGCCGTGAACTCGGCCGCCCTGGCGGCGCGGAATGCGTTGGTCACCTCGTCGAGCGTCGCCTGATCCGGCGCGCGTGCCAGCAGCACGATGGCCTGGCCCCCGGCTGCGATCACCTCGTGGCGTATCCATTCGAAGTCCTCGCGCGATTCCGGCGAGCTGGGCAACGCATACGCGGAGTTCTTCAGCGAGACGGCGCCGACGCGCTGCAACCGGCGCCAGGCCTGGACGCGGGCCTGCGCCTTCGACGAGGGGAGGAAGTGCAGCAGCAGCAACCAGTCCGGGGCGGTCACAGAGTCTGACATCATTATACGTTGTTGACGAAACAAACATAACACGATTACTATGCGGCGAGGGGGGCACATGCTGCTGACGACGCGTCGCGAGTTCGTGTCGGTCCTGGGCGCCGGCGCCCTGGGCGTGCGCAGCGGCGGCGGGGAGCCGCGGCCAGCCCCTCTGGCCGCATTCGCGCAGGAGTTCCCCGCGCTTCGTCAGCGCGTCAACGGGCAGCCGCTCGTCTATCTGGACAGCGCCGCGACGACGCTGCGGCCGCAGGCGGTCATCGATGCGCTGGTCGACTACTACTCCACCGACAACGCCAATCCCTCGCCCGTGCACACGCTCGCGGCGAAGGCCGCGGCACGCCTCGCGGCCGCGCGCGACGCCGCGGCGCACTTCGTCAATGCCTCGAGTCCGAGCGAGATCATCTTCGTGCGCGGGACGACCGAAGGCATGAATCTCGTCGCATCCGTCTGGGGCGCGGGCCACCTCTCGCCGGGCGACGAAGTCGTCCTGTCGGTCGCGGAACATGCCTCCAACCTGATGCCATGGTCGCGCGCCGCCGAGCGCGCCGGCGCGCGCGTCCGTGTGGCAGACGTGGATGACGAGGGGCGGCTCAGCGCCGACGCGGTCGCGGCCGTGCTCTCCAAGAGGACGCGGGTCGTCGCGTTCAGCCATGTCTCGAACGTGCTCGGCTACGTCAATCCGGCCCGGGAGATCGCGCGCGTCGCCAGGGCTGCCGGCGCGATGGTCGCCATCGACGGCGCGCAGGGGGCTCCGCATGTCAAGGTTGACGTGCAGGACATCGGCTGCGACTTCTATGTCTGGTCGGGCCACAAGATGCTCGGCCCGATGGGCACCGGGGCGGTCTGGGGCCGGCGCGAGCTGCTCGATCGGCTGCCGCCGTATCATGTCGGCAGCAACATGGCCCACGCGGTCACGCTCGACCATGCCGATCTCGAGGTCGGGGCGCAGAAGTATCAGGCGGGGACGCCCGATGTCGCCGGCCCGGTCGGTCTTCACGCGGCCATCCGGGTGTTCGATCGAGTCGGCGATGAGGCGATTCGCGCTCACGACGAGGCGCTGGTCGGGCGGGGACTGGAGCGGCTGCGCGCCGTTCCGCGGCTGCAGCTGCTCGGCCCGACGCAGCCGGCCGGGCGCGTGCCGGTGTTCACCTTCGTCCTCGGCGGCGTGCCCGCGACGTCGGTCGCGCAGCAGCTCGATCGCCGCGGGATCGCGGTTCGTGCCGGCGACATGGCGGCGCTGCCGCTGCTGACGCGGTTCGGCGTGCGCGAAGCGGTGCGGGCGTCCGCCTATCTGTACTCCACCGCGGACGACTTCGATCGGCTCGCCGATGCGCTCGGGGAGATCGTCCGGCTGTGATTCACCTTCGCAGCGGCACTCCGCTGGTGTTCCTCACCGCCGCGCTCGCCATGACGTGGCTGTCCGCAGAGGAGCCGCTGACGCTCGCGCGCGCCATTGAGCTGCCGCGCGTCGACGGCAGGATCGACCATCTGGCCTTCGACGCAGCCGGTCAACGCCTCTTCGTCGCGGCGCTGGGCAACAACACGGTCGAGGTGCTCGACGTCAAGGCTGGCACGCACATCACAGGTCTTCCGGGATTCCACGAGCCGCAAGGCATCGCGGTGGCGCCTGATGCCAGGCTGATCGCCGTCGCAAATGGTGGAGGAGACGGGCTCGAGTTCCGTAACGCGGATGATTATCGGCCCGGCCTGTCGGTCCGGCTTGGAGACGACGCCGACAACGTGCGGTATGACGCATCGGCCAAGCGCCTTTACGTGGGGTTTGGCGGCGGCGCATTGGCCGCCGTCAACCCGGCCGACGGAAAAATCGTGGCGAACGTCAGGCTGGCCGGCCACCCCGAGTCGTTCCAGCTCGAACGATCGGGCTCGCGAATCTTCGTGAACGTGCCGACAGCGGATCAGATCGCGGTGGTGGACCGCGGAGCGATGAAGGTCGTGTCGACGTGGGCCGTGTCGGGCGCCAGGGCGAACTATCCGATGGCGCTCGACGAAGCGAACCACCGCCTGTTCATTGGCTGCAGGCGACCCGCGAAGGTTCTCGTCTTCGATACGGCGACCGGCCAGGAAGCGGGCGCGTTCGAGATCGTCGGCGACACCGACGATCTGTTTTACGACGCCGCACGGAAGCGGCTTTACGTCAGCGGCGGCGAGGGATTCGTCGACGTCTTCCAGAATGGCGAAGCCAACCGCTTCGCCCGCGTCGCGCACATCGCCACGGCGGCCGGTGCCCGAACGTCCCTGTTCGTTCCGGATCTGAATCGCTTCTTTCTCGCCGTCCCGCATCGAGGCAGCCAGCGAGCCGAGATTCGCGTCTACGACGTCCACTGACCAGAACGGCTGCGCTATCGAGACTTGTGTCGGTAGCGTCGCCACGTCTATGATTACCGGTCCTCCGGCATTTCGGAGGAATCCCCGGTGATGCTGTCCGCCGCCCGCCGCCTTCGGAAAAGCCTCGTCCTTGCCGGTCTGCTGACCGCCGGCTCCATCGCGGTCGCCGAAGCGCAGGGCTCCGGCGCGACGATCGAGGTTCGCCTGGATGCGACCGTCCAGGGGGCCGCCACGGTCCCCGTGCGGCTTCAGTCCTCGACCGATCCGTCCCAGTACTGGGCGGCGGATCTGATCGGAGGTGGCAGCGTCCAGTTCAGGCTGGTCCCGCCCGGGAGCTACCGGTTGATCTCGGGCGCCGTGGAACGACGCCTCGACGTCGCGTCCGGCGACAAGCTCACCGTCGAAGTGACCTCCTCCGCCTCGCCGGCCCCCGACGCCCGGGAGATGCTCGTGAGCGGACCGCACCGCACGGCGTACGGAACGCGGTTCGGCCAGGGGGCCATCGATCTCCTCCCGAGAAGCGGAAGCGTCTACGGGTTGATCGAACGCAGCGATCCGCTCGTCGTCACCGAGCGCATCGAGGGAGGCGGCGCCAATGCCGATCCGCAGCGCCTGGCCTCGTCGGGCGCGTCGTGGACGCAGACGTCCTTCCGCCTCGGCGACGCCGACGTGACCGATCCCGATCGGACCGGCTTCGCGATGTTCTACCCGAACCTCGACACGCTGCAGGCCGTCAGCGTCACCACCGCGGGCCTGCCTCCCGACGGCTACGGCGGCGGGACGTCGGTGATGCTCGTCCCGCGAATGCCTGCGCCAGCCTGGCAGCGGACGATCCAGTTCGACGGTTCGCCGCCGGCGTTTCAATCGGTGAACCCGATGCCGTCGGCACCGTCCGTCGCACGACTCCAGTCGGCGTACGGCGCATCGTTCGTCGTCACCGGCCCCGTATCTCCCCGGCTTGGGCTGCTGCTGGCCGGCGGCATCGTGCGATCGACCCGTCTCGAGCGAGGCCAGGACGTCTCGATGCCCAGTCGGGTGCGGACGCTGACGTCGCACGTGACCTACAAGGCGACGCCGCGTGACAACGTGCGCCTCTTCGCGCAGGTCGACGGCCTGTCGTCCCCGGCCACAGGCCGCGCCGCACTCGTCAATCCCGCCCTCGCGCAGACGACCCGATCGACGCTGCTTTCGACCACGTGGGATCGCACGGCGCGCGTCGGGCTGACCTGGTCCGGCAATGCGACCTACGCCGTCGCGGCGTCCGACGCCGCTCTGGCTGGCGAGTCCCTCGTCGCAACGATGGAGCGACTGCGGGATGGCCCGGCCGGCGAGCTGGCAAACTCGACGAGCGGCGGGCGCGACCGCGCCGCCTTCAGCTGGCGCGGCGATCCGGGCCCCTTGACGTGGCTGGGCCGCCGTCACCTGCCGCAATTCGGCGGCAGCGTCCTCTGGACCGGCGTGCGGCGCAACGCGCCCGGATCGTCGCTCATCGGCGAACTCGTGGACGGCGAACCCGCGCGCGCCTGGCAGTACTCGACCGACGGCGCGCCTTCACGCGCGGGGGCCAGGGAGCTGGCGCTCTGGGCCGCCGATGAAATGCCAATCGGCCAGAAGATCGATCTCAATCTCGGCGTGCGCGCGACGACAACGGCGGCCTCCCGCAACGGCGAGGACGCGGGAATCGCATGGCGCGCCCTCTCGCCGAGCCTCACGACGACGTGGCGCGCGCTGCCCGACGATCGCCTGACCCTGGTGATTGGGGTGGCGCGGTATTCGGCGCGGCTGCCTCTCAACTACCTGAGCTACGGCGATCCTCATGCGCTGACGGGGACCGTTCATCTCTGGAACGATCTGAACCAGGATCGGCGCCTGCAGGCCGACGAGGTCGGGACCGCCATCGCCGCGGTCGGGCCCTGCTGCGCCAGCGGCCGGCTGAACACCATCGCCGCCGATCTGCACCCCCCGGCCACGACCGAAATCCGGGGATCGCTCCAGACCCGACTCACCGAGCACCTGGTGCTCCGCCTGGGCGGCACCGACCGGCGGACCGACGCCCTGATTCAACCGGTCGACACGATCGGCATGGCCGGTAATTTCTCGCTGACGCACGTCGAGGACACCGGGTTGAACCTGCTGGATCCCGTGGACGATCAAATGCTTCCGATCTTCCACCGGCTCCCTCAGAGTTACGGGCGGGATGCCTACGTGCTGCAAAACGTCGAGGGGAATTCGGCACGCGACCACGGTCTCGATCTCGTGCTCGAGCGGGCATTCAGCGGCCGCTGGGGAATGCTCGTCGGCGCGACCGCCCACAAGTCCACTGGCGCCGGCGGCAACCGCGGCTACCGGCCGGATGAGAACGACCAGGGCGTGCTGGGAGAAGTGTTCAGCGATCCGAACGCCGCCACCGGGCGGCGGGGACGGCTGTTCTTCGAGCGCGGCTACGTGATCAAGTGGTCCGGAGTCTACGAGCTGCCCCGCGACGTGCGGGTCAGCGCGGCGGCGCGGTACCAGGACGGCCAGCACTTCACGCGCGTGGTGATCGCCCCCGACGTCGAATACGGCGTCGAATTCGTCCCCGCCCTTCCACGAGGCCTGACCCGGTTCACCTACACGTTGACCCTCGACACCCGGATCGAAAAGCAGGTCCGCATGGGCGGCGGACACGCCGCCGTGATCCTGCAGGTGTTCAATCTGCTCAACACGAACAACGAAGTCGAGGAGGACGAGGTCACCGGCCCGGCGTTCCGGTCGGCGACGGCCGTCCAGCCCCCGCGCTCGGTCCGCCTCGGCCTTCGCTTCACGTTCTGATCACGGCGGGCGGGTCCCGGCAGCCCAGATGGTCCTCCTGATCTGCGCCGGTCCCCCGGTCAGTTGGTAATCGTCAGCATCCGGCTCACTGTTCCCACCGTCGTCCCACCGGCGTTCTTGAGCGTCATCGTCACTGTCGTCGAGCCGGCGCGATCCGCGCGAAGCTGCCAGGAGACGTTCTGCGATCCGCCGGCCGCCACCGTGGCGACCGACTGCGTGGCGCTCTGCGGACTGTTCAACCGCACGGCGTCGCTCGGCGAGAAGCTGATCACGACCGAGAGGCCGCTCGCCGCCGACGTGCCGGTGTTGGTGACCGTTGCGGTCGCGGTGAACGACTGGCCGCGGGCGATGGTGGCCGGCAGGCCGCTCAGTGCGATCGTCGTGGCCGCAGGAGCGCCGCCCGTCGGCGTGAAGGTGCGCGCGGCCGACCAGTTGCCAACGACCCCGGCCGAGTTCTTCGCGCGCACGCGCCACCAGTGCGTCACCGACGACAAGCCGGTGACGCTTGTCTGTGACGCCGTCGATGTCAGGCTGCGCACCAGCGGCGCGGTGAAGCCGCTGCTGTCGTCGACCTGGATCTCGTAGCTGACGGCGTTGGTGGCGTCGCTCCAGTCGAGCGTCACGGGCTGAGCCGACGAGGCGCCGTTGGCCGGACTGACCAGCGTCGGCGTGCCGGGGGCCGGCGGCTGCGTCGCGCCGGCCAGGACCGTCAGGTTGGCCGATCGCGTCACGCTCCCCTGGAACCCCGTGATGGTGACGGATGTGTTCGCGGAGACCGTGAAGGTGGTCACCGTAAAGCTGGTCTGGGTCTGGCCAGCCGGCACCGTGACTGACGGGGTCGCTTGCGCCGCGGACGGATTATTCGTCGAGAGCGTGACCGAGACGCCCCCGGACGGTGCTGCGGCCGTGAGGGTCACTGTGCCCGCGACGCTGGTGCCGCCGGTCACGCTCGTGGCGCCGAGCGTCAGTGACTGCAACGCTGGCGCGGTCGCGCCCGCCCCGAGGCTGATGAACTCCGTCTTCGTGACGCCTCCTGCACTCGCGTTGATGGTCCCCGTCGTGAACGAGGCGACGCTGCTGGTCGTGACGGTGAAGCTGCCCGAGCTGTTGCCCGCGGGAATCGACACGCTCGCGGGCACATGCACGACCGACGGGATGTCGGTGCTCAAGATTACCTGAGCCCCGCCCGCCGGCGCAGGTGAGACCAGCGTGACGGTGCCTGTCATCGAGTCGCCGCCGATCACACCGGTCGGACTCACGGCAAAGCCGAGCAGCGTCGGGACGCTGGCGCCCGGATCGATTTCGAGCAGCCGGGCATGCGACATGAACAGCGGGCTATACGTCGCTTGAATGAGGACCCAGAACGGCGCGATCACTTGTGGCGCGTTGATCGTGAAGTCGGCAGTCATGGCGCCCGCCGGCACCGTCACGTTGGGCGGCACGACGACCTGTCCTTCCATGCTGCCGCTCAAGCGGACGAGCGCACCGCCCGCGGGCGCGGGTGCGGTCAGCGTCACGGTGCCGAAGATGCTGGCGCCGCCGGCCACGCGATTGGCCGAGAGGCTCAGCGTCGCCACACTCGCTGCCGCCGGCGCGCTGCCTGCCGGCATCAGCGTCACGACCGTGTTCGGGGCGCGATAGTTTTCGAGGGCGTCACCCAGATCGATCCGCACGATCGTGGGCACCGACACCGGCGAAGTCGCGACGTCGAACGTCGCGCCCGTCGCGCCCGCCGGAATGAAGACGCGCGCAGGAGGCGTGACCAGGCTCGTGTCGCTGCTGACGAGCGTCACCTGGAGGCCGCCGGGCGGCGCCGGATTGAGGAGCGTCACGGTGCCCGTCAGGAGGCTGCCGCCGATCGCGGTCTCGGCGTTCAACGAGATCCCCCAGAGGATCGGGGACACTCCGAGCGAGCTCATCTGCCAGCCTCCGGCATACGCCGCCCGGATCGTGCCGACGATTTCTCCTCCAACCGCCACCGTCGTAATCGGAACCGTCGCGTCGGTGGCCCCGGCGGGAATGAAGACGCTCGCCGGCGTCTGGGCTTCGGCGAGGTCACTGGCGACCTTGATCACGGCGCCGCCGGCAGGTGCCGGCATGTTCAGTGTCACGCGCGCCTGCGTCGGGTTGCCGCCATAAGTGGTGACGGGTCCGGCGACGATGTTGGCGAGTGCCAGGCCGGGCGGCGTCGGCGGTGCCGCCACAACGGTGAAGCTGGCGCCGGCCGACCACGGTCCGGGCACCGCGCCGTGGACGGCGCGGACGCGCCAGAAGTAGGTGCCCGGCGGCAGGGTGTCCACGATCATGTAATCCGAGCGGGCGAGGTTCTGGATCAGGAACACGCCGAACACTCCCTGGAACGCCGGCTCGTCGTCGATGTCCAGGTCGTACGAGGGCGTCTCCTGGTTCGGGGTGTCCGTCCAGTCGAACGTCAACGGGATCGACAGCGCCGCTCCGCCGATGGGCGACAGCAGCGTCGGCGCCGGCGGCACCGGCGCGGTGTTGGTGATCTTCACGTTGAGCGTCGAGGACGGCAGCCCGCGCACCCCGTCTGCCGACACGGCGCGGATGCGGTAATAGACGTTGGGAATCTCGTTGCCCCATCCGGCGCGGAACTTCGTGCCGAACTGGATCGGATCCGTGGTCAGCGTCAGCGGGTCCGAGAAGGTGGGCTCGTCATCGGCCTCGAGCAGGTAGTACTGCGCGTCGGCCACCGCGCTCCAGGTGACGTCGAAGAATTCGCGAGCATGAAACCGGGTCCCCGTCGCCGGCGAGGTGAAGCTCGGCGTGCCGGGCGCGGCACCAATCCCGACCACCATGAAGCTTCGCACCGCCGACCACGGCGATTCGATCGAGCCGACGGCTCCTCCGACTGTCTGTGACGCTTTCACGCGCCAGAAGTAGGTGCCGATGGGAAGGCCGCTGACGCGACTCTGCGTCGGGACTGGAACGCCCGGCAGCGACTCCTGGGTGAACCCCGCCGCCACGGTCGTCGCGAACGTCGAGCTGGTGCTGACCTGCCACGTGTAGCTGCCGATCGGGCCATCGGGATCGACGACGGCTCCCCAGCGCAGCGTGAGCGGTTCGACCAGGCCCGCGCCGGCGGACGGATCGACGAGTGCCGGCGCAGGGGGCGCGGTCTGCGCGAACGCGGCACTCGCGAGCGCCAGCGCCGTGACGAAAAAAGCCGTGCGAACGACGACGTGCCTCATGGGAGCTCCTTGGAGTGTCAAAGATTGTTGATGCGCGACCGTCAACCCGCGTCGCGCCCAGCGCGTGCGGCAAGCGTTGACAGTCGACCCGCGGGATCACTCGCCGGCGGGGATGCCGGCATACCAAGGTTGCAGGGATTCTACTCCGCGAGTGCGATCATCGCGTAACTGGAAAGGACTGACCAAGGCCGCTGACGGGTGCCGTACGGCCTCTTCGGACGAGCTAGCCTGATCAGTTAGGCAGGTACGAGGGGTTGCACTCAGGCTGCCGGCGCAGGGTCACGAGCCCGGCTCCGTACGATAGCCGCCGCGCGTCGCGGCCATGCGACGTCCGGCGGCACGGATAATCCACGGAGCGAAGCGTTCGATGAGCACCAGCGCTTTGCCGTGCCCCGTAATCACCGCTTCGCGCTTTCCGCGGGCGACCGCGCTGAGCATTTGGCGAACGGCTTCAGGCGCCGGCATGACGAGCCATCCTGGAATGGGATCCTTGAGTTCGGAATGAAGCGTGCCGCGATTGTCGACGCGGCGAATGTCGGAGGCGACAAACCCGGGGCTGATGAGCGTGACCTTGACGCCGTCGAGGGCGAGTTCGGGAGTGATGGCATTGGCGAGAGCACGTACCGCGAATTTGCTCATCGCGTACGCAGATGCCCCCGGCGTGGATCCCCAGCCGGCAACGCTGCCGATGAGGACGAGGTGGCCATGAGACTTCCGTATTTCGGGGAGCCCGGCGTACAGGGTGCGGAGAAGCCCGAAGACGTTCGTTTCGAATTGGCGGCGGTAGTCGTCGAGGGTGAGCCTGGAAAACGGCCCGACGATGCCGAACCCGGCGTTGGCGATGACGATATCGAGCTTGCCGTAGGCGCGAATGGCTTCGCTCACGGCGTGCTCCAGATTGCCGTCGCGCGTGACGTCCGCGGGAACGACGAGCGGACTCTCGTGGCCAGCGGGGGCGATTCTCGCCGCGAGGGCGTCGAGTAATTCGCGGCGCCGCGCGGTCAGCGTCAGGTGCGCGCCAGCGGCGGCGAGTTGAACGGCAAGTTCCTCGCCTATCCCGGAGGACGCTCCGGTGATGAGAATGGACTTTGAATGGAAGAAGGCGTTCGCCATGGCGCTGACGGTATCATCGCCTCCCTGCGATGACCCTGGGGCCAGATTCCCACGAGCGATTTAAAGGCCTGAGCCGCCACCGTGGCTGGACGGTCGCCGAGTACGGGCTGTTGGTGATTTGGGTGGTTGCCGCCGCGATGACGATGTACCCGGCGCTCGGGAAAGCGACGGGCCTGAGGGGGACGTTCTTCACCTCGTACGCCGCCGACGTGGCGAATCCGCCCTGGATCTACATCACGCTTCGACGGGGCCGAAATCCGCTGGCGAGGTTCTTCGCCCGCTCACCTGCCTCCGCCGCGCTGAGCATTTTCGCCGTCGGGGTGTTGTCGGAGTTCTGTCAGAAATACCGGCCAGGGTTCATCCATGGCACCTTCGACCCGCTGGATATCGTCGCCTACGGGTCCGGGCTCCTTATCTGCTACTTGATCGAATCGCGGACTCTGCTGCACTCGGAGCCGTAATCGCCGTTGCCACGACGCCTTACCCCTCGCGAAGCGCGTTTCCGGGATCGAGCCTCGACGCGCGCCAGGCCGGGAGGAAGCTGGCGACCAGGGCGCTGCCGCCGAGCACGAGTGCGACCGTCGCAAGCGTGATCGGGTCCACCAAATCGACGCCGAAGAGCTGCCCCCTGATCACCCGGCCGAGCGTCATGGCAAAGAACACGCCGATGGCCAACCCCGTCGCCGCCAGCGCCAGCGCACGGCCGACGATCATCAGCAGCACTTCGCGGCCGAGCGCGCCGAGGGCCATGCGAATGCTGATTTCTCGGGCCCGTTGAGCGACGGCATAACTCATCACGCCGAAGATGCCGGTCCCGGCGAGCGCCAGCGCGACCGCGGCAAACAGCGTCAGCAGCGCGGTATAGAACTTGGGCCGCGCGACTGCGGTGGCCACGAGCGTGTCCAGTGGAGTGAACTGCGCAATCGCGAGATTTGGATCCAGCGTGCGAACGGTCTCACGAATCGTCGACGCCAGCGCCGCGGCATCGTCCGCCGCCCGGACGACGAATCGGGGGGACCTGGACGTGCGCTGCGCGTAAGACGTGAACATCTGCGGCATCGCGGGCTGCCCGGGATCGCGCTGCAGGATGTCTCCGACGACGCCGATGACTTC
>Ga0070673_100001400_pt1 | contig 14108 bp, 13 predicted proteins | sample KBSM23metaG_FD_65342 | JGI IMG/M metagenome (GOLD analysis project Ga0070673, IMG submission 65342) | Miscanthus rhizosphere microbial communities from Kellogg Biological Station, Michigan, USA - KBS M2-3 metaG | ecosystem: Host-associated > Plants > Roots > Rhizosphere > Soil ... | reverse complement strand
CAGAGCGATATTAGCGAGAAAGCTGTTGATGAAGCGCTGAAAGAATCATTTCCAGCGAGCGATCCACCGGCCTGGACGCTCGGAACCGATCATGGCCACACAGTGGAAACTCCCGATCAGGAAGCCAAATGATAACTGTCGCGAACCGACTGTTTGTGAAACCCGAATATGCGGAAGCGTTTGAAAAAGTGTTCCGCGAGCGCGCGGGACTAGTCGATCAGATGCCCGGCTTTATCTCGAATCAGGTACTGCGACCGGTGAACGAGGGCGAGCCTTACGTCGTGTTCACTCTTTGGAACAGCCGCGACGACTTTATGAACTGGGTGCGTAGCGACGCCTTCATCAAAGGCCACGCGCAGTCGGGAACGCTTCCGCATGACGCTTACTTCAAGTCAAATGTGTTGGAGTTACATGAAGTCATCCAGGATTCTTCTCGAACGGATCTCGAGCCTGAGCCGCATGGCGGACCGTTCCGAATGCATTAGCGAGACGTCGTTCCACCTCGCCCCTCCAAAAAAAAGAACAACCTTCGAAATTCTGTACGAAAAGGTTTTTCGGGGTAAAGCTTCTCAGAAGCGGACTTCTGGCGACATCTAATGATGCTTGCACAACGCATAGACACAAAAAATTTATTTATCAGTCCTGCGCGGTTGACACGCGCAACTTTTTCTTTAAAATGAGCCGCACTAGGGCGAATGGTTGCTGGGGTGAGGACAGTGACTTAGAGGCTGAACGTCTCCGCCCGGCCTTGAGAGGCCGGCCCAAAGCCGGCCTTTCGGTCATTTAGGGATGACCTTTTTTCCAAACCTCGCGTTCCAGAATCAACACGATGAGTAAACAGGAAGTAGCCATCATGGGCTTGCCTTTCGATGAGAATTCTTCGTTCATGCGAGGTCCTGCGGATGCGCCTCCGGTGATCAAAGCAGAGGTGTTCTCTGCGGCTCATAACCTCTGGTCTGAAGCTGGTCTGGATCTTACTGATCGCTTTCACGACGTAGGCAGCGTCTCGGTTGGTGAAGGCGAAGACATGTTCACCTCGGTTGAATCAGCTGTCGCCGCTTTACTTGAAAAGAATTATCGACCGATTTTGCTTGGCGGGGACCACGCGGTAACAGTTCCAATCATTCGCGCCTTCGCTCGTGAGTATTCGAAGCTCAGCGTTCTTCACTTTGACGCTCATCCTGATTTATATGACGACTTCGAAGGCAATCGCTACTCGCATGCGTGTCCGTTTAGTAGGATTCTAGAAGAAGGGCTGATTCAACGATTGGTCCAAGTCGGCATCCGAGCATTTACTGAGCCGCAGCGCGAGCAAGCAGCCCGATTCAACGTGGAAGTCATGGAGATGAAGGACTGGGACGACGAGAGAGTGTTTAAATTCGATGGACCAGTTTACATCTCGTTCGATGTTGACGGTCTCGATCCAGCGTGCGCGCCCGGCGTCTCACATCGCGAGCCTGGTGGCTTCACGACTCGACAGGCGCTAAGGGTGATCCAAAGCCTTGGTGGACAACTTGTCGGAGCAGATATTGTCGAGTACAACCCACACCGAGATTTTCAAAACATGACTGCTGTCGTGTGCGCGAAACTATGTAAAGAACTCGCGGCGCGCATGCTCATGGACCATTAATTCAGATCGTCCAATTGCAATCCTATCGGCGCACCACCAGCGATCTTGATTCCATCGATCACTTTTACCACATCACCATAGTTCAACGCGCGTGGGGCCTTGATGAAGACTGTCTTTTGAATTCGTACCGCCTCTGGCAGATCAGGACGGTCGGACATCTCGTAGCTGTAGGCATGATTGCGAGTGCGTTCAGCAAATACGTCACTCAATTTCGCGCTAAGCTTGCTTGTATCTTCGACAGTTCCGACGTCGTCGAGCGAATTCAATTTGAGGCGGTGATCAAAGCCAATAGTAACAACGAGTGTGTGGATCGAGGGTGGCAATTGCTTTTCGTCCTGATCGCGCAGAGCCGGTAACTTCGCGGTGAAACGGCTCTGCTTCAATGGTGAAACCACCATAAAAATGATGAGCAGCACCAGCAAGACGTCTATTAAGGGGGTTACGTTGATGAATGGTTTCGCACGGCTGGCGGCAGTTACTTTTGCTGACATGTCACGCCCTCATTTGAGTTGAACTGCAAAGACGGAGGGTTAGACAGTGACGCAGCGTGAAAGTTCCAAGAGTTTAAATTTCGCCTGTTTGGGTTATGCCCTCGGGCGTTCACGAATCGCGGTTTTACGCCGACGGCGTTATCGAATTCCAGCCTGGGGTTGTTGCCACCCAGGAACCGGATGAGATAACAGTCATTACAACACTAGAGGTGTTGGCGAAGTAGCTGAGAATGAATTCACGAACTCCTTCAGAGTTCAATCCGCGTTGCAGAATTGATCCTGGGGTTGAAGCAACCCCAGGCTGAATTCCCGAACGCCTTCGGCGTAATTCTAGTCGCCAAAGTTTCTATCACTTCGCCTTCTCGGCTGCCTTCGAAACCTTCGCGCGATCGGCTTTATTCAACTTCTTGAACTCAGCGACGAGCTTCTCCATCTCTTCATCTGACAAGTCTTCGAGATTTACCATCTTGTTGCGCGCGCCTTTTGCCGACTTGATCAATTCATCCAGTTTCAAGTGAATCGCTTTGGCATCGCGGTTCTGCGTATTTTGAATCAGAAAGACCATCAGGAAAGTAATAATGGTGGTGCCGGTATTGATAACTAACTGCCATGTATCGGAATACTTGAAGATGGGGCCAGTAAGGGCCCAAATCACGATCAGTAAAACAGCAAGGATGAACGACCAGGACGAACCCACGGCCGCCGAAGCCTTCTGCGCAAACTTTCTAAACAATTCATTCATGAAACTACCCTTTTTCGACATAGATTTAGTACCCAAAGATTGATCACCAGGATTACAACTTCATCTTTTGCATGCCCTCGATCACTACGCGGGCGACGGTTGGAATAATGTCACGCTCATTCGCGTGATCAGTCGTGAACGTAACCAGCACAAACTTCGAACCGTTCGGCAACTCGAGGTAAGCGGCATCGTGCCGAGTCGTGCTGGTCCATCCGGCCTTGGACCAAAGCCGCACGCCTTCCCTTCCCTGTAATGCGATGGCCGAGAATCCATGCGCCTGATCATCGTTGTCGCTGCTCGTGCCTGAGTAATCGCGCTTCAGCAACTCCAACATCTGATTACTTCGATCTGCATTCACGAACTTTCGCATGGCAATTTCCGATAGCAAACGAGCAGTGGCATCGGTAGTGAGCTTGTTACGGTTCTCACCGTTCGGTCCGCGCGAGATCTTTTCACGACCGTATGCGTCCTCACAAAATGTCTTTTGATTCACGTTGATGTTCGCATAACCCAACGCCGTGTAATACCGGTTCACGGCGTTGCGTTTGTCCTGCCAGTCGGTCATTTCCTTTTCAGGTAACTCAAAGCCGCCGGTAGTGTGCGTCAGCACATCGACGATGTACTGCGTCGCTTCGTTAGAAGAAACGACAATCATGTCGCGCAACGCACGTCTTAGTTCCGGAGTGTCCTCGATCTTTTTATCCTCAAGCCAACGCTGAGCAGCGCCCAAATAAAAAAGCTTCACCACGCTCGCCGGATACACACGTTCATTGCCGCGAAAACTGCCACGCATTGGATGTTGAGGGTCAGATAAGTCGATCAACGTGACCGAAAGGTTCTCTTCTTTAAATCCCTTGTCTTTGAATTTTTCTAAAGCTTCGCGCGCGGCTCGATCCACAAGCTCCTGAACGTTGACTTCCGCACGCGCGTCAGCACGCGAGGCTAACGTCGCGGGTGTGGCGATTGAGAACAACAGTCCACTAAAGACAAGAACAGCGTAGTAGCGAGAAATAGATCTGATCATGATTTCCTTTCGAGGGGGATTAGGGGTGGAGTAACGAGAGTAATACGAACGTTGGACCGCTGCAACAGCTTAGTTGAATTCTCTGAACGGAAGACACCGAAGTCTGTGCTACTTTAAAGCCCATGTCGAAGCCCAATCCCGAAGGCCTGCGGCGCGTTATTCAACGCTGGGACCTCGTCGCAATCACAATCAACGGCATCATCGGCGCAGGAATTTTTGGATTGCCGGCAAAAGTCTATGCGCTAATTGGCGCGTATAGTTTGTTTGCTTTCGTGGCCTGTGCGCTGGTCGTCGTGTTGATCATCTTGTGTTTTGCGGAAGTCAGCAGTCGCTTCGATCGTACTGGTGGTCCATACCTGTATGCGCAGGAGGCTTTCAAGCCGGCTATCGCGTTCGAGGTTGGCTGGTTGATGTGGCTGGCGCGTCTGACAGCGTTCGCCGCGAATTGCAACCTCCTGATCAGCTACCTGGGATATTTTCGGCCGGAGCTTAGTGTTGGACCAGCTCGGATTGCGATCATTGTGACGGTAGTAATCGTACTGACTGCAATCAATGTGCTTGGCGTCAGACAGGCCGCCATTGCCAGCAACCTGTTCACAATCGGCAAGCTGGTGCCGATGATTGTTTTTGTAGCCGTCGGTATGTTCTTTTTGAGGCCGGCTAGCTATGCGCTAGGACCGGCGCCTGCGATTGGTGCGTTTTCCCAGTCTGTGTTGTTGTTGATATACGCGTTCACAGGCTTTGAGATGGCAGCAGTTCCGGCGGGTGAGATAACCAATCCGCAAAAGTACTTGCCCCGAGCCTTGTTGCTGGCAATTCTGGTCGTGGCGACTCTCTACATTTTTATTCAAGTGGTTTGTGTTGGCACCTTGCCTGAACTCGCTCAGTCGCAAAAGCCTCTGGCCGATGCCGGCATGCGTTTTATGGGTACCGCCGGCGGGGCGTTAATTTCAGCCGGAGCAATAATTTCAATCACCGGCAATTTGAACATCGTGCTGTTGTCGGGTTCACGCGTTCCTTTCGCAATGGCGGAGCAGAAGCAATTGCCTTCCATCATCGCACGCGTTCACCGTCGCTTTGCCACGCCCCATATTTCAATCATAGGCACCGCCGCGATCATGCTGTTGCTGACGCTGAAGCAGAATTTCGTTCAGGCATTGACTATCAGCGCGATCGCTCGACTGCTGACTTATGCGGCAACGTGCGCGGCATTGCCAGTGTTGCGACGAAGTAGTCCTCACCCAGCGCTATTCAAATTACCGGGCGGGCCCGTGATTGCCCTGCTTGCGCTTTTGCTAGCAGCATGGTTGTTGACGAACAGCACCTTGCAAGAAGCAATCACCGCTGCAATCGTAGCGGCTATTGGCCTCGCAATTTTTCTAATCTACAGAGCTACGCAACGCGGGGCTATTAACGGTTGAGGCAGTGTCTTTTTTGGAGTGCGGTGGCAAGCGGAGCGCGACACCGCTTTGGATTAACAAACCCTAAACTCGAAAGCGCAAGAATCCAAAGCGGTGTCGCGCTCCGCTTGCCACCGCACTCCAAATTCAGTTCAACGCCTGCTAGCGCCCACCTTCTCACGAACTGTATGATGACTACGTTCAATCATTCATTTAGCCTGCCCAAACCGTGGATCAGCTCGCACAACAACTAACCGAAATTGTCGGCAAAGATGCCGTATTGTCTGAAGAGGACGAACTGCTCGTTTATGAATGCGATGGTTTGCCACAGCACAAGTTTCGACCGCGCGCCGTAGTCTTTCCTTCGTCTACAGAGATGACTGCTGCTGTTATGCGGTTACTGTCGCAGCAGCGTGTGCCCTTCACTCCGCGCGGTGCGGGCACAGGTCTTTCGGGTGGTGCGCTAACATTGACGGGCGGGGTCGTCATTGAACTTGCGCGCATGCGAAACATCCTCAAGATCGATTCCGAGAATCGCCTCGCCGTTGTTCAACCTGGCGTCGTCAACGCACACGTTTCGCGCGCTGCTGCGCCCTTCGGATTGCATTACGTTCCTGATCCTTCGAGCAACTCAACCTGCACCATCGGCGGCAACATTGCTGAGAACGCCGGCGGCATTCACTGTTTGAAATACGGAACCACCACCGATCACGTGCTGGCTGTACGCGCAGTGCTTTCAAATGGCGATGTGGTCGAGTTCGGAAGCAACGGCAATGAGCAACCAGGCTACGATTTGCTCGGCACGTTCGTGGGCTCTGAAGGTACGTTCGGGATAACCACTGAAGCGACCTTGAGACTGGTTCCAATTCCTGCTGCGATCCGGACCCTACTGGCCGACTTTCTTGATGTAAACGACGCTAGCCACGCCGTATCGGCGATCATCGCAGCGGGAGTCATGCCCGCGGCGTTGGAGATGATGGACCATGCGATCATCGAAGCCGTCGAAGCAAGTGTGTTCGCAGCAGGCTTGCCGCGAGATGCCGGCGCCGCGCTGTTAATCGAACTCGACGGACTCACCGCAGGTATCGACGATGAAGCCGAACGCGTGAAAGGAATCTGTTTGAGTGCGGGCGCGCGAACTTGTCGCCTCGCTGTTGATGAAAATGAGCGCAAGAAATTGTGGGCAGCCAGAAAAGGTGCGTTCGGCGCCATCGGTCGCATCGCTCCCGATTCGATGATCCAGGATGCAGTAGTGCCACGGTCGCGCCTACCGGAAGTTCTCGCCGATGTCTATCGCATTGCTTCGAAGTATCACCTGCGCATTGCCAACGTCTTCCACGCCGGAGACGGTAATCTTCATCCGTTGATTTGTTTTGATCGTCGTTCCCCCGCCGAAGTCGAACACGTGAAAGACGCGGGACGAGAATTAATGGAAACTTGTGTTGCAGCAGGTGGCAGCATCAGTGGCGAACACGGAGTCGGCTATGACAAGCGCGAGTTGTTACCCCTGATATTTTCCGACGCCGACATGTCGACAATGTTGAAAGTCAGGTCAGCATTCGATCCGCAGGGTCTGATGAATCCAGGAAAAATCATTCCCACACCTCGTGGTTGTGGTGAGGCCCGAGCGGTTGCCAATGTACCCGCGAACGGCAACGGCGGCCCCGCGAAAGTCTTTGAACCCGCAGCAGTTATTGAGTACGAAGCGCCAAATCGGCCTGACGACACACCGATCAGGGTGGCTCCGGCGTCAACACAAGAAGCGAGCACAGTACTGCGACAAGCGAGTGAGAAGAACCAGAGCGTCGATCTTGTTGGTGGTAATACTTGGCCCAATATTGGAAATGGTACCAAGACCGCCGATATCACGCTGCAGTCAACTTTTTGGAATCGGATCATTGAGCATGAACCCGCTGACTTGATCGCAACAGCAGAAGCTGGAGTAACACTTGCTGACTTCAATTCAGCATTGAAAGCCCGCGGCCAATGGTTGCCTCTCGATCCACCTGATGACGGTCGTGCAACGATAGGTGGCGTGGTCGCAACAGGCTTAGGAGGAGCGCAACGCACTGGTTACGGCACTGCAAGAAATTTCGTAATCGGGATGAAGGTCGTGCTTGCTGATGGCACTTTGATCAAGGCCGGCGGTCGCGTGGTTAAGAACGTCGCGGGATATGATCTCTGCAAGCTGTTCACCGGAAGTTATGGAACGCTCGGCCTCATCACCGAAGTGACTTTCAAATTGCGGCCGGTCCCCCAGTTGAGCCAAACGGTCGTAGCACTAGGACAGGCAGAAGACTTGCTGGCTGGCGCGCGCAGTATCATCAGCAACAACTTATTGCCGGTTGCGATCGAAATGCTATCGCCGTCCCTGGCGGCCGCTGCCGAATTTTCAGACGACAAGAATTGCTTGCTGCTCGTTAGGTTTTCAGGACTAGCTCGCGCTGTGCCTCAGCAGATGTCTGATGCGATCAAGTTGCTGACTGCCCACTCACGAGACGTTGGACCACTCGAAACTGACGACGATTCAGTTTGGCAGAAGATTGCAGCGCTACCGCTTCAACTCAGTGGACGTTGTGCGGTTCGCGCCAGTGTGTCGCCAGCGATGTTGCCTGAACTGTTAAGGCTCCTGTCTGCCAGCAAGATGAGTTCAATGTGGCAGGCAAGCTTGGCCGCTGGAGGTATGCGGTTGCTGCTCGACAACACGCAGGCATCTGAAGAGCTTCTCGCGAATGTAACTCAATTGCGAAATGCGGTTGAAGCGATGGGCGGTTCACTGATTATTGAGAAGATTCCAGATGAGATTCGAGATAGAATCGACGCCTGGGGAACACTTGGATCGCGGCGTGAGCTGATGTCTCGGATCAAACAACAGTTGGATCCGCAGAACATCTTATCGCCTGGTCGTTATCAATTTGCTTCGGAGTAATCTTATGCAAAAGAAAATCTTTCGTCCGTCGGTCCGACTTAGCCTGACGCTGCTCGTCACGACCGCGTTCATTTTCTTTCCGACGGCGGGCTACCGGACGGCACAGCCTTCAGTCGCTGCCGCTTCGCGCGGCCCCGTGCGCGCGTCGCACGGCATGGTCGCCTCAACCAGTAGGATTGCTTCGGAAGTAGGCGTCGACATCCTTAAACGCGGAGGCAACGCAATCGATGCCGCGATCGCCGTCGCGCTCGCCGAAGCCGTAACACATCCGGCGGCCGGTAATATCGGCGGCGGCGGCTTCATGATGATTCGATTGAAGAATGGAAAGACCACGGCGATCGACTATCGGGAAATGGGGCCCGCGGCGGCATCGCGAAATGTTTATCTCGATAAGAATGGCAATCTGATCAAAGGCGAAGGTTCATCAACTGTTGGCTATCGAGCGGCTGGTGTTCCGGGCACAGTTCGGGGAATGGAGTTGGCCCTGAACAAATATGGTTCGGGAAAGATGACCTGGTCGCAACTCGTGGAACCAGCGCGAAAACTTGCCGCCGACGGTTTTCCGCTGAGTCACTCCTACGCAGCAAGTCTGCGCGGGACCAACGAGCTTCTCGGTGCTTATGAAGACAGCAAACGAATCTTTCTTAACAATGGAAAGTTTTTCAAAGAGGGAGAGCTTCTCAAACAATCGGATCTCGCAGCGACATTGGCGCGCCTGCAAAAGTTTGGGCCCAACGAATTCTACGAAGGCGAAACTGCGCGACTAATCGATGCCGACATGAAGCGCCATAACGGCTTAATCACGATGACGGACATGAAGAACTACGTAGCCAAGGAACGCGAGCCGCTACATTCGACCTATCGCGGCTACGAAGTGATTTCGATGCCTCCACCTTCGTCCGGTGGCGCAGTCTTGATCGAGATGCTGAACATTCTCGAAGGCTACGATCTCAAACCGATGGAATGGTCATCATCCGCGCGCTATCACCTGATGACCGAAGCGATGCGGCGCGCGTTTGCGGATCGCGCAGAATTCATGGGAGACACGGACTTTGTGAAGGTCCCCGTCACGGGCATGATCGACAAGAAGTACGCCGAGAGTTTGCGTCACTCGATTGATATGGACCACGCCTCGACCAGCGCGCAAGTGCGTGCAGGAAAGCCGCCTGGTTATGAATCCGAAGAGACAACTCACTTCACCGTAGTTGATCAGGATGGAAACGCGGTGGCGAACACGTACACGCTGAACGGCGGTTTCGGTTCGGGCGTTACTGCTAAAGGCACCGGCATCCTGCTCAATAATGAGATGGACGACTTCGCCGCGAAGCCGGGAACGCCCAATGCTTATGGATTAATTCAAGGCGAAAACAATGCTGTCGCAGCTCGCAAACGTCCGTTGTCGGCGATGACGCCTAGCTTTGTGCTGCGCAAGGATGGTTCCCTGTGGTTTGCGGTCGGTAGTCCCGGCGGTCCGACTATCATCAACACGGTGCTTCAAGTCATCACCGACATCGTCGACTACGACATGAATATTCAACAGGCGATCGATGCGCCTCGTATTCATCATCAATGGCTGCCCGATGAACTTGTTTATGAACCATATGGATTGTCCGCCGATACGCGGCGCGCTCTCGAAGCGCGCGGTCACAAGCTCGTAAACAAACCTCGCTACATGGGGGACGCGGAAGGCATCATGATTGAAGAGAAGACTGGTGTGCTTTTGGGTGCGAGCGACCCGAGGGGAGCGGACAGTGCAGCTGTGGGGTATTGATGGCCCAGGAAACATTCCTGTTGGCTTCGTAATTGTTCTTACTGCTGTGCTCTTATTTACAGGTCTCGGCCGCAGAACATTATCAAAGGTCGGCAATCAAACCTACGAGGGGGGTGTCATTGATAAGTGGGGAGGATTCCACGAGGGTAAATACGGTTCAGTACCTTTTTATCGTGTACTAATCGAAAAGAAGAGTGGCGAGCGCATTCAAGCGGTCATCTCATCTGATGAATATCAAAGAGTAAGAGTCGGCATGATAGCGACGCGCAACGGCGCTCAACTTCAATTTCGGGAAGCGCCACGGTCGGTCTCCGGGGTCAACGCTACCAATTTCTGATTTGTCGTCACAACTACAAGCCACAGTCACGGCTCACGAAGACAAACTCCTTGCTTGCATTCATTGCGGACTTTGTCTGGAAGCTTGTCCAACTTACGTCGAGACCGGCGATGAGAATGACGGCCCGCGTGGTCGCATCTACCTCATGCGCGCTGTCGCAGAAAGCCGCCTGTCCGCGAGCTCACCCACCTTTGAACGTCACATCAATCGCTGTTTAGGTTGCCGTGCATGTGAGCCGGTGTGTCCGGCGGGAGTGGAGTACGGTCAGTTACTTGAAGGCGCGCGCGCGACCTTACAAGCGAACGATAACAAAGCGAGTTGGACCAGCCGAACGTTGCATTTTGTATTGCGACATATTTGGTTGAAGCCTGCACGACTGCGGTTGCTGTTCACATTCGGACGATTGATGCGCGATTCGAGATTGGCGCGGCTGTTGTTGAGCACGAGGATACCGCGTTTGATTTCGAAGGAGGCGGAGTTTGGGTTGATGCTGCTTGAGAGCTCAAGACCCATGTCAGAACCACCTGCGGTAGCGGGTGGGTATACTCAAGGGCTGAGTGATTCGCACATTAACCCACCCGCTACCGCAGGTGCTTCTGACACGCGCAACCCTGTGCAGATCTTTAAAGGGTGCGTGACAGAGGGCTTATTCAAACGCGTGAATGACGCAACGAAACTGGTGCTCGACATTAATGGGTATTCAACATCGACACCCAACAACCAAGTCTGCTGCGGTGCGCTTCACGCACATGCCGGCGATCTCGAGGGCGCTCGACAACTCGCGAAACAGAACATTGAGGCCTTTACGAATGAGAACGCTGCTCCGATAATCACCAACGCCGGCGGCTGCGGCGCCATGCTGCTTTCCTATTCGCACCTGTTCGCCGGCGATGCTGACTGGTCCGAACGCGCGCATGCATTCAGTAACCGCGTCCGCGACATCAGCCAGCAACTTCAAGGCAAAGAAATCAAAACCGGGGCCGAGATTGGACCAGCACAGGTTACGTACGACGCGTCGTGTCATCTGATAAACGGTCAACACGCCGGCGATGCGCCGCTGAGATTGTTACAGGCGATTCCTAATCTGCGATTCGTCCCACTAATCGGCAGCGACCGCTGTTGTGGTGGCGCTGGAGTTTACAACTTGATGGAGCCGGAACTATCTGCGCGTGTCTTGAACGACAAACTGGCGCACGTGAGCGAAAGCGGCGCACAAGTTCTCGCCACTGGAAATCCGGGTTGTCACATGCAGATTAAAGCGGGCGCTTTCCTGAACGACATGAGACTCGAGGTTTGTCATCCCGTGGAATTATTAGCTGAGTCATACCGTAGAGCAGGTACAGGCCCAGAAAGCGAGAGTCGTCATTAAGAAGAGCATCAACTTCATCACCCTCGCCATCTTTGCGCCGCTGCTGATCCTGGTCGGCATCGCGGGTTTTGTCATTCCCGCACAACACAGTCTCACCAGCGGAGCCGCGCCTTACAACCTTTTTCACATCTGTTTCGGCCTACTGGGCCTACTGGTGCTTTGGTCCGGAAGAGAACTTTACATTAGCCTGTTCAATGCGGGATTTGGCCTCATCGATCTGTACCAGGCGGCGGCGAGTTTGCTGCACTTGCCACCTGAACAATATTTTCTTTGGACCCGCGTCGATGATATCTTGCACGTCGCAATCGGATTGATTCTCACGATCATCGGGTTTTACGGACTACTACTCAGGCGCGCGTAGAACAGACTTCAGTCTGTTCTTTCGAAATCCGTACCGTTCATTGGCTTCGTAGATTTCTTTGTAATAAAAGACGCAGACTGAAGTCTACGCCACCTCAACAGGAGATTCTTATGAGTGCAATCGCACACGAATTGGAAGTTACCTCGCGCCCATTGGACCTTGTTGCACTGCGATCGATGTCATTTGCTGAACTAGACGAGCTTTACCGAGCAGGTCGTAGGCCAAACTCAATCGCTGATCTGGATGGTGATGCGATTGGCGCAATGCTCGCGTGGCGTTCGCCTGGCAGTGGTCCGCTGGCGTGGTTGCTGCGGACTTGGAGTACTTCGTCGTTGTTCCCTTGGCAGGGCAAAACATTTAAGAGTCACAGCGAGGAAGACGGTGAAGGCATCAATCGCGTGACAGTCTTCGGTAAACGACGCTGGTTTCCGTTCAAGACTCGTTTCGAGCCTTCGTTCCTTGACGGCAAACCGACTTTTCGCCTCGACTATTCTGGTCCGGCAAACCCGCCCTTCATCCGATCAATCGTCGATGAAGTCCGTGAGGTGGCGCCGAGATTATGGTTGGGACCAGCGGCTCTGTTGGTGAAGGGCAGGCCGAGGCCGATACTGTATTTTGCGGTATCGTTGCAATAAAGTTAGAGGCTTTCGTCTTAGGTCTTTGATCTTAGGTCTTTGGTCTTTGACTGTTCCCTTTGCAGCTTGCGACCTGACGGTCAGTTTTTGCGTGATCAAACTCCCGCACTGCCGACGCGCGAGCGCAAATTAAAATTCAAAGACCAAAGATCAAAGACCTAAGTCCAAAGGCCCTTCCCTCCCACCATCACAAACCGAATGTTTCCGCTTCCATCCAACCCGACGAGATCCGCTCGCTTCCCTACTTCGATCGCTCCACACTCGTGATCGATCCCCAACAGTCGCGCCGGATTCGTTGCAGCCATGCGCGCTACATCCAGTTCGGACACTCCTAACTTTCTCATCATCCGGACTGCGTCGAGCATGCTGATCACTGATCCGGCAATGCTTCCATGTGCATTGCGGGTTCTTCCGTTCAAAACTGAAATCGTCTCTCCCCATATTTGATAATCACCGTCGCCTACCCCGGCGGCGGCGATGGCATCGCTTATAAGCATCAGTTGCTGCGGCGTCTTAATCTTCACAAGCAATTTCAAAATGGCGGGATCGAGATGAATGCCATCCGCAATCACGTCACAACTCACATCGCCACGATTAAGTCCCCAACTCACCGGCCCTAAATGGCGGTGATGAAGTTGTGGCATCGCGTTCATGAAATGCGTCATGTGTCGCGCACCCGCTGCCCATGCCTGATCGAGAACGTCGGCTGCAGCGCGCGTGTGTCCAATCGACGTGGTCCATCGTCGTTTAGTTAATTCCTGAATGAGCGCAATTCCACCATCGACTTCAGGCGCAAGCGTCATCATGTGACACGCGCCCGCGAACTTCAGAGTCGGAAGATCTTGAAGGTCGGAAGCACTCATGAAGCTACGAAAAAATTCCTCATGAAGAGCCCCGCATTGAAGTGAGTTAACAAACGGACCTTCGTAATGAACGCCAAGTATGCGGGCACCTGAGTCGACTTGTGCGGCGGCGGAAATGCTTTCGATCGCGTGTTGATACGTTTCGGGGCTCGCTGGAACGAGTGTCGGCAACCATCCTGTTACGCCTTGTTGTAGCAAATACTGCGAGACTTTAACGAGCTCGTCAGGTGACGCCGCCAGCGTGTCAAAGCCCACAGCGCCGTGAATATGGACATCAATGAAGCCGGGATAGAGCGTTAAGCCTTCCAAGTCAGCACCAGGGATCCCTACCGGGGCTTCATCTTCGCCGGGAACCACTCGCGCGATACGGTCGCCCTCAATGTAAACGTTGCCACGCTCGATGACATGGTCCAATGCGACCACGCGGGCGTTTCGAATCTGAAATAATTGCTGACTCATTGGTTTATCTATACGCCTAGATGTAAATGCCCGCAACACTTTCGCGTTGCGGGCATTTTGTTAAGCGAAGATTACTAACTAAAAGATCAACTTCGCA
>Ga0070673_100001398_pt1 | contig 14126 bp, 9 predicted proteins | sample KBSM23metaG_FD_65342 | JGI IMG/M metagenome (GOLD analysis project Ga0070673, IMG submission 65342) | Miscanthus rhizosphere microbial communities from Kellogg Biological Station, Michigan, USA - KBS M2-3 metaG | ecosystem: Host-associated > Plants > Roots > Rhizosphere > Soil ... | reverse complement strand
ACCATGCTCATCAAGATCGGCTTCGACATCGAACTCGCCATCACCAGCCCGATGGCGATCATCTTCCTGCTGCACGTGCACCCGTCGCGCCAGGACGACCTGCAGGCGCCGGAGAACTTCCACGTCTCGCCGCCGGTGGAGATCGACGACTACATCGACTACTTCGGCAACCACAGCGGCCGCATCAACGTGCCCGCCGGCACCGAATCAGTCCGCTTCACGAACGACGCCGTCATCGCCGACTCCGGCCAGCCCGATCCGGTCGCGTGGGATGCCTGGCAGCACGATCCGTGCGAGCTGCCGGTCAGCACGCTGCAGTTCCTGCTCGCGAGCCGCTACTGCGAGGTCGACAGCGAGCTGATGCAGTTCGCCTGGGACAAGTTCGGCACCGCGCCCATGGGCTGGGGCCGCGTGCAGGCGATCTGCGACTTCGTGCACCAGCACCTCAAGTTCGACTACCAGGCCGCGCGCGCGACGCGCACCGCGCTCGAGGGCTTTCGCGAGAAGACCGGCGTGTGCCGCGACTTCACGCACCTGGCCATCACGCTGTGCCGCTGCATGAACATCCCGGCCCGATACTGCACCGGGTACCTGGGCGACATCGGCATCCCGCCGGTGCCGTCCCCGATGGACTTCAGCGCGTGGTTCGAGGTCTTCCTCGGCGACCGCTGGCACACCTTCGACGCGCGCCACAACACGCCGCGCATCGGCCGCATCGTGATGGCGCGCGGCCGCGACGCCAGCGACGTGCCGATCACGATGGCGTTCGGGCAGAACACCCTCAAGCGCTTCGAGGTGACCACCGTCGAGGTCGCGCACCCGCGCTAGCCGTCATCCTGCGCGCAGTCGCAGGATCCACCCCTGCCACGGGGCTGCCAAACGCCCGCGAGTCCGAGGCTTTGGCGGCGGTGGATTCTGCGACTGCGCGCAGAATGACGGCATGGCGTCGGTCAGAACGCGTGCCGCACACCCAGCACGAACTCGTTGACCGTACGATCGGTCGCGGTCGTCAACCCGGCCGGCACCGAAGCGCCGATGCGGCCCGCGAACTTGCCGTCGCTGCTGCGGTCGTTCTGGAAGCGCGTGAGCGACGTGTAGAGGTTGGTGCGCTTGCTGAAGTCGTATTCGTAGCCCACGCCGAAGGCGTTGGTCTTGCCCAGCGACGTGTTGTTCTTGCCCGGGTCGTTCTCCACCCACTGGGCACGCACGACGTTCTGGCCGAACTTGTAGTCGCCGCCAATCCAGAAGCCCTTGCCGTCCTGGTTCGCGGGGCGCTTGTCGTTGAGCGACAGGTAGCCGCCTTCGATGCGGAAGCTGGCGATGCTGTACGCCGCGGTGGCCGTGATGATGCCCACGTCGGCCCTGGAGTTCAGCACCTGGGTGCCGTTGGCGGCCTTGTCGCTGACGTAGGACACGAGCGCGTCCAGGCCGTAGTTGGTGTAGCGCACCGAGTAGTCGAACAGGCGCGTGCCGGCCGTGCCACCGGTGACTTCGCCGGCGCCATACAGGAAGCTGGCCTTGACGCCGCCGAACGCCGGCGTCGTGTAGCGGAACGAGTTGTTGACGCGGGCCGGGCTGCCGTTGACTTCGGCGCCGGTGGCCGTCGAGGTCGTCGCGTTGTTGGCGCTGCCGCGGATCGGCTCGTAGCCGCCGGCGAAGCCGCCGATGACCGCGGTCGTGGCGCCGATGCTGGTGTTGGCGAATTCGCTGAAGTCGCCCGACTGCGTGTAGATGCTGCCGTACTGGCGGCCGGCGCTGGCGGTGCCGAACGGCGTGCGCAGCGCGCCGAAGGCCTGGCGGCCGAACAGCGTGTTGCCCTGGCCGGAGCCGCCGGTGTCGACGTTCAGGCCGCCTTCGAGCACGAAGTCGACGAAGTTGCCGGAGCCGAGGTCTTCGGTGCCCTTGAAGCCGAGGCGGCTGCCCGACTGTCCGCCCGAGGTCACCAGGACCTGCTTCGCGTGCCCGGACAGGTACTGGCCGTCCAGGTCGATGATGCCGTAGATCGTGACGCTCGACTGGGCGAAGGCGGCCGGGGCAGCCAGGGCAAGGGCAATGGCGCCGAGGGTGAATTTCATGGTCTTCTTTCGAAAGGGAAATGGGAGGGGAAACCCGGAACCAGGCCGGCGTTGGCGGCTGGCGTTGGAGGATGGCGTGGCACGAATTTGTAAATCCTCGTATCCATTCGACCAGCATCCAATTCGCAAGTCATCGCTAAGCTTATGAATTTATTGAGCTTTGTCTTGTTTCGCGGGTGTTCTCATCGTGCCCGCCCCGTATGACACCCGATTGACTCGAAACTTTTTCATGATCGTTCTGTAGCTCGACAGCAACGAAATGCGCCACCCCGCCGCGGCTTGGACGCCCGAAGGCGGTGAAAACCCTTGGAGTGCCGCCCTTGCGGCGCGCCTGCGGTCGACTTAAAGTGCGCGCAATCGTTTGCGCAAACGTTTGCGTGGCGACTCCCGGGCCTCGTCGGGGCCCGAACAACACGGCTGCAACGACGCCGGCGCGGCCTTCAACTCTGGAGACAACCCATGATCCGTACGACCCGCCGCCTGGCCCTGCACGCCCTCGCCGGCGCCGCCGCCCTCGCGCTGCTGCCGCAACTGGCCCTGGCCGCCGACGCCAAGCCACGCGTCGCGCTGGTGATGAAGTCGCTGGCCAACGAGTTCTTCCAGACGATGCAGGACGGCGCCAAGGCCGACCAGCGCGCCCGGGCGTCGGAATACACGCTGATCTCCAACGGCATCAAGGACGAGACCGACACCGCCGCGCAGATCAAGATCGTCCAGCAGATGCTGGTCGAACACGTCGATGCGATCGTCATCGCGCCGGCCGATTCCAAGGCGCTCGTCCCGGTGCTGGCCGAGGCCGCCTCCAAGGGCGTGATCGTCGTCAACATCGACAACAAGCTCGATGCCGACGCGCTGAAGGAAAAGAACCTGGTCGTGCCCTTCGTCGGCCCGGACAACCGCAAGGGCGCCAAGCTCGCCGGCGACTACCTCGGCAAGCAGCTGAAGGCCGGCGACAAGGTGGGCATCCTCGAGGGCGTGTCCACGACCTTCAACGCGCAGCAGCGCACCGCCGGCTTCACCGACGCGATGAAGGCCGTCGGCGCCAACATCGTCAGCGTGCAGTCCGGCCAGTGGGAGATGGACAAGGCCAACGCCGTTGCCGCGGCGATGCTGCGCGAGCACCCCGACCTGCGCGCGCTGCTGGCCGGCAACGACAACATGGCGCTGGGCGCCGTCGCCGCGATCAAGAGCGCGGGCAAGACGGGCAAGGTGCTGGTGGTCGGCTACGACAACATCTCCGCGATCAAGCCGATGCTGGCCGATGGCCGCGTGCTCGCCACCGTCGACCAGTTCGGCGCCAAGCAGGCCGTGTTCGGCATCGACACCGCGCTCAAGGCGATCAAGGAGAAGAAGTCGCAGAAGGACCTCGCGCCGGTCGTCGAGACGCAGGTCACGCTGATCACGAAGTGATCGCTTCGATGTCCACGGTCCCGCACAGCCCGGGCGCCGCGCCGCCGCCCGTGCTGCTGCAGGGCCGCGGCATCGGCAAGACCTACGCCACGCCGGTGCTCGCCGGCGTGGACTTCGAGCTGCATGCCGGCGAGGTGCTCGCGCTCACCGGCGAGAACGGCGCGGGCAAGAGCACGCTGTCCAAGATCGTCGCGGGGCTGGTGCAGCCCACCGACGGCACGCTAACGCTTGCCGGCGCCCCGTACGCGCCCGTGTCGCGCCAGGACGCCGAGCGCCTGGGCGTGCGCATGGTGATGCAGGAGCTGAGCCTGGTGCCCACGCTCAGCGTCGCCGAGAACCTGCTGCTGGGGCGCCTGCCGCATCGCCTCGGCTTCATCCGCGGCGAGGCGCTCAACGAAGCGGCCGCCCGGCAGATGGCGCTGATCGGACTGCAGGACATCGACCCGCGGCTGCCCGTCAGCGCGCTGGGCGTCGGCTACCAGCAGATGGTGGAGATCGCGCGCAGCCTGGTCGGCGAATGCCGGCTGCTGATCCTGGACGAGCCCACCGCCACGCTGACCTCGCGCGAGATCTCGCACCTGTTCGAGCAGATCGAGCGGCTCAAGGCGCGCGGCGTCGCCATCGTCTACATCTCGCACCGGCTCGACGAGCTGCAGCAGGTGGCCGACCGCGTGATGGTACTGCGCGACGGCCGCCACATCGACACCCGCGCGATGCGCGAGCTGACGCAGGCCGACATCGTGCGCAGCATGGTCGGCCGCGACGTGCACGAAGGCCTCGATCGCGACGTGCGCCCGCGCGGGCGCCGCGCGCTCGCGGTGCGCGGGCTCGCGCGCGGCAGCGTCGTGCGCGACGTCTCGTTCGACCTGCACGCCGGCGAGGTGCTGGGGCTGGCGGGCCTGGTCGGCTCGGGCCGTACCGAGCTGCTGCGCCTGATCGTCGGCGCCGACCGCAAGGACGCGGGCGAGGTGCTGCTGGGCGAGTCGGCGGCGCCGGCCAGGATCGCGTCGCCGATGCGGGCCGTGCGTGCCGGCATCGGCTTCGTCACCGAGGATCGCAAGTCGCAAGGGCTGCTGCTGCCGCAGGCGATCCGCGTCAACGCCACGCTGGCCAACCTCGGCGCGGTGTCGCGCGCCGGCTGGCTGCAGGGCGACGTCGAACGCCGCCAGGTCGAACGCCTGCGCGAGCTGCTGCGCGTGCGCAGCGACTCCATCGAGCAGCCGGTCGACCAGCTGTCCGGTGGCAACCAGCAGAAGGTCGTTTTCGCACGCTGGCTGCACCGAGACTGCGACGTGCTCCTGCTGGACGAGCCGACACGCGGCGTCGACATCGGCGCGCGCGCCGACATCTACGCCCAGATGGACAAGCTCGCCGCCGCCGGCAAGGCGCTGCTGATGGTGTCGTCGGACCTGCGCGAGCTGATGTCGGTGTGCGACCGCATCGGCGTGATGAGCGCCGGCCGGCTCGTGCGCATCTTCGAGCGCGGCCAATGGACCGAACAACTGCTGCTGGAGGCCGCGTTCAGCGCGTACGCCGCCGCCGAGCAAGCCCTCCCACAAGAACAGATCGCATGACCTCGTCCCGACCCCTCACCACCCGCGCCGCGTTGACCAGCGCCATCGGCACCGTCGCCGGCCTGCTGGTGGCGCTCGCGCTGATGGTGGGCTTCTTCAGCTGGCAGAGCGAGTACTTCTTCACCACCGACACCTTCGTCACGATCGCCAACGACATCCCCGCCGTGGCCGTCACCGCGGTAGGCATGACTTTCGTGCTGATCATCGCGGGCATCGACCTGTCGGTGGGCTCGACGATGGCGCTGGCCGCGGCCGTGGCCGGCATCGCGATGCTGCAGTGGCACTGGCCGCTGCTGCCGGCGACGCTGCTCGCGATGGGCGTGGGGGTCGCGGTCGGCGCGATCAACGGCGCGGTCACCGTGGCCTGGCGCCTGCCGTCGTTCATCGTCACGCTGGGCATGCTGGAGATGGCGCGCGGGGCGGCCTACGTCGCCACCGATTCGCGCACGCAGTACATCGGCAGCAAGATCGACTGGCTGGGCAAGCCGGTGGTGTCCGGGCTCTCGCCGGCCTTCTTCATCGCCATCGCGATCGTGGCCGCGGCGCAGGTCGTGCTGACGCGCACGGTGTTCGGCCGCAGCCTGATCGGCATCGGCACCAACGAGGAGGCGATGCGGCTGGCCGGCGTCGATCCGCGGCCGCTGAAGGTCATCGTGTTCGCGCTGGCCGGGCTGCTGGCCGGCCTCGGCGGCGTGTTCCTGTCCTCGCGGCTGGAGGCCGCCGATCCCAACGCGGGCACCGGCGCCGAGCTCGTCGTGATCGCGTCGGTGGTCATCGGCGGCACCAGCCTGATGGGCGGGCGCGGCTCGGTGGCGAGCACCTTCTTCGGCGTGCTGGTGATCTCCGTCCTGGAGGCCGGACTCGCGCAGATCGGCGCGAGCGAGCCGACCAAGCGCATCATCACCGGCTTCGTGATCATCATCGCGGTGGTGCTGGACACCTTGCGCGAACGCCGGAAGGCCAAGGCATGACGACCCATCCACGAGGCCATGCCGCGCTGCCCACCGGCCGCGCCAGCATCCGCGATGTCGCGGCGCGGGCGGGCGTGTCGGTCACGACCGTGTCGCACACGCTCAACGGCACGCGCTTCGTCAGCGACGCGGCCAAGGCCAAGGTGCAGGAGGCCGCGCACGCGCTCGGCTACGTGCCCAGCGAGGTCGCTCGCGGGCTCAAGCACAACACCACGCGCACGCTGGGCATGCTGGTGCCCAACAACTCCAATCCGTATTTCGCCGAGATCATCCGCGGCGTCGAGCACCACTGCTACGGCGCGGGCTACAGCCTGCTGCTGTGCAACTCGAACGACGACGCGCAGCAGCAGGCCGACCACCTGCGCGTGCTGGCCGAGCGCCGTGTCGACGGCATCGTGCTGGTGGCCTCCGGCGACGACGACGCCATCGTCGCGGCCTGCAAGGACCTGCGACTGCCGCTGGTGCTGGTCGACCGCGAGATCGACGCCATCGCCGTCGACCTGATCGAGGTGGACCATGCGGCCGGCGGCGAGCTGGCGACGGCCCACCTGCTCGGCCTGGGCCATGCGCGCGTGGCCTGCATCGTCGGCCCGTCCGACCTGCGGCCGAGCCAGCAGCGCGAGGCCGGCTGGCGGCGCGCGCTCGAGCGCGCGGGCGTCACGCCGCGCGCGGACGAGGTCGTGCACGGCGACTTCAGCCCGCAGGGCGGGGCCGCGGCGATGCGCCGGTTGCTGCAGTCCGCGCAGCCGCCGACGGCCGTGTTCGTCTGCAACGACATGATGGCCATCGGCGCGCTGCATGCGGCGCACGAGGCGGGCATCGACGTGCCGCGGCAGCTGTCCGTCGTCGGCTTCGACGACATCGAGCTGGCGGCCTACATGTCGCCGCCGCTGACCACCGTCGCGCAACCCAAGGAAGCCATCGGCACCGGCGCCGCCGGCCTGCTGCTGGAGCGCCTGCGCGACGGCCGGACGGCCCCGCGGCGCTCGATCCTGCCTGCCCAGCTGCACCTGCGCGCGTCCACCGCACGCCGGCAACTTTCCGATGCCATGATCACTTCTCCCGCGTTCAATCCCAAGGCCAGCACATGACAGCCTCCATCGTCGTCGTCGGCAGCCTCAACATGGATCTGGTGATGCGCATGACGCGCGCACCCATCGGCGGCGAGACCGTGCCGGGTCTCGATTTCGCGATGCTTCCCGGCGGCAAGGGCGCCAACCAGGCGGTTGCATGCGCGCGCATGGGCGCCAACGTGATCATGGTCGGGCGCGTGGGCATCGATCCGAACGGCGACGTGCTCAAGGCCGGGCTGGCCGCCGACGGCGTCGACGCGCGCGAGGTCAAGGGCCTCGCCTCGACGCACACCGGCGTGGCGTCGATCTGGGTCGAGGACGACGGCCAGAACCGCATCGTGCTGGCGCCGGGCGCCAACGGCCTGCTCGACCCGGCCAGCGTCGCGCGCGCCAACACGATGATCGACATGGCCGCCATGCTGATCCTCCAGCTCGAGGTGCCGATGCCCGCGGTGCAGGCCGCGGTCGACCGCGCCTTCGCCGCGCATGTGCCGGTGCTGCTCAACCCCGCACCCGCCGCGCCGCTGCCCGACGCGATGTGGGCCAAGATCGACATCCTCGTGCTCAACGAGAGCGAGGCGACCGCGTACGCCGGCCACGACGTCGTCGACCCCAACTCCGCGGCCGAGGCCGGCGGCATGCTGCGCGCGCGCGGCCCCGACCGCGTTCTGGTGACGCTGGGCGCGCAGGGCGTGGTCGTCGTCGACGGCGCCGGCGCGCGCCACTTCCCGGCCAAGAAGGTCAAGGCCATCGACACCACCGCCGCCGGCGACACCTTCATCGGCGCGCTGGCCGCCGCGCTCTGCGAGGGCCAGTCGCTCGACGACGCGGTCGCGCTCGGACAGGCCGCCAGCGCCCTGTGCGTGACGCGCCGCGGCGCCCAGACCTCCATTCCCTATCGGCGCCAGCTCGTGCAGGCGTCCACTCTCTGAGGTCACCATGAAACGCACGACGCTGCTGCACGCCGAGTTGTCCGGCGTCATCGCCCGGCTGGGCCATGGCGACCTGCTGGTGATCGGCGACGCCGGCCTGCCGATCCCCGACGGCCCGCAGCGCATCGACCTGGCCGTCAGCGCCAACGTCCCGCGCTTCACGGACGTGCTCGCGGCGGTGCTGGCGGAGATGCAGGTCGAGGCCGCGCTGGTCGCCGACGAGTTCGCGCCGGCCAACGCCGGCGTGCACGCGGAGCTGATGCGCCAGTTGGGCCGCACGCCGGTGGCGACGGTGTCGCACCAGCAGTTCAAGGCCATGACGCGCGATGCGCGCGCCATCGTGCGCACGGGCGAGTTCTCGCCGTATGCCAACGTGATCCTGCGCGCCGGCGTCGTGTTCTGAGAGCGGGGCGCCTTGGAGCGCGCCGCGCTGCCGCCGGTAGCGTCGTTCGATACCCGCCAACGCCCCGTCCGGCTCGCAGGACGCGGGCTCGATAATTTCCGCCACACCAAAGGAGGCGGGAGTGGGCCTGAAGCTGTTGTTCGTCCTGATCGGCGCATTCGCCGGCGGCGTCCTGGGAAGTGCCTCCAGCACGCTGGCGCTGGCGGTACTGGGGGGCCTGGCCGGCTGGTGGTGGCCGCGGAACGCCGCGGCGCCCTCGTCCGCGTTCGACGCGTCCACCCTGCTGCGACGCGTCATCGCGCTCGAACGGGAGCTGGCCCTGCTGCGCGAGTGGGTGGCCGAGCCTCGCGCCGGCACGCCGCCGGAGCCCGCCGCCGAGGCGAAGGCGTCGGCGCCGGTTCCGGTCGACGTCGCGACCGCTGCGCCTGCAAAGGTCGTCGACATCGCACCCGTGCCGCTCGTCGTCCCGATGGCCAGTGCGAGTGCGAGTACGCCGGTGCGCCCACCCGCTCCCGCGCCGGCGCCCTCACGCGCGCGCGAGCCGCGCCGCGTGCCCGCCCCGCCCCCGCCGTCCGTCCCCTGGCGCGACCGCCTGCCCCCGTTCGCCGCCCGCTGGATCTTCGGCGGCAACACCATCGTCAAGGCCGGCGTGCTGATCCTGTTCCTGGGCCTGGCCTTCCTGCTGCGCTACACCGCGGAGCGCGTCACGGTGCCGCTCGAGCTGCGCTACGCCGGCGTGGCGCTGGTGGGCCTCGTGCTGGCGGCCATCGGCTGGCGCCTGCGCGATCGCCCTGACGCCGCCGGCGGCACCGGCTATGGCCTGATCCTGCAGGGTGCCGGCATCGGCGTGTTCTATCTCACGACGCTCGGCGCGCTGCGGCTCCACCCCTTGCTGACACCGGCGCTTGCGTTCGCGTTCATGGCGCTCGTCGCGGTGTGCGGCGCGCTGCTCGCGGTGCTGCAGGACGCGCCGTGGCTGGCCTTCGTCTCGATCGCCGAGGGCTTCGCCGCGCCAGCGCTGGTGAGCACCGGCAGCGCGGCCTACGTGCCGCTGATGTCGTACCTGGCCATCCTCGACGCGGGCATTCTCGCGATGGCCTGGTTCAAGGCGTGGCGTCCGCTGAACCTGGTCGGCGCCGTCGCCACGTTCGCGCTCGCCGGCGCCTGGGCGCACGCCCACTACGTCGCCGCCGACTACGCCGGCGTGCAGGCCTTCCTCGCGTTCTTCTTCCTGCTGTTCACGCTGACCGGCGTGCTGTTCGCGCGCCGCGCGCTCGCGGCAGGCGATGCCCCGGACGGGCGCCCGCTGGCGCAGCGCGCCGCCGAGGCGCTGCGCCACGTGGGCCGTGTCGACTCGACGCTCACCTTCGGCGTGCCGCTGGCGGCCTTCACGCTGCAGTACCTGCTGGTGCGCGACTTCGCGTGGGGCCCGGCCTGGGCCGCGGCGGCGTTTGCGCTGTTCCACATCGCGCTGGGCGGCGTGCTGATGCGCGGTGCCTCGCCGCGCTACGCGCTGCTGGGCGAGGCCCACGTCATCGTCGGCACCATCTTCGCCACGCTGGCGATCCCGCTCGCGCTGCAAGGCGCCTGGACGGGCGCGACCTGGGCCGTGGAGGCGGCCGGCATGTACTGGCTCGGCGCGCGCCAGCACCGCACCTATGCGCGCGGGTTCGCGCTGCTGGTGATGCTGGGCGCGGCACTGCGCCTGGTCGACGGCCTGTCGCCCGACCTGCGCCCCGGCATGCCGTTGCTGGCCGGCTCGACGCTGGGCATGGCGATGCTCGCCGTGGCGCTGTGCGCGATGGACATCGTGCGCCGCCGCGTCGCCGAGGAGGCGCGCGGGCCGGTCGAGGAGATCGCCGAGGTGTGCGTGCCGTTCGCGGCCGCCGGCGCGCTCGCCACGCTCGCGTGGATGCTGTGCCCGATGCTGTGGGCCGGCGCCCTCACCGCGTGGATCGCCTACGGCTGCGCCGCCTGCGCGAACCGCCTGGCCGCGCCGTCGCTGCGCGTGGCCAGCGTGCTGCTGCACCTGGGCGCCCTGACCGCGATGACGCTGTCGCTGCAGCTCACCGACAGCGCGTCGACCCGCGCCTGGCAGGATCTCGTCGCCGCGCTGGCGATCGGCGCCGCCCTGCTCGCCACCGGCTGGCTGGGCCTGCGCGACGCGTGGCGCGAGGCGGCGCGCGGCACGCCGGCGCCGATCCCGCTGGGCAACAGCGTCGGCCTCGTGCTGGGGCTGGCGGTCGCCAGCGCGAGCCTGCTGTTCGAGCTGGCGCCGGCCCACGCCGCGCTCGCGTGGCCCGTCATCGGACTGGCGGCGGCCTGGGCCGGGCAGCGCCTGCGCAGCGGCGCGCTGGTCGGCTCGGGCCTGGCGCTGCAGGTCGCGTCCGGCCTCGCGAGCCTCGCGTTCGAGCCGTCGGTGTGGATGACGGCGGGCGCCGGCCTGGCGCTCGAGCCGACGCTGCGGATTCCGCTGCTGCTGACGGTGACGGGCCTCGTGCTGGGGGATCGCCTGCGCGAACGGCCCGAAGGCGCGGCGCGCGCGTGGTGGCAGGCGCAGCCCGCGCAGTGGGCCCTCGTCGCCTGGGCGCTGCTGTGGTGGTCGCGCACGTTGCCGCCGGTGATCTGGCGCGCGCTGGACGTCGCGCATGTGCCGGGCGCGCTGGAGACCTGGCCGCACTGGCAACTGATCTGGGTCACGCTGACGGCCGCGGCCGCCGTGGCCATCGCACGCTGGCGCGACTGGCGCGTGCTGGGCCAGGCCTCGCTGGCGGCCGTGCCGCTGTGGATCCTGGCGGCGGTGGCCGCGCCGCAGGGTGTCGCGCCGTCGGCCCATCTGGGCTGGCTCGCATGGCCGCTCGCGCTGGCCGCGCATCCCTGGCTGGGCCGGATGCAGCGCCGCTGGTGTCCGCACGTGCTGGCCACGCCGCTGCGCCTGCTGGGGTGGTGGCTGTTCGTCGCGCTGGCCGCGCGCGAGTGCACGCTGCGCGTCCAGGCGATCGCGGCGCCGGGCTCGGCGTGGATCGCCCTGGCGGCGATGGCGGTGCCGGCGCTGGTGCTGATCGCGAGCGCGCAGCCGGCGCTGCTGCGGCGCAGCCAGGACGCGGCCGCCCGCGCCGCCTGGCTCGGCGCGGGCTGCCTGCCGCTGGCGCTGTTCCTGCTCCTTTGGCTGTGGGCCGCCAACGCCGGTGCGGGCGACGCGGCGCCCCTGACCTGGCTGCCCCTGCTCAACCCGCTGGAGATCGGCGCCGGCATCGCGCTGCTCGCGATCGTCGGCTGGCTGCGCGCGCTGCCGTCCGAATGGCGCGCGCTGGTGCCGCCGCGGACGCCCACGGCGCTGGGCGGCGCCACCGCGTTCGCCCTGCTCACCGGCATGGTGCTGCGCACCTGCCACCACTGGGCGGGCGTGCCGTGGTCCGCGCACGCGCTGTTCGCGTCGACGCTTGCGCAGGCGGCCCTGTCCGTCGCGTGGTCGCTGATCGGCGTCGCACTGATGGTGGCCGGGCACCGCGGCGCGCGGCGCGCCTGGTGGGCGACGGGCGCCGCGTTGCTGGCGGTGGTCGTGGCCAAGCTGTTCCTGGTCGAACTCGCCGATCGCGCGAGCCTCGAACGCATCGTGTCGTTCATCGTGGTGGGCGGACTGATGCTGGCCGTCGGATACTTCGCACCGATCCCGCCGCGCCGCGACGACGGCGCGGCGGCCCCGGACACCGTCGGAGACCCCGCATGAAGATTGGCGCGCTCCCGGCCCTCGCGGCACTGCTGCTCGCCGGCATCGAGGCCGGCGCGGCCGCGCCGTCCGATATGGGCCCGGACCTGCCGTTGACGCTCGCCGGCGCCGGGCCGTACTACACGCTGGCCATCGATTCCCGGGCGCGCCAGCTGGCGGCCGCGGCCGACCTCGGCGACCTGCGCGTGCGCAACGCCGCCGGCGAGACGATGGCCTTCGCGTGGGTCGAGACGCCGCTGCCCGCGCCGGCGCCGCAGCACCTGCCCGCGCGCCTGTACAAGGTACCGACGCCGGCCGCCGCGCCGGCGTCGTCCGCCGAGGCGCCGCGCCAGTCCTGGATCGTCGACGCCAGGGACAGCGACGACGACCTGCTGCGCCTGGACCTCGCGCTCGAACCCGGCACCCAGGGCGTCTACACGCTGCGCATCGAGGCCAGCAACGACCTGCAGCGCTGGCGCACGCTGCAGGAGGACGCGCAGCTGGTGCAGCTGCAGTCGCTGCCGCAGGTCGGCGCAACCGGCACGCTGGCGCCGCTGGCCCAGCGCGAGCACCTGGAGGCCGACGGCATCGACCTCGACAACGTGCATGCGCGCTACCTGCGGCTGACCACGGCACCGCGCTCCGCGATACCGCCCTTGGTATCGGCCGCGATCACGCGCGCGCCGCACCGCGAGCCGCCGGCGCCGCTCGAATGGAGCGAGACGATCGCGCCATCGGGCTGCGAGGCCACGTCGTGCGACTACCCGTTGCCGCGCAACACGCCCGTGGCCGCGGTGCAGATCGTGCCCGCGGAGGTCGACACGATCGGCCCGGTGATGGTGCTGGGGCGCGTCGACACGAGCCGCCACGCGGCGGCGCGCCACTCGCTCGTGCGCGGCTCGCTGCATGCGTTGCGGCTGAAGGCCCGGCACTCGGCGCCGTCGTCCGGCTTCACGTGGGAAAGCGGACCGACGGCCAGCGTCTACTGGCTGTCGCAAGCCTCCGGCGCGCCCGACCTGCACTCGCCGCCGGTGCGCCTGGACGGCGCGCCCTGGCAGGCCTTGCGGCTGGAGACCTTCGGCCCGATCAGCCAGCTGGGCCACGTCCCGCCGACGATCCGCATCGGCGTGCGACAGCGCCAGCTGGTGTTCCTCGCGCGCGGCGCGGGCCCGTTCGCGCTCGCGCGCGCGCAAGCGGCCGACCACACCGCGCCGATGTCGCTGGCCGAGCTGATGCCCGGCGGCGATGCGGACCCCGCGCCGCCCGCGGCCACCGCGGCGCTCGCGCCGGTCGCGGCCTCGGCGCTCGCGGCCTCCGAGCCGCCATCGCGACCCGCCCCGTCGACAGCGGCGCCGACTTCGAACACCCCCTGGCTGTGGGCCGTGCTGCTGGCGGGCCTCGCGTTGATGGGCGCCGCGGCGTGGTCCTTGCTACGCAGGCCGCCCGCGGCAGCGACCCGCGACCGCGCGTGACGCGCGTCGCGCGCGCGACGCGTCAAGCCACCGGCACGTCGACGATCAGCCGCGCGTCAAGCTCCCGGATGCGTTCCTCGCTGTAGTAGCCCCCGTGCTCGGTGTAGCGCAGGAAGGCGCGCGCGCAGGCCTTGCAGCGCCAGGCATCGCAGCGGTTGTATGGAAACCAGGCCGGAGCGATCGGCGCATCCGGCGACCACGCATGCGTGCCGGCCGGGTGGTACTCGGCGACGGTCGGCTCGTAGAGCGCCGGATCGCGCAACGAGCCCACGCGCTCGAGCGCGTCGCGCGCGAAGCTGCCGGGCAAGGCCTCCCAGCCGGGACACACCAGCGCGGCACAGCGGGGACAGCCCGCGCGGCTGCCGGCGCGCGCCAGCTCGATGAGGGCGGCGACGGTGAGCAGCCCGGAATCGGCATGGTCCATGCACCCATTCTGATCCAGAAGGGTGAAACCGCGTCGAGCGATGCGCGACCGGACCGCCCCCCCCCCCACCAGCCTTTCCCGTT
>Ga0070673_100001397_pt1 | contig 14127 bp, 13 predicted proteins | sample KBSM23metaG_FD_65342 | JGI IMG/M metagenome (GOLD analysis project Ga0070673, IMG submission 65342) | Miscanthus rhizosphere microbial communities from Kellogg Biological Station, Michigan, USA - KBS M2-3 metaG | ecosystem: Host-associated > Plants > Roots > Rhizosphere > Soil ... | reverse complement strand
GCTGCTGATCGCGGTCTTCGCCTTCAGCCGGGACATCATCACGGGCCCAGCCAGCTTCGTGATCGGCCTCTTGACCCGCGTGGTCAGCGCGATCCAGTAGCGCGGCGCTCTTCCAGCTTCACCTCGACGACCAGGTCGCTGGCCAGCCGTTCCAGTCCGGCGCGCAGGGACGCGAGGTCGATGCCCGCCGGGACACGCACGTGCGCGCGCGCCTCGAACAGCATGTCGCCCGACATCGGCGCGCTGGTCCGGTTGGTGATCAGCTCCTCGACGTTGACGCCGCTGGCGGCCAGCAGCTGGGAGATCTCGCGGACGATGCCGGGGCGATCCAGCCCGACCAGCTCGAGGTCCATGCTCCTGTCGCCCGGGCCGCGATCGGCCGTGGACGCCGCTTCGGCGATCACCTTCAGCCCGCGCGACTCCAGCGCCGCCAGCGCCGCCAGCGCCGACTGGACCTTGTCGGGCGGCAGCTCGGCGCGCAGGATGCCGGCGAACTTCCCGGCCAGGTGCGACATCCGGCTCTCCAGCCAGTTGCCGCCGTGCGCGGCGATCACGCCCGCCACCAGCTCGACGAGCCCCGGGCGATCCGGCCCGAGCAAGGTCAAAACCAAGTTCGTCATGGGACGAAGATAACCCCTCCGGGCGAAGGTTGCCTCAGGCGGCTTGCCCTCACCCCGACCCTCTCCCGCTCACGCGGGAGAGGGGGACGGACGTCCGTCCCTAGTGCGTCCGGGCGGCGCAGACAGTGTCGACCAGAATACGCCCGCAGGTTCCTGCGCGCGTCACGGTCCGCTTGCCCGGCCAGTGCGCTTCGATGCTCTTGGCGTGACAATCGGCGACCGCGGTGTACACCGCGTCCTCCGACTCGGGAGCACTGTCGGCGGCTGCCCACCGAAACAGCGTCGTGTTCCCGATCTCGCGGATGGAATCGCGATCGAAGACCATGTGGTTGCCGCGCTTGCTCTCGCACGCGACGTCCCATGACCCTTCGACCTGCGACTGCTGCGACGACATCGCCGCATCCGCCTGGTCACCACCGCTCATCGACACCGTGCCCACCGGCGGTCCCGCAATCACGGTCACCGCCGCTACGCCACTGCCACTGCCAGTGTCATTCACTGCTGATTGCTCCAGCCCACTCTGCCCACTCCGCCACCCGAAGTCATCGAATCCCTGTCCTTGTTCCCTGACCACCGCCCCGGTCAACATCAACAACCCCATCACCACGATCGACATAACCGAACCACTCCTCTCTTTGAATCAGGATCCTAGCGATCCCTGCCTATGCGTTCTCTCTTTGCTTCTCCCGTCTACCGCCCGATCACCATCGATCGGACGGCGCAGAATCTGAACCGTCGCACCCCCTGCTGCAAGTTACTTCGCCGTGCATCAACGATGTTTTACCCGTCGTACTCCATGCCGAAACTTCGGCGTCACCCTCACGAAACCGAGATGTCCACGCTGGGCCGCAGCTCGGCGCAAACCGCGAGCACGTCGTGGATCAAGTTCTTCTTGAACGCGGGCACCAGCGCCGCGTCGCCCGGCTTGCCCTCGTCAATGTTCACGAACGCGATCTGCGTCAAGAGGTAGTCGAAGCGCGGCGCCCACTTGCGCGCGCCCAGCCGCGCCGTCGTCGAGCAGTTGTCGATCATGTACGCGACGCCGCGCGCGTGCATGTACGGGTTGAGCGAATCGACCGATTCGATGACCGATTCGTTCGCCGCCTCGGAGTACGGGTGCCCGTGCTCCAGCAGGATGTCGATCTGCGCCATCATCGTCGCGATGTAGACGCCGGCCGTGAACGGGTTCACCGGCGTCTTCGCCTCGTCGCGCTTCGCGCGCACGCCCGCGCCGATCTTCCAGGTCTCGGTGCCGTCGATCTTGCCCATCGGCTGCGTCTTCAGCCGCTCGCCCGCCAGGACCACGCCGCGAATTTCGTTGCCACTCGACACCTCGTCGTAGATCTCCGCTAGCACTTCGCGTGCCGCCGGATACGCCGCGGTGTACGCCTTCTCGAACTCCGCCTTGCCGGCCGCGTCCAGCCCGTCGTAGACGGCGCGGATGCCGCGCTTCGAGATCGTCTTCGAGATCGGCCCCGTGATCGACTCGGCCGAATTGAGGAACGCCGCCTCCTTGCTCATGCCCTGCGCGACGAACCGGCGATAAAGCGCCTCGATCACGCCGTGCACGGCGCCCAGCAGGATGCCGCGCTCGCCGTAGATGTCCGACTTGAACTCGGACTCCAGCGTCGTCTCGAACGTGTACGGCGACCCGAGCGCCACCGACCAGCCGATCGCGTAGTCGGCCGCGCGGCCGTCGATGTCCTGATGGATGGCGATGCTGGCGTTGATGCCGGCGCCGTTCACTTCCTTGCCCTGCACGTACAGGCGCCGCACCGACGGGCCCATGCCCTTCGGGCACGCCGCGATGACGTTGATGTTCGGCGGCAGCTTCGCGCCGACGTTCTTGAGGTGGCCGATCAGGAAGCCGTGCGACAGGCCCAACGTCGATCCGGGACGCAGGCTCTCGAACACCTTCGGGTACAGCTCGCCCTGCGCCGCGTCCGAGATCAGCAGCAGTGTGATGTCCGATTCCTTGATGACGGCGAACATCTCGCCCAGCGTGCCGTTCTCCTCGCTGAACCCCGCCTTGCGCGCTTCCGCCATCGAGCTCGATCCGCCGCGGAGGCCGACCTTCACCTTGATCCCGGTGCCCTCCAGCGAGTCACGCAGGTTCTGCGCCTGCGCCGGGCCCTGCGAGCCCCAGCCGATCACGCCGATCTGCTTGACGCCCGCGAACGCCTTCGCGAGCAGCGGGAACAGGTGCCGACCGCCTTTGACGATCTGCTCGCTGCGATCGCTCATCTTGACCGTGTCGACGGAAAAAATCTTGGACGAGAAGCTCATGTGAGGACCTCCGCTTGGGCCCAGAGGATAGGCGACGGCAGCTGTTGCGTAAAATGACTTCTCGTCATTTCAGTGTTGCAATTTCTGCAACAAGCGCGACCATGGACTATCGGCATGGATTACAGCGGGTTACAGATGTTTCTGGAGCTCTCTCGCTCGTTACATTTTCTGCGCGCCAGCCGCGCCTGCCACGTCAGCCCGTCGACCCTGTCCCGCGTGGTGCAGCGCCTGGAACAGGAGACCGGATCGGTTCTGCTGGAACGCGACAAGCGCTCGGTCCGGCTGACGCCCGAAGGCGCGCGCTTCGCCGAGCACGCGCGCGAGACGCTGGAACGCTGGCAACGCCTGCAGCGCGATCTGCGCGGCCAGCAGGACAAGCTGTCGGGCAGCATCGCGATCTTCGCGTCGGTGACCGCGTGCCAGAGCTTTCTCCCCGAGCTGCTGGGCGCGTTCCGCGGCCGCCATCCCGACGTGCGCATCCAGCTCGAGACCGGCTACGCCGCCGACGCGCTGGAACGCCTCGCCGAGGGGCGCGTCGACATCAGCGTCGCGGCGATCCCGCCGCAGCTTCCCCGAGGCCTCGTGTCGCGCGTCCTGCTGTTCACGCCCCTGGTGTTCGCGGCGCCCCGCGTGGCGTGCGAGGTCGAACGCCTCTGCCACCAGCGGCCGCTGCCGTGGGCGGAGCTGCCGGTCGTGCTGCCGGCGTCGGGCCACGCGCGCGAGAGCGCCGACCGCTGGTTCCGTCGTCGCCGCATCGTGCCGCAGGTCTACGGCGAGGTGCCGGGCAGCGAGGCGATCCTCGCCCTGGTCAGCCTGGGCTGCGGGGTCGGAATCGTGCCCCGCCTGGTGCTGGACGAGAGCCCCCTGCGCGGCAAGCTGAGCGTCCTCGACAGCGACGACGCCGGCGCGGCGCTGGGCGAGTTCCGGGTCGGGGTGTGCACGCAGCGGAAGAAGCTGGCCTCGCCGCTGGTGCGGGCGCTGTGGGACTCGTTCGCGGCCGTAAATCGATGACCTGAATCCAGGGGGCCTGCGGCACTCTCTATCAAGCCATGCGGGTACCTCGCGGCACGGGATCGGGCACCCTGATCCTGATCCTGGGCGTCTGCTCGGGGTGCACGACGCGCAACCTGCAAGTCGACGGCACCGGGCAGTTCGAGGGCGACGGCGGACCGCGCCCGGGCGACGGCGGCCCCCACCCGACGGACGGCGGACCGGCGGGCGACGGCTCGGACGCGCACCTGTCGCCAGACGGTCCCCTGCCGGGTATCGACGCCCATGAATCGGCGTGCGTGAGCGCCGCGGTCCAGCTTCCCTGGACGGCGCCCGCCCGCCTGGAGATCGCGGTGACGGCGAGCGCCGTCGCGGTGTTGAACCGCCAGGCGAAGCAGGCGGACGTCCGGACGTACCGCCGCGACGGCGCGCTCATCGCCGGCTTTCAGTTCGCGGCGGACGCGCAAGTCGTGCCCTACAACGACAGCCGCTTCCTGCTGGTGGCGCGCGGCGTGACCGGCGATTTTGTCGCCACCACGCTGGACCCCGATCTCGTCGGCAGCAGCCGTCTGTTCACGGCCACCGCGAACGCGACGGAACACCTGCTGGGCGCGGTCGCGCTCTCGGCGACCGCGGTCGTCGCCATCAGCGACGAGCACTTCGTCAACATCGGCACCGGCGACATCGTCACCTGGTCGACCGTGCTCGACGCCGCCGATCGCGACGCGCTCAAGACGGGGCGCATCTACGGAATCGCCGCCCGGCCCGATCGCGTGATGGTGGCATGGGGCGCCAGCAACGTTCTGCGCCTGGCGGCAGTGAGCGCCAGCGGCGGCCTGATCGCACGCACCGCCGACAACAGTTACCTCGACTACGTTGGCACCGACACGACGTCCGCCGTGCCGTTTGAAACTGGCTTGCTGATGTTCGACGGGAACCCCGTCCGCCCGACGCAGATCGCGTTCGACCTGTCGCGCAAGCCGTCGGACCGGAACACGCAGCTGAAGGCGTTCTACCGGGCGGCGCCCCGGGTTGCCGCGACCGTCGCGCAGGGCCGCCCGGTCGCGTTCTGGCTAACGGTCTTCCCGGCCAACGACAACTCGCAGGGGGTCACCACCCACCAGCTGTACGGCTGCGAGCTGGACCCGACCGACTCGTCGACTTGCCTCCGGACCGCGCTGATCGCGGCGACGGGTCTGACCGGCTACGACGTCGCTCGGGCGCCCGTGGCGGCGGCCGCGTTCCCGGGTGAAGCGGTGTTCGCGATCGCGCACACCGACAGCGCCGGCAGCTGGTTGCGAATCGCCGATCTCGGCTGCGCGATGGGACGGTGATCATCCGGCGCTCAGCAACCGCAGCAAGGGAAGGGTGGACCGCTCCGCGAACGCCGCGTCCTGCGCGCGGCGCTGAATCTCGGTCAGCCGCTGCGCGATCTCGCCGGCGTCATCCGGGCGACGCGCCGGCGTCTTCGCCAGCATCGACAAGATCAGGTCCTCGAGGCGGCTGGGCACCTCGGCGATCAGCTGCGACGGCGCGATCGGATCGCGCTTCAGCTGCCCCTCCGCGATCTCGCTCGATGAATCGCCGCGGAACGGCGGCCGGCCCGTGACCAGCTCGTAGAGCAGACAGCCGACCGAATAGATGTCGGCGCGCCGGTCGACGGCGGCGCCGCAGATCTGCTCGGGTGCCGCGTACTCCATCGTCCCGACGCACAGGTCGGCGCCCTTCAACGTGTTCGCGGGACAGGCGAGGCCGAAGTCGAACAGCGTTGTGCGGCCGTCGGCGCGCAGGAAGACGTTGGACGGTTTCACGTCGCGATGAACCAGGTCCTGCCGGTGCAGGTGATCCAGCGCGCCGCACAGCTGCCGGACGATCGCGAACGCCTCGACCAGGTGGCCGCCGCCCGCGACGGGAAACAGCGAGCGCGCCTGGCCGACGGGGCGATCCCCGCGCCCGCGCGCGGGCACGGTCGGGCGCTCGTCGGTGCGCGGGCGGCGCTCCGCGTAGCCCTTCGTCTCGGGCCAGTACCCGGACAGCTCCTCGGCCAGCGTGCGCCCGTCGAGCAGCTCGAGGGCGATCCACGGGCCGCCACGCTGCACGCCGTAGCCGTGCAGGCGCACGATCCCGGGATGCCGCGGCAGCCGCGACAGCGTGACGATCTCCCGCCCGATCGCCGCCGCGTCTTCCTCGCGCGCCGAGCGCACCGTCTTGATCGCCACCGGCGGACCGCCGCGCGCGTCCTCGGCGCGAAAGATCATCCCCATGCCGCCCTCGGCGATGCGCTCGACGGCCCGGTAGACGCCGAACAACATCGGCGTCGGCAGGACGCCGGCGGACTGAATGGGGAGGTCGTCGGACACGAACTGACGGACAGCAACCCCGATGCCAGCAGCGAAAGCGGCCGTCTTGTCTGTCCGGAAACATGGGTTGGACGATCTGTCCAACGCTGCCTGCACGGATTGAGCTGACTCCCGACGATTCGTCGTTCACGGGCGCGGCGCGCCGGCCTTCACGAGTGGGCACGGCAGTTGCTCAAAGAACCCGTCATGACCCTGACAGAGCTGGAGACGCTACCGGAGATACGGGGGTGGCAACTGGTCGCGCCCGGCCAGAAGGCCGAGCGGCTGTCACCGCGGGAACGGCAGATCCTCGACCTGATCACGGCCGGACGCAGCCAGAAGGAGGTCGCTTACGACCTCGGGCTCAGCGACGCGACGGTCCGCGTGCTGTACTCGCGCGCGATGAAGAAGCTCGGGCGCAGGCGAAGCCGCCGCCCCCGAGACGCGCGCGCGTGAGGCTGCGCTCCGAGACCGCGATTGCGCGGTCTGCGTTTGACAATTCTCACCGTCCGGCCGAAAAATCGGTGGGGGGTAGCTTGACGAATTCGAGCGGCGACGCGGGCGAGCGGAACGGCTCCCGTCCCGCATTCTCGGCCGGCGGCGGAGGCGGAACCGGCGACATGGTCGCCTCCCGCTACAAGATCGTTCGCCTGATCGGCAGCGGCGGCACCGGCGAGGTGTACGAGGCGCTGGACACCGCCCTGGGCGTGTCGGTCGCGCTCAAGGCGCTGAAGCCCAGCGTCGCGGGCAGCGCCGTGCAGCTGGAGCGCTTCCGGCGCGAGATCCAGAACGCCCGCAAGGTCACGCACTTCAACGTCTGTCGAATCTTCGACATCGGCATCCAGAACGGATCGGGGCGGGACCGCTTCTTCTTGACGATGGAGCTGCTGACCGGCCCCACGCTGGCAGAGCGGATCGAGCAAGGCAGCCCCTACCCGACAGACGAGGCGTTGCCGATCGCGGCGCAGATCGCCGACGGGCTGGACGCGGCCCACGCGGCCGGCGTCATCCATCGCGACCTCAAGCCCGGCAACATCATGTTGCTGCCCCCGCCGACGGGGCGGTTCGCGCAGCGCGCCGTGATCACCGACTTCGGCCTGGCGCTGTCCGAGGAACAGTCGGACATGCGGCTGACCGAGAGCGACGAGCTGGTGGGAACGCCGGAGTACATGGCGCCCGAGCAGGCCGAACCCGGCCCGGCCACGCCCGCGACGGACATCTACGCGCTGGGCCTGATCCTGTACGAGATGCTGAGCAAGCGCCGTCCGTTCGAATCGGCGGGGACCGCGCTGGCGACGGTGCTGGTCCGCCGCCGCGAGCCGCCGCGACCGCTGCGCGAGGTCGCCCCCGGCGTGCCCGCCGCCTGGGAGGCGGCCATCCACCGTTGCCTGGAGCGCGATCCGGCCCGCCGCTTCCCCAGCGCGGGTGAGGTCATCGCCGCCCTCGGCGATGGGTCGCCGGGGAATCCGTCCGGATCCGATCCCGGCACTGGCTTCTTCGGCCGGCTCACTCGTAAGCTGCGCTAGCTGCTTTTTTGTTATGTTCTTGCTGCGCACAAGCTGCGCAACGCGTCGCCGAAACACTCATCGCGCTTCGCGGCGAGGGATCATAAATGCCCGCACCCACCGTCCACGAATCCAAGTTCACCACCGACGGGCCGCGCAACGGCGACGGCGTCCTGCACCTCGCCGTCATGGCGCCGAACCTGTTCGAGACGCACCCCCTGCCCGTCGGCGGTTCGATCAGCGTCGGGCGCGACGACAGCGCCGACGTGCGCATCACCGACGAACTGGCGTCGCGGCTGCACGCGCGCTTCCACATCGAGGCGGGCGGCGCGCTGGCGGTCGAGGATCTGCAGAGCTCGAACGGCACGTTCCTGCGCGGCGAGCGCATCGAGACCGGCCGCCGCCTGGCGATCCAGCTGGGCGAGGCGATCACGATCGGCTTCACCCACCTGATGGTCCAGCGGCGGCGCGCGGCCCCGCCACGGCGTCGCTTTCAGGGCCACGGCGCGTTCGAGGAACGGCTGGAGGAGGCGTGCGCGCGATCGAAGGACAGCGGCGCGAACCTGGCGGTCATCCGCGTGCGCATCGACAACGAGGAGCCGTCCGGCGCCGGCGCCGACCTGGTGTCGGGCGCGCTGCGCGCGGGGGATCTGCTGGCCCTCTACGCGCCGGGCGACTACGAGGCGCTGCTGCTCGACACCGATCCCGAGCGCGCGCGCACGATCGCCGACGACGCGGCCCGGCGGGTGCGCACGGCGGGGCTGGGCGTTCGCACGGCGGTCGCGGTCTATCCCGCCGACGGGCGTTCGGCCGAAGCGCTGATCGGCCGCGCGAGCGCGCTGCTGCGCGGCCTCGACGGTGACGCCGAGGGCGGCCGCGGTCCGGTGCTGAAGTCGGATGCGATGCGCGGCCTGTACCGGCTGGCGGAGCGCGCGGCGGGAGGGCGGACCGCGAACGGCCTCATCAACGTGCTGATCCTGGGCGAGACGGGCGCCGGCAAGGAAGTGCTGACCGACTGGATCCACAAGAAGTCGCCGCGCGCGAGCGGGCCGCTGGTGTGCATCAACTGCGCGGCGATCTCCGAATCGCTGCTGGAGAGCGAGCTGTTCGGACACGAGAAGGGCGCGTTCACGGGCGCGACGCAGACCAAGCCGGGCCTGCTCGAGGCGGCGGCGGGCGGCACCGTGTTTCTCGACGAGATCGGCGACATGCCCTCCGGTCTGCAGACCAAGCTGCTGCGCGCGCTGGAGAACCGCGTGATCACGCGCGTGGGCGGTCTGTCGGCGCGACCGATCGACGTGCGCTTCGTGGCCGCCACCAACCACGACCTGGAAGCCGCCGTGGCGGACAAGCGCTTCCGGCAGGATCTGTACTTTCGCCTCAACGGCATCTCTCTGACCATCCCGCCGCTGCGCGACCGGCCCGACGAGATCGAACCGCTCGCGCGCCGCTTCATCGCCGACGCGGCCGGCGCGGCCAAGCGCCGTCCGCCGCGCTTGTCGCCCGAGGCGCTGGAGGCGATGGCGGGCTACGCGTGGCCGGGCAACATCCGCGAGCTCCGCAACGTCGTCGAGCGGGCGCTGGTGCTGTGCGAGGACAGCGAGATCACGCCCGAGCACCTGCCGCTGGACAAGCTGCGGCTGCCGCACGTGGCGCCGAGCGCGGCCCTGGTGGCGGCGGTGGTCGGGGGCGCGGCGCCGGCGGCGGCGGCGGGTGGAGCGACGGGGACGCCGCTGACGCCGTCCGAGGCCGCGGAGAAGCGGCGCATCCTGGAGCTGATGGCCGAGCACGGCGGCAACCAGACGCGCGTCGCGAAGAAGATGGGCATCGCGCGCGGCACGCTGATCGAACGTTTGAAGCGCTACGGCATCAAGCGCCCGCAAGCCGGCGACTGACACGCGGCTGACGCGGCGAAGACGACGAACTGTTCGACCGCGCGTCGAACAACTTGTCCGATTGAAATCGAGCGCGTCGCGTCCGAGGGCGGTTTCGGCCGCTTTCGTGCCTGGCACGACGCTTGCCATTGAAGGCTCCCGAAAAGAGGGGGACCTGAAATGACTCGCGCAACAATGAATGGGATCCAAGGGATTGGGTTTTTGTTTCTGGGCGTCGTGCTGGCGGGCGGCGCCGGCTGCGCCACCGCGTCGGGCGGCCCCGTCGGCGGCCGCGACGTCCACGCGTCGGCCCGCATCGGGGGCGATCACGCCCACGTCCTGGTCAGCGGACCCGCGTGGCTGATGCATGTCGACGTCGAAGGCCGCGACGACCTGTCGCTGTTCGCCGTCGCCCGCAAGGACGGAACCGACGCCGACTGCGCCGCGGGTCAGACCGCCGAGCGCAAGCGCCTGCGGCCGGGCATGCCGAACCTGGTCAACATGAGCGTCGGCGCGGACGAGACGATCTGCATCGCCCCGGCGCCGAACACCCGCACCGCGTCGGTGATGTGGCACGCGCGCCGCATCGAGGGCGGTTCGCCCGACGGCCGCGGCCAGACGCTGGCCTTCGACGGGCCGGGCCGATGATGACGTCGGCGCCGACGCCGGCGGCAGCGCACGTGCGGACCGTCGCGACGCTGTGCAAGTACCTCGGCCTGCTCAACGGCGCGGCGCCGCTTTATCGGAGCGCCCTGCGCGTCGCCGCCGAGGCGCACGATCGCCCGGCGTTCGGTGAACCGTTCGCGCGCCAGCGGCTGGCCGAGCAGGAGCAGGCCGGCGGTCCCGATCACCGCGACGTCGCCATCGCCGTCGCGGCGCTGGCGGCGCTGCTGGACGCGCAGGATCGGATCGACGAGGCCGAGCCGCTGTACCGGCGCGCGCTGCGCATCTTCCGCCGGCACCCGCGGCGCGACGGCAACGAGCTGGCGGTGACGCTGTCGGGCCTGGCGGCGATCCGCCACGCCAAGGGTCATCCGGCCGAAGCGGCGCGCATGTATCACCGCGCGCTGGTGCTGCGGCGGCGGCTGCTGCCGTCCGGGCATCCCGCCATCGCGGCGACGCTGCACAGCCTCGCCGTGCTGTACGACTCGCAGGGACACCACGCGCGCGCGGCGCGGCTGATTCGCGCGGCGATGACCAGCGAATGGCGCGAGGCACGCGCGCGGCGGCTGGAAGCGAACGCGTAGAGATCTTCGAACGCGCGTCCGATCGCCGCAGCAGCAGACGATCTGTGCAGGTTGCCTCTGCGCGCGCTGTACAGATCGTCCGATCGAGCAGCGCGCGCGCCGCGAACCTCAATGATCGCGCGACGTGCGCCGTGGCACGCCCGTTGCCCTGTACGGGCGCGGCCCACATGCGAAACGCGCGCGGAAAAGCGTCGTGCCGGCGGGGGTTTGCCCGCTGGAATGCCGTAAACAAAGTTCCCCTTGCGGAAAGTGGGCAATGTAGGCGACAAACGCACCCCGGGAATACACGGGCATCCGGGAAGTCGGGGGGACCGATGGCCGAGTCGCGGACGAATGGTGGAGGCAGTCGAAGTACGCTCTCCGTTCACCCGGCGCCCGGGGTTTCCCCCGAGATCTCGACGCACGAGTCCAATCCCGGCGACGGCGGCGGCGGCGATGCCGACGCATCGGGCACGAACGCGGTGGACGTCTTGAAGAAGGGCGACACGCTCGGCCGCTACCTGGTGCTCGAGCAGCTGGGCGCCGGCGCGATGGGCGTCGTCTACGCCGCGTACGATCCCGAGCTGGATCGCAAGATCGCGATCAAGATCCTGCGCCCGCACGAGGGCAAGGGCGACAAGGCCCGGCGGCAGGAGCGGCTCGTGCGCGAGGCGAAGGCGATGGCGAAGCTGTCGCACCCGAACGTCGGCGCGATCTACGACGTCGGCGTCCACGGCGACCAGGTGTTCCTCGCGATGGAGTTCCTGAGCGGCGGCACCCTGCGCGCCTGGATGGCCGCGAAGAAGCGCCCCTGGCGCGAGGTCGTGAAGATGTTCATCGAGGTCGGCAAGGGCCTCGCCGGCGCTCACGCCGAAGGCCTGATCCATCGCGACTTCAAGCCCGACAACGTCCTCCTCGACAAGAACGGCGCGCCGAAGGTCGTCGACTTCGGCCTAGTGCGCTTGAACAGCGCCGCGCTGGACAGATCGACGACGGGATCGATGGACGCAATCACCGACGAGGAGGCAATGGCCCTGCCCCTCGCGCAGACCGCGCTGGCCGCGAATCTGACCCGGACCGGCGCCATGACGGGGACGCCCGCGTACATGGCGCCCGAGCAGTTCCTGGGCAAGGACGTCGACGCGCGCACGGATCAGTTCGCGTTCTGCATCGCGCTTTACGAGGCGCTGTACGGGGAGCGGCCGTTTGCGGGGGAGACGATCTTCGCGATCGCCGAGGCGGTCACGACGGAACGAATCAATGTCATTCCGAAGAACAGCGACGTCCCGGCGTGGGTGCGTCGGTGCGTGAACCGCGGGTTGCGGTCGGATCCGGCGCAGCGATTTCCCGATTTCGAAGACCTGCTGGCAACTTTGCGCACTGATCCCGTTGCGCGGCTGCGGCGACGGGTCCTGCTGGGAGGGACGCTCATAACTGTCGTCGCGGGAGCGGTTGCTTTCTATCAGGCCGTTGTGGCGAAGCGCCGGGACCTCGAAAAGCAGGTCGCCGGGCACGTCGGCGTGGCCGACGCGTCGCTCGCCGAAGCGAGTGCGAAGCGCACCGAATCTACGACTCTGCGCGACCGCGCGTTTGCATCATTCGACAATTACCAGCGCGACAACGGCGAGGATCTCTGGGCACAGAGTCTCAGCGCCGCGAGGGCGGCGGACGCCGGGTACCTGCGCGGAATACAGGCTCTGGAAGCCGCCGTCGCACTAGCACCTCAGGCCGAACTCAAGCGCCGTGCCGCAAGTGCGATCGTCGATTACATCCAGATGGACGGCCGGACGCCCTCGGAACGCGAGGACGAACTTCGGCACCTTGCTCGTTACGACGACGCCGGCACGTACAGGCAACGGCTGAGCGCTCCTGCGACGGTCCATATCGAAACGGCCCCAGTCACTCTCGTCGCCCGACTCGAGACGTACGATCCCCTTACGTATCAACCAAAGGGGGCCGCCAAGCTACTCGGCGCGACGCCATTTGATCTGAGCCTTCCCCCCGGTTTGTACCGAGTGACGTTCGAAGAAGCGGCGGGCCACGTGGGCTTTCGCTTTCCAATGCTTCTTCAAGCCGGCGAGAAGCGAACGGCCACGATCCGTGTACCGAAGCGAACCTCCGTTCCGGAAGGATTCGTTTACGTACCTGAAGGTCGGTTTCTTTTTGGCTCCCCGATCGAGGACCTCCGCGTCTCGTTCTTTTACACGGTTCCGTTGCACGCGGTCGACACCGGCGCCTTCTTGATCTCGAAATTCGAGACGACGATCGGGGATTGGATCGCCTTTCTCAATACTCTCCCTGTCAAGGATCGCGAGCGCATCCGGCCCCAGGGCAAGAGAGACGGACAAGGCGGCGAAGGGGGCTTCGTCGACCTCCACCAGACGCCAGGTGGTGCATGGGAGATCGCTTTTCGAGCAACGAACAAGATCTACAGGGCCGCGGAAGGGCGGCAGTTTCGATACGACGATCGCGAACAGCGCGTCTCGCAGGATTGGCTGAAATTTCCAGTCTCGGGTGTGTCTCCCGAAACGGCACTCGAATACGTCCAGTGGCTGGATCACTCAGGGCGCGTGCCCGGCGCGCGTCTGTGTACCGAACGCGAATGGGAGAGGGTCGCGAGAGGAGCGGACGCGCGCGATTTTCCGAGCGGGCATCCCCCTCGAAGCAACGAGGCGAACTTCGACGTGACCTACGGACGAAAGAACGGTGCCTATGGTCCCGATGAAGTCGGCAGTCACCCGGCCTCCGCGAGTCCATTCGACGTCCAAGACATCCTGGGGAACGTCTGGGAAATCACGTCCTCGGTCTTGGATGCGGGCCAGTTCGTTTCTCGCGGCGGGAGCTTCTACCAAAACCTGCGAAGTTCGGTGAGCCCGAACCGAGAGCCTCTCGCCGCGGTTACGCGGGACCACACCATCGGCTTGCGCGTCTGTGCCAACGCACGTTTCTAAGGAGAACACCGTTCATGCGTAATGGAACAACTCAACTGTCGAAACAACTCGCGCGCGCCGCGCTGCGGATCCTCGGTGTTCTGATCATCGCCTTCAGCAGCGACGCCCTCGGAGGTATCAACGCCCAGGGCATCAACGCCCAGGGTATCAATGCCCAGGGTATCAACGCCCAGGGCATCAACGCCCAGGGCATCAACGCCCAGGGCATCAACGCCCAGGGTATCAACGCCCAAGGTATCAACGCCCAGGGCATCAACGCCCAGGGCATCAACGCCCAGGGCATCAACGCCCAGGGCATCAACGCCCAGGGCATCAACGCCCAGGGCATCAACGCCC
>Ga0070673_100001394_pt1 | contig 14134 bp, 10 predicted proteins | sample KBSM23metaG_FD_65342 | JGI IMG/M metagenome (GOLD analysis project Ga0070673, IMG submission 65342) | Miscanthus rhizosphere microbial communities from Kellogg Biological Station, Michigan, USA - KBS M2-3 metaG | ecosystem: Host-associated > Plants > Roots > Rhizosphere > Soil ... | reverse complement strand
CGTCCAAGGACTATCGCTACAGCCACCTCGCGAAAGTCGTCCTTGCTGGCCTGCAGGAGTATCAGTTCCAGCAGGAGAGCGGCACGAGCCTCAATCGCGATGACGTTCTGGACACCGTGCGCCGTTCGATTCAGCGCGCCTCGGCTCTCACGACCAACGACCTGAAGAAGGGCGTCAACACGCTCGCCACCATCGGCTCGACGGCACCGTTCGTCGGACTGCTTGGCACGGTCGTCGGCGTCATCAACGCGTTCGTCGGTATCGCGTCGACCGGGTCGGGCGGTATCGCGGGCGTGTCAGCCGGTATTGCAGAAGCGCTCGTCGAAACCGCGCTTGGATTGTTCGTCGCGATTCCCGCGGTCTGGTTCTACAACTACCTGACCAGCCGCCTCGAGTACTTCAACGTCGAGATGGACAACTCCTCGTCGGAGCTCGTCGACTACTTCATCAAGAAGACCGCGTAAGACAGTCGGAAGGATCTGAATTATGGCTGTTCAACTAGGCGGGGGCGGCGGAGTCAAATCCGACATCAACGTTACGCCGCTCGTCGACGTGATGCTGGTGCTGCTCATCATCATGATGATCGTGGCGCCTCTGCTCCAGCAGGGTGTCAGCGTCAAGCTTCCCGTCGCCACGAACACGACCGAGAAGCCTGACACTCAGGAACAGACGGTGCTCGCGATCGACTCGAACCGGCGGCTCTACCTGAATGCCGTGCCGGTGTTGAAGGATGATCTGCAGCGCCGGGTGACCGAGATCCTGGAGAACAAGAAAGACCGCATCGTGATCATCAAGGCCGACGAAGACGTCGAGTACAGTGCCGTGATGGACGCGATGGACGCGCTGCGCGCCAGCGGTATTGAGGACATGGGCCTCATCACCGATCCGCGCCGCGGTGGGTCAACGGCGAAAGTGGGAGGCGAATAATGGCCGCCCATCAACACCACGGCGCCGAAAAGGTCTTCAAGGGCAAGATCCCGCAGGCCAATGCGGACATGAACATCACGCCGATGATCGACGTGCTGCTCGTGCTCCTGGTCATCTTCATGGTCACCTTGCCGCTCAACCAGCGCGGGCTCGACGTCAACCTGCCGGCGGAAACACAGCAGCCGAAGCAGGCCACGCCCGACATCAGTCAGATCGTGCTGAACTACACGGCTGACAAGAAGCTCTCGATCAACAACAGGGATGTGACGTTGAGCGAACTCGAGTCCACGCTGCGCACGATCTTCGAAGAGCGCCAGCAGAAGACGATGTTCATCATGGGCGCGGGCAGCCTGCGCTACGGTGAAATCGTCGAGGTCATCGACGCCGCCAAAGGCGCCGGTGTCGAGAAGGTCGGCATCGTCACCGAGGGCATGCGCAAGGCGGCGTCTGGCGGCGAATAAGCTGCTCGAGTCTTCTGAATCAAGGCTGAAGGGCCGTCCTGACCGGGACGGCCTTTTTGCTGTACGCCGAATCAGCGCATCATCGAGTGCGCGACCGCAGGGTCTCCGTCGTTGCGGGCCGGGGTGACCCCGAGGACCTCCGCCAGCGCGTCGTAGATGTGGATGTTCTCGAACGCCGGAAGCACCACGCCGCTTTTGAACGACGGACCAGAAGCCACGAAAATACCTCGCATCGAGATGGCGTCGCGCGGATCGTAGCCGTGCTCGCCGCGCGGGCCGTTCTGACCCCGCGAGATGCGCTGCGACAGCGTCGCCCGCGGAAGCACCTGCCAGCCTTCCTCGACCACACCGACAATCGGCGGGATTCGCGGATGATCGCGATAGTGCCAGTGCTCGGGTGTCTCTGCCTTTCGGTAGATCTTCAGCCGCGGGTGGGCGTTGACGAGCGCCTTGTACACGGCATCCTCGCGCCCGGCCCTGGGAAACAGTCCCAACGTCGGGTTGATGTCGATGATCTCGGCATCCTCGGCCGAGATGTAGTCATCGAGCACGACCACGCGGTTCGTGGACGTTTCCGCCATGCCATGATCCGAGACCAGGACGATGTTGACCTTGTCGGTCAGGTGGCGCCGTTCAAGGCCGTGCAGCAGGCGCCCCAGGTAACGGTCCGCACGGCGCACCGCCGTCCGCACGGCCACCGACTCGGGCCCACTGCTGTGGCCGGCGCCATCGACGTCGCTGATGTAAAGCGTCAGCAGGGTCGGCCGCTTGTCGGCGGGAAGGTCTAGCCAGGCGAGTATGCGGTCGACGCGCGCATTCCCTGATAGTGAGTTGTTGAAGGGCGACCAGAAGTTCGGCCGGTGCCCTTCGATGAGCGCCTCGGAGCCCACCCAGAACATCGACGCCGACAACAACCCGTTGAGCTGCGCCGTCACCCAGATTGGCTCGCCGCCCCACCACATGGCGTCACCGTTCTCGATGCTGTTGCCCATCGACAGGCGACGGCCGGTCGGCGGGTCTTTGACGGTATTGGCGACGATGCCATGGTGTCCCGGGTACAGGCCCGTGACGATGGTGTAGTGGTTGGGGAAGGTCTTGGAGGGGTAGCTCGGAATCAAGTCCGCGCTCACGCCCTTGGCCGCCAGCCGGTTCATGTTGGACGGCGAGTACTTCGTGCGGTAGTCCCAGCGGAATCCGTCGAAAGAAATCAGGATGAGGGGCGGCCGGGAATCCTGGCCAAGCAGGATCTGCTCGCGTCCAGCCTCGAAAACGAGGCAGAGGAGCAGAAGGAGAACTGCCCGGCGATTCATCCGTTGAGAGTGTAATCGAAGGCGGCGCCGTAGGCCGGGTCCTGTTTCTCAGGACCCGGCGGGCGTGGGGGGTCTACTACAAAGTTAGACCCGCCCCACGAGATCAATTGAACGAATAACGGAAGCTAAGCAAGAACTGGTAGACGTCGCTCAGTGCGGTGGCCGTCTGGAACGTGGTCTTCACGAGCTCGTTGTTGACGACTGCCATCCGGTAGCTGGCGCGGCCCTGTGCGTCGGCGGCGGGGTTGGTCAGGATCTGCGCGCCGTTGGCGGCTGTCGTCGGCAGGACGAGACGCTGGCTCACGCCCCAGTCGTGGTTTAGCAGATTGCCGAAGTTGGTGATGTCGAGGCGAATCTGCCCAGCGTTGCGCTTTCCCCCGATGTTTTTGAAGATGTCCTGCATCACGCTCAGGTCAACTCTGTTGAACATCGGCATGTACTGACCGTTGCGTTCGGCATACTGGCCGCGGTGCTTGTTCAAGTAGCTGTCCTGTTGAATGTACGCCTCGAAGGCCTGTGCCTGTTCGGCCGCGGTGAACACGCGTCCATTCGTGTGCGTGAACTGGACGAAATTCATCTCCGACGCGTCACGCGGGATGTAGATCAGGTCGTTCCCGGAGAAACCGTCGGCGTTCATGTCGCCGCTGAACACGTAGCTCATCTTCGTCGTGAAGTTCTGCGGCGCCGGGCGAGCCTCCCAGAACGCCGACACCGTGGTCGTGCCGAAGTTGAAGTACGAGCGCGAGTACGACGCAGTCACGAACACGCGATGACCCTGCGAGTAGGCGGAGGCGGCCACACCTGGATTGTTCGGGTCGTGAGAGATCTGGTTGTTGGCGACAGACGAGAAGGCCGTAGACCCGGGATCGATGGTGCTGTTGCCTTCACCGTAGCTGTAAGCACCTCGGACGGAGAGTCCGTGGTAGAGCGTCTTGGAGAGGCTTCCCGACAGGTTCCACGCTGAGCCGACACTCTGGTTCCCCATCACCAGCGCGCTGGTAATGATGTTGGGCGACGTGTTGTTGATCCGGTTCGCCGTCCAGCGTGGGCGGTTGTCGACGCCGGTGAAGGCCGATTGCGCCGCCGGCAGATTGGCGTTGATATACGAGACGCCGTTGATGTCCTTACTGTAGAGGAACTCGCCGGTCGCCGTAATACCACCCGGCAGCCGGTGGTCCACGCCGAAGTTACTGCGCCAGACCTGGGGGAACTTGAAGTCCGACTCGGTGACGTTCAGCTCAAAGCTGCTCGCGCCCTGCCCCGTGACGTTCGTCGGCTTGTGGCGATTCGGATCCGGGCTGAACGGATAGATGCTCGGATCGCACGTCGGCTGGATGCACGAGATCTCTCCGATCAGTACGCCGGTGTTGCCGAGCTGATTCGAGATCCACACATAGAGGGGGGGACCGGTGAATGCGCCAGTGCCCACGCGTATCTGCGTCCGCTGCTGGCCGCCCACGTCCCAGTTCATCGCCACGCGCGGCGACCACAGGATCTTCGTATCGGGCATCTCGCCGGTCTGGTACTGCACCGGGTTCCCGTCCTGGTCACGGAAGGTCAGGGCGTCGGCCTTGGCGTTTTGATACGCGGTGTTCTTGAACGCGGACAGATCGAACCTGAGGCCTCCGGTCACCGTGAGATCCCGGCGCGGCCGCCATTCGTCCTGGACGTAGCCACCGCTGTACCAGACTTCGAGCTGCTGGAGCGGCTTATCGAGGTTCGGCACGTTCGAGTACCGCACCTTGAAGCTGCGCAACGCTCCCGGAATGGCTGCCGTCCGATTCGGGTTCGCGGCAGCAGCGCCGGCTTCGGCGTAGAAATCGGCCAACGAGTTGAAGGTGTAATTGCTCTGCGGGCAGCAGCTCCAGAACACGTTGTCCGAGTGGTATTTCTGCGTCGAGAAGCCAAAGGTCAGCGTGTGACGCGAGGTGAACTTCAAGAAGCTGTCCTGCAGCTGAAACGTGTGGTATTTCAGCTCGTTCTGAACAGTAAACGGCTCGGACCCGAACGAGACGTAGGCCGTATTGTCCTGCAGGATATCGACGAAGGGGAACAGTTCGCCGAGCGGCCTGCGGCTCTCGTCGTTCGTGGTGTAGCCGGTAATCAGGCTGTTGGACATGCTGGAGCCGATCACCGAGTTCCACTCGCCGATACCCGACTTGATGTTCTCGAGAATCGAATACGTCGTGCTGCCGAAGCCGAGAAATGCCGTGGTGAACGGCGATCGTCCGATACCGGCCGATGACGAGCTCGATGTGTAGTTGTCAGAACTCGAATCGAGCTGGTTATAGCGGAAGCTGATCTTGTTGTTGGTCGTGAGGTTGAGATCGGTCCTGAGCAGGTAGCGCTTGGCCGGCGTCAGGTCGGTGAGGCCGGCGAACGGGCCGGCGTCAAACCGAAAGTTCTGCTGAAGGAACGAACTCAGTGCTGTGAGGTCCGACTCCAGCACACGGGTCACGGTGCCCGCCACCGGTTCACCACCGGTGTTCGCGCGGTACGTCGTCAACGGCCGATTGTCTTCCTCGTTCTCGTAGTTGCCAAAAACAAACAGCCTGTTCTTGACGATCGGTCCGCCTCCCCACACGCCCGTGTCACGGAAGTTGAAGGTGCCTGGATTGACGGTCTGGCCGCGTGCCTCCGTGCCGACGAAATCTTCGCTGCGCATCCGGTGGTAGAACGACGCCGTCAGCTGATTCGTTCCGCTGCGGGTGACGGTGTTCACTGCCGCGCCGATGAAGCTGCCCTGCCGCACGTCGAACGGCGCGACGCTGACCTGCACCTGTTCGATCGACTCGAGCGAGATCGGCGCCACGTTGGTGCGCTCGCCGGGCGCCGAGCCAAGGCCGAATGAGTTGTTGAAGAACGACCCATCGACCGTCATGTTGTTGAGACGATTGTCCTGGCCGGCAAAGGAGCCGCTGGCGCCCGCCTGCGGCGTCAAGCGGGTGATGTCACCGATACGGCCGGTGAGCGTGGGCAGCGTGGCGATGTCCACGCGGCTCACCGCGGTGGCTGCGCCGGTGCGGCTCGAGCTGAACACTGGATCGACGGTGGCCGAGACCGTCACGGTTTCCTGCACCGCGATGGCGCGCACGCGGTAGGTCAGGTCGATTCCGATACCGAGCGTCACCTGCACGTCTTCCTGTGTCTGTGGCTCGAAGGCCGTGCCTGTCGTGCCGCTATAAGTGACCGTGACGCTGTACGGACCGCCGACGCGCATGCCCGGTATCGTGAATCGTCCGTCGGAGCGGGTCACCGTCTCGTAGTTGGTGCCTGACGGCAGGTGGATGGCGATGACGGTCGCACCCTGTATGGGCTGTTGCTGCTCGTTGGTGACGATGCCGTTCAAGGCGCCAGTCGTCACGCCCTGAGCGAATGCCGCAGCATTGGGCCATAGCGTCGCCAGCGAGAGCGCCACGAGGGCAAGAGTTCGAGTACTACGTCGCACCAGGTTCAACACGCGCTTCATTGAGTCAACTCCAAGCACTGTACGTCCGAGATTCCCGGACCCCGCGCCCCAATCATCGAATGTGCAAAACGGAAGGCCCAACCATACTAAGCGCAAGTTACGGATCGGTAAAAGAGCAGGAGGCCGTGCGCGCCGACAGACAAACGAAAAGGGCGGTTTCCCGGGGGGAAACCGCCCTTATTTTACAAAAACGTGAGGTCTACTCGCCGGCGCCGGAGGCGGCGCGCTGCTTCTTCTGAATCTCGACGGCTCGGTCGCGGTACTGGTCGGCTTCCTTCAGCAGGGCCTGTTGCTTGGCCGGGTCTTTCTCGAGGTTCGCTTGCACCCGGAGCAGCAGATTCTTGTAGGTGAGCGCCTCGGGATAGTCCGCCTTCAGCTTGATCGCTTTGTCGATGGCTTCGTTGCCGGCTTGGACGAACTTGATCTTGTCGGCCTGGGACGTGGTGAAGTCCCGGTAGGCCTTTTCCCAGTAGTAGGTGGCAATCGTATAGAACGCCTCCGGATTGTTCGGCTCACGCTCGGCGCGGGAGTGGAGCGCTTCCATCGTCTTGTCGAACTCGCCCTGGCGATTGTAGAAGGCGGCCAAAGTCACGTAGACGCCGGCGTCGTTCGGCTTCATATCGCGGGCCTTCACGAGCAGCTGCTCGGCCTGAGTGTAGTCGCCGTTCTCCTCGTAAATGCGCGACAGATACGTGTAGTTACTCGGCTCGGTCGGTTCGAGCTCGATCATGCGGCGCAGAATCGGCTCGGCCTGCGACGGATCGTTCAACTTGTCGGGACCATAGGAGGCCACCAGATACTCCATCGCGAGCTTTTTGATCTTGGGGTCCTGCTCCACCTGGGTCGACTTCTTGTAGTTCTCGATCGCCTTGGTCAGCATTGCGTCGTTGGCGGGCTCGCCTTTACGTGCTGGACGGAACTGGTTGTCGTAGCTGTTGGCGAGGAAGAAGTACGAGTAGGTCAGGCTCGGATCGGCGGCGATGGCTTCCTCATATTTTGCTGCGGCGGCCTTGTAGTCCTGCTGCTGGTACAGCTGATTCGCGTCCTTGAACGCCATTTTGGCCTTCAGCATTCTTACTTGACCGCAGCCTGCCGTGGCCAGACCGACCGTCGCGATCAGCGCGCCAAGAGCCATCCGTGACGAAAACTTCCGCATCACTCAATCCCCCCTGCAATCCCCTTCGAAGTCGCGAGTTCGGACCCCGCAAGCGGGCCAGTATAGTGATCCGTTTTCGGGCCAGTCAAGGCTTTCGGCTACTGGCGCTGTAGCGAATACCGGCTTGGCGCTTCGCGCGGCGCGAAGGCGGCTATCATGAAGATCGCCGGCACGCAACCTGGAACGCCGGTGGCACGAGGGCTCTGCTGCGCACGCCCGTTCCGTGTCACGACGCGGAAAGACACCGCGTCTGAAGGGTTAGACACCGCCTTTCATGATTCGATTCGAGACGCTCCTGGAGAAAGTCAGGAGCTACAGCCCGGAAGCGGACCTTGAGCTCCTCAGGCGGGCGTACGTCTTCTCGGCGCTGGAACACAAGGGTCAGGTGCGGCATTCCGGCGAGCCTTACCTGATTCACCCGCTCGAGGTCGCGGATTCGCTGGCGGACATGAAGCTCGACGTGGTCGCCGTCGCTGCCGGGCTACTCCATGACGTTGTCGAAGACACGCTGACCACGCCCGAGCGCATCGCCGAGCTGTTTGGCCCCGAAATCGCGCATGTCGTCGAGGGTGTCACCAAGATCGGCGCGATTCCCTTCTCCTCGAGCGAGGAACGTCAGGCGGAGAACTTTCGCAAGATGCTCCTGGCCATGGTTGACGACATTCGCGTCATCCTGGTCAAGCTCGCCGACCGTCTCCACAACATGCGGACGCTCCAGCACCTGCCGGAAGAACGTCGCGTGAAGATTGCACAGGAAACGCTCGACATCTACGCACCCATCGCCAACCGGCTCGGGATGAGCAAGGTCAAGAACGAGCTCGAGGAGCTGTCGTTCAAGTATCTCGAGCCCAAGGCGTACGATGCGCTGCGCGCGAAGGTCGAGGCGAAGCGCAAGAGCGCGGAAGCGGTGATCGACGAGCTCACGCGCACGCTGCGCTCGAAGCTCGAGGACGCACAGGTGCCGATCATCACGCTGGACGGCCGCATTAAGCGCCTCTACAGCATTCACAACAAGCTGAAGCGGCAGAAGATCGACCTCGAGCGCGTCTACGACTTCGTCGCCCTCCGTGTGACCACGCAGTCGGTCAAGGACTGTTACGCGGCGCTCGGCATCATCCATCAAACCTGGTCGCCTGTGCCGGGCCGCATCAAGGACTTCATTGCGATGCCGCGCCCCAACGGCTACCAGTCGTTGCACACGTCGGTCATCAGCGAACAGGGATTTCCTTTCGAAGTGCAGATCCGTACCGACGAAATGCATCGCCGCGCCGAGGAAGGCGTCGCCGCGCACTGGAAGTACAAGGAGGGCCGCGTCGGCGATTCTCGCGACGAGCGCTACTTCCAGTGGATGCGCCAGCTTCTGGAGGTGCAGCAGGAGGTCCGCGATCCGCGGGAGTTCCTGCAGAACCTGAAGATCGACCTCTATCCCGAGGAGGTCTACATCTTCACGCCGAAAGGCGAGGTGCGCTCGTTGCCGCGCGGCGCGACGGCGGTCGATTTCGCGTATACCGTGCACACCGACGTCGGCCACCAGTGCGTCGGCGCGCGCATCAACGGGCGGATGGTGCCGCTGCGCACGAGGCTGCAGAACGGCGACATCATCGAGATCGTCACGCAGTCCGGGCACAAGCCAAGCCGCGACTGGCTGACGTTCGTCGCGACGTCGCGCGCCCGCAGCAAGATTCGGCACGTCCTGCTCACCGAAGAGCGAACACGGAGCATCGAGCTGGGCCGGCGTCTGTTCGATAAAGAAGCGCGGCGGTTCAATATCAATCCTGCGACGCTGCTCGAGAGTCCGGAGCTCACCAAGTTCGCGACTGAGTACGGCGCGAGGAACGCTGACGAACTGCTCGCGCACATCGGCTACGGAAAGCTCTCGGCGCGCACGGTGCTGCAGAAGTCCGTGCCAGCCGCTCAGCTGCATGAGGCATCACCGGTCGTCTCGATGGTGCGGCGCGTCCTGCGCCCGGGTACGAGCTCCGACAAGATCAAGGTCCGCGGCGCCGACGATGTGATGGTGTTCCGCGCCAAGTGCTGCAATCCGATTCGCGGCGAGAAGATCGTCGGCTACATCACGCGCGGCAAGGGCGTGTCGGTGCACTCGCTGGGATGTCCGAACGTGTTGAATCTGATGTTCGATCCGGATCGCCGCATCGAGGTCGAGTGGGACAGCGCCGGTACCGATCAGGCTCCGTATGTGGTGCGGCTCACCATGCAGGTCGAGGATCGCAAGGGCATGCTCGCGGAGATCAGCGCGAAGATCTCCGACATCAACACCAACATCACCAACATGGAAGCGCGCACCGGCGAGGATCAGCAGGCGCGCATCGATATGACGGTTGAGATCCGGGACGTGAAGCACCTCGAGAAGGTGATCAAATCCATCAAAGGCGTGCAGGGCGTGTTGGGGGTCGAGAGAACGGCTCGAGCGTAATTACGCGAGGACCGCGATCGCGTCGATTTCGATCTTCACGTCGCGTGGCAGTCGCGCGACTTGCACCGTCGCTCGCGCTGGCGGCGGATCGACGATGTATCGGCTGTAGACCTCGTTCATCCCCGCGAAATCGTTCATGTCGGCCAGGTAGACCGTCGTTCGAACGACATTGGTGAAGCTTGCGCCCGCGGCGCGAAGCAACGCCGTCAGATTCTGCATCACCTGGTCCGCCTGTGCGGCGATGTCGCCCTGAATCAGATTGCCGGTCGTGGGGTCGACGGGGATCTGTCCCGAGATGAACAGGAGATTGCCGGCCTTGATTGCGGGGGAATAGGCCCCCATCGCTTTCGGCGCGTCGGGCGCAGTCACTAGCTGACGCATAGCCGCCTTCGCTCAGCGTTGGCGCCCAAGTCAGGCAGCCTTCACGACTTTGCCGCCGCGCAGGCAGCGCGTGCAGACGCGAATGCGCTTGGTCGCGCCATTGATGAGCGCGCGCACAGTCTGCAGGTTCGGCTCGAACCGTCGTGGTCCCACGTTATGAGCGTGAGATACTGTTCGGCCGACCACCGGACCCTTGTTGCAGATCTCGCACCGCTTGGCCATAAATCCTCTTTCTCGCTCTCTCAGACGCCCGCGTACCCGCAGGCACAAACTCTGAATTGTAGCAGGTCTACGGCACGATCAGGGAACTCGCCGGCTTGGCCAGTTCGCTCGGTCCTGCGGCCTGTGTACGGCGCACTTGAAGCAGCCGCGCAATCAGCGACGCATACGAGGTGTCGGTCCCGTCGCCTGCCTTCTTCGCGTCGCGGGCGCCGTGCTCGATCGCACGCAGAGCGATGGCGGCCTCTGCGTCGGACACCGTTCCGCCCTGCTCGCGAATCTGACCCAGGAGCGACGTGAGATCCGTCGCCAGCCGCTGCGCCGGCAGTGTCGCCGCCGCGTGCTCATAGATGACTCCGCGACCGGCCGTCTCGAGCGTCGCGGCCACCGCGCCAGCGGCCTGTTCGATGTCCTCGTCCACGAGGCGCGTGAACCCCTGTGGAGTATGGCGGGCAATCGCCGAATGAAACAGGAAGAACAACTGATACTGGCGTTCGGTGAGGTGTCGGATCGACGGCAGGAGCACCGCGACGTCACGCTCCTGCTGACGTTTTACCTGCGCCGCCGGATGCTCGCGCGCCGCTGACAAATGCGGGCAGTCGCCTGGACAGTCGATCTCGATGAGTCGCTTGGTCCCGCAGCACACGCTGCAAATCGTCTGATCGAGAGCCGGACACACGCGCCGACCTTTGCGTTGTCCGCAAGACGGGCAGGTCATACCCCAGCTTCGCACACGCCGCCCGCCCGGGCGAGTCGAAGGGGTCCCATTTCCGCCACGATTGTCACTTGTCCGTCGATTGCTTACGATCTTGCCATGTGTAGATTTTTAGACAGACTGCTGAATTATCGGCGTATGTCCATAACTCAGTCGTCTGGCCGCTCTTATTCGCGGTTGCGCCACCCGCTTTCGCCTGTCTGCTGAGACTGATCCATATAAGTATTTTGTTATGAATATCTTACAGCTTGGCTGTCTAGCGCGAAACTGGCCCCGGTCTCTCAGGCTCATGTGGACTGCTCTCCACATCCGGGGCTTTGAGGCCACATATCCGTCACCACTCCTTGCACTCTTCAGGGGACAGTCTGGATGAAAACCTCGATCGCCAGATCGGCGTCTAATGTGTCAGTAGCCAGCGGCCCGCGTAGTCATCGTTGCTAAGTTTATGATCTCAAACGGGTTGTGGACCTCATTTGTCGGGAAGGTGACGGGCGGCTGGTTCTTTTATAGCTCGCGACCGCAACTGGCGAGCGGCCATCTTAAGACGGGCACTCAAGTTGCATAGCGGCGGCATCATATCGGGAGCGCCTTTAACCAAGGCGACGTGGAAGGGAGCGGCAGGCATCATGGCGACGACGACGAAGACGAAGGTGGCGGCAAAGACGAGCCGCTATAACGAGCTCAAGAAGATGCTCGAAGAGCGCCGCCGCGAATTGCTGAATGCGGTCCAGGGAAAGATTCGCGACGTGCGGGCTGAGGGCAGCAAAGACCGCGACGTGCTGGATCAGGGCGAGAGCTCCGAGGTCGACATTCAGGAAGACATCGAGTTCGCGCTCATTCAGATGAAGTCGGAAACACTCACCAAGGTGGAGGCGGCCTTGCGCCGGCTCGAGGAAGGCAGCTACGGCGACTGCTTCGAGTGCGGTGACGAAATTGCCGAAGCGCGTCTGCGGGCGCTGCCGTTCGCAGTGCGTTGCAAGGACTGCGAGGAAGCGCGTGAGAACACCGAGCGCCGCGAGCGCATGCAGGCGCAGAAGCGCGGATCCTCGGCGCTGTTCTACGACGTGTCCAACTAACGGAAGTCTCACGAGGCGGGTCTCACCGCCTGCCTCTGCGTAGAGACCATCCATTCGGACGTACCTGGGTGCGGCGGGCGCGACGCCCGCCGCGTTCTTTCCTCCTCGCCGTTCCAGAAAGAAAAACCTCGGCGCACTCCTTGCGCGTCTCACCAAAGTAGGAGAGCATCCGCCCATGAGCGAACGCGACGAGAGTCTCGAGTTCGAGGAGCTGTCGGTGAGCGATCGACCAGTCGTGCCCGACGAGCTGCCCATTCTGCCGCTCCGGGACACCGTGCTGTTTCCGAACTCGTTCATGCCGCTCGCCGTGGCCCGCGAGTCGTCAGTACGTCTGATCGACGAGGCGATCTCGACGGGCAAAGTCATTGGTGTCTTCACGCAGCGCGACGCATCGGTTGAAGAGCCGACAAAGGGCGATCTCTACAAGGTCGGCACCGCGAGTCAGATTCACAAGATGTTCAAGCTCCCCGACGGCAGCCTGCGCCTGATCGTCCAGGGACTCTCGCGGCTGACGCTCGACGAAATCACCGACACCCGTCCGTATCTGCGCGGCCGGGTGACCTCGGCGATCGAGTCGCTCGCCGAATCCGATCGTCTCGAGATCGACGCGCTGCTGCGCAACATCAAAATGAATTTCCAGCAGGTCGTGTCGTTGTCGCCGCTGCTCTCGGACGACTTGCAGACGCTGGCCTCCAACATCACCGAACCTGGCCGGCTGTCGGACTTCATTGCCTCGAGCCTCACCACGATTGCCACCCCGGTGAAGCAGGAAGTGCTCGAGACGCTGGATGTGCGTGGGCGCATGGACGCCTTGAACCGGATCCTCATCAAGGAGCTCGAGGTCCTCGAGCTCGGATCGAAGATTCAGTCGCAGGTCCAGTCTGAGGTCGGCAAGAACCAGCGCGAGTACTTCCTGCGCGAGCAGATGAAGGCGATTCAGAAAGAGCTCGGCGAAGGCGACGACCAGACCAAGGAGATCGAGGAGCTCGAAGAGAAGATCGAGACGGCGGGCATGCCCGACGTGGTCAAGAAGGAAGCCATGCGCGAGCTCGACCGGCTGGCGCGGATGCCTGTCGCGGCCGCCGAGTACACCGTCTCGCGCACCTATCTCGATTGGCTGGTCACGTTGCCGTGGCAGAAGCGGACCGAGGAAGTCATCGATCTGCCCAAGACCAAGAGCATCCTCGACGCCGATCATTCCGGGCTCGAGAAGGCCAAGGATCGCATCCTCGAGTACCTCGCGGTGCGCAAGCTGAACCCGGCTATGAAAGGGCCGATCCTCTGCTTCGCCGGGCCGCCTGGCGTGGGCAAGACCTCACTGGCCAAATCGATCGCGGCATCGCTCGGACGCACCTTCGTTCGCGTCTCGCTGGGCGGGATGCGTGACGAAGCGGAAATCCGCGGGCACCGGCGGACGTATATCGGCGCGCTGCCTGGACAAATCATCCAGGGTATCCGCCGCGCCGAGTCCCGCAACCCGGTGTTCATCCTCGACGAGATCGACAAGCTCGGCTCGGACTTCCGCGGCGACCCGGCATCGGCCCTGCTCGAAGTACTCGACCCCGAGCAGAACAACTCGTTCCGCGACCACTATCTCGACGTGCCGTTCGATCTCTCGGAGGTGCTGTTCATCACCACCGCGAACGTGCTACATCCGATCCCGCCAGCGTTGCGCGATCGCATGGAGGTGCTCGAGATTCCCGGCTACACCGAGGAAGAAAAGCTCGCCATCGCGCGCGATCATCTCGTCCAGAAGCAGATCGTCAATCACGGGCTGACCCCGGAACAGATCTCGATCACCGACGAGGCGATTCGTGCGGTCATTCACGGCTATACGCGCGAGGCCGGCGTGCGCAACCTGGAGCGTGAGCTTGGTGCGCTCTGCCGCAAGGCGGCGCGCTGGCGCGCCGAAGGCGCCGAATCAGCGCTGACGGTGACGCCGATCGTGGTGACCGAGATGCTGGGGGCGCCGACATTCCTCGACGA
>Ga0070673_100001392_pt1 | contig 14139 bp, 10 predicted proteins | sample KBSM23metaG_FD_65342 | JGI IMG/M metagenome (GOLD analysis project Ga0070673, IMG submission 65342) | Miscanthus rhizosphere microbial communities from Kellogg Biological Station, Michigan, USA - KBS M2-3 metaG | ecosystem: Host-associated > Plants > Roots > Rhizosphere > Soil ... | reverse complement strand
CGGAAGGGCATCGATGCCGGGCTCAAGCAGGCTGCTGATCTGGCCGTCGTCCCCAAGGTTCCAAACCAGCCCCTGGATCAGTTGGCCGGTGTCGGCCAGCAGGTCCTTGGCCTGCAGCTTACGGAAAAGCGCCTGAAATTCCGGGGCATCGATGACCGGTCCAAGATCGAACAGATCGCCATCGCCACTGCCGTGACGATTCCCATTCGCGCAGTAGAGCAGGATCGGTGCGTAGAAGGCCTTCGTCGGCGGGACGTCAATCGTTACGGATTGGACGAGGATTCCGTTCTGCGTCTCCAGTTTGCGAGAAACGAAGATGAGTCCGGGCGGCACAGTTACCCTGATCGGCGCCTTGGTTTTGTTGGTGAAGACAAGGCACAACGCGATCAAATTGCCGTCGGTACCGTAGGCCTTGCTTCGATCCTTGTTCCCGCAATTCTGCGGGCGGCTGGAATCATAGTGCCTGATCGGCTGTCGAAGCTCGATTCCCAAGGGAAATCCGAACGCTTTCCCGACGGGCGCGGCCGTGGATTTGCCCAAGCCCGGGCGTGGAAGAGAGGCGTTGGTAGGTGACGGCGTGGCAGCGGTCGCCGATGGCGAACCAGCTGAAGCGACTTGTTTGCCATCTGGACACGGCCCGGGCTGCGCGGCAGCCTCGCCCTGCGCTCGATTTGCAGCGGCGCTGGACGCAGCGTCGATTGCAGTCCCGAGCACCGCGCCCGCGATCTGGCCCTTGCCCAAGATGCCGCCTCCGAGGATGCGGCCCATGCCGCCCATCTGCTGGGCGCCCCCAAGAAGTCCACCTAGCCCAAAGCCCTTCTTCTTCCGCGGCGCGGCGCTCCCCTGGCACTGTGGCGCCTGGGCCTGCGCTTGAGTTTCGGCTTGCGCCAGTGCCGGCGCATTCGGAAAGGCAGACGCCAGACCCATCACGAGCAGTCCGCCGCACAGGTTCAGAGTCCACGGCCGGCGCCGGTCGGATGATTTGAGAGGCCTTTGCATCGATCCAGCGTGCAGGCGCCGGAAGGGCCCGGCAAAAGCTGATAGACCAACCGCTTAAGGATGTACGACGCCGACTGAGCAGATCGACAAACGGCTGAATACTACGTCGAATGCCGGAACTTGTCGGCCCGGCGCTCGACCGAGCTTGGTTAACTCATTGCAAATCCAATGAAGACGATTTCATCTTGCCCGCCAGAATTTCTGCATCGGAACTGCTTCGGCAGGCGACGAATATCGTATCGTCACCGCAGATCGTACCCACGATCTCGGCAAGCCCGGCATTGTCCAGCGCAACGCCGACGAGATGCGCGGATCCCGGCGGCGTCTTGATGACGACAAGATTGCCGGCGGGCTCGATCGTTCGCACCCAATCCTGGAAGATGGATGCAAGCCTCGGAGCGTGCGTTTCTCGCTGCTCTTCGGGAAGCGCATAGCGGAGCTGGCCGCCGCGCCGGACCTTCACTGCGCCCAGTTGCTCGAGGTCACGCGATACGGTTGCCTGTGTGACTGGAAACCCAAGCGCGACGAGCCGGTCCGCGACTTCCTCCTGACTCGTCAGCTGCTGCTGCCGGATGAGATCAGCGACAGCGCGCTGCCTTCGGTCTTTCTCGCTCATTCGTATACTTATGCACATACTTGCATATAAATGCAAATTCGCCGATAGGGCCGCGCTTCATGATTCGGACGGCCATCCTTGGTGCCTCAGGCTATGTCGGCGGCGAGCTGCTCCGCCTCCTCGCCGCGCATCCGCAACTCGCGGGCGAGAAGCTGTTCGGCGAAAGCAAGGCTGGAATGCCGGTTGGCGCCGTCCACCCGCACCTCGCGCCTATTTATTCAGGATCGTTCGAAAAATTCGACGAGGTAGCGCTTGCGGACGTGGACCTCGTCTTCGCCGCTTTGCCCCATGGCCATAGCCAGCAAATCGCAGGATCGATTCTGGATCGCAGCATTCCGTTCGTCGACCTAGGGGCGGATTTCCGGCTCGACGACGCAGCGACGTACGAGCGCTGGTACGGGCACGCGCACGAAGCGCCCGGGCTGCTTAGCGAATTCGTCTACGGGATTCCCGAGCTAAATCGGGACGGGATCCGTGGCGCCAGGGCTGTGGCTGCCGCAGGATGCTATGCCACTGCCGCGATCCTTGCGTTGAAGCCTTTGGTGGACGCCGGACTGGTCAATCCGAAGAGCCTCATCGTCGATGCGGCCTCCGGCGTCAGCGGCGCCGGTCGCGAGGCGAAGGAAGCGACCGGTTTCAGCACCGTCGACGGCAGCTTCACTGCCTACGGACTGCTTAACCACCGTCACACGGCTGAAATGGAAATGGCGTTGGGAGCGACGGTGCTCTTCACACCGCACTTGGTGCCAATGACCCGAGGCATACTCGCGACTTGCTATGCCGAGGCGGCCGGCAGGGGGGATCCGCTGCAGGCCCTGCGGGACGCCTATGCGGTTGAGCCCTTCGTACACGTCACGGGGGATCCGCCCGCGACGAAATGGGTCAGCGGGTCGAACGGCGTCCAGGTTACCGCTCGCTACGACGACCGCACCGGGCGGGTCGTTGCATTCGCTGCCATCGATAATCTCGGAAAGGGCGCTGCTGGACAAATGATCCAGTGCGCCAACCTCATGCTCGGCCTCGAAGAGACGGCCGGCCTCACACCAATCGGAGTTTACCCATGAGCGTGACCGCTGCCGAAGGCTTCGTTGCGGCCGGCTGCCACGCCGGCATCAAGAAGCGGCGCTTCGACATGGCGCTACTGGCGACTGAAGACCGCAGGCCGGCTGCCTGTGCGGCCGTCTTTACCCAGAACAAGTTCGCTGCGCCGCCTATCGAGCTAGGCCGTAAGCTCCTCATTGCGAATGGCGGTCGAGCGACAGCGGTGATCGTCAACTCCGGCAATGCCAACGCCGGCACGGGAGTGTCCGGCTACAAGGATGCCCAGCTCATGGGCGCGGCCACCGGTGACGCGCTCGGGATCGATGCTTCTCAGGTGATGGTTTGCTCGACCGGCATTATCGGCACCCCGCTCCCGATGGAGCCGATCCTTCATGCAACTCCGAAGCTAGCGAAGAAGCTTTCCCTCGAAGGCGGGCATGACGCGGCGCGCGGCATCCTGACGACCGATCACAAGCCCAAGGAAGTGCTGATAAAAGGCTCGACTTTCACGATCGGCGGAATGGCCAAGGGCTGCGGCATGATCGCGCCGAACATGGCCACCATGCTCGCCTTCATGACGACGGATGCCGATGTCCCGACGGAGCTGATGCAGAATATCCTGCGACGGGCCTCCGATGCGACCTTCAACACGCTCAACGTGGACGGTGCGACCTCGACGAACGACACGGCGATGGTGCTTGCATCGGGCCGCCGCGGAAAGGCCGACCACGAGGAGTTCGGCAACGCGCTGCTGGCTGCATGCGAGGACCTGACCATGCAGATGGCCCGCGACGCCGAGGGGATGACGCGGATCGCCCGACTCATCGTCACGGGCGCGGCCAACGACAATGAAGCAAAGGCCGCGGCCAAGAATATCGTCGAGAACAATCTCGTGAAATGCAGTTGGTACGGTGGCGACCCTTATTGGGGACGCCTGATGGCTGCGGCCGGATCGGCGGGCGTCGAGCTCGATGTCGCCAGGTCGCGCGTTGCCTATGGCGGGATAGTCGTCGCCAGCGGCGGCGCGGGCATCGAGCATGACGGCGTCGCGCTGGCCCGGCACATGATGGGAGATGAGGTCCAGATCGAGGTCCACCTCGGCGCAGGCCAGGCCTCGGCGAGGATGATCGGGATCGATCTCGGTCCGGGCTACATCAAAGAGAACAGCAAGACCTCATGAGCGCTGCCGAGACAGCGCGCGTCCTCGTGGAGGCGCTGCCGTACATCCGGCAGTTCGCGGGCAAATCGATCATCGTGAAGCTAGGCGGCGCCGCGATCGATCGGGAGTCCGATCTTGCGCTCGCACAGGACGTTCTTCTTCTGAGAAGCGTCGGTGTTCGCTGCGTGCTCGTCCATGGAGGCGGACCGCAGGTCGACACGATGCTTCGCCGGGTCGGCAAGGAGCCCGAGTTTCGAGACGGTCTCCGCGTCACGGACGCCGAGACGCTCGAGATCGTCCGGATGGTGCTGGTCGGAAAGATCAACCGCGACCTCGTCGCAACGATCAACAGCCAGGCCGGCGATGAGCCGGTCGCCGTGGGCGTGTCAGGCGAGGACGCCGGACTGCTCACAGTGGTCCCTGCGGACTCTGCATTCGGGTTCGTCGGCAATGTCACGCAGGTCCGCGCCGAACTGATCCACCGGCTTCTCGACGACGGCCTTACACCGGTGATCTCAACGGTCGGGGCGAATGCGGAAGGACAGCCCTACAACGTCAATGCCGACGAGGCAGCGCGAGCGATTGCGGTCGCCATGCGTGCCGAGAAGATCGTGTACCTGACTGCAGTTCCGGGCCTGCTTGAAGACCCAAGCGATGAGAAAAGCTTGATCCCGCGTCTCTCATCCGGGGAACTGCGCGAACGGCTTGCGCACGATAGTGTCGGAAAGGGCATGATCCCCAAGCTCAAGGCTTGTGCCGATGCCGTCGAGCAAGGTGTCGGCTTTGCCCACATCATCGACGGCCGCGTGCACCATTCGCTGCTGATCGAACTGCTCACCGACCATGGCGTGGGGACAATGGTCCGGAAGGAGAAAAGCTGGTGAAGCATTTGCTCGCAATCCGCGACCTGACCGCCGCCGACGTGCACGCGATCCTTGCCCTGTCTGAGCAATCCGCGCCGCGCGTGCTGCAGAACAAAGGCGTCGCTCTCTATTTCGAAAAGCCGAGCGCGCGCACCCGCAACTCGATGGAAATGGCGACCGCACAACTGGGTGGTCATCCTGTTTACCTCCAGCCCGCCGAGTTGGGCATCGGCACACGCGAAAGCATCGAGGACGTGACGCATACGCTCGCCTGCTATCATTCGATGATCGCAGCACGCGTCTTCGATCACGGCCTCCTGGAGCAGATGGCGGCAGTGAGCGCCGCACCGGTGCTGAACATGCTTTCGGCGACCGACCATCCGCTCCAGGCGCTTGCCGACTTGCTGACGATCAAGCAGCTGCTGGGTCGGCTCGAAGGCGCGCGGATCGTCTTCATCGGCGAAGGCAACAACGTCGCCAAATCGCTCGCAGAGGCCTGCGCGCTCGTCGGCGCGACGTTCGTGCTCGCCAGCCCGCCGGGCCATGGCTTCCTCGAAAGCGTGGCAGACGCTCGCGAAGTGCTCGATCCCGCAGCTGCAGTCGAAGGTGCGGACATCGTCTACACCGACGTATGGGTGTCGATGGGCGGCGAAGACAGCGAAGAGCGCCGCGCCTTGTTCGAGCCTTACCAAGTTGACGAGGGGCTTATGGCGCTCGCGCCGAACGCGCGGTTCATGCATTGCCTGCCCGCGCGCCGGGGCGAGGAAGTGACCGCGCCGGTGATCGATGGACCACGTTCCGCTATCTGGCGCCAGGCGGAAAATCGAATGCATACGGCGCGCGGTGCGATGCTGTGGATGATGGGCGTCACGCCCGAAACGGAAAGCAAGAATGACCAAGAAGAAATTGAAGGTGGTGCTGGCCTATTCGGGCGGCCTGGACACGTCGATCATCCTCAAGTGGCTGCAGACCGAGTATGATGCGGAGGTCGTGACCTTCACGGCGGACCTCGGCCAGGGAGAAGAGGTCGAACCGGCAAGGCGCAAGGCCGAGATGCTGGGCGTCCGCCCCGAGAACATCTTCATCGACGACCTTCGCGAAGAGTTCGTTCGCGATTTCGTCTTCCCGATGTTCCGCGCCAATACGGTGTACGAAGGTCAGTATCTTCTCGGCACGTCGATTGCCCGTCCGCTGATCGCCAAGCGGCAGATCGAGATCGCGCGCCAGGTCGGCGCGGATGCCGTCTGCCATGGGGCGACCGGCAAGGGGAACGACCAGGTCCGCTTCGAGCTCGGCTATTATGCATTGGAGCCAAACATCCGCGTGATCGCCCCGTGGCGCGAATGGAAGTTCGCCAGCCGCGAGGCACTGCTCGACTTCGCCGAGAAGCATCAGATCCCCATAGCCAAGGACAAGCGCGGGGATGCGCCCTTCTCGATCGACGCAAACCTGTTGCACTCATCATCGGAAGGCAAGGTACTGGAGGACCCGGCTGCGGATGCGCCCGAATATGTGCATCAGCGGACGATGTCGCCTGAGGATGCGCCGGACGAAGCGACGACCATCAGCATCGATTTCGAGCACGGCGATCCGGTTGCGATTGACGGCGAGAAGCTAGCGCCCGCCATACTTCTGAAGCGGCTCAACAAGCTTGGTCACGACAATGGCATTGGGCGTCTGGACCTCGTCGAGAATCGCTTCGTCGGCATGAAATCCCGCGGCGTCTATGAAACGCCGGGCGGCACCATCCTGCTCGCGGCACATCGCGGGATCGAGAGCATCACCGTCGATGGCGGCGCGATGCACCTCAAGGATGAGCTGATGCCGAAGTATGCGAGCCTCATCTACAACGGCTTCTGGTTCTCGCCGGAGCGCGAAATGCTGCAGGCGGCAATCGACAAGAGCCAGGAGCATGTCACCGGCCGCGTTACGATGAAGTTCTACAAGGGCAATGCGACCGTGATCGGGCGGGAGAGCGCCCATTCGCTCTACGATCAAGATCTCGTCACTTTCGAGGAAGGCACCGGCGACTACGACCAGCGCGATGCTGAAGGGTTTATCCGACTGAACGCGCTGCGGCTACGGACGCTCGGCCAGCGCGAGCGGCGGCTAAAGTCCTAAGGCCTTCTTCGCCTCGGCGATTTGTTCGCGGACGCGGTCCGGAGCCGTCCCGCCATAGCTTATGCGGCTACGCACCGACGCATCAACGCTAAGTACGTCGAACACGCGTTCGTCGATGCGCTCGTCGATCGCTTTGAGGGCGTCGAGCGGAAGCTCGTCGAGCTTGCAGCCGCGTTCCTCCGCAGCCTTCACGGCGCGGCCAGTGATATGGTGCGCCTCGCGGAACGGCACGCCCGCTTCCCGCACTAGCCAGTCGGCCAAATCGGTTGCTGTCGAGAAGCCCTGTTCAGCCGCAGCGCGCATGCGTTCCGGCACGAACTCGCAAGTCTCAATCATTCCGCCAAGCGCCTGGATCGAAATCGTCAGCAGGTCGGTCGCTTCGAACACCGGCTCCTTATCGTCCTGCATGTCTTTCGAATAAGCCAGCGGCAGTCCCTTCATCGTGACCATTAGCGACGTGAAGCAGCCCATGATTCGACCGCTGTGACCGCGCACGAGTTCGGCCGCGTCAGGATTGCGCTTCTGCGGCATGATCGATGAGCCGGTGGAGAACTGATCCGACAATTTGACGAAGCCGAATTGCGGATTTGCCCAAATGATTAGCTCCTCCGCGAGCCGCGACAAATGGAGGCTGCACTGAGTAGCCGCCGAAAGATAATCGAGCGCAAAGTCACGATCGGAAACGCTGTCGAGGCTGTTGGCGGTGGGACGATCGAAGCCGAGCGATTTGGCAGTGGCATCGCGGTCGAGGGGAAAGCCGGTTCCCGCAAGTGCCGCCGCGCCGAGCGGACATTCGCTCGATCTGGCCTGGGCATCGGAAAAGCGCGAAACGTCGCGCCCAAGCATCTCGTAGTAAGCCATTAGATGGTGGCCCAAGGTTACAGGCTGCCCGACTTGAAGATGCGTGAAGCCCGGCATCACCGTTTCGGCATGCGTGTCCGCAACCTCGACCAAGGCGCGCTGCAGGTCGCGCACATTGGCAACCGCGTCGCCGCACGCATTTCGCACCCACAGTCGAAAGTCAGTGGCAACCTGATCGTTGCGCGAGCGCGCTGTGTGCAGCCGCCCCGCTGCTGGCCCGATCAGCTCCGTGAGGCGATGCTCGACCGTCATGTGGATGTCTTCGAGCTCGACGTTCTCAGTAACGCCCCCGCGCTCGAACTCGGCGGCAATCTGGTCGAGGCCCTTCAGGATCGCCGCCGCGTCCTCGGTCCCAACGATGCCCTGATCGCGGAGCATCGCGGCATGCGCCTTCGACGCTTCGATGTCCTCACGCCACAGCCTCTTGTCGAAAGAGATGGACGCGTTGATCCGCGTCATCAGTTCATTCGGTCTCGTTTGAAACCGGCCGCCCCAGGTGCGCTGGGGCCCGCGCTGCGTTGACCGCTCTTCCGACATATGCGCGCCGTGGCACGCACGCACCGGCAAATCAAACCCTGCGGGGCTGCTGAGCCGACGATCTTGGCATTGTCATGATTGCGATAGTTGGTGACGCGTGAAAACAAGAGGTCTTTGCGAATCTCACTAAGTGTCCTCCCCAAATTCGGGAGGGGATTCGTTTTGCTTAACGGTAGGAATTGGCTCGCGTTTGCGAGCGTGACGTCGCTTGCCATCGGGCTCTGCTCAACGCCGGCATTCGCCCAGGATCAGCCGGCCGCTGCTGCTGCCGCAACTGCCGAAACCAATCAGGAAGCGGATTCCGCTGTTGCCGCCGCTGCGCCCGCAGAGACTGCGCCGGAAGGCGACGTGGTCGTCACGGCCCGCAAGCGTTCCGAGCGTCTACAGGACGTCCCATTGTCGATCGCCGCAGTCTCCGGCCAGACGATGCAGCAGCAAGGCATCAAGAAGATCGAGGACCTTCAGACGAAGGTACCCAACTTCAAGATGACGGAGACGGGCATCGGTTCGCAGATCGCCATTCGCGGCATCTTCTCGGGCGTGAACCAGGGCTTCGAACAGTCGGTCGGCACATATATCGACGGAATTCACTATGGCCGTGCGCAACAGGCTCGCGCGCCATTCCTGGACGTCGAGCGTGTCGAAGTTTTGCGCGGACCGCAGTCGATCCTCTTCGGCAAGAATTCGATCGCCGGCGCGCTGAACATCATTTCCGCCCAGCCGACGAAGGATTTCACCGGCTACGCCCAGGCGAGCTACATACCGAACCAGGATGATTGGGAGGTGCTCGGTGCCGTCTCAGGTCCGATCAACGATCGACTGCGCGCCCGCGTTGCCGGCCGCTTCCATACCGGCGACGGCTTCCTCAAAAACCTGACGCTCGATCGCAGCGAACCGAAGCGCAAGGACTGGAACCTGCGCGGTATCGTCGAGTGGGACGTGACGGACGATCTCACCCTCAACTTCAAGGTCGAGCATGGCGAGTTCGACACCAAGGGCCGTAACATCGAAGTCTACAACGAGCTTCCGTCGATCAGCCCGAAACCGATATTCGCGGGCAAAACCTACGCCCAGATCCTGGCCATGTTCGGCGCAGATCCATCGGTCTCGAACAACGTCAAGGACGATAAGCGTTCCTCCAACGGCGACACCTCGGACAACACGTCAGGCACTTACGTGCTGACGGCCAACTGGAACACGAACATCGGCCAGCTGACGTCGATCACTGGCTACAACAAGTTCAACTACGACGAGTTCTGCGATTGCGACTTCACCGGCGCGACGCTCCTCAACATCGATCTTCGCGAGAGATACAAGCAATTCAGCCAGGAGATCCGACTGGCGTCCGACACGTCCGGCCCGTTCGAGTACATCTTCGGCGGATTCTATCAGACCAGCGATCACAGCTACGCGGACAACATCAACATCCCGACCAACTCGCTGCTCGTGCCGGTGGTCAATGCTTCCGCGCCAGGAAGTCTCGGAAACGCCCTCCAAGCGACGCGCGCTGCGCGGCTGGCACATGTCGACACCGATATCGTGTCGGCGTTCGGGCAACTGACCTACAAGTTCAATCAGCATTTCCGCGTCAACGTCGGCGGCCGTGTCACGCATGAGGAGAAAGAGGGCGACCGCACGCTCACCATCGAGAATATCGACGGTACGACCCTGAGCGGCAGCCCTTTAAGTCCCCTAAAGCCGATCCTCGCGCCGCTGGTTTATGCGCAATTGTTCAAGATCAGCTCGACGAACCTGGTGCCGATCGCAGGTGCGACGGCCGTGCCGGCCGGCGCGCATTGCGCGACCCCTGGCCTGACTCCCGGTCAGAAAGCAGCAGCCTGCCTCGCCGACCTCGGCGCTCATCCGGTTGACGGTAAGGTCTCGAAGACGGGCTTCGTCCCCTCCGTTGTCGCCCAATATGACGTCAATGACGACATCATGTTCTACGGGTCGTTCACGAAGGGTACCAAGTCGGGCGGGTTCGACTTCCGTGGAAACAACCGCGGCTTCTATTCGACCATGGCCGATGCCTTCGAGTTCAGCGAAGAGAAGGCGACCAATTGGGAAGCTGGCGCCAAGACGCGCTTCCTTGGTGGCCGCGCAATCTTCAACACGGCGCTTTACCACACCAAGATCCAGGATCTGCAGGTGTCGGTGTTCGACGGAGTCCTTGGATATGTGGTCGGCAATGCCGATGCCAGAACCCAGGGCATCGAGGTTGACGGACGCTTCGCTGTGACGCCGACCCTCACGCTTCGGGCAGCAGGTGCACTCACGGACTTTGAGTTCACGAAGTACCCGAACGGTCAGTGCTACGCGGGCCAGGTTCCGGACGGCACCCTTGGGCAGTGCGATTACAAGGGTAAGACAAACCAGCTCGTGCCCGATTGGCAGGCGACACTGGCCGTCGACTGGAAGCACGCGCTCACCGACAGCCTCGAGCTTCGCACGACTGCGGACATGTTCGCGAGCGACGGTTATTTCCTGTCTCCGACGCTCGATCCGAACCAGGTGCAGGGCAGCTACGCCAAGTTCAACTTGCGTGCGGCCGTCGGCGACCCAGGCCACCGTTGGGAAGTTGCCGTGCTAGCCAAAAACCTGTTCGACAAGCGGACCGTTTCAATGGGTGTGGGGACGCCGCTCGCCTATTCTACCTTCGGCGCCTACAGCCAAGCCAACGTTGTCGACGAAGGTCGCACCGTTGCCGTGCAGGGTCGTCTGGGTTTCTAAAGCTCAGGGGGGGAGCTTCGGGACGGGCCCCGGCGCGTAGCACGCTCGCCGGGGCTTCGTCGTCTCAGCAAACCTTCTAGCGACGCCGGAGACGAACACTTTGCGTTGCGATTCATGACAATGGTGATGCCGATCAAGGCTTCGTCGGACCGGACTTTCGGTCGGATTCTGCCCGGGTTCGTGCTTTGCTCGCTGGTGGCCGCCGCAGGATATGCCTTGGCCGAAATCGAGCTGGTATTCTCCGGTAGGACGTGGATTGAGGCGCTGGTGCTCGCGATCTTGATCGGGGCCGCGATCCGGACGACCTGGGTCCCCGGGAGTCGATGGAAGCCCGGCATCGATTTGAGCGCCAAACTGGTACTCGAGATCGCCGTAGTACTTCTCGGGGCATCAATCAGCGCCGCCACTATCCTCTCGGCGGGCTGGCCTCTTCTCTTCTCGATCCTGGCAATTGTCGCAGGCGCAATCATGCTCGGCTTCGGCATCGGCCAAATGCTGGGACTGCCGAAGCGGCTGGCAATGCTCGTTGCCTGCGGCAATTCGATCTGTGGCAATTCCGCGATTGCTGCCGTGGCCCCGGTGATCGGCGCCGACGGAGACGAGGTCGCATCGTCAATTGCCTTCACCGCCGTGCTCGGCGTCATCGTAGTCCTGACGCTGCCTATGATCGGCGCGATCCTGCACATGACGCAGATCGGCTATGGAGCGCTTGCCGGACTGACGGTTTACGCGGTTCCGCAGGTCATCGCCGCAGCTGCGCCGATCGGACCGAAGGCGGTGCAGATCGGAACCCTCGTAAAGCTCATCCGAGTCCTGATGCTCGGACCAGTTTGCCTTGCCCTCTCTTTTGCCGCGCCGAAGCTGCGGACCGACGGTGCTTCGACGTCAGATCGCCGCGCTGCCCGGCCGGCGCTGCACCAGCTCGTCCCGTGGTTCATCATGGGCTTCCTCTTGATGATCGGGATGCGTTCCGCGAACCTTCTTCCCCAACAGGCCCTCGCGCCGATCGGCAGCGCAGCGACGATCCTGACAGTCATCTCGATGGCAGCTTTGGGCCTGGGCGTTGACGTCCGCACCGTGTGCAGGGCCGGAGGCCGCGTCACTGCTACCGTCGTCCTGTCACTGCTCGCGCTTGGATCGGTCAGCTACGTGCTGATCCGCATTCTCGGCCTGTAGCTACTTCAGTCAGGCCGCTATGCGGGCCGCGGGGTGAGCTCAGTCTGCGGGCCGCGAGATCCCAGGAAAAAGATCAATGCTGCAGCGAGGCTTGCGAACGGCAGCCACTGCATCGCCCCCAGCAGGCCAATACGGTCCGCCAGCCATCCGGTCAGGATTGGTCCCGGCGCCAGCCCGAACGCATTGTTGGCCAGCGTAAGCACTGCAAAGGCCGTGCCGTGAAGCGCGGCCGGGGTAAGGTTCGCAACCATCGCTCCCGCTGGACCAGCCGACGCGGCGGCGAGGAACATTCCTAGCCCCAGAAGCACGAGCTGCGCTGATCCCGGCTCCAGGCTCATTGCGACGCTGATCATGAAAGCGCAGCCGAGGCAGTAGGCTACCGAAAGGAGCGCGCGCTGGCTCGAAGTGCGGACGAACTTGTCGCTGATCGCTCCGCATATGATCATGCCTGCTCCGCCGATCGCCAGGAATATGGCAGCAAGCGGTGCCGCCTTCTCAAGGGGCAAACCGTAGTAGCGGACGAAGTATGTCGGAAGCCATGCCGGCAGCGCGGCAGCCGTCAGAAGCGAGAGTCCGCTGCCGACGTAGGCGCATTTCAACTGCCGCCCGGCGAATAGCGAGCCAATGCTGGCAAGCGTTACCTGCCCTTTTTCCGGCGTCGCGCCACCATTCAGTCGCGATTCCCGAACGAGCAAGGGATAGACGAACGCAAGGAGAAGACCGCCAGCGCCGATGGCGAGGAAGGCCGTGCGCCAACCGTGTTCCGCAGCCACGACCCCGCCGATTGCGACACCCAGCACCTGGCCGGCAAGTCCGCCTGCCATGAATGCGGCGGTAAGCGTTGCCCGCATATGCTTCGGGAAGACGCTGATGATGACTGCGATTCCGACGCTCCCGTACGCCGCTTCGCCGACACCGACGAGCACTCTAGCAGCAAGCATTTCCTGATAGCTCTGCGCCAGGCCGCACAGGAGCGTCGCAACGCTCCAGACGCCCGCCATGATCGCAATGCTCTTCACGCGTCCCAGACGGTCCGCGAGCAATGAGATCGGGCAGGTCAGGAGCCCGACCATCAGGGCGACGACACCCGAAAGAAAGCCGAGCTGGCCGTCGGTGAGCGCCCACTCAGCCTTCAGCAGCGGGAAGACGGCATTCAGCACCTGCCGCGCCATGTAATCGGAGATCAGTAGGCCGAACGTGAGCGCGAACACCAGCCAGGCGTAGGCGGAAACCTTCTCCTTGCTGGCGCTCGTCACGGATCAGGCTGCCTGGCGTTGCGCCGCCGCCGGAGGTTTGCGGTTCGGAAGCCAGCCGTTCTTCTCAAGCGTCTCATCGATGCTCGAATAGAAGGTGCCGATCTTGTAGATCTCGTGCGCTTGCTCGCCGGTCGCGATGGGGCGCCAAAGCTCTTCCGAAATGCGAACCATCTTCTCGATCTGCTGGACCGACGTCGCGCGCTCGCCGCGGCGGCCGTAGAGGTTGTCCTCCTGCCCGACGCGAACGTGCAGGCCCATCGCGATGCCCATGGTGCAAAGCGGATAAACGTGGCGCATCAACCCTTCGACCGTCAGAGTCGCGTTCTGCGGAACGCGGTTGATGAATTCCATCAGGTTGCGCGGGTTGGGTCCATCATGGCCACCCCCGATCGAGACCCAGTTCAATACGTAGGGACCCATGTACTGGCCCTGCCGAACGATCCGTTCGACCGTCTCAAGGTCCTTGATGGAACCGATCATGAAATGCGGCTGGATTCCCGCACCGACGAGGCGCTTCAGATGCTCCTTCACGAAGCCTGGGCCGCTCTCGTAATACATTTCGGTATAGGCGTGCTTGTAATCGGGCTCACCCATCGAGGTGCCGGCAGCATCCTCATCGGTGATGAGCTCCATCACGTTCATCTGGTTGGTGTTGATGGCGATGGTCACCTGATCCGGCGCCGGATTCAGATCGGCGAGCATGTGGCGCGTATCGTCGCCGAGCCACTTGGCCGCTTCACCTTCGTCCTTGGGAGCGAAGCTGATCGAGCCGCCGACCTG
>Ga0070673_100001379_pt1 | contig 14197 bp, 11 predicted proteins | sample KBSM23metaG_FD_65342 | JGI IMG/M metagenome (GOLD analysis project Ga0070673, IMG submission 65342) | Miscanthus rhizosphere microbial communities from Kellogg Biological Station, Michigan, USA - KBS M2-3 metaG | ecosystem: Host-associated > Plants > Roots > Rhizosphere > Soil ... | reverse complement strand
GCTGTTTGCCCTCGCCCGCGTAGCGGGAGAGGGAAAGGGTGAGGGTCCGGCGCCCGGATGCTTTCGCGCGCGCGTCGCCCGCAAGCGGCTTACCCTCACCCCGACCCTCTCCCGCAAGCGCGCAAGCGGGAGAGGGAGACCAGAGGGCTAGCGGGCGGCGGCTTCGGCTTCGCGGCGCTGGAGGCGGGCGCGGGCCGCCGCCGCTTCGCCGCGGATCTCGTCGTCATCGTGCGTCGCGGCGACGAAGGACAGGTATTCGTCCGCCTCCTGCCCACCCAGGATCGAGATCGCCTCGATGATCTTCCGCATCTCGTGCCGATCGCGCAGCGACCGCGACTGCGTCAGCTCGCGGACCGCCCGCCGATCCCGCATCGCGATGAGCGCGCCCAGCGCGGCGTCCCGCACCGTCTCGTCGTCGTCGCCGAGCAGCTTGAGCAGCGCCGGCACCTCGTCGCGCAGCTGCCGCTCGCCGATGATGCGGATCGCCTCCTCGCGCAGCTCGCCCGCGTCGCCCACCAGGGCCGCGTGCACGACCGCCGGCGAGCCCTCCTGCAGCCGATGCCGGGTCGCGACGCCCTCGATCAGGTCGCGCGCGATGTGGGTGATCAGCACGGTCAGCGACGGCACCGGCGGCGCCGGGACCGGAGCGCCCGTGCGCGCCTTCCGGGGCGCCACCGCGTACGGCTCGACGCCCTGCCCGCCGATGTCGAACGCGACCGCGCCGGGAACCCCCGGCGGCCGGCTGTCCACGCGGACGCGGACCTGCGCGCGCGCCTCCCCCTTCGTGCCCAGCTCGAGACATTCGGCCGTGAACGCGACCCGCGCCCGCGCGCTCGGGCCGGTGCCCGCGTCGGTCCCCGTCGCCGCGAAGATGCCCGAGGCCATCAGCGCCTGGCGCACGTCGCGCTCGATCGCCTCGGCATCGATGCGGTCTTCGCCCGATCGCGGCAGCGCGAGGTTCTCGATCGTGATCGCGCCCAGCACCGGCCGAGGCGGCGGCGCGGGCGGCGGCGGTGCGGCGGCGCGCCGGCAGGCGGGCGTCCCGAGCGCGCCCATCAGCGCGGCGGCGGCCAGCAGCCCCCCGAGCGCCCGGCGCATCAAAGCACCTTGGCGTACACCAGCAGGTCGTCTCCCTGTCGATAGAAATCCGGGATCGCGCCCGCCAACCTGAAGCCGGTCTTCTCGTAGAAACGCCGGGCGCCCCCCTGCCCCTCCAGGCTGGACGTCTCGACGCGGATGATGCGCGCGCCGCGCTGCTTCAGCTCCGCGTCGACCGCCGCGACCAGCGCGCCGCCGACGCCACGGCCGCGCGCGTTTTCGGCGACCACCAGCCAGTAGAGGTCGTACGTCGCCTCGGTCATCGGTGTCGCGCCGAAACAGGCGTAGCCGAGCACGCGTTCGCCGTCGTCCGCGACCGCGACCCGCGCCTCGTAGCCCGTGTCGTCGGGATCGCGCTGGTCTGCGGGTTCGCCGTCAGACGGAGCGAGCGCCGCGTCGAGCAGCTCGATCGCGCACGCGATCTCTTCGGAGCGGAACCCCGCCCCCTGCGAGAGGATGTCGATGAGCTGGGCGCGGTCTGACGGCAATAGGGATCGTATCCTCATGGGTGCGTCTCTGGAGGGCGAGGTCGACAATGCGCCGGATCAGGTCTTCGTACGCGAGGCCGGCGGCGCGTCCGGCCCGGGCAAATCCGCCGGATGCTTCCGACAGATCGCAGTTGGGATTGACGTCGATGACGTAAGGAGTGCCGTCGGCGGCGAGGCGAACGTCCAGGCGACCGTAGTCGCGCAGCTCCATCGCCGCGAACCCCGCGCGCGCGACGGACGCGATGCGCGCCTCGACGTCCGCGCCGAGGCCGGTGCAGCGCACGGGCTTGGTGCCCCGATACTCGGGCGACGTTTCTTCCCACTTCGCCTCGAACGAGACGATGTGCGGGCGGCCGGGCGGCATCTCGGAAAAGTCGATCTCGTGCAGCGGCAGCAGATCGATGGCGCCGTCGCGACGCCCCAGCATCGACACGTAGATCTCGCGGCCTTCGATGTAGCGTTCGACCAGCGCGGGCTGCTTGTAGCGCGCGATCACGGCGGCCACCCGGCGCCCCAGCTCGGCGCGGTCGTGAACCACCGACTGCGAGCTGATCCCGGTCGACGCATCCTCGCGCGAGGGCTTCACGATCAGCGGATACGGCAGCGCCACCCCCGCCACGCTGGGCGTCGCCAGGCAGACCGCCTCCGGCGTGGGCACGCCCGCGTTGCGAAGCACGGCCTTCGCCTTGTGCTTGTGCAGCGCCAGCCCCAGCGCGAGCGGGGGCGATCCCGTATACGCGATGCCGGCGCGCTCCAGCAGCATGGGCAGCAGCGGCTCGAAGCGGGCGTCGCCGGACAGGGATTCGCACAGGTTGAACACCACGTCGGGCGCGAACGCGGTGATCGCCGACAGTGCCCCCAGCAGATCCTCGTCGACACCGAGCACGTCGGCGACGAGCCCCGCGTGCCTCAGCGCGCCGACCACGTCCGCGGCGGTGCCGCGGATGTCCTCGCGCGATCCGTTCTCGGGATCCTGCAGGCTGTGCTCGAAGTCGCGGTTGTGAACGACGAGTACGCGCGGCTTGTGAGCGTGTTTCACGCCTGGATCATTCTAGTGATCCGTTCTGACATTTCAACGTTCGTGATCCGACTGGGTGACTCGATCGCCGGAACGAACGGAACGCCGAGCTCGCGGCCCAGCGCGCCGGCGACGCGCGCGGCGAGCAGATGAAGCGGCGGCGGGGATCGTCCGGCCGGCAGCTCGGCGGCGATCGACGTCGTCCGTGACGCGGCCAGACCGCACGGAACGATGAGGTCGAAGCCCGCGAGCGCGCCCGCGACGTTCAGCGCGAACCCGTGAATCGCGACGCGTCGATGCACGTGCACACCGAAGGCGCAGATCTTGGCGCCGCCTTCGCCCCCGGCGCCGCCCACCCACAAACCGGGCGTCTCGCGCCGCCAGCTCGCGTCGACGCCCAGCTCGCCCAGCACGCCGGTGATGGCGCGCGCCATCGCCGTCAGGTGACCGACCACGCCCGCCCGCAGCCGCACGATCGGATAGCCGACCAGCTGCCCGGGGCCGTGATACGTCACGTCACCGCCGCGCGACACGGGGTGAACGTCGACGCCCCGGCGCGCCAGCTCCACGCGCGGCCTCAGCACATGCGCGGGGTTCGCCGACCGGCCCAGCGTGACGACGGGATCGTGCTCGCACAGCAGCAGCGTCTCGGGGCCGGCGCCGGCCAGAACCTGGGCGCGCAGCGCTTCCTGCAGGCGCGCCGTTGCCGCGAACGGCGCGCGCCCGAGCCAGCGCCAGACCGCGGCGCCCACGGATCAGCCCTCGGCGATGTCGGCGAAGAAGTCCGCGTCGACGAAATCGACGCTGACCATCGTGTTGATGACGCCGACGCCGTGACGGATGCAGGTCTCGGCCATCGCCGCCCCGTCCGCGATCTCGATGGGCGCGGACGGCTTCTTCCACTCCGCGATCGCGTCCTCGGCCAGGCGTCCCGCCAGCATCAGCAGGCCTTCGTCCTGGCCGCGCGCGCGGATGCCCTCGCGCAGCTCGCCGATGGCGCGCCGGCCGCCGGATCCGCCGCCGTACTTGAACGCCACCAGGCAGCGCGACGAACGCGGCCCGCGCCCGCGCAGCGCCTCGACGTAGATGGTGCCGTCGACGCGCTTCACGAACGTCGCGGGGCCAAAGCCCTCGCGCTGCAACAACACGCGCGCCAGCGCCTCGAACGCCGGCGCGGGCAGCTCGGCGATGCGTCGTTCCAGCGCCGCCGCCGTCCGCTCGCGCAGCGCGCGGCGGGCCTCGCCGAACACCTGCTCGGCGCGCTCCAGCTCGGCGTCGGGTGGACGGCGCGCCAGCGCGTACAGACCCGCTCCCGCCGACCGCACGCGCGGGCGCATGCCCGCCCGCAGCCGCTCGCGCGGTTCGGCCGCCAGCGCCGTGCGCATCACGCGCCAGGCCTCGTTCGGCTCGCCGTGGACCAGCCGCCGCCGGGTCGCCCCGTCCGCGATCTCGCGAACGTGCACGCCGCGTCCAGGCGGGCGGCCACCCAGGATCTCCAGCGCCGCGTCGACCGGCGTCATGATCCGGCGCGGGCCCTGCCCTTCGCCGCCGCCAGCCGCTCCGCCGCCCTGGCCCTGATCGGCCGCGGGCGCGCCTGCTTCGGTCGCGGCCCCGGCCCCGGCGCTCGCGCCCAGGCCCGCATCGTAACGCGCGCCCTCCGCGGGGCGCGCCGACATCCCTTCGCCACCCGGCGTCGACGGACGCGGGCCTTCACCGAACGCACCGCCGCCCTCGCCACCTCGCCCGCCCCGACGCCGCCGGCGGCGCCGGCGCCGTCCCATCTCCCCCCCCTCGCCGCCCGGGCCGCGCTCGTCACCGGGACCCGCAGCCGCCTCACCGCCCGCGCCGGCCTCCTCGCCGGGGGCTCCCTCGTCATCACCCTCGTCATCGCCTTCGTCGGCCGCTCCTTCAGCGGCGTCGCCGGCAGCCGAGCTCTCGTCGTCTTCCATGGACGTTTCGTCCTCCTCATCGCCGGCCGTCTCGTCGTCACCTTCGAGAACGCCGGTTTCGGCCAATGCAGCGGCGCGCGCCTCGGGCGAAAGCCCCGCGTGCACCGGCTCGTCTTCGTCGCTATCCATAGCTTCGCCGCCCGCGCCCTCCGCGGCGACCCCTGCGGCCGCGGCGACCGAGCCGGCCCTGGCGGCCCCGGCGGCTACCGGCGCCTCGCGCCGCTCGGGCGCCTCGTCGCTGCCTCCGCGCCCCCCGCGCCCCCGCCGCCGGCGCCCGCGCCCGCGCTCTCGACCTTCGCGGCCGCCGCCGTCGCGGCCACCGTCTCGACCGTCGCGCCCGCCACCCCGACCGTCCCGCCCGCCACCACGGCCGGCTTCCCGATCCTCCTGGGGCTTGGCGCTCGCGGCGTCGGCTTTCGCGTCGGCTTTCGCGTACGCCGCGCGCTCCTCGGCGGTGACCTCGGGGTAGCGCAGCAGGCCGAACATCCCCGGTTTCGTGCGGACAAATGGGTTACCCGGCGCCTTCTTCACGGCCGCGGTGAGCTGCGTCTGCATCGTCACCTCGGGCGTGCGCCCGACGAACGTCAGCAGCTTCTTCCCGAGCGCGCGCTCGGTCAGCTCCTTGTAGTGCAGCGGCTGGCCTTCGTGGCGAAGGATCTCGAGGGCCGCCTCCAGGAAAGTCATGGCGCCCGTCTTTACCACAGATCTGCGCAAGTTTGCCCATCCCCTCCTCATCCGTGCTCGTCGACGACGACGGGGAAGGAAACAGAGCAGTTTTTTTGACGGGGGTCGTCCCCGAGGGTACCCGTGGAGGATGACGGGTCAGCGCAAGATCGGTGTCCTCATGGGTGGCCTCTCCGCCGAGCGCGACGTTTCCCTGCGCACCGGTGAGGCGATCCTCACCGCGTTGACCGACCGGGGCCACGATGCCTGGCCATTGTTCGTCGACCGCGACGTCGATCTGGTGCTGCGGCAGGCGCGCATCGACGTCGCGTTCCTGGCGCTGCACGGCCGCTACGGCGAGGACGGTTGCATCCAGGGGATGCTGGAGCTGCTCGGGATCCCCTACACGGGCTCGGGCGTGCTGGCGTCGGCGCTGGCGATGAACAAGGCGAAGGCCAAGGAGGTCTTCCGCCTGAACAACCTGCCCACCGCCCCCGGCTACCTGGTCGAGGCCGACGGCGGCGAGGACCTGATGGAGTTGCACGGCGCGTTCGGCTTCCCCGTCGTGGTGAAACCGTGCGGCGAGGGTTCCTCGTTCGGAACACGCATCGCGCGCGACGAGCTGGAGCTGGATATTGCCGTCGAGGACGCGCTGCGATTCGACGACGACGTCCTGGTCGAACGCTTCGTCGAGGGCAAGGAGATCTCGGTCGCGGTGCTGGACGGCAAGCCGATCGGCGCCGTCGAGATCGTGCCGAAGCGCGGCTTCTACGACTTCCACAACAAGTACGCAGGCGGCCGCACCGATTACCACCTGCCGGCGCGGCTTTCGCCCGAGCGCTATCGCTCCGTGTTGCGGCTGGCGACGCTGGCGCACGAGGCGCTGGGCTGCGAGGGAACGACCCGCGTCGACCTGGTGGTCAGCGAGCGCGGCAACGAGGTCATCCTGGAAGTGAACACACTGCCCGGCATGACCCCGAACAGCCTGCTCCCCAAGATCGCGCACAGCGCCGGTCTGTCGTTCGAGGACCTGGTCGAGGAGATCCTCAAGGGGGCCCGCCTGCGCGCCCACGGCCACCGCCGCGATCGCCGCGCCGTCCAGGTGGGCTTCCAGGGCCCCGAACGCCGCACCGGCTTCCTGACCGACGCGCATTAGCCGCTCTCGCGGGGCGGGCTAACGCCTCCTGACGCGGTTGTAACGGTTCTTTCGGCGTGCCACGTCCCTGACTCGGCGTACGATTGCGCTGATGACGTTTCGGGGGCCCCTTCTCATTTGCGCGGCGCTCGCGGGCGCCGGCGCCTGCGGGGGCGGAGGTGGCGCGGCGGCGCCGGTCACCTACTACAAGGACGTGCTGCCGATCGTGGTGGAGAACTGCGCCGGCTGCCATAGCCCGGGCGGGTTCGCGCCGTTCTCGCTCGTCAACTATGACGACGCCCGCGGCTACGCGTCCGCGGTGTCCATCGCGACCGGCGCGGGGATCATGCCGCCCTGGCCGCCGGCCGCGGGCTGCGGTGACCTCCGGAACCCGCGCCGCCTTTCGGCCGCGCAGATCGCGACGTTCGACGCCTGGGACAAGGCGGGCGCCCCCGCCGGCGATCCCGCGGACGCGCCCGCCAGCCTGTCGCCACCCGAGATCAACCTGGGCGCGCCGAACGTGACGCTGGATCCGGGCCCTGCCTACCAGGCGAACGCGGCGCTCACAGACGACTACCATTGCTTCCTGACCGATCCCGGTCTGACCGCCACGCGCGATCTCGTCGGCTTCGACATCCATCCGGGCGCGGTCGCCAGCGTTCACCACGTGCTGCTGTTCGCGGTGCCCTCCGACCTGCTGCCCATGGCGCAGGCGCAGGACGACGCCGAGCCCGGCACCGGCTGGAGCTGCTTCGGCGGCACCGGCGTCGGCTCGGGGTTGAACTACCCGACCGTCATCGGCGGCTGGGTGCCCGGCGCGGGAGCGAACGCATTTCCCGAGCCGACCGGGATCAGCCTGGCCGCGAACACGCGCGTGATCATCCAGATCCACTACAACCTGCTCGAACAGCGCGACGTCCTCGACCACACGACCGTCGACCTCTACTACGCCGACGCGCCCGTCGCGAAGCCGGCGCAGGTTCGCCCCGTGGTGAACAAGACGTTCATGATTCCGGCCGGCGTCGCGTCGCAGAAGGTGTCGGCGCAGCTCGCGGTCAGCGAATCGTGGGCGCTGTGGGGCGTCGTGCCGCACATGCACCTGCACGGCACCGAGATCAAGGTTTCCATCGAGCATCCAGGGGGCGGATCGACCTGCGCGATCGACATCCCGCAGTGGAACTTCCACTGGCAGCAGTTCTATTACTACAAGCAGCCGATCCCCGTCGGCCCCGGCGACATCATCCGGCTCGAGTGCACCTTCGACAATTCGGCGGACAACCAGCCCATCATCAACGGCGTGCGGGCGCAGCCGGCGCCGCTGATGTGGGGCGAAGCGACGACCGACGAGATGTGCCTGAACTACCTCTACTTCACCGCGCCTTGACGCACTCCGAAGGCGTTCCCGGATTCCGGCTTGTCACGCGCATGTAACAGAGCCTTGCGCTAGACTGCGCGCCCGTGGCACGCCGCCAGCGCAAACCGGTCGTCGGCAAGCCGCCCGTCGTCAACGACCCGGCGGCGGCGAAGCTGTTCATCAACCGCGAGCTGTCGTGGCTTGGTTTCAACGAGCGCGTGCTCGAGGAGGCGCACGATCCGACCGTCCCCCTCGCCGAGCGACTGAAGTTCGTCGCCATCGTCGCCTCGAACCTCGACGAGTTCTTCATGGTTCGCGTCGCGGGCCTCAAGCAGCAGCTCTCCGGCAACGTCGTCGAGACACCGCCGGACGGGCTGACGCCGGCCGAGCAGCTCGCCGCCATCAGCGCGCGCGCGCACGCGATGGTGACCGACCTTTACGGCGCCTGGCGCAACGACATCGAACCCGGGCTGTCGCGCGTCGGCATCCGCCGGGTCGCGGCGGGCGATCTGACCGCCGAGCAGAAGGCGCACCTGTCCGCGTTCTTCGCGCGCGAGGTGTGGCCGGTTCTGACGCCGCTGGCGGTCGATCCGGGGCATCCGTTTCCCATGCTGCGCAACCGCAGCTTGAACCTGGCGGTGTTCATGCACCGCGAGAAGGACAAGACCGGACGGCGCGAAACCGTGGTCGCCGTCGTGCAGGTCCCGTCGGTGTTGCCGCGCCTCACCGAGGTGCCGCTGCCACCGCCCGCCGCCGGCTCCGACGGCAACGGCGTATCCGCGGCGGGCACGACGCGCTACGGGTACATGTTGCTCGAGGACCTGATCACCATGCACGCCGGCGATCTGTTCCCGGGCTTCAAGGTGCTGGGCTGCAGCGCGTTCCGCGTCACGCGCAACTTCGATCTGTCGATCGACGAGGACGAGGCCGACGATCTCCTCAAGACGATCCAGAAGGAGCTGCGGCGGCGGGAGCGCGGCAGCGCGGTCCGCCTCGAGATCGCGCACGACACGCCGGTCGAGGTGGTCGTGTTCCTGCGCCAGTCGCTGCGGCTGGAGGCGGACGACGTCTACCTCTTCGAAGGCCCGCTGCACCTCGCCGATCTCGGACCACTGGCGGGACGCGACGAGCTGCGCGAGTACCGCGACGAGCCGTTCTCGCCGCAGATCGTGCCGCCGCTGCAGGAATACGACGACATCTTCCGCGTCATCGCCCAGCGCGACATCCTGCTGCAGCACCCGTACGAGTCATTCGAAGACGTGGTCGAATTCATTTCAGAGGCGGCCGACGATCCCAACGTGCTGGCGATCAAACAGACGCTGTATCGCACCAGCGCGGATTCACCCATCGTGCGCGCGCTGATCCGCGCCGCCGAGAACGGCAAGCAGGTGACGGCCGTCGTCGAGCTGAAGGCGCGCTTCGACGAGGCGCCCAACATCCAGTGGGCGCGGACGCTGGAGGATTCCGGCGTTCACGTCGTCTACGGCCTGATCGGGCTCAAGACCCACTGCAAGGTCGCGCTGGTCGTCCGCCGCGAAGGCAACCGGATCAAGCGCTACGTGCACCTGTCGACCGGCAACTACAACCCCTCCACCGCACGCGTCTACGGCGACCTCTCGTACTTCACCGCACGCGACGCCTACGCGGACGACGCGGGGGCGCTGTTCAACCTGCTCACCGGCTATTCGTCGCCGCCGTCGTGGAAGCGGTTCGCGATCGCGCCGCACGGCCTGCAGGACCGCATCATCGCGCTGATCGAGCGCGAGGCGGCGCTGGGAACGCGCGGACGGATCATCGCGAAGATGAACGCCCTGGTGGACGCGCCCGTGATCAAGGCGCTGTACCGGGCGTCGCAAGCGGGCGTGTCCATCGATCTGATCGTTCGCGGCATCTGCTGCCTGCGCCCCGGCGTCCCCGGCACTAGCGACAACATCCGCGTCATCAGCATCGTCGACCGGTTCCTGGAACACGCCCGCATCTTCCACTTCGGAAACGGCGGCAAGCGTGAGGTGTATCTGTCATCGGCGGACTGGATGCCGCGTAACTTCCAGCGCCGGATCGAGGTGATGTTCCCCGTCGAGGACGAGGGGCTGCGCGATCGCGTGATCGACGAGATCCTGGCGATCGCTCTCAAGGACAACGTGAAGGCGCGCCGCCTGATGTCGGATGGCCGCTACGTGCGCGCACAACCGGAGACAGCCGCCGACGGGACCGCCGAGGCCAGCCTCCGCAGCCAGTACCGGTTCATGGAATTGGCGCGCGAGAAAGCGCAGGCCGGTCCGCCCCTTCCGGGCGCCGGGGGGACGTATCACGTTCGCTCCACCCCACCCGCGCGTCCCGGCGCCGGTCCGGCGCCCGGAGCGAGCGCCGCTCCCGCCGCCGCTTCTTCGTGACGGCGGCCACGTCTCTACAAACTGTGAATTCGGCCGTATCATTGTTCCCATGCGTGCATCGCTCGCTTTCTCCGTCGCTGTCTCCCTGCTGCTGATCGGCGCCGCGGCGCCGGTCCGCGCGTCGCTGGTGCTGGCGCTCGACCTGCCCACCATGGTCACGCGCGCCGATAACGTCGCGGTCGTCGACGTCGTATCGGTCAAGGCGGGCTGGGACTCCAACCACGAGCAGATCCTGTCGACGATCGATCTCGTGGTGGTCGAGAGCTGGAAGGGCAGCGCGGCCTCGGGGACGCACCTGACCATCGTCCAGCCGGGCGGGACGGTCGGCGATCTCACGCAGACCGTTCACGGCATGACCCATTTCGTGCCCGGCGAGCGCGCCGTGGTGTTCGTGGCCGGCCGACCCGAGCACGCGTCAGTCGTCGGCATGGCCCAGGGAAAGCGCATCGTGCGCCGCGACGCCGCCACCGGCCACTTCGTCGTCCATGCGCCCGACAAGGCGGGCGCGACGTTCATCCGCAGCACGCCCGCCAGCTCGTCCTCGCCGGTGTTCGATCTTCGCGCGCGCCCGCTCGAAGACCTGCGCACCGACGTGCGTGCGCTCGCCGCCACCAAGGCCGCGCCGGCGCCCGGCGCCAAGCCCCCCGGTACGCCGAACGGCGGGACGCGGTGAAGCGCGGCGCCTTGATGGCCGCCGCCGCCCTCGCGGCGGTGGTCGTGGCGCGGCCCGCCGCGGGTTACGTCCGCTACACGTCCGAGAGCGGCAAGATGTTCAAGTGGCCGCAGTCGTGCGTCGCCATGGACGTGTTCCCTCAAGATCTGGTGGGGATGATGAGCCGCGCGGAGATCATGGACGCGATCGGGTCTTCCGCCGCCGCCTGGAGCAAGGGCGCCAACTCGTGCACGTACCTCGACATCATGGTCAGCAGCTCGGATGCGGCGACCCCGCGCGCGGTCAACGACGGTCACAACAACGTCATTTTCCGCAGCACCAGCTGGTGCAAGCAGAAACCGCAGGGCGACTGCGATCCGAGCGTGCAATATGACGCCGCGGCGCTGGCGCTGACGTCCGTCTCGGCCAGCACGACGTCGGGCATCATTCGTGACGCCGACATAGAGGTGAACGCCTACCACTTCATCTGGAGCGATCTCGTGTCGCACCCCGACTTGCGTGGCGACGGTCAGTCGTTCCACGATCTACAGAACGCCGTGACGCACGAAATGGGCCACGTGATCGGCCTCGATCACACCTGCTACCTTCAACCGCCCGCACCGCTGGACGACATGAACCAGCCGATTCCCTCGTGCGCGAGCGCGTCCCCGGACGTGCTGGCGACGACGATGTTCCCGTCGGCCAACCCGGGCGACGTGGACAAGCGCACGCTGGAAGCCGACGACATCCGCGCCGTCTGCGAGATCTACGCGGCCGCCTCCGATCCGATGACGTGCGACCCCGGCGCCGTCGATCCCCAGGGCTGCGGAGGATGCGCCACCGGCGGCGCGCCGGCGACGGCGTTGAGCGGGCTGGGCGTGGTCGCGCTGGTCGTGCTGACGGCTCGCGCGAGGTCGCGGAGGCGGCGCGGCTGACCGTGGTCCGCTGGCAGAGCACCGCGGGCCTGTCACTGCTGATGGCGGCGGCGCTCGCGGTCGCCAGCGCGCCCGCGTCGGCCTACGTTCGCAAGCGCACCGACGGCGGCATCGGCGAATACTGGCAGGTCAGCTGCATCCCGCTGGCGGTCTACGTGAACGACTTCGGCCAGATGTCGCGCGACGAGGTGGCGAAGTCCATCGCCGCGGCCGCGCACACCTGGAGCCCGACGGCCGTGACCTGTCCCGACGGGGCGTCGCATCCGTTCCTGGAGATCGTTCCGGAGCTCGCGCCCGCCAACACGCCCGCGCCGCGCGTCGGATACGACGGCCACAACACGTTGCTGTTCTACACAGCGGAGCATCCGTATCCCGAGAACTCGTCGATCGGCTCGTTGACCATCGCGCTGACGTCGGTGTTCGCGCGCGCCGACGGCCACATCGTCGACGCCGACGTGCAGATCAACGCGGTCGACAACATCTTCGCCAACCGGGATCCCGGCTACGTCGCGCTGGGCGGCTACGACCCGCTCGACCTTCAGAACGCGGTGACGCACGAGCTGGGCCACCTGATCGGCCTCGGGCACAGCTGCTGGAACCCGTTCAGCGACTTCGATCAGCCGATCGACGACATGGATGCCGGCGTGCCGCCTTGCGATCCGCCGCCCGACATCGTCAAGGACACGGTCATGTTCGCGAACATCGGCGGCAACGGCGAGATCAGCAAGCGCACGCTGTCCCCCGACGATATTCGCGCCGTGTGCGAGATGTATCCGGCGACCGCCGATCCGCACGCGTGCACGCTGGATAGCCCTGACGACGGGTGTGGCTGCAGCGCTGCCGCCTCCCCCTCTTCGGGCGTGGGTCTTCTGCTCGCGTCGGTCCTGGCGGCCGCGACGGCAACGTACCGACGTCGTCGCCGCCCGCATTAGCTTGGCTGGCGCGACCGGACTCTCGATTCTTGAACGACCGAAACTACGCACGCGCGCGCGCCGCACCTCGCGTCTCGCCCGCGGCCTCGTGTCCGCTTACGAACTTTTTCCGGCGCGTGGGCTGCAATCAATTTCGACACGGCAGCCCACGCGCCGGAAAAAGTCACGCGCCGGATGGGTGGCCGCTCGAGAGGCGAGGCGGGCGGCGGCGCGTAACGTGAGCGGCCGGCGGGAGATCTCACGGTGAGGGCGGGGGGAACGCGTAGGTCAAGAGCCTTCGAGCTCCAACCGGAGATCGCGGATGGACGCTTCGCCCAGGTTGGAGCTGGCCGGGACCTCCAGTTCCTTTTCGGCGTTGCGGTAGCCGGTCGCGACGACGGTCAATCGCCAGTGGCCCGGAACGAGCCGCAGCAGCCGAAAGGTCCCGTCCTTGCGCACATCGGCCGTCGCCTTCGCGCCGCCGGGCCCAACCGCGTCGAGGCGGCCCCGCGCAATCGCCGCGCCGGTCGTTTTCACCTTCACCTCGCCTGCGATGCCGCCCGGGAACGGCACGGTCAGGTTCGCGTACTTGCCCGGCGTGACAGCCTGAACGCTGGTCGGATAGTCGGGATGGTGAATCTCCAGCCGCGCATCGCCCGCCGGTAGCGGCGCGATGGTGAAGTGGCCGCCGACGTCGGCGACCCCGCTGCCCACCGGCGATGCGCCCGGCGGCGCGACCGGATCGATCATGTCGGCCGGCCACACCGCCAGCCGCGCGCGCGCCAGCGGGCGGCCGCCGTCGTCGCGGATCAGCCCTTCCAGCCGCGCGTCCGCGCGCATCAGCTTGATCTCCAGCGCGGGCGGTGATGACCCGGCCGCGACCTCGACCGATGCCTGCGCCGTTCCGCGGCCGGACGCGTTGGCGGACAGCCGATAGCTGCCCGCCGGCAAGGACAGCGAGAAATGCCCGCCCGCATCCGTGACCGCCAATAGCCCCGCCGCCGCGGCCGCGGCGCCGCCCGACGCGACGACCACGCGCGCGCCGTCGATCGGAGCACCGGTCTCGTCGACGACGCGGCCCGTGACGGGGAAGCCCGGCCGCAGCGCCAGCTTGCCGACGTCGCGCCGCTCGCCCGGCGCGAGCACGAACTCGTCGCTGCGCAGCGGCTCGGCGCCACCGTGGGCGACCTCGACGCGGTAGCGGCCGGGGATCAGATCGTCGACGGCGAACCGGCCCTCGCGGTCCGCGACGGTGGCGCGTGTCGTTCCCAGCGCGCGGCCCGCGCCCGAGGGCATCGCCGCCGCTTCGGCCGCCAGCGGCAGCGGCCCGGTCTGCACGGTGAGGTCCTCGATCGCGCTGGCCAGGCAGCGGACGCGCGCGCCCGCCGCGGCGCCGCCACGCGGGTCGACCACTTTCCCGAACACACGCGCGCCGCGGACCAGCTCGAGCACGGTCTTGACCGGCGCGCCCCCGCCGCGCGCGTCGATTGCGGGCCCCCGCCGCAGCACGTACCCCGGCCGCGACGCCGACATCCGATAGCCGCCCGGAAACACCAGCGTCGCGAAGTTACCGTCGCGATCCGAGCTGACGAGCGTGGGCA
>Ga0070673_100001376_pt1 | contig 14200 bp, 14 predicted proteins | sample KBSM23metaG_FD_65342 | JGI IMG/M metagenome (GOLD analysis project Ga0070673, IMG submission 65342) | Miscanthus rhizosphere microbial communities from Kellogg Biological Station, Michigan, USA - KBS M2-3 metaG | ecosystem: Host-associated > Plants > Roots > Rhizosphere > Soil ... | reverse complement strand
CGCCGCCCGGTTGGCGGAACGCCGGGGCGAGCCTTCACTGCCGCGCCCCGGCGGCCCACTGGTCTGGGTGCATGGGGCGAGCGTCGGCGAAATGCTCGCGGTGATTCCGCTGATCGAACGCATCCGCGCTCTCGATTTCGCAGTTCTGGTCACCTCAGGCACTGTCACCTCGGCAGCGCTCGCCGGACAACGCCTGCCGCTCGGAGTCGTGCATCAGTTCATTCCGCTCGATGCGCCGCGCTTCGTGGCGCGGTTCCTCGACCATTGGCGGCCGGATCTCGCGCTGTTCGTCGAATCCGACCTGTGGCCCAATCTCATTCTCAACTGCACGGACCGCGCCGTCCCGATGATCCTGGTCAACGGCCGGCTATCTGAGCGCTCATTCAGCCGCTGGCGGCTGCTGCCGGCGGCGATCGCGACCTTGCTCAAGCGCTTCGATCTGTGCCTGACCCAGTCGAGCGCCGACGCGCAACGCTATGCCCGGCTGGGCGCGCCCCGCGTCAGCCGCGTGGGCAATCTCAAGCTCGACGTGCCGCCTCCGCCCGTCGACGAGCAGACTTTCGAGCAGCTCAAGTCGCTCGTCGGGGCGCGCGCTGTCGTCGCCGCTGCTTCCACGCATCCCGGCGAAGAGAACGCCATCATCGCTGCTCATCAGCGGCTGCGTGGCAAGCGCCCATCGCTCCTGACGCTGATTGCGCCCCGCCATCCGGCGCGCGGCCCCGGCATCGCCGACACTGCCCGGGCCGCCGGCCTTTCGGTCGCGCTGCGCTCGCACGGTGAGTTGCCGAACCGTGACGTCGAAATCTACGTCGCCGATACGCTCGGCGAACTCGGCTTGATCTACCGGCTCGCGCCGATCGTATTCATGGGCGGTTCGCTGGCGCGGCGCGGGGGGCAAAATCCGATCGAGGCGGTCAGAATGGGCGCTGCCGTCATGCATGGCCCGCATGTCTGGAATTTCGGTGAGATCTACGCCACGCTCGACGCTGCTCATGGGGCAGAATCCGTCGCCGACGCCGACGCGCTGACCGCTCGTCTCGGCAAGTGGCTTGCCGAACCGGCGGAGCGCGCGACCGTGGCCGATGCCGCCAAAGCGACCGTCGACAAGCTCGGCGGCGCGCTCGAACGCACTCTGGCCGCGCTCGAGCCCTATCTGATGCAGCTTCGGCTTGAGCAGCGGGCCTCGTAGAGCTTGCGCATGATCCTCTCCGAGCATCGGTCTGCGTTTTCCGGGATCACGCGCTAATGCGCGAGCCGGCTTTCTGGTGGAAGCCCGGTGGCGGCGGCCTGCTCTCCCCGGTCGCGGCAATTTACGGGGCCGTCGCGGCGGCGCGCATGCATGGCGAGGGCCGGCGCGCGGGCGTGCCGGTGGTCTGTCTCGGCAACCTCACGGTCGGCGGCGCCGGCAAGACGCCGGCTGCAATCGCCGTGGCGCGCCTTCTTCTTACCGCGCGCGAGCGCCCGTTCTTTCTGACCCGCGGCTACGGTGGGCGGCTGCGCGGACCGGTGCGCGTCGATCCTGCCGCGCATGGCGCCACCGACGTCGGCGACGAGCCGCTGCTGCTCGCGCAGCTCGCGCCGACAATCGTGGCGCGAGAGCGCGTCGCCGGAGCGGTGGCGGCGCGACGCGATGGCGCCACCGTCATCGTGATGGATGACGGCTTTCAGAACCCATCGCTGGTCAAGGATCTCTCGATCCTTGTGGTCGATGGCCGCCGCGGTATCGGCAACGGCCGGATGATTCCGGCCGGCCCGTTGCGCGCGCCGCTTGATACCCAGATGACGCGCGCGCAGGCGCTCGTCGTTATCGGCCCGGCGGATCGCGTCGCCCCTCTGCTAGACATCGCGCGCCGCTACGAGGTGAAAATCTTCCACGGTCGCCTCGAACCCGAACGCCGCGCGCTGGCCGGCGTTGGCCCGCGCAAGGTTCTTGCTTTTGCCGGCATCGGCAATCCGGAGAAGTTTTTCGCTACCCTTGCTGAAGCCGGCGTCGAGGTCGCGGACCGGGCGAGCTTCCCCGACCACTACCGGTACAGGGCGGCAGACGCCCGGAGGCTGCTCGAGCGTGCGGACGCCGCGAATCTCGTACTGCTCACCACCGAGAAGGATCTTGCCCGGCTTACCGGCGATCCGCGCCTCGCGGCGCTCGCCGCGCGTGCGAACGCGCTGCCTGTTCGCTTGGTGATCGACGAGCACGACGCGTTCCGCGACATGATCGTCGCGGCAGTAAAGCGGCGATAGATGGACGCAGCGACCCTACGCTCTTCGCGCGTAAGCGGAGCCGTGGCGCTGCAGCACCGCCTCCGGCGAGACGTAGGCTTCCTGCAATTCGACGCTCCAGTATCTGAGTTCTTCGAGCGGAATGGGCAGGCCGGTCACGGCACAACGCACGAACGCGCCCGGCCGCACGACGCGGAAGTCGCCGTCGAGGTATTTGACCTCGGCCTCGCCGGGCATGGGGGATGGGCGATCGGTACGATTGAGCAACTGCACCTCCGTCACGACGCGGCTCGCCTGCGGTCCGCGCGCCCGCAACATAGTCACTCTGTGCCGGCGACGAAACATCCGGTTTGTGATCGAACGCCCATTCGCCGGCCAGCCTGAGGCTGTCGCGCGTTCAGGGCTGCGACCGTTCGTGTCAGAACAAGCTGCCTTGCCCGGGGCCCGGATCGCGCCGACGGCGCGGTCGTGCCGGCTCCTGACGCGGTGTGGTCTGCACGGCTTCGACGCGCGCGCTGACACTGCCGTCGGCAAATTCGATCCCGATCGGCGCGCCGATCGCGAGCCCAGCAGCGGTGCGCATGGGCCGCCCCGATTTGTCACGCACCAATGTAAAGCCGCGCGCCAGAACGCTGCGATAAGAAAAAGCGGCCAGCAGCTGAGCGTCGCGTTCGCATCGCGCCCAGCGCGCCTCAAGGGAGTTGTCGATGGCGAGCCCGGCACGTCGCGCCAGCGTGCGGACGCGCTCGTGTTCGCGCGCGATGCGCGTGCGGTACGCCTCGAGATTCGCCGCCGCGCTTGCGCGCAGGCGTACCGCGATCCCGGCGTAACGCTCGCGCCGGCGTTCGACATTGGTCCGCAAGAGATGCGGGCTGAGCCTGCCGGCGGTCTGTGAAAAGCTCACGCGGTGGATATGCGCATTAGCACGCAGTCCGCGGCGGAGCGCGGCGGCGGCATGATCGAGCCGCTGCCGCGGCAGCGCCAGCACCTCGTCGGCGTTGGGCAGGGCTCGTGCGGCCGAGCGCAGTTCGCTGAGCCGCGCTTCCTGATTGCGCCGCCAGCAGGCGAGCGCACGCCGCGACAAATTGCCGATGTCGACCATGAGTTCGGCGCGCACCGGCACCGCCATTTCGGCGGCGGCCGTGGGCGTCGGCGCCCGCCGGTCGGCAACAAAGTCAAGGAGTGTCACATCGGTCTCGTGGCCGACCGCAGAGATCAGCGGAACGAGACTTTGCGCCGCCGCGCGCACCACGATCTCCTCGTTGAACGACCACAGATCCTCGAGCGAGCCGCCGCCGCGCGCGACAATGATGAGATCCGGCTGCCGTAGCGCGCCGTGCGCCGGAAGCGCATTGAAGCCGGCAATGGCGGCGGCAACCTCCGCCGCCGAGCCTTCGCCTTGCACCTTGACCGGCCACACCATCACCCGGCGCGGGAAACGCTCGGCAAGCCGGTGCAATATGTCGCGAATGACGGCGCCGGTCGGCGATGTGATGACGCCGATCACCGCCGGGATGTACGGCAGGAGCTGCTTTCTCGCCTCGTCGAACAACCCTTCCGCCGCGAGCCGCCGCTTGCGCTCTTCGAGCAGCGCCATGAGCGCGCCGAGGCCCGCCGGTTGCAGTGTCTCGACCACGATCTGGTATTGCGAGCGCCCGGGATAGGTGGTGACCCGGCCGGTAATCACGACTTCGAGCCCGGCTTCGAGCTTGAGCTTGATGCGCGCGGCCGTCGTGCGCCAGATCACGCCGGCGATGCAGGCGCGATCGTCCTTGAGGTCGAAATAGACGTGGCCGTTGGAGTGATAGCTTACCTTGCCGAGTTCGCCGCGGACCCGGACATAGCCGTAGGCGTCCTCAATTGTGCGCTTGAGCGCCACCGAAAGCTCGGAAACGGTCAATTCCGGCAGATTGAGGCGAGGCTCGTTCATCACCACACGATTCGCTTGGCGTCTGCTGTTAGAAATGGGCTTCGCACGCCGGGGTCAAGGGCTTGCGGCCATGCTGTCCGCAGCCTTGCGCCGGCGCGCGGCCGTGCTAGAGGGGCGCCGGCGATGGGTTGCAACCTGTGAACATCCTGCTCCTCGGCTCCGGCGGCCGCGAGCATGCGCTGGCCTGGAAGATGGCGGCAAGCCCGCTCGTCGAGCGCCTCATCTGCGCGCCGGGCAATGCCGGCATTGCGCGCGAGGCGGAATGCCTTGCTCTCAATATCACCGACCATGCGGCTGTGATCGCCTATTGTCGCGACAACGGCATCGACTTCGTCGTCGTCGGGCCCGAGGCGCCGCTCTGCGCCGGCATCGTCGATGACCTCGAAGCCGCCGGAATCAAGACCTTCGGACCGAGCCGCGCTGCCGCACGCCTGGAAGGCTCCAAGGGCTTCACCAAGGATTTGTGCCGGGCGCACGGCATTCCGACCGCCGGCTATGACCGCTTCCGGGCAGCAACGGCAGCCAAGGCCTATGTCCGCGGCCGTGGCACGCCGGTCGTGGTCAAGGCCGATGGACTTGCCGCCGGCAAGGGCGTCGTGGTGGCTGAGAATCTCGCCGAGGCGGACGCGGCAATCGACATGATGTTCGGCGGCGCTCTCGGCGAGGCGGGTGGCGAAATCGTTGTCGAGGAGTTCCTTGACGGCGAGGAAGCCTCCTTCTTTGCGCTGTGCGACGGCGAGACAGCGATCGCGCTCGCGTCGGCGCAGGATCACAAGCGCGCCGGCGACGGCGATACCGGTCCGAATACCGGCGGCATGGGAGCCTATTCGCCGGCGCCGATCGTCGATGCGGCGATGTCGGCCCGCGTGATGGACACGATCGTGCTGCCCACGCTGCGCGCGATGAAAGGGCTGGGGGCACCGTACAAGGGCGTGCTCTATGCCGGGTTGATGCTCACTGCGACGGGGCCGCAACTCATCGAATACAACGTACGTTTTGGCGATCCCGAATGTCAGGTGCTGATGCTGCGCCTGATGTCGGACCTCGTTCCCGCGCTGCTTGCGAGCCGAGACGGCATGTTGAAATCGCTCGACCTGCGCTGGTTTCCGCAAGCTGCGCTCACGGTGGTGATGGCGGCCAAGGGCTACCCGGGTCCCTACGCAAAGGGCTCGGTCATCGAAGGCCTCGATGACGCTGCCGCGATCGAGGGCGTGGAAATCTTTCACGCCGGCACCAAAGCGGAAGGCGGCCGCATCGTCGCCAACGGTGGCCGCGTGCTTAACGTCACCGCGCTCGGGTCGACGGTGCGCGAGGCGCAGTCGCGCGCCTATGAGGCGATCTCGCGCATCCGCTGGCCCGAAGGCTTTTATCGCCGCGACATCGGCTGGCGTGCCGTCGAGCGGGAAAAACTCGTAAAATCTGGCGTGTGGCGTGGCTGAACATTTTGTTATATATTAATTGTGGACGATATATACGGAATTCAACATGGCCATTTTGATCAAGGATCGAGAAGCCGACCAGTTGATCCGAACGCTTGCAGCGCGCACCGGCGAGAGCATCACCGACGCGGTCAAACAGGCAGTGCGCGATCGTTTGCAAACCGTGCCGCTGAGCGAAAATGAAATCGCCGCGCGCCGGCGCAAGCTTACAAAGTTGATTGCTCGGTGCAACGCCATGCCGACGGTCGATCATCGCACGGCAGATGAAATCGTTGGCTACAACAAGCTTGGGCACTTCGATTGATGGTCATCGATAGCTCGGCCATAGTCGCGATTTTGATGGACGAAGCGGAGGCTGATATTTTTTCGCGCGTGCTCGCGGGCGAAACGAAGCTGGCAATTTCCGCCGTGACCTTTCATGAGACCTCGATCGTGATGGCCGGGAAAAAAGGAAGTCCAAACGCCGCGCGCTTCGTCGACGAGTTCGTTCGAGACCTGGAGATCGAGATTGCGGCCGCGACGATCGAGGATGCGCTCGCCGCCCGCGAAGCCTATTTCCGCTTCGGGCGGGGGTATCACAGAGCGCAGCTCAATCTCGCCGACTGCTTTTCCTATGCGCTCGCCAAGTCGCGCGGCGCGCCGCTCCTGTTCAAGGGCGACGACTTTTCGCAGACCGATGTCGCCCCAGCGTGGCAGCCATAGCGCTGCCGACGCAGCAAAAACCTCCGGCGCAAATGAGCGCCCAGCCGGCATGAAGAGCTTCGCCTTAGCGCTCGGTGGCGGCGGCGCCCGCGGCCTCGCCCAAATCGCGGTGCTCGAAGCGATCGACGAGATGGGCGTGAAGCCCGTCGCCATCGCCGGCACCTCGATTGGCGCACTGGTGGGCGCCGCCTATGCGGCCGGCATGAGCGCAAAGGACATCCGCCATCACGTCATCACCGTCGCCCACGACCCCGGCGAAATCTGGCGCCGTCTCATTGCCGCCCGCGCCGGCTCGCTCGGGGATCTGTTCGCCGGCGCCTTCGGCCAGGCAACGCAGCTCGACGCGGAAAAATTCTGCGCGCAATTCCTGCCGCCGGAGGTGCCCGCGGATTTCGCCGCGCTCCAGATTCCCCTCATCGTGATGGCGACCGACCTGCACGGACGGCAGGAAGCGGCGTTATCGTCGGGCCCGCTCTATCCGGCGCTCGCCGCCTCGATGGCGCTTCCTGGGCTGTTCCGGCCGGTCGTTGTGGACGGCCGCATCATGGTCGACGGCGGAGCGACCAACCCGCTGCCGTTCGATCAGCTCTCCGGCCGCGCCGACGTCGTCGTCGCGGTCGACGTGTTCGGCGTCCCGCCCGCGGAGCGCGCCGACATGCCCGGCGCCTGGCAAAGCGTGTTCTCGACGCTCATCATCATGGGCAGCACCATCGTCGCTGCGAAACTCAGGCACACCGCGCCCGATCTGACGATCCGCCCGAACGTCGGCATCTTTCGCACGCTCGATTTCTACCAGGCGAGTGCCATCCTCCGTGCCGCCGACGCAGTGAAACCCGAGGTCAAGGAAAAGCTCGGCGGCCTCCTCAGCGACGCGCCTGGAAAAACTCCTTGAGCAGTGCCGAGGCGTCCGCCTCCGCCAGGCCGCCATAGACCTCCGGCCGATGATGACAAGTGGGCGAGGCGAAGAACTTCACTCCGTTTTCCACGGCCCCGCCCTTCGGGTCGGCAGCGCCGTAGTAAAGCCGGCGGATGCGGGCGAACGCGACAGCGCCGGCGCACATCGCGCACGGCTCGAGCGTCACGTAGAGATCGCAATCGTCCAGCCGCTCGGAACCGAGCGCCGAGGCCGCCTCGCGGATGGCGACGATTTCGGCATGCGCCGTAGGATCGCGCGCGGTCAGCGTGCGATTGCCGGCGCGGGCGATGACAGCGCCGTCGCGCACGAGGACGCACCCAACCGGGACCTCGCCGGCTTCTCCGGCGGCGCGCGCCTGCGCCAACGCCATGTCCATGAACGATGCCGTCATCTTCTGATCACGCCGCAGCGCGCCGCCTTGTGCTAGGCCCGACGCCTTTATACACCTCACACCTCAACAACAACGGCGTGACGCCGTGCACCGGTCGGCACGAAAATGAACTCGCATGACGCGGTAGACGAGCGCAGCGACAAAGGCGGTGAACGCATCGCCAAAGCGATCGCGCGCGCCGGCTTGGCTTCCCGCCGCGAGGCCGAGGAATGGATCGCCGCCGGCCGCGTCGCGGTCAACGGCGCGGTCATCACCTCGCCGGCGCTCAACGTGGCGCCAAGCGACCGGATCAGCGTCGATGGCGAACCGCTGCCAGCCCGCGAGCGCACACGGCTCTTTCTCTATCACAAGCCGCGCGGTCTCATGACCACGCGCGCCGATCCGCAAGGCCGGCCGACCATCTTCCAGAATCTGCCGGCGGACCTGCCCCGCCTCATCAGCGTCGGCCGTCTCGACTTCAACACCGAAGGCCTGCTTCTGCTCACCAATGACGGCGCACTTGCGCGCCTGCTCGAGCTTCCGCAGACCGGATGGCTGCGGCGCTACCGCGTGCGCGCCCACGGCTCGGTGACCCAGGAACAGCTCGACGGGTTGCGCGAAGGGATCGCGGTCGACGGCATTCACTACGGGCCGATCGAGGCCGCGCTCGACCGCGTGCAAGGAACGAATCTGTGGCTCACCTTCGCGATCCGCGAAGGCAAGCACCGCGAGGTGCGCAACGTGCTCGGCCATCTCGGGCTCGTTGTGACCCGCCTGATCCGCGTCTCGTTCGGTCCATTTCAGCTTGGAGAACTCGCCGCCGGAGCAGTCGAGGAGGTGCGCACGCGCGTGCTGCGTGAGCAGCTCGGCGCGCGCCTCGTCGGGCGCTCGGGTGCGGATTTTTCCGCGCCGGTTGCGCCGCCCCCGCAGCCAGAGAAGAAAGAGCCCGCGCGCTCCGGCGATCGCTCCGCTGCGGCGCGGAAGCGAAAGGCATCGACCAGCCATTCCTGGCGTGCGCACGAGCAGGATCGTCCAGGCAAGAAGTTGCGGCGCAAATTCCACGGCTCGCGGCGCGATGACGAGAAGCCGCGCGAGGCCGCGACGGCAAAACCGCGCGCCGCCCTGTTGACTGACCGCAAAGGCCGCCGCGTGCTCGTTGAACGCTTCGGGCAGCCACCATCGGAAGAAGCACCGCCGCGCCAGACGCGTCACACTCCGCGCCGCCGTCCGTCCCCGCCGCGCCGGCCGCGCCGGCGCGATCGGTGATGCGCGTCGTCGGCGGACGTCTGCGCGGCCGCTCGCTCGCCGCGCCGAAAACGCAGGCGATCCGGCCGACCGCCGACCGGCTGCGGGAAGCGCTGTTCAACATTCTCCTGCATGCCTACGACGATCCGGTCACCGGCGCGCGCGTGCTCGATCTTTTCGCCGGCACCGGCGCGCTCGGCATCGAAGCGGCCTCGCGCGGCGCCGATTTTGTGTTGTTCATCGACGACAGTGCCGAAGCGCGCGCGCTGTTGCGCGAGAATGTTGCCGCACTCGGCCTTGGCGGCACCTCGCGCGTCTTCCGTCGCGACGCGACCAAGCTCGGGCCCGTTCATCCGCTTACTCCGTTTTCTCTCGTCTTTGCCGATCCGCCCTACGGCCAAGGACTAGCCACAAAGGCACTCGCGTCAGCGCGGACAGGTGCATGGTTCACGCACGACGCGCTTATTGTGGTCGAGGACGCGGTAAAATCACAGTTCGCAGCGCCGGAAGGGCTTACCGAACTCGAGCGGCGCCGTTACGACGACACCGAGTTCATCTTTTTGCGCGCAGCTTCCTGACTAGCGCCGCCCGAACAGCCGCTCGATGTCGGCAAGCTTTAGTTCCACATAGGTCGGGCGGCCGTGATTGCATTGGCCGGAATTGGGCGTGCGTTCCATCTCGCGCAGCAGCGCGTTCATCTCCTGCGGCTTGAGCCGTCGTCCCGCGCGTACCGAGCCGTGACAAGCCATGGAGGACGCGACCTGCATGAGGCGGCGCTCGAGCGGCAGCGCCTCGTCCCACTCGCTCATGTGCTCGGCGAGGGCACGCACGAGGCCGGCGCCGTCGATCTCGCCGAGGAGCGCCGGCGTCTCGCGCAGCGCCACCGCGCCGGGACCGAAGGATTCGAGCACGAGCCCGTAGCGCGCGAGCTCCTCGACGCGAGCGAGCAGGCGCTCGACGTCGCTCTCATCGAGCTCGACGATCTCCGGAATGAGCAGGATCTGGCGCGCGACGCCGCTCTTCCCGATCGCGGCCTTGAGCTTTTCGTAGACGATGCGCTCGTGGGCGGCGTGCTGATCGACGATGACGAGAGCGTTGTGGGTCTGCGCCACGATATAGGTGTCATGCACCTGCGCGCGCGCCGCTCCGAGCGGATGACCGAGCACCTCCTCGGCTAGCTCCGCGGCGAGCTCGGTGGCAAAGGCGACGCCGTGATCGGCGGAGGGCGTGCCGACATCGAAAGCGGCCTGCGCCGCTTCCGCAAAGCCGCCGCGTAGCGCCGCATGGGAGACGCCCGGATCGCCCGGCCGCGCCGGCGAACGCCGCCAGTCCCACGTGCCGGTGCGGCTGCGTGAGGGAAACGGCACGGAGGCCGCCGAGCGAAACGCCGCGATCGTGGCGCTGCCGCCGGTCGTCGCCGCGCGCGTGCTCTCCTTGGCGAGCGCTTCCTTGAGCGCATGCACGATGAGCGCGCGCACCAAGCCGGCATTGCGGAAACGCACCTCGGCCTTTGCCGGATGCACATTGACGTCGACCTCGCGCGGCGGGACCAAGACGAACAGCGCGACGACCGGATGCCGGTCGCGCGGCAGGTAGTCGGCGTAGGCGGCGCGCACGGCGCCGAGCAAAAGCTTGTCGCGCACCGGCCGGCCATTGACGAAGAGATATTGGCCGAGCGCGTTGGCGCGCGTCAGCGTCGGCAGGGCCACAAAGCCTTCGATCGTGACCCCGTCGCGTTCGCCGGCGACCGCAACGGCGTTGGCGCGGAAATCCCCCCCGAGCACGTCGCCGAGCCGGGTGAGACGGCCGGTGGCGCCGGGAAGCGTGGCGGCAAAAGTCACCGGCGCGCGCTCCTCACCGGCAAGCGTGAAAGCGACGTCGGGGCGGCTCATGGCGAGCCGGCGCACCGCCTCGCGCACGGCGTCCGCCTCGGTGCGGTCGAGCTTGAGGAATTTCAAGCGCGCGGGCGTCGCATAGAAAAGGTCCCGCACCTCGACCCGCGTGCCCTGGCCAAGCGCGGCGGGCTTGAGCGCCGACTTCGTGCCGGCGTCGACCTCTATCGACCAGGCGTGCGCTTCGCTCCTGTGCCGCGTAGCGATCGCAAGCCGCGCTATGGCGCCGATCGAGGGCAACGCCTCGCCGCGAAAGCCGAGCGTCGCGATGGCGATGAGATCGTCGTCGGCGAGCTTCGAGGTGGCGTGCCGTTCGACGGCGAGCGCCAGATCGGCACGCGGCATTCCTTCGCCGTCGTCGGTGACGCGTATGAGCCGGCGGCCGCCGCCGTCGGTGAGCACGTCGATCCGGGTCGCGCCGGCGTCGAGGGCGTTTTCGACGAGCTCCTTCACCACGCTCGCCGGACGCTCGACCACCTCACCGGCGGCGATGCGGTTGACCACGGCTTCGGAGAGTTGGCGGACGGGCATCGGCGACTCGCTTGATGCGGCCAAGTCTAACGGTGCGCCGCTCGCCGCGGGAGATCCATTCCCGCCCCACCGTTGCAATCAAGGTGACGACTTCGGATCTGACGCGGGCGCTTCGGCTAATCCAGCGCCGGCTTCACACGGCGCAGCCCCTTGACGCCGGCGCGGTGTTTCTTGGTCTCGATGCGGCGCTTCCGCGACGCCGCGGTCGGCCTGGTCGGACGGCGCAGGCGCGGCGCCACGGCCGCGCCGCGGATCAGATCAATGAGGCGTTCAAGGGCGTCCTGCCGGTTGCGCGCCTGCGTGCGGTGGCGCTGCGCGGCGATCACCAGCACGCCCTCGCGCGTCATCCGTGCCCCGGCAAGCTTCTCCAGGCGCGCGCGCACCTCGGCCGACAATGACCGCGAGCCGCGCACGTCGAAGCGGAGCTGGACCGCGGTCGCCAGCTTGTTGACATTCTGCCCGCCGGGACCGGAAGCGCGCACGAAGCTTTCTTCGATCTCGCTCTCATCGATGCTGATATGGTCGTTGACCCGGATCACGGCGCCTCAGGCGGCTCCCGTACGCGGAGTGCAGCTACAATTCTCTCCGTATCGCCGCGCGATGGCGCAACACCGGCCGCAAGCATCGCGGACGCGGCTATACACCGGCACTATTTCGGGGCGACAGCAGCGGTGTCTCCCGGCGGCAAAATCCTGAAGGTGAAGATCGTGATCTTCTCGCCCGGTTTGAACGGACCCGGCACCTGATTCTTGACCGGCGGGATGCTCTGCAGGAAGGCGGCGATGGCGAACGCGTCTTCCTTCGTCAGATACGAGAAGGCATGATACGGCATGATCGGCGCCAGCGTGCGGCCATCGGGGCGCTGGCCCTGCTGCAACGCGGTCACGATCTGCTCGGCGGTCCAATTGCCGATTCCGGTCTCCTTGTCCGGCGTGATGTTTCTTCCCGGAAATGCGCCGACGCCGGGAATCTCGAACGCCACCTCCGATCCGCCGAGATAGCGCGCCATGTCCGGCTTGCCGAAGAAGTAACCCGGCGTGTGGCAATCGTTGCAGCCGGCGAGCGTGACCAGGTATTTGCCCCGGTCGGTCTGCGAATCGGCGTGTGCGCGCGGCAGCAAAGTAGCCGCCGCGAGGATCGCGGCAGTGGCAGCTGCGAGTGCGATGCTGGCAGAAAGTTTCATGGCTCCCCTCTTCCGAAGTCGAAAGCTCTACGCCTACGCGATTCGTGGTGCGTTGCTCGAATATCGTAGCCCGGGATCGGCGGCGCAGCAAACAATACGAGGCGCGCTCGTGCGGGCATTGCCCACCGCGCAATTGGGATCAAGCGGGCACCATCTCAATCCGCCGCACGCTGGAGACTTCGCTGCCCCCGTCGCGGATGCGCGCGACCGCCTCGGCGATCGGCTCGATGGCAACCGACATGTGGAAGGCATTGGCGTGCAGGAGGCTCAGGCGGTCGCGCACGATGGCGACGTGGCCGTCCCAGAAAACGAGGTCACCACGTCGGGGCTCCGCGGCGGCGAGGCCGCCCAAGATTGGCGTTCCCAGCGCTTGTTCCTGCATGTCGCTGTCGCGTGGACAGGCAATTCCGCAGGCGGTGAGCGCGATCTGCACCAGACCCGAGCAATCGATGCCGAGCGCCGTCTTGCCGCCCCACAGATACGGAACGCCGAGGAAGCGCTCGGCGACGGCGACGAAATCAGTTTCGTAGGCGTCGATGGGCACGAGATGAGCGGCCGGCACGTGGCCGCCGGTTGGCGTCACCGCCAGGCGGCCCTCGCTGCGTGCGACCGCAAGCCGTGCGCCAAGCGGCAATGCCTCGATCGGCGCAAGCCGGATCGAAGGGCCCGGAAACACCAAGGTCCGCAGCGCCGCGACCTTGTGCGTTACCGCCGGCCCGGGCGGCGCCAGCGCATTCGTCGGCAGCCAGCCGACATAACCGTCGGCGGCGAGCTGGCCCCAGGACCAGCCCTCGGCATTTTCGTCGTAGATGGTGACACGCTCGCCCTTGAGCGCTTCGGTCAGGAGCGGCGCATCGGGCGTCGATTCGAGCCGCAAGGGTGCTTGCGGCTCGACGATTTCACGAACGCGGCCCTCGACATAGCGTGCCGCGGCGACCTGGCCTTCCAGCGCCTTCGCGGCAAGATCGCTGCGAGCGGGCGTGAGCCGCGGGTCGTATGCGGGCATGGAATTGCGTTCAGCCGTAGCGCGCGGCGAGGAGCGCATAAAGGGCGCGCGCGGCCTGGCATTCGCCGCCCTCGGGCCGGCCGGGTTTCGCGGTCGGAGTCCAGGCGTAGATGTCGACATGCAGCCACGCCTTCGCTGCCTCGACGAAGCGCTTGAGGAACAGCGCGCAAATGATCGAGCCGGCGAAGTTGCCGGTGCCGACGTTGTTGAGGTCCGCGACTTTCGATTCAAGCAGCGCGTCGTAGGGCTGCCACAGCGGCAGCCGCCACAGCGGATCGTTTTCCCCCGCGGCGTGGCGCGCAACCTCCGCGGCGAGTGCGTCGTCGGCGGTGTAGAACGGCGGCACATCCGGACCGAGTGCGACGCGCGCGGCGCCGGTCAAGGTCCCCATGTCGATCAGAAGCTCCGGCGCGGTTTCGTCGGCGAGCGCCAGCGCATCGGCAAGGACGAGCCGCCCTTCGGCGTCGGTGTTCCCAACTTCGACGGTCAGCCCCTTGCGCGACTGGTAGACGTCGCGCGGCCGGAAGGCCGCGCCTGAAATCGCGTTCTCGACCGCCGGGATGAGCACGCTGAGGGAGACCTTGAGCTTGCGGTCCATGATCATGTGCGCCAGCGCCAGCACGCTCGCCGCTCCGCCCATGTCCTTCTTCATCAGCAGCATCGCGCTCTCGGGCTTGATGTCGAGACCGCCGGAATCGAAGCAGACGCCCTTCCCCACCAAGGTCACGCGCGGGTGGTCGGCCTCGCCCCATTTCAATTCGATGAG
>Ga0070673_100001373_pt1 | contig 14229 bp, 9 predicted proteins | sample KBSM23metaG_FD_65342 | JGI IMG/M metagenome (GOLD analysis project Ga0070673, IMG submission 65342) | Miscanthus rhizosphere microbial communities from Kellogg Biological Station, Michigan, USA - KBS M2-3 metaG | ecosystem: Host-associated > Plants > Roots > Rhizosphere > Soil ... | reverse complement strand
GCCAGCGCGAAGCAGAGAGCGGCTACGTTTATCTGCAAGGCGAACGCTATCATGCCACGCGCCAGGAGATGCGGCGCAACAATCTGTCGGTCCTTCCCGAGGAGCCGCTGAAGAACGCCTGCGTGGCGCGCATGAGCGTCGCCGACAATCTCGCGTTCCGTGAATTCGACCGTGCGCCGTTCGCGTCCGGCGGCTGGTGGCTCAACCGCGCGACCTTCCACGAGCAGGCGCTGCGCAAGATCGAGCGTTACAAGATCAAGACCCGCTCCGACGCGACCGCGATAGGCGAGCTTTCCGGCGGCAATGTCCAGCGCACCGTACTGGCGCGTGAGCTCGGAGGCGATGTCGCCATCCTGATCGCGGCCAATCCCTGTTTCGGCCTCGACTTCGCGGCGGTGGCGCAGATTCACGCCGAGATCATGGCCGCGCGCAACCGCGGCGCGGCGGTGCTGCTGGTCAGCGAGGACCTCGACGAACTTCTCGAACTCGCCGATCGTGTGGTCGTGATGTTCAACGGCTCGATCGTCTACGAAACGCGCGCCAGCGAGGCCGATCTCACCGAGATCGGCCGTCACATGGCCGGGCATTAGCGTAAGCCCAACCGGGATCATCTCAGTCGGCTTCACCTGCTCGCCCCCGCGAAAAGCGGCACTTAGTCATTCCGGGGCCGAGCGAAGCGAGGAGCCCGGAATCCATAGCCGCGATCCGTGAATATGGTTCCGGGCTCGCGACCTACGGTCGCGCCCCGGAATGACGGAAGATCGTCTTGCCTTCCTAAAACCGCTTCGCTGGGAACGGAGTGCATCTCCCCATTAGATCACGCCTTCGCAGTCTGCTCGCGCTTGCGGCGCGCCTCGTAGGCCTTCAGGTGGGTATAAGCGATGCGAAGGAGCGCGGTGTCCGGCAGCTCCGTGTCGGCGCGGCTGATCAGGTCGCCGATCACGTGATCGGCCTCGGTCGGCGCCCCGCGCTCGATGTCGCGGAGCATCGACGCCATGATGGGCGATCCCGGCGCATTGAACGCGCCGCGGCTGAACTTGATGGTGGCCTCACTGGGGGCGAAGCCCTGCGCGGTGGCGATGGCGCAGCATTCGGCAAACATCGCGTTGCCGAGGTCGGTGCCGCCGGCGGCGACGATGTCGCCGAACGCCGCCCGCATCAGGCAGGTCATGCCGGCTGCGGCGGCGAGGAACACCCACTTCTCCCACATCTCCTGCAGGATGGTGTTGCTCAGGCGCGAGTCGAACCCGGCGCCTCCGAGCGTTGCCGCGATCGCGTCGGCGCGGGCCGAATCGGGCTTGGACAGCTCGCCGAAGGCGAGCCGGTGCGCGTCGTTGAGATGAAGAATGCGGCCATCAGGGTCGAGCGTCGAGGAAATCACGCAGAGCCCGCCAAGCACGCGCGCGCGCCCGAACCGTTCCGCGAGAAAATCGAGGTGCGCCATGCCGTTGAGTATCGGGAGGATCGCCGTTTGCGCGCCGACCGCCGGCGCAAAGGCTTCGACGGCGGCGGCAAGGTCGTAGGCCTTGCAGCTGAGCAGGATCACGTCGAACGACTGGCGCAGCTTGTCGGCGGTCACCGTCGGCGGCGATCCAAGGTTGACGTCGCCGAGCGAGCTACGGATCGCCAACCCGGTGCGCGCGAGCTGTGCGGCACGCCTTTCGCGCACGAGAAAAACGACGTCGCGGCCTGCTGCCAACAGCCGGCCGCCGAAATATCCGCCGACGGCGCCGGCGCCGACCACCAGAATGCGCATGACAATTCTCCGCTATTGCTTTTCGCTCGTCGGGCGGCGCGGCACCATCGCATTGTTGATGATTTCCTGCACCACCTCGCCGCGCTGGTTGAGAGTGCGTGTGCGCATCTTCACCAGCCCGCGCTCCGGTCGCGATTTTGATGGGCGGACTTCGAGCACCTCGGTTTCGATATGCAGCTCATCGCCGGGACGCACTGGTATCGGCCAGCGCAGCTCGTCGCAGCCGAGGCCGATACTGCCGCCGGCCGGGACCGTATCCCGTTCGGTCAACAGGCGCATTGTCATCGCCGCCGTATGCCAGCCGCTCGCGACCAGGCCGCCGAAAATGGAGTGCCGTGCCGCTTCCTCGTCGAGGTGGAAGTATTGCGGGTCGAATTTCTTGGCGAAGGCGATGATGTCGTCCTTCTCGACTCGCAGACGCTGCGAAGAGGTGACGACCTGGCCGATGGCAAAGTCTTCGAGGAATAGCTCCTTCTTCATCTGTTATCGGCTCCTGGGGATTAAAAAGGCGGCAGGCGGCGTCCGGGCCGCGCCGGACGCGCGATCAACGTAAAGGCATCGACATAGGGAAGGAATTCGCTCCGCGCAGCGCGACCAGTCACGACATTGTAGAGGAATATGCCGGCGCAAGCGATGCTGCGTCCAGCGATCGGGCGGCACTTGGCGGTCGGACAGAATGGAAGTTGGCGGGGTCGGCGCGGTCTGCCACGCCGGCCCCTGCTCTTCACTCCGTCACGGTGATCTTGCCGATCATGTTCGGATGGAATTTGCAGTAATAGTCCACCGTCCCGGCGGATTTGAGCACAAGCTCTTTCTTGGTGTTCGGCGGCATCATCATGTCCCAGGCGCCGTTGCGGGCGGTGGCCGTATGGGCGACGAAGTCGGCGTTCACCCAAACGATGGTATCGCCGACATGCGCAGCGATTTGCGCCGGAGCGAACGCGAGTTTTTCAGCCTTGATCTCGATCACCTCGGCGCGCGCCGAACTCGCAGCCAGAGCGAGCAGGAGCGCGCCGAAGGTCGGACCGGCGAATGCACGACGCACTACTGCCACCCTACTTCAGCGCCGCAGCGACGTGCTCGGCGTGCTGCTCGTGGCCCTGGAAAATCTTCAGGCCGGTCGAAAGGAGGTCCTTGAGCTCCGGATTGGTCGCCGAGGGAATGAGCGTATTCTCCAGCGCACCGTTCACTGTCTTGTGGTAGGCCACTTCGTTGTCGACGTAGGCCTTGTCGAACGCGCTGCCGCTGAGTTTGCCAAGTTCGGCGCGCTTCTGCGCCGCCTGTTGCGACAGGCTCTTGCTGGTGTCGTTGTCCTCAGGCGTGACCTTGAGCTTCTTCACCAGGGCCAGCGCCTTCTCGTTCACCGCCTTGTGGTCGCTGACCATGTTCTGGGCAAAAGCGATCACTTCTTTGTTCTTGCTCTTTTTCAGCGCCTGCTCCGCAGCTTCGATGTCGATCTGCCCCGCCGTGTAGGCGATGTGGGCGATCTGCGGATCGGTGGGTTTCCCTTGCGCGCTCGCGGGTCCGGCGAATACGAGGGCCGCGAGTGCGCCAGCCATGCCGGCCACTCTGATAAACATCATCAGTGTCTCCTTGTTGCGGCCGCTCGGGCCGCACGCTTGCACCGCCGTTGGATGCAAGGCGGCGGGAAAGGTTCCTGAAATTCAACCGCCGCGCAGCCGTGCGATCACCGCGTCGGCCATGCGTTCGCAACGTTTCCCGTCGAACGGAAACAGGTCCGTGAACATGGGGCCGACCTCGCGCTCCATGTGATCCCGCAGCAGCTTGCGCGCGCGATGGAGCCGCGTCTTCACCGTTTCCTGCCGGATGGCGAGGAGTTCGGCGGTTTGTTCGATGCTCATCTCCTCGACGAGCCGCGCCACCAGAACGACGCGAAACGGCTCGGGGAGGGCGTCGATCGCTCGCTCGAGGATCTGGCTGATTTCCCGCTGCGCGGTGGTGCGTTCTGGGTCTAGTTCGCGAGCGAGCGGGAAAGGAATGATTTCGGCGTCCATCGCGTGCGTGGCCTCGATGCTCTCCAGGTCCGTGGTTACCCGCCGGCGGCGCAGACGGCCATAAGCTTCATTTATGACAATACGGGTGAGCCACGTGCTCAACTGTGCTTCGCCGCGAAACTCGCTCAAACCCGCGAAAGCTCTCAGGTAGCACTCCTGAACGATGTCCTCGGCCTCGTTGTCGTCCTTCACGATACTGCGCGCGAGGCGGAAGAGCCGGCGGTTGTTCTGCCGGATGATGGCGCGCACCGCGTCCTCGTCATGGCGCAGCGCGCGGGTGATGAGGGCGGCTTCGACGGCACGCGCCCCTTTGGTGACTTCGCTCGGCATTCGCGACCCTTCGCTTGCTGAGGTGAGACGATCGGACCATTAGATGCTGCCGGAGCGGAAAGGTTCCCTGGCGCTAGCGGCCCCGCAAGTCCGATCGATGATCGTTAATGCCTGATGTACCGGAACGGCCGCCGCCACTGCCGTCCACCGGCGCCGGCCTCGTCCTCGACGCGCCGGTTCCTTCGCGGCCCCGCCGCGGTTATGATCTTGCGTCCCGTGGAGGTTATGGCTGTGACGATACGGCGTGCGCTTTTGCCCCTTGCCTTTGTCGCCCTCTTGCTCGCCTCCGCCGGCTCGCCCGCGACGGCCGGCCATTGGCGAACCTACTACGGCGACTGGTGGTCGACCCACCAGGCCATCTACGAGATGAACAATCGCATCGCATTACTCGAGGCCAACCCCGAGACCGACGACGGCTACCGAGCCCCGATCATCAATCGAACGCGAGCGCAGATCCGGCGGCTGCACGCCACCCTCGGTCCGGCGCAATGGCAGTGGACGACGCCGTGCTGCTACAGCCGCCCGCCGATCTATATCGGCTGGTCATCGCATCGACGGCAGCCGCACTAAACGAGCCGTCGATATCTCCGGACCGTTATTCCGCAGGCACAGGCGGAGGACCGTAGAGCCGCGGCAGCAGCCGCTGGCGGACGCGCAAGGACCAGCCGCTGAGCCGGTCGAGATAAAGATAGACGACGGGCGTTGTGTAGAGCGTCAGCAGTTGGCTGATGATCAGCCCGCCGACGATCGAGATGCCCAGGGGGCGGCGGATTTCACCACCATTGCCGAAGCTGAGCGCCAGGGGACCTGCGCCGAGGATCGCCGCCGCAGTCGTCATCATGATCGGGCGGAAGCGGAGCATGCAGGCTTCATAGATCGCATCGTGGGAACTCAGATGGCGCGACCGTTTCGCCTCGATGGCGAAATCGATCATCATGATGGCGTTCTTCTTGACGATGCCGATCAGGAGAATCACGCCGATCAGCCCGATGATGTCGAATTCCGTGTTGCAGACCATCAACGCGAGGATGGCGCCAACCCCGGCGGAAGGCAGCGTCGACAGAATGGTGATCGGGTGGATGTAGCTCTCGTACAGCACGCCGAGGAGGATGTAGACCGCCGCAATAGCGGTTACGATCAGGATCGGCTCCTTGGCGAGCGATTGCTGAAACAGCTGTGCCGTGCCGGCGAGCGAGCCGCGGATCGAAAGCGGCATGTTGATACGGGCAGCGACGGCCTGGATCTCGGCGAGACCTTCGCCGAGCGCTTTGCCCGGCTGCAGATTGAATGAAATGGTCGAGGCGACGAACAGTCCCTGGTGATTGACCGACAGAGGGGTGTGGTCTGACCGGTAGTGGCTGACGGCGGAGAGCGGGACCATCGTCTCCTTGGTCGTGCTGACGGCGGCGCCGGCAGAGGTCGGCCCCTTGCCGGTATTGGCGAGCGCATTGATCGCCGCATTGCGCGCCGCATTGTTGTTGGCGGCGGCCGCCGCGGTATCGCTCGTTGCTGCGCTTGCCGCTTTGACGAACGGAGAGGTCGGTGCGGTGACGGTTCCAGCCGGCGCGTTCGACACTGCGGTGCCTGGAGGAGTGGCGCCCGACGTCGCCACGTAAACGTCGTTTAAGGACTCTGGATACTGCGTGTAACGCGGATCGACCTCCATCACCACGTGGTATTGATTGATCGCGCTGTAGATGATCGATACCTGACGCTGTCCGAACGCATCATAAAGCGTATTGTTGATCTGCCGGGGGCTGACGCCGAGACGCGCGGCGGTGTCGCGGTCGACCTGGAGATAGGTTTCCAGACCCTTCTGCTGCTGATCGGTGCTCACGTCCGTGACCACGGAATTGTGCTCGAGCGCCGTGACGAGCCTCGGCGTCCAGGTATACAGCTCGTTCACGTCCTCCGACTGCAGCGTGTACTGGTATTGCGCGTTGCTCTGGCGGCCGCCGGCACGGAGATCCTGCACGGCGGCGAGGTAGAGGCGTCCGCCCGGGACCTGCGCGAGCTTCGGCCGCAGCCGCGCGATCACCTGGTCAACCGAAACGCGCTCCGACAGCGGCTTGAGTGAAACGAACACAGAGCCGGTGTTGATTTGCGCATAGCCGCCGCCGCTGCCGACGCCGGTAAAGCCGACGACCGTCGCCACCGCGGGATCCTGGCGAACGATGCTGACCATCTGTTGCAGCTTGCGGCTCATCGCCTGGAACGAGATGCTTTGATCGGCTTGCAGCGAGCCGACCAGCCGTCCGGTGTCCTGCTGCGGGAAGAATCCCTTGGGCACGATGATGAACAATTCGACGTTCAAGCAGACCGTGGCGATCAACAGCAGCAGCACCAGGCGGCGATGGCGCAGCGCCCAGCCGAGCGACCGCCCATAGCCGCGACGGACCCGCTCGAACAGCGTGATGCGGCGCGTTTCGGGTTGCGGGCGAGCGCTGCGCAGGAACAGCGCGCACATCATCGGCGTGGTCGTGAGCGAGATCCCCAGCGAGACGAGAATTGCGACCGAGAGCGTGACAGTGAATTCGCGGAACAGCCGTCCGAGGATGCCGCCCATCAGCAGGATCGGAATGAACACGGCGATCAGCGACAGGCTGATCGAAAGCACGGTGAAGCCGACCTCCTGCGCGCCACGCAGCGCAGCCTCCAGGCGCGGCATGCCTTCTTCGAGGTGGCGCGAGGTATTCTCCAGGACAACGATCGCATCGTCGACGACGAAGCCGGTGGCAATGGTCAGGGCCATCAGCGACAGAATGTCGAGGCTGTAGCCGAACAGATACATGACGCCGAAGGTGCCGATGATCGAGATCGGCACCGCCACGGCCGGAATGAGCGTCGCGCGCGCGTTGCGCAGGAACAGGAAGACGACGATCGTGACCAGGATGACGGCGACCACCAGGGTCAGTTCAGTGTCGTGCAGCGAGGCGCGGATCGTGGTGCTGCGGTCGATGGCCACCGCCACATTCATGTCGGCCGGCATGGCTGCTTCGAGGTGCGGCAGCTCGGCCTTCACGTTGTCGATCGTCTCGATGATGTTGGCGCCCGGCTGACGGTACAAGATGACCAGGACCGCCGGCTCGCCCTCGGACAAGCCGATATTGCGCACGTCCTGAACGGAGTTGTGCACTCTCGCTACGTCCGACAGCTTCACGCCGGCGTTGTTGCGGTAGGCGATGATCAACGGCGCATAGTCCCGCGCCTCGTTGGCCTGGTCGTTAATGTAGATCTGATAGCGCCGGTTACCGTCGTCGATCGTGCCTTTCGGGCTGTTGGCGTTCGCGGAAGCGAGTGCCGCGCGCACATCCTCGAGGCCGATGCCGTAGTGATAGAGCGCCTGCGGATTGAGATCGACGCGCACGGCGGGAAGGGCCGAGCCGCCGATGATGACGTTGCCGATGCCGCTCAATTGCGACAGGCGCTGCGCCAGCACGTTGCTCGCCGCGTCATACATTTGCCCTTGCGTCATCGTCTTCGAGGTGAGCGCAAGAATGAGGATCGGGGCGTCGGCTGGGTTGGTCTTGCGGTAGGTCGGATTGGTGATCAGGTTGGTGGGCAGGTCGGCGCGCGCCGCGTTGATCGCCGCCTGGACGTCGCGTGCCGCGCCATCGATGTCGCGGTTGATGTCGAACTGCAGGGTGATGCGGGTCTGCCCGATGCCGCTCTGCGAGGTCATCTCGGTGACATCGGCGATCTGACCGAGATGACGTTCAAGCGGCTCGGCGACGCTGGTCGCCACCGTGTTGGGGCTCGCTCCGGGAAGCTGGGCGATGACGGTGATGGTCGGAAAATCGACCTGCGGCAGCGGCGATACCGGCAGTTTCGAGAAGCCGAGGATGCCGGCCATGGCAATCGCCAAGGTCAGCAAGGTGGTTGCGACCGGCCGGGCAATGAATGGCGCCGAGATGTTCATTCGCCGGGCTCGGGGACTTCGCCGGGAGCAAGCGGCACAGTCGGATGGCGCCTCGTCAGCCGCGCCGCCAGGCGATCGAAATAGAGGTAGATGACTGGCGTGGTGAACAACGTGAGCATCTGGCTGACGATCAGTCCGCCGACGATCGCGATCCCGAGTGGCTGGCGCAGTTCGGAGCCGGTTCCGGTGCCCAGCATCAGCGGCAGTGCGCCGAGGATTGCCGCCATGGTGGTCATCATGATCGGCCGGAAGCGCAGCAGGCAGGCTTGATAGATCGCCTCGCGCGGCGGCAGGCCCTCCACGCGTTCCGCCTCCAGTGCGAAGTCGATCATCATGATCGCGTTCTTCTTGACGATGCCGATCAGCAGGATGATGCCGATGATGGCGATGACGTCGAGGTCGTAGTGCAGGACCATCAGCGACAGCAGCGCGCCGACGCCCGCAGAGGGCAGCGTCGACAGGATGGTGATCGGGTGGATAAAGCTCTCGTAGAGAACGCCGAGCACGATGTACATCGCCACCACGGCGGCGATGATCAGAAACACCTCGTTAGTCAGCGAGGACTTGAAGGCGGCCGCGGTGCCCTGAAAGGCCGTGATAAAGCTCTGCGGCAGCCCGACCTCCTTCTCGGCCTGCTCGATCGCGTTCACCGCCTCGCCGAGGGAAACACCCGGCGCGGTGTTGAATGAGACCGTGGTGGCCGGCAGCTGGCCGAAATGCGTCACCAGCAGCGGCCCGGTGCGCTCCTTGATGTGCACGATCGCCGAAAGCGGCACCTGTCCGTTGGTGGTCGAGGACGACGACGGCAGGTACATGCTCGACAATCCGTCGAGCGACTTCTGCAGCGCCGGGTCGACCTCCATGATCACGCGGTACTGGTTGGATTGGGTATAGATGGTCGAGATGATGCGCTGGCCGAACGCGTCGTAGAGCGCGTTGTCGACGGTCGCCGGCGTGATGCCGAAGCGGGCGGCGGTCGCCCGGTCGATGACGATGTCGAGCGCCAATCCCTGTTGCTGCAGGTCGCTCGCCACGTCGGTGAGTTGCGGCAATTGGTTCAGCCGCTGCACCAGCCGCGGCACCCATTCGTTGAATTCAGCCGGGTTGGCGTCTTCGAGAACGAAATGATAGGGGGCGCGGCTCACGGTCGCGTCGATGGTCAAATCCTGCACCGGCTGCATGTAGAGCGCGACGCCGACGATGCCGGAGACCTCCTTCTGCAGCCGCCGGATAATCTGGCTGGCGGTGAGCTTGCGCGAGTCGTGCGGCTTGAGATTGATCAGGAAGCGGCCGGTGTTCTGCGTCTGGTTGGTGCCGTCGACGCCGATGAACGAGCTCAGGCCCTCCACGTCTGGGTCCTTGAGGATCGCCTCCGCAAGCTGGTTCTGCAGGCGGGCCATCGCAGTGTAGGAGATGCTTTGCGAGGCCTCCGAGATGCCTTGGATCATGCCGGTGTCCTGCACCGGGAAGAATCCCTTCGGGATCAGCACGTAGAGGATAAGGGTGAGCGCCAGCGTGAGCACCGCGACCAGGAGGGTCAGCGGCTGCCGGTCCAGCACCCAGTTCAGGGCGCGGCCGTAGAGCTCGATGGTGTCGTTGAAGATGCGCTCGGCGCGAAGGTCGAAACTCGAGCGCTCGGCGTCGGGGTGGTGGCGGATGAGCTTGGCGCACATCATCGGCACCAAAGTCAGCGACACCACGGCCGATATCACGATGGTGACCGCGAGCGTGATCGCGAATTCGTGGAACAGGCGGCCGACGACATCGCCCATGAACAACAGCGGGATCAGCACGGCGATGAGCGAGATCGTCAGCGAGATGATGGTGAAGCCGATCTGCTCCGAGCCGCGCAGCGCCGCTTCGAGCGGGTGCATGCCTTCTTCGACATATCTCGCGATGTTTTCGATCATCACGATGGCATCGTCGACCACGAAGCCCGTGGCGATGGTCAGTGCCATCAGCGACAGATTGTCGAGGCTGAAGTCGAGGAGATACATCGCGCCGAGCGTGCCGACGAGCGACAGCGGCACCGAGAGGCTCGGAATGACCGTGCCGGGCAGCGTGCGCAGGAACAGGAAGATCACCACCACGACCAGCACCACCGCCAACGCCAGCTCGAACTCGACGTCGGCGACCGAGGCGCGGATGGTCACGGTGCGGTCGCTGAGCACGCCGATGTCCATGGCCGCCGGGAGCGTGGATGTGATCTGCGGCAGCAACGCTTTGATGCGGTCCACCACCTGGATGATGTTGGCGCCGGGCTGCCGTTGCACATTGAGGATGATCGCCGGCGTGGTATTCGCCCAGGCGCCGAGCTTGTCGTTCTCGGGGCCGCTGACCACGTTGGCCACGTCGGAAAGCCTGACCGGGCTGCCATTGCGATAGGCGATCACCGTGCTGGCATATTGGGCGGCGCTCTCGATCTGGTCGTTGGCGTTGATGGTCGTGGCTTGCGCCGGCCCGTCGAAATTTCCCTTCGGCGTGTTGACGTTGAAGTTGCCGATGGTGGTGCGCACGTCATCGATATTGAGGCCGTAGGCGGCGAGCGCCTGCGGGTTGAACTGGATGCGCACTGCCGGCCGGTGGCCGCCGCTGATGCTGACGAGGCCGACGCCTGAAAGTTGCGAAATCTTCTGCGCCAGCCGGGTCTCGCTCAGATCCTCGAGGTCGACCAGCGACATGGTCTTGGAGGTGACGGCGAGCGTCAGAATCGGCGCGTCGGCGGGATTGACCTTGGCGTAGACCGGCGGCACGGGCAGATCGCTTGGCAGCAGATTCTCCGCCGCATTGATCGCCGCCTGCACCTCCTGCTCGGCAACATCGAGGCTGAGATTGAGGGTGAACTGAAGCGTGATCACCGAAGCGCCGGCGGAGCTCGCCGAGGTCATCTGATTTAGCCCCGGCATTTGCCCGAGCTGGCGCTCCAGGGGTGCGGTCACCGACGACGTCATCACTTCCGGGCTGGCGCCGGGATAGAAGGTCTGAACCTGGATCGTCGGGTAGTCGACCTGCGGAAGCGTCGACAACGGCAGGAAGGAATAGGCGACCATCCCGGAGAGCATGATCGCCGCCATCAGCAGCGAAGTTCCGACCGGACGCAGGATGAAGGGCTCGGAAACGTTCATCGCGTCGCCTCGCCGTCGCGCCGCGCCTGCACCGCGCGGCCGTTACTGACCACCACCGCCATTTTGCCGATTTTGCGAATGCTCCCGATTGTGCGGGTGCTGGTCGGGCGCCGGGGCGGCGGTCGCCGGGGCTTGTCCCTGGGCGCCAGGCACTGTCACGCGCGCTCCGTCGCGCAGGCGGTCGCCGCCGTCAACCACAACCCGGTCGCCGACGGCGAGGCCCGAATTGACCGCCGCCATGGGGCCGTCGGTCGGACCGAGCTTGATCGGCCGCACCGATACGGTGCTGTCGCCATTGATCACGTAGACGTAGGTGCCCGGTTCGCCGCGCTGGATTGCCGCCGTCGGCACTGTGACCGCGTCGTGCAGCGTTCGCACCAGCAGCTGGGCATTCACGAACTGGTTGGGAAACAGCGCGTAGTCGGGATTGTCGAACTGCGCGCGCACCTTCACGGTGCCTGTGGTGGTGTCGATCTGGCTGTCGAGGGCAATCACGCGCCCGGTTGCCAGCATCTTGACGTTGGCGCGATCGAAGGCCGAGACCTGGAGCGTGGTGCCGGCGTTCAATTGCGGCACGATCTGCGGCAGATCATCCTCGGGGATCGGAAAGATCACCGTGATCGGCTGCATCTGCGTGACCACCGCGATGCCGCTGTTGTTGGTCGTCTGCACGTAGTTTCCGGGATCGATCAAGCGAAGGCCGACGCGGCCGGTGACCGGCGAGACGATGCGGCAATACAGCACGTTGAGCTTCTGCTGATCGATCTGCGCTTGATCGAGCTTCACCGTGCCCTGATATTGCTGCACGATATAGATCTGATCCTCGTATTGCTGACGCGCGATCGAGTTCTGCTCGGCGAGTTTCTGGTAGCGCGCGAGATCGACTTGCGCCTGCGCCAAGAGGCCTTGATCGTGGGCGAGCTGGCCTTCGTATTGCGCCTGCAGAAGTTCGTAAGGCCGCGGGTCGATCTGCGCCAGGAAGTCGCCCTTCTTGACCAACTGCCCTTCGGTGAATCCGACTTGCAGGAGTTGGCCGTTGATCTGGGTCTGCACGGTGACGGTCGCGATCGGGGTGACGGTGCCGAGCGCGTTGACGACGACCCTGATGTCGCCCTGTCCAATCGTGGCAGCGCCGACGGGCTGGGGCGGGATTTGGCGCCCGGCAGGCTGGTGGCCCGCGCGCGGCCATGGCACGAACTCGTAGGCGGCGACGATCAAGGCGATCAGAACGATCAGCCCGACGCCGATGCGAACGCGGCTGCCCCGCCGGCTGTCGATGCTTGGCGCTGGCGGCGCGCGGCGCAGCTTTGGCTTCAAGTCGTCATCGGGTCGGCGCGTCCGCTCGTCCATCTTCGTTCGTTCAACTGCAAAGGGCCGAAATATATGGTCGCCGACAGGCCCCGGCTAATGAATATTCGCTAATGAATGCGCGCTCGCGGGTTGGCGAAGGGTCGGTTGGTCTGTTCTCCAATCGCGGCGCTCGCGGAATCGCAATTATAATCAAGGGCTTGCAACCCGCCTCTGCGATCAGGCCTGCGGCCGTTCGCGTTTACGACTTTCGGCTAAAGCTGCGGCAGCAGCGAGAAATCTTTCACCAGCTCGGTTTGCGTCGGCAACAGGTTGACATCCCACCCGCCGCCGAGCGCCTCGATCAAGTTGACGCTGGCAAGAAACAGGTTCTGGCGAATGGTCAGCTCGGCTTCCTCGTCGGCCAGCAACGTTATTTCCGCGGTCACGACAGTCGTGAACGCCACCGTGCCGGCCTTGAATTGGTTGAGGTAGACGTCGACGGCGGTACGCGCATCCCGCACCGCGCGCTGCTGCACGCCGAGTTCCTGCCGGAGAATGCGGACCGCTGCGAGTTGATCCTCCACCTGCTGGAACGCCGTGAGCACGGTCTGACGATAGTTGGCGACGCTTTGCCAATAGACGGCGCGTGCGGCATCGACCTGCGCCGACGTCAGCCCACCGTTGAAAAGCACCTGCGCCCCAGTCGCGCCCAGCGACCATACTTCGTTGGCGACGCTGAATGGCAACGGGTTGCGGCCGACCCACTGCAGGATGCCGGAGAGCGAAATATCCGGGAAATACCCGGCGATAGCGACGCCGATCAGCGCGTTTTGCTCCTGCATCGTGCGTTCTGCAGCGGCGATGTCCGGACGCCGCTCGAGCAAGGTCGAAGGAACCGAGACCGGGATCTTCGGAATGCGTCCGGCCAGCGGATACGTCGCGATCGTGACCTCGGCGGGGGGCCGGCCGATCAGCATCGCGATCGCGTGCTCGAATTGCGCACGCTGCACCCCGACGTTAAGGGCTTGCGCCTCGGTGGCGAAGACCTGCGCTTCGGCGGTGGCGACATCCGCCTTCGATACCGCATAGCCGCTGTTGAACTGGTTCTGCACGATTTCGAGCGTCTTCTTGTATTCCTTGACCGTGCGGTCGAGCAGTTCGCGCAGGGCGTCCGCGGCGCGGAGGTTGAAAAAGGCGATGGCCAGCGCGCTCTGCGCCGAGAGCTTGGCATTGTCGAGATCCGCCGCGCTGGCCTGCGCCGCGGACGTATTGCTTTCGATCTGCCGGCGCACTTTGCCCCAGACATCGAGGTCCCAGGAGCCGGAAAGCTGTGGCACGAACGTTGTCGTGTAGATGGCCCCACGCGGACGGGTGCCGAGCGAGCCGGTGGAAGACTGTGCGCCGAAGGCGGCCGGGCCGGTGCGTGTGCGGGTGTAGCTGTAATTCGCCGTCACCGTGGGAAACAGAGAGGCTTGCGCCTCACGGATGAGCGCGCGTGCCTGCTCGTAGCTCGCCGCGGCGGCGGCCACGGTCTGGTTCGAGATCTCCACCTGCTTGATCAGGAAGGCGAGCTTGGGATCGCGATAGAAGCTCCACCAGTTGCCGCGGTTGACCCAGTCGCGCGGCGTGGCCAGTTTCCAGCCCTTGAGCTCTTTGTATCGGGTCGGCGTCGGCGCGGCTTCGGGAAGATAATCCAGACCGACGCTGCAGCCGGCGAGCGACAAGGCAAGGATCAACGCCGTGACGGGGGAGGGAGATTGCGGGCGTGAAAGCGCACCGCGTCGCGCCCATTGA
>Ga0070673_100001371_pt1 | contig 14238 bp, 13 predicted proteins | sample KBSM23metaG_FD_65342 | JGI IMG/M metagenome (GOLD analysis project Ga0070673, IMG submission 65342) | Miscanthus rhizosphere microbial communities from Kellogg Biological Station, Michigan, USA - KBS M2-3 metaG | ecosystem: Host-associated > Plants > Roots > Rhizosphere > Soil ... | reverse complement strand
TGGAAGGTATGGCGACGATCTTCGCCGACCTGCGCACGCGCGGGCATTCCGTCGAGGTGCTGTTCCTGGAAGCGTCCGACGAGGTCCTGATCCGGCGCTTTTCCGAGACGCGCCGCCGCCACCCGCTGTCGGACACCGACATCCGCGCGGGCATCACCGCCGAACGGCAGACGCTGGCGGCGCTGCGCCAGGAGGCGAGCGCGCTGGTCGACACCGGCGGCCTGAACGTGCACGTGCTGCGCGGCCTGATCCAGGAACGCTACGGGCGCGGCGAGGGCGAGCTGGCGGTGACGCTGCTGTCGTTCGGGTTCAAGCACGGCATCCCCGCCGAGGCCGACATCGTGCTGGACGTGCGCTTCCTGCCCAACCCGTTCTTCGTCCCCGACCTGTCGGCGCTGTCGGGCGAGGACGAGGCCGTGGTGCGGTTCGTCATGGACGACCCGGAAACCAAGGCGTTCCTCGACGACGCCGTGCGGCTGGTGCAGCGGTCCGTCCAGGGGTTCCGGCGCGAGGGGAAGTCGTACGCGACCGTCGCCATCGGCTGCACGGGCGGCCGCCACCGCTCGGTCGCCATCGCCAAGGAGCTGGGACGGCAGCTGGGGACGGGGTTCGCCATTTCGATCCGCCACCGCGACATCGCGATCTGATACGATCGCGTTCGTGAAGTACGTCGGGTTCGGGGCGCTGGTGATCGGCTACTGGGCGAACGTCGTGCTGCTTCACCTGGTGCTCACCGGTAGCTGCCCGGGCGATCAGAGCGTCGCGCTGCCGACGCCCGTCGCCGCGGCGCCCGCGCCGGCCGTCGCGGCGCCCGTCGTCAGACAAGGGTCGAACGGGATCGGCTTTCATTGCGGCATCCGGCGGCTCGGCGGCGAGGTGGATCGGTTCGCGGGATCCGGAATCGGCCCACTCTCGAAGAATGCGCTCGTTGCCGGGCTGCGCGGCGTGCAGCCGCTGATCCACGCGTGCTACCTGCGGCACCAGGTGCCGGGTACGGCGATGGTGAACGTCGTCATCGCGAAGAGCGGCCGCGTTTCGAGGGCGACGGTGACCGGGAAGTTCGCGGACACGCCGACCGGCGCGTGCGTCGAGCGGGCGGTGAAGACGGCCGCGTTTCCGCCCTCTGACGGCATCAGCACGCCGTACCCGTTCCAGCTGAAATGATCGCCGTGAAGTACCTTGCAATCGCGGCACTCGCGGCGACGTTCTGGTTGAGCGTCGCGACGCTGCGTCTGATCATTCACGAGCCGGGTCCACGCGCGCGCGCAAGCCAGATGACGCCACCGCCGTTGTCGCCGTCTGCCCCTTCGGGCTACGCGAGGAGCCGCGGATACCTCTGCACAGGCGGCGGGCCGGATGTCATGCGGGACGTTTTTGAAAGGCACAGCACGCTCCCGATCAGCCGGATCGCGCTGATCAGCGGCATGAACGCCGTGCGGCCCCAAATCAGCGCTTGCTACGAACGATTTCAGGTGCCGGGCATGGCGGTGGTGCAGGTCGTCGTCGCCGAGACCGGGCGCGTCTGGTCTGCCCACGTCACTGGCACCTTCGAGGGAACGCCGACGGGCGCCTGCGTCGAGGCGGCCGTCAAGAACGCGTGGTTTCCGCCATCGGACCGCTTCAGGACACCGTATCTGTTCGAGCTGAAGTGACCGGCATATCTGACGACCCGCCAGACGTTCCGGTTGTGTTGAGGCACTGCGGTGCGCCGAGGTATCCGGCCTTGCGCGCGGTGGTAAGATACGCGGTCCCATGGCGACGACGGCACAATCGGGCGAGGCCCTGGTCGGGCTCGTCATCGTCACCCACGCCGGTTGCGGCGACTGCCTGCTCGCGGCGGCGGCGGGCATCATCGGGCCGGTCCCGGCGTCCACTGCCGTGGGCGTGCAGCCCAGCGAGGCGTTCGACGACGTGGTTCGCCGCGTCGGGAAGGCTTGCGACGAGGTCGACTCGGGCGTCGGGATCCTGATCCTCGCCGACGTCCACGGATCGTCCCCGTTCCGCGCCTGCCTGGCGATGGTGGACGGCACGCGCCCCGTCGAGATCGTCGCGGGCGTGAACCTTCCGATGCTCATCAAGCTGGCAACCTGCGATCGCCGGGGCCTGCGCCCGGTCGAGGTGGCGGAGCTGGTCAAGGAGGTCGGCAAGCGCTCGATCCGCCTCGGCTCCGAGCTGACCGGCAAGTTTTCGATTCCCCGCGAAGACCACCACTGATGGCGCACGCCGAACGCGAAGTGCAGGTGAAGAACCGGCTGGGTATGCACGCGCGCGCTGCGGTGAAATTCGTGCAAACTGCCAATACCTTCAAGTCGGAGGTGAAGGTGGTGAAGGACGGGCAGGAGGCGAACGGCAAGAGCATCATGGGTCTGCTCACGCTGGTGGCGGCGCACGGCGTGACCATGACTGTCATGTGCGATGGTGACGATGCGCAGGCGGCGGTGACCGCGCTGGCCGAGCTGGTCGGCACCGGTTTCGGTGAAGGGGTGGATCCGTGATGGAGAAGCTGGTCGGTGTGGGGGCGTCGCCCGGGATCGCAATCGGCGTCGCGCACGTGCTCGCGAGTCGGGTCGAGATTCACGAACGGCGCATCGCCGCCGAGCAGGTCGAAGCCGAGCTGCGCCGCTTCGAGTCCGGGCTGATGGAGACGGACGCGCAGCTGGCGCGCATCCAGGCCCAGATCGCCGAGCGCGAGGGCGACGAGCAGCAGTACCAGATCCTGGAAGCCCACCGCCTGATGCTGTCCGACGTGCACCTGGTCGAGCGCGCCCGCCGGATGATCCGCGACGACAAGGCGGCCGCCGAGTGGGCGGTGCGCAAGGCGCTGGATCAGATCCAGGCGGTGTTCGATCGCATCGAGGATCCCTACTTCCGCGATCGCAAGAGCGACGTCGCCATGGTCGGCGAGCGCCTGCTGCGCAACCTGGTGGGCATGGGCGACTCGACGTCGCCCGAGGAAGCGCCCAAGGGCAGCATCGCCATCGCGCACGAGCTGTCGCCCGCGGACGCGGCGCAGCTGGGCCGCGCCGAGGCGGCCGGGTTCTGCACCGAGGGCGGGGGGCGCACCTCGCACACGGCGATCGTGGCGCGCGCGCTCGGGCTGCCGTACATCGTGGGCGTCGAGAACCTCGGGCGCCGCGTGTGGTCGGGCATGACCGTCGTGATGGACGGCGCGCGCGGCGAGGTGATCCTGGACCCCGACGCGGAAGCCCTGCGCCGCTACGAGGCGCGGGCGGACGCCGCCCGGCAGCGCGCGCAGCGGCTGGCGGAGATCCGTGACGTCGTCGCACGGACCAGCGACGGCACCGCCATCAACCTGCAGGCGAACGTCGAGATGCTGGAAGAGATCCCGATCGCCGTCGAGCTGGGCGCCCAGGCGGTCGGCCTGTTCCGCACGGAGTTCCTCTACCTCGAGCGGGCCGATCTGCCGTCCGAGGACGAGCAGTACGCGCACGCCGTCGCGGCGCTGAAGAGCGTCGGCGGCCGCACCGTCACGTTCCGCACCCTGGATCTGGGCGGCGACAAGCTGCCGCCGTCGGTGCGCATCCCCAGCGGCACCAACCCGGCGATGGGGCTGCGGTCGATCCGCTATTCGCTGAAGCGCGAGGACGTGTTCCGCACCCAGCTGCGCGCGCTGTACCGGGCCGGCGCCATCGGGCCGATGCAGATCCTGTTTCCGTTGATCTCGGGCGTCGCCGAGCTGCGTGCCGCGAAGAAGATCTGCGCGGAGGTCAGCGCGGAACTGGACCGCGAAGGTGTCCCGCACGCGCGCAAGATTCCGCTGGGCGTGATGATCGAGACGCCCAGCGCCGCGCTGATCGCCGATCTGCTGGCCGCCGAGTGCGACTTTCTCAGCATCGGCACCAACGACCTCATTCAGTACTCGCTGGCCGCCGACCGCGAGGACGAGCACGTCGGCTACCTCTATCACCCGCTTCACCCGGCCATCCTGCGCGCGCTGCGCCAGATCGTGGTGGCGGCGGAGCGCTCGAATTGCCCGGTCGCGATGTGCGGCGACATGGCGGGCGACGCGATGCTGACCTGGGTGCTGATCGGGCTCGGGCTGCGGCACCTGTCGATGGCGCCGCGCCAGATTCCGCTGGTGAAGTCGATCGTGCGGGCGACGCGCCTCGAGGACGCGGAGCGCCTGCTGGCACAGGCGCTGACCATGTCGACCGAGACCGAGATCGAGGAGCTGGTCTACACCGCCATGCGCAAGCGCTTCCCGCTCGAGCTCGGCGACGTCGACGAGGAACGTTCGGCGGGGTGAGCGGGGGCGGGCCAGCCGTACGCGTCCGCCTCGCCCGGCGCGACGACTGGCCCTCGGTGTCCGAGCTGCTGCGCGAGGTCGACGACCTGCACGCGGCGATCGCGCCCGAGTATTTCCGATCGGCGCCGCGCAGCGAGGCCGAGTGGGCGCGGCTGCTCGAGGAGGACAACGGCGCCTTGTTCGTGGCGGAGCCGCCCGACCGCGACGGCGCGATCGGGTTGCTGGTGGCGCGCCTCTACGACACGCCCGACAACCCGTCGATGGTGCCGCGGCGCCGGCTGCACGTCGAGACCGTCGTCGTCGGGGGCAAGCACCGCCGCTGCGGGATCGGGCGGCGGCTCATGAACGAGGGCGCGGCGTGGGGCCGCGCGCGCGGCGCGGTCGAGGTCGTGCTGACGACGTGGGTCGGCAACGAAGACGCCGAGGCGTTCTATCAGCGGCTCGGTTACCGCGTGCTGTCGCGCGTGTTCTCCGCGCCGCTCACGTGAAGGTTAACGGCGCGCCGCGCGCCGCGCCCACAGCAAGTAGAGCAGCGGCGCCAGCAGCAGCGAGTACGACAGCGCGTGACCGACGCTCCCTTGCGGTCCGAACAGCTCGGTCGCGTCGTGGAAGGCCTGGCTGCCGTGTATCGCGCCGCTCTCGGCCAGTTCGTGGACGCCGTAGACCAGAAGCTGGACCAGGAACAGCCCGAGAAAGATCGCCGTGACCTTGAGGAGCACGCCCATGTTCACGCGGCGGCCCCAGCGCGTCCATCCCCAGGCGACGGCGCCCGCCGCGAGCAGCCCGAGCAACGCGCCGACCAGCACCAGAACTTCCTGGGTATGGAACTCGGCGGTGCGGAGGGGCAGCGCTTGCACGCCCACGAAGAACACCGCCTCGAGCCCCTCGCGCGTCACAAGCAGCGTGGTCACCAGCGCGACGCCGGCGATCGCTTGCAGCGACGCGGGTGCGCCCGCGACGCCGGCGACGTGTCCCACGCGCGCTTCGATGTCGCGCTTGATGTGCGGACCGGCGCGCAACATCTGGATCAGCAAGGTGCCGACGATCAGCGCTGACGCGAGGGCCGCGATGCCCTCGTAAAGCGGCTGGTTCGGCACCTGCAGCCACAGCCACGCGCCGGCGAGGCAGGTGACGACCGACAGCGCCAGGCCGATGCGCACACCGAGAATCAACCCGGTGCGCTGCGTCTTCCTGAGGAACGCGACGACGATCCCGACGATCAGGAACGCCTCGATGCCTTCGCGGAACGTGACGAGAAGGGCTTGCAACATCGGACAGGGCTCGGCGGGAATATAGCGTGATAATGTGAATCCGGGCCGTTTCGGTCCCGTCAAGGAGGCTGCATGGCATCTCGGGTCACGCGAACAACGACGTCAGCCGCGCTGCTGCTCGCGGTCCTCGCTCCCGGTGTGGCGCGCGCCGACGACGCTGCCGGGCATTACAACCTGTGCGTTCAGTTCAAGCGCGAGGCGAAGCTGACCGAGGCCGTCGGCGAGTGCCTGAAGGCGCTCAAGCTGCGGTCGAACTACGCGGCGGCGCACATGACGCTGGGCAGCCTGTACCGCGCGCAGAACAACTACGCGGGCGCGGCGGCGGAATACGAAATCGTCGTCAAGCTCGAGCCGAAGGACGCGCTCGGCCACTACAACCTGGGCGTCGCCTACCAGGCGCTCAAGCGTACCGACGACGCCCTCCGCGAGCTCGAGCAGGCCATGGACCTGAAGCCGGACGACTACGAGACCCGGGTCTCGCTGGGCAAGATCTACAGCAAGAAGGGCGACTACAAGCACGCGATGGAGCACCTGGTGAAGGCGACCGAGCTGAAGCCGGCTGACGTCGACGCGTGGAACAGCCTGGGCATCGCGCGCTCGAAGACCGACGACAAGGAAGGCGCGATCGTCGCGTTCAACAAGGCGATCTCGCTGCGGCCCGACGACGCCGAGCTGCACTTCGGCCTCGCCACCGTCTACCGGCGGCAGCGCAGCACCGACAAGGCGATCGCCGAGTATCAGGTGGCGGTGCAGAAGAATCCGCGGCTCGCCAAGGCTTACTACGATCTCGGTCTGCTCTACGCGCAGGACAAGAAGAACGCCGAGGCGCGCGCGGCCTTCGAGAAATACCTCGAGTACGGCACCAACGAGGACGCCGCCTCGCGCAAGGACGCCGAGGAGCGGCTGAAGACCTACAAGAAGTAAGTCTCTCCCTCTCCCGCGCGCGGGAGAGCGACGAAGCCTAGAACTTCACGCCCATGTAGACGCGGAGGATCTGCGCGACCGACGCATCCTCGGCGTTCGTCCACAGCGGCGACGGGCGGTTGAGCGCGCCCAGCGGCCAGAGCACGCCCCAGGTGAACCCGGCGTAGAAGCCTTCGGCGGTGTTGCGATAGCCGGCGCCCACGTCCATCTCGAGGCCCATCATCAAGTCGTTGCCGGGCATCGACACCGGGACCTGCGCCATGCTGTAGAGGATGCTGCCGTTCAATCCCAGCGCGCGCGTCCGCCCCAGATCGAACCAGTACGCGGTCTGCGGCTTGATGTAGATGGCGTTGGTGACCGTCCCGATGATGTGCCGGAACAGGATCTCGTCGACGTGATAGTCGGGCGAGAAGTGGAAGTCGTTGATGGCGTGGTCGCCCTGCGGCTGCTGCACGAACCGCCACCGGTAATTCAGATACTGACCCGCGTTCTCGGCCTGATCGCCGGTCGCGCCGCCCGTCTCCAGGCCGACGAAAAGCGCATCCCGGTACAGGCGCAGCTCGCTCGCCAGAACCCACCCCAGCTGGAACAGCGTCAGCTTGTCGGTGGGAGTCGCGGCCAGCGTGCCGGCCTGCGCGATCTTTCCGTAGATTCCAATCCCCTCGAACTCGATCGTCAGCGCCTTGTAATGCAGCTTGAACCACAGGTCCGGCGTGACCGACCAGGCGCCGAACTTGTTGTCAAATGGCTGGACCTCCGTGGGCGTTTGCGGCTGCGGCCCGTTGGTCCCCGCCGTCTGCGTGACCTGCCCGTCCGGGCGAGTCACCGAGCTGCCCTGCTGGCGGTAGACCACCTGCAAGCCGTAATTGGTGACGATGTCGCCGCGGTCGATGCGCTCGCGCAACGCGACCGGAGGATCGATGCGCGTGATGGCGCCCATCAACTGCAGCACGTCGTCGTTCTGCGACAGGTCGTACGGGTACCCGCTGGGATCGTTGCGTCCCAGCGTCAGCTGCTGCGTCGTCGGTCCCTGGGCGCCGAGATCCCACGCCGCCGCCAGCTGGTGGCCGTAGATCGTGGTCAAGCCCATCACACGATCGACGGTCGTGCCGACGTCGCAGTCGGCGCAGGCGCCCTGGTTGTAGAAGATGCCGCGGCCCCAGTGCCACGGCATGCGCCCGAACCGGATCGATCCGAACTCGGTGTCGATTTCGGCCCAGGCGCGCTTGGCGCGGATGCTGGAGAGGAAGCCGTTCTGGCCGACCTCGGGCGGATCCTGGCTGTTCGACGTGAAGCCCGACGGCGAGTTACCCGGCTGATCCCCGGGCCCGCCCATCGAGAACGGGCGGTTGTAGCCCTCGATGCCCGCGAGCGAGTCGGGCGTCGACCCCATGATCGTGTTGTCGAGTACGTCGATCTGCGAGTGGACGCGGACCATGTCGGTGACGTTGAGGGTCGGTTCCAGGCGGAAGCGCGTGTTCGCGCCGCCGATGTTCTTCGAGCCGCAGTTCGAGGGGACCATCGGCATCGACGTCGTCGGACGCGGGCAGTCGAGCGGCACGGGGAACGGCGGCAGCCCGTAGCTCACCCCGTTCTTGTCGGTCATGGGGCTCACGGTGGTGTAGCCCTGCCCCATGAAGAACTGGTGCATGAAGTCGCTGCGCAGGCGCAGGTAGCCGTCCAGCTCGAAGATCTGCATCCGGCGGCGGCCCTGCTCGGCGTAGCCGCTCAGCGGCTCGAGGTCGCTGGGGCGGTTCTCCTCCTCGGGCGCTTCCTCGGCGGGACCTTCTTCTTTTTCCTGTCCGGCGCCCGGCGCCGGGGGCGGCTGCATGCCGCCCGGGCCGCCGAATCCCCCCGGCGCCATCTGCGCGAACGCGGACGGCGCGACGGCCAGCGCGGCGGCGACGGCCAGCGCCAGCGCCGCGACGCCGGCCAGGGGGATGTTGCGCCTGCGCGTGCGACGGCGGATCACGCTGCTGACCCCGCGTGGGCCGGTTCGCACAGCTCGAACAGCACGCCGCCGGTCGCGGCGGGATGCAGGAAAGCGACCAGGTGGCCGCGCGCGCCCGGGCGCGGCGTCTCGTCGATCAGGCGAACGCCGGCGGCCTTCAACGTGGCGAGCGCGCCGCCCAGATCCTCGACCTCGAAGCAGACGTGGTGCAGGCCGGGGCCGCGGCGGGCCAGGAACCGTTCCAGCGCGGCGTTGCCGGCGGGCGCGCAGATCTCGAGGGCGGTCTGGTCGTCCGCCGGATCGCCCGCGTGCAGGAAGGCGACGTCGGTCTGCTGTCCGGCGACGGTCTCGCGCGCACCGGCGGCCAGTCCGAACAGCGCGGCCAGGTTGGCGGCGGCGGCGTCACGATCCGCGACGGCGAGCGCGACGTGATCGATTCTCTTGACCTTGATCATTGGGGACGGGGAGGGCGGGAAACGGGCGGCAACTTACCTGGAACCCGACGCGGACTCCAGATGATTGAGATCTGGATGTGCGCTTCGACCGGTGGCACGCTTTCCAGGTTGCCCCTGCCGGGGGCAGCCCCCAACGTGGAATGACGGAATGACCCCTCTCGCACGCCTCGCTGGCCAGCTCCTTTCCGTCGGATTCGAGGGCACGACCGCGGACGACGAGCTGCGCGCGCGCATCGCCGCATCCGAAGTCGGGGGCGTGATGCTTTTCCGCCCGAACATCGCCGGGCCCGGCCAGCTGGCGGGGCTGGTGGCGGATCTGCGCGGCGCGGCGCCGGGGGACCTCCCCTTGCTGGTGTCGATCGATCAGGAGGGGGGCCTGGTGCAGCGGCTGCGGGCGCCGGCGACGGTCTGGCCGCCGATGCTTTCCGTGGGCGGGGCGGGCGACGTCGGGCGCACGGCGGCCGTCGGGCGCGCGCTGGGAGAGGAGCTGGCGGCCGTGGGCGTGGGCTGGAACTTCGCCCCCGTGCTCGACGTCCATACCAACCCCGCCAACCCGGTGATCGGGAACAGATCGTTCGGGACCAGCCCGGACGCCGTCGCCCGACATGCGCTGGCGTTCTGGCGCGGGCTGCGGGACGCCGGACTGGTCGGCTGCGGCAAGCACTATCCCGGGCACGGCGACACGCAGACCGACTCGCATCACGAGCTGCCGGTGGTCGCGCACGACGCCGATCGGCTGCGCGCGGTGGAGCTGGCGCCGTTCGCGGCGGCGGCGCGGGCCGGCCTGGAGGCGTTCATGACCGCGCACGTGCTCTACCCGGCGCTGGATCCCGATCGCCCGGCGACGCTGTCGCGGCGAATCGCGACGGACGTCCTGCGCGGCGAGCTGGGCTTTCGCGGCGTGCTGGTCTCCGACGACATGGGCATGAAGGCGGTGGCGGACCGGTACTCGATCGAGGAGCTGGCGGTGGGCGCGATCGAGGCCGGTTGCGATCACCTCCTGGTCCGCCAGCCGGTGGCGCGCCAGCGCGCGGCCTTCGAGGCGATCGTCCACGCGGCGGAGGCGCGCAGCGAGGTGCGTTCCCGCGTCGAGGAGAGCGCGGCGCGCGTGGCCGCGCTGAAGGCGGCCTGCACCGTCCCGCTGCCGGCGCCCGCGGCCATGCTGCCATCGCTGCTGGGTACGCCCGCCCACCAGGCGCTGGCCGGCTCGTTCACCGCTGTCACCGGCGGCGAAACCAACTCCCCCGCCTCCGACTAGATGCGCCTCCTGAAGGTCGCCATCCTTGCGGCGGCCCTGAGTTGCGCGCACCAACCCCCGCGCGGCACACCCGGCGTGCGCTGCAACTCAATCGCGTCGTGTTGCCTCGGATGAAGTTGGCGCAGGTCGTGCGACGATTGCGGACAGACGATGAAGTCGGAGCCGCCGGAGCTGATCGCGATCGATCACGACGACTCCCACGCCGAGCACGTCGGTCACACGCGTGACGGGCGCCAGTTCTTTCTGACGACGCCGTTCGAACCCCCGCACGGCGATGACCAGGGCGGCGAATACGTGGCCCTCTTCCTGTTCGACGGCGAGGGAAACCTGCTGACTGCCGAGATCGACGACTTCGGTCCGCGGGTGACGGTCGACAACGATGCGGTGCGGAGCAAGTACGATCGCCGTCTCGCCGATACGCAGGCGATCCCGGGCGGGCCGTCAGACCCGGACGCCGAAGGCCAGGCCTTCGCCCGTCGGCAGCACGGTCGCGCGGAACTTGCCGCCGCGGGCCAGCGTCTCGTGCACCGACTGCATCGCCTCGATGCCGCGGTCGCCCGCCGGGGCGTGCGGCAGCTTGCCGAACAGGAACGCGTTGTCGAGCAGCACGACGCCGCCCGGGCGCAGGTTCGTCGCCGCCCAGTCCAGGTACGCGGGATACCCTTCCTTGTCGGCGTCGATGAACACCAGGTCGAACGGCCCACGCCGCGCCAGCTGGGGCAGGACGTCGGCGGCGGCGCCGATGTGGATGCGCGCGCGCGCCGCGACCCCCGCGCGCCGGAAGCTCTCGCGCGCCACCTCGGCGTGGTGCTCCGACAGCTCGATGGTGTCCAGCTCGCCCTCGGCGCCCATCCCGCGCAGCAGCGCGACGCCCGAATAGCCGCCCAGCGTTCCGATCTCGACGGCGCGGCGCGCGCCGGCCGCACGCGCCAGCACTTCCAGATGAAGCGCGTCCAGCGCCGCGACCTGGATGTCGGGCAGGCCGGCGGCGGCGCTGCGCGCCCGGATCTCGGCCAGCACCGCGTCCTCGGGCGCGTAGACGCGCGTGACGTACGCGGAAAGCTTCTCGTCGGAGTTCCCGAACGGTTTGTTCACGTCTTCACCCTCCCGCGCCGAAATCTAAGCGTCAACAGCGACTCGAACAGCACGAGCACGATCACCGCCGCCCCCAGCGCATGCCACAGCTCCAGGCGGCGGCGCGGCGGGGGCCCGCCCGCGCCGCGCGCGCTGGCCCGATCGGGACGCTTATCGTCGGCCAGGCGGGCGGGATCGGATTCGCCCGCGTCCAGCGTCACCGCGAACACCGCGTCCGGGCGGTCGTCGACGGTGCCGTCGGCGCGCGCCGCGCGCACGCGGTACAGGCCCGGCTCGTCCGTCTCCTCGAACACCACCGTGTGCCGCGCCCGTTGCTCGCCCGCGTGAGGGGCGGGGCTCAGCCAGCGCGACTCGCCGTTCGGCTTGACCACCTCGACGCGCTTGTCGTCCGCGCCCAGGACGATCTCCCGCTTGCCGCCGACCGAGACGGCCGCGTTGGTGTCGCCCGACGGCGCGGACGCCAGGTAGCGCGCCGCCTCCTGCACGAGCGGCAGGAAGCCGGGACGGATCGGCAGGTCCGTCCACTCGCGATCGACGGACGTCGTCAGCAGCAGCACGCGCCCGCGGCCTACCTCCGCGTCGACCAGCGCCGGCGCTCCGTTCTCGTAGCGCAGCACGGTGCGCCGGGTGGCCGCCTCCGGCACCGGCGCCAGCAGCAAGAACTGGAAGAAGCGCGCCGACGCCAGCCCCTCGCCGCGCGCCGGAAACGCCGCCAGCAGCGGGTGGCGGCGATCGATGGGCGCCAGCCGCTCGGCCGGGCGCAGATCGACGGTCTCGCCCTCGGGCCGCGTGCCCGGCAGCGCCGAGGCGCTGCGCTTGAGGCCAAGCGGCTGCGGCAGGACGCCCTTCATCGTCTGGTTCCACGCGTCCGCGTCGACGCGATCGCCGACCGAGATGAACAGCCCGCCCCCGTGCTCGACGTACTTGGTGACCGCGGCGGCGGCGGTGGCGCTGGGCCGCGCGACGTTGGCCAGGAAGACCGCGCCGAACGACGCGAGGTCGCGGTTCGCCAGATCGTCGGGCAGCACGGTCGTGACCGAGAAGTTCGACCCGCCGGCGCGCAGCGCGGCCTCCAGGAAGAACGCCTCGTCCTCGGTGCGGACCGTGCGCGGATCCCCGTTGACCACCAGCACGCGCAGGCCGCGCGCCGCCTCGACCCGGCAGGCGCGCCGGTCGTCGAGCGGGAAGCCGTCGTGATCGATCACGACCTCCGCCTGATGCGCCACGCCCGCCACCGTGTGGACGAAGCGCTTGCGCGCGCGCCCGGCCGCGGGCACGTCGACGAACCCGCGCGCCACCTCGTTGCCGTCGAGGCGCAGCGTGATGCCGAGGCCCCGCACCGGCTCGGCGGCGTAGTTGGCGATTTCGGCGACCACCGCGATGCCGTGCGCGCCCTCCTCGGGCGCGGGCTCGGCGCCCAGGCCCACCACGGCGCGGTTGGTCCAGGGCTCACCGCCGCTGACGTCCAGCACCACGATCTCGGGACCGGCCGCCAGCGCCGCCGGGGTGACGTCCTCCCATCCGGTCGCCTGCAGATCGGTGATGACGTAGATCAGCCGATCGCCGCGCGGCGAGCCCGCCAGCATCTGCGTGGCGCGGCGGAGCGCGGACGCGAAATCGGCGCGGCGCGCGGACGGGGCGACCGAGGCCAGCGCGGCCGCGACGCGCGCGCGATCGCCCGACAGCTCCGCGACCGGCGCCGCCGAACCCTCTGACGCCAGCACCAGCGCGATGTCGGAGTCGGGCGACAGGTGCTCGACGATGTCGCGGGCGCGCGCGCGGGCGACGTCGAAGGGCGTGTCGTCCCGATGCAGCCGGCGGCGCATGCTGGCGGATTCGTCCAGGATGATGACCGCGCTCTGCGAGTGCGTCGTCACCGCCGGCAGATCGGAGCGCACCTCGGCGAACGGGCGCGCGAACGCCAGCGGCAGCGCGATGACCAGCCCGGTGCGCGCGAGCAGCAGCGCCACGTCGCGCAGCCGCCGCCGCGCCGACACCTCGCGCTCGGCGCGCAGCAACAGCTCCATCGCCGCGAAGCGGACCGGCCGCGCCCGCCTGCGCCCGATGCGATGGATGATCCAGGGCAGCACGGCCGCGGCCAGCCCCAGCAACAAAAGCGGCGCGAGAAAGTGCATCCGGGCGATTCCTTACCGGCGCGCCCGCTGGCGCGCGAACAGGAACGCGCGCAGCACCTCGGCCGGCGGCTCCGCGGTCGTGGCGAACCGGTACTCGACGCGCGCCTCCAGGCAGGCCTGCCGCCAGCGCTCGCGCAGCGCCGCCGACTCGCGCGCGAACGACGCCGCCAGATCGCGCGGGTCGACCAGCAGCCGCCGCGCGTCCTCCGGCTCGATGCCCTCGAAGTCGGTGACCTCGTCGTAAGGCAGCTCGACCTCGTCGGGATCGAGGATGTGGAACAGCACCACGTCGTTGCCGCGCGAGCGCACCTGGCGCAGGCGATCGGACAGATCGGCCGGCGCGTCCAGCAGGTCCGAGAACACGACGATCAGGCTGCGGCGATCGGCGATCTCGCCCACCTCGGCCAGCGCGCGCCCCGGCTCGGTGCGCCCGGCCGCGTACGCCGCCTCCAGCGCCACCAGCAGATCGCGGATGTGACCGCCCCGCGTGCGCGGCGGCAGATATTGCCGCGTCTTCTCGTCGAACAGCAGCAGGCCGGCCGGATCGCCCTGCTGCGCCAGCAGGTAGGCCAGCGCCGCCGCCACGTAGCTGGCGTACGCCAGCTTCGTCACGCCCTTGCGCCCGTACCCCATCGACGCCGACGAATCGAGGAGCAGGAACGTCCGCATCTCCGTCTCGTCCTCGAAGCGCTTGATGTAGTAGCGATCGACCCGGCCCACCGCCTTCCAGTCGATGCGGCGGATGTCGTCGCCGGGCGCGTACTCCTTGTGCTCCGAGAATTCGATGGACGATCCCGCGTGCGGGTTCTGGTGCAGGCCGGCGAACGCGCCCTCGACGATCACGCGCGCGCGCACGCTCATCGATCCCAGGCGCGCGATGTC